>Ga0308417_1002915_pt1 | contig 11119 bp, 11 predicted proteins | sample HotsprSampleOS65_FD_203528 | JGI IMG/M metagenome (GOLD analysis project Ga0308417, IMG submission 203528) | Hot spring phototrophic mat microbial communities from Octopus Spring, Yellowstone National Park, Wyoming, United States - 20090730_OS65 ... | reverse complement strand
ACCACACAAACCAGAAGCGCAGCGGGGCTCCGACAGGCCAGCCGTTGCCGCGCAGCAGCGCCTGCGCGGCGCCTGCGGCGATCCGCACTCGCCGGCGGAACTCCTCGCCGAGGCTTTCCGGACCGCGCTCCCAGCCGATGGCCGCCGGCTGATGCAGGACGCGCTTTCCCTGGCGGACGAAGCTGATGGGGATGACGAAATCCTCGATCAGCGTGTCGGGCGGGCAACGCTGGAAGAGCCGCGTCCTGAAGGCGTACATGGCGCCGTCGGCGCCGGCCATGGAGTAGATCGCGCTGGCCAGTTCCTGCAGCTTCCACTCGACGCTGTAGTATTGCTGCTCGCCGGCTTCGAGATCGCCGGTTGTTTCCTGGAGGATGACCTTGCCCGATACGGCGCCGACCGAGGGATCGGCGAAAGGCGCTGCCAGCGCCTTCAGAGCGTCTCGGTTGTACAGGACATTGGCGTCGCTCAGGACGGTGATCTCCTCGGCGATGCGGGGCACGACTTCGTTGAGGTTGGAAATCTTGCCCATCCTCTGCGGGCGGGCGATCAATTCGATGCCCCGCCCGGCGAACTCTTCCAGGATTTCCGTCGTGCCGTCAGTCGAGCCGTCGCTGACGAAGATCAGGCGCAGGCGGTCACGCGGGTAATCGAGCGCGAGCGTGTTCTCCACCTTCTGGCGAATGATGTTGCGCTCGTTGAGAGCGCAAACGACCATGGCCAGGGAAGGCCACTGCTCCGGCTCGGGTGCCACCCGGCGCCGACGCCTCCCAAAGAGGACGCCAGCGAGCGGGTAGAGGACGGTCGGATAGAGGAAGAGCGCGGCGGAGCCGGCGAAAACAGCTTTTGCCCAATCCATGCCAGGATTCCAGTGTGCACCAGCCTGGGGCCGCCCCGGGCCGGCCGGCGCCTCCCGCGCCCGCTACTCAGAGCGGAAGCGCGTCCAGGGGTGCGAGGGCAGGTCGCGCAGCAGCGGCTTCATCCAATCGAACTGCGGGTGCTTCTTCAGGTGCTCTTCGGCGCGGAAGCCGATGCCGCAGGAGTGGCCCATGGCGGCTGCCAGCTCCATGGCGCGGATCATGCGCGCATCGGCGGCTTTCGACTGCACGGCGCCGGCGGGGCCGAATTCGTCCTGCCAGGGCTTCATTCCGCGCGGACTCAGGTCCACGTGGCCGCAGAGCGTGCGCTCATTGGGCAAATCGGGCTTCTTTTCGTACGCATCGTAGTGATCGGCCATGAAGCGCTTGGCCTCGTCCAGCCCGATCTTTCCCTTGAACTCCGCCATCAACTGCTCCCAGCGCGCGCGCCGCGCGTTGGCGCTGACGCCGGGATCGTTCACCGGAAACACGGTCTCCTCCGCGGCGAGCTTCGGATTCACGGGGAAATTCGCTCCGGCGAAGTAGCCGTCGCGGGTGCGCTCCAGCACAACGTTCTTCAAGCCGAGTTCGAGCCGCCCCACCTCGTTGCGGCGCGTGTCGGCGACGAGCCAGGCGTTGGCGTAGCCGCCGTTGTTGCCGCGGATCATGAAGGCGGCGAACTCGTCGATCGAGGAGGCGTACTGCATCGCCTGGCGGGCGCGCGCGAACTCGGGCACGCCCTCGGGGTCGAAGCCGCGGAAGCCGGTGATGGTGGTCTCCGTGATGGCGAGCCCGGCGGCGTTGATGCCGAAGTCGTCGCCGGAGTGGATGAAGCCGGGGAAGCCGTCCATCAGGATGCGGTGGCCGCGCTGCGGGCGGATGTCGAAGATGATGTTCCAGCGCGCGCCTTCGAGATAGCCGGACCAGTTGTTGTGGGCGATCACCGGCTGCCCGTCGCGCGTCCAGCTTCCCGTGGCGACGAAGGCGCTGCAGCGGTCCGGCGCGGCGGACTTGCCTTTGCCGTCAAGCCAGGCGACGTAGTAGCCGAGTTCGATGTTCGCGTTGAGGACGGTGAGATCCAGATGATCCGCGCTCACGCCGGCGCGCTTCAGGCCCTCGCTCATGGCGCGGATTTCGCGCTGATACTCTTCGGGGACTCTCGGCCAGAGGATCTCCCGGGCAGCTTTGCGGAAGAACGGCCAGCCGCGTTTGGTGTCGTGTTCCAGGCTCAGCCGCGTGACCGCGAGGGCGTCTTCGATCTCTTTCGCGAGCAGATAGCCGTGTTGGTAGCCGATCTGTTCGGGCGAGCCGGAGAGCCGGACCGGAATCCAGCCGTTCCGCACCTCGCCGCGCCAGCCGCCCTCCATCCTGTGGTCCCGCGCAGGCTGGCAGGAAAGAAGGGCCGCCGCCGCAACGGCGCACAGCAATGCGGCGAGAGAGCGCAGTTTCATGCGTCCGATGATACCAGCAGCGGCTCAAGGCCGGAACGGCGCGGCCTCAGTGGCAGCCCTTGCAGGTGAACTTGCGCCCGTGGCAGACGGCGCAGCCCTGGCGGGGGAAGTTCTTGTCGCCGTGCTTGTCGGCGAACTCGGCGGTGTGGTCCGCGGGGCGGAAATTCGGCGTGGATTCGACGTGGCACTTCTTGCAGGAGTCGGGCGGCTTGATCTCGCCGTGGCAGACGAGGCAGTCGGCCATGTGCGGGAAATGCGCGGCGGTCTTTTTGCCGTGCGGCACGTCGTCGCTTTCCGGGATGCCGCGGTGGCAAGCGGTGCAGGGGTCCTGGATTTTCGCCAGCGCTTCCACGGAAGGCGGGTGGTCCCCGAGATAGGACTTCGATTTGACGGCAGCCGAGATCAGCGCGGCAATATTTCCCATTTCGACGTGAATCGAGTGATTGAATTTGTCCACGCCGGATTTGTTGGGCTCGCCGATTTCCACCTCGTCATGGCAGGTGACGCAGGCCATGTTGTCGGGGAGAAGGTTGTCCTCCGCCTTTGTGGAGGCCGCCGCCTCCTTGTGGCAGTTCTCGCAGGAGGTGACCTGCTTCAGGTGGTATTTGTGGGAGAACGGTTTGCGGGGCGCGGAGAGAGCCGCTGCCGCGCCCGCGAGAATGAGAAGAGGAATCAGGGCTTTGAGTACGTGATTCGCCATAGACGGTTGCCTCCGTCATCCGATACCAGGAGGCTGCCGTCCCGCATTTCCAGCAGGCCGACCGGGCGGCCCCAGACTTCTTTTTTCGACGGGTCGATCAGAAATCCGGTGAGGAAATCCTCCGGAGGACCGGCCGGTTTCCCGTTTTTAAAGGGAATGAAGACGACAGAATAACCGATCCTCTGTGCGCGGTTCCAGGAGCCGTGATAGGCGAGGAACGCGCCTCCGCGGTATCTCTCGGGGAATTGTTTGCCCGTATAAAAGCGGGCGTCGAGCACTGCGACGTGCGCCGGCAGCACCACATCCGGCACGATTGTCTTCGCCACCAGGTCGGGCCGCTGGCCCTTGTTGCGGGGGTCTTCGTTCGGGCCGATATAGGCGTAGGGCCAGCCGTAGAAGCCGCCGGGGCGGATGGCGGTGAAGTAATCGGGCACCAGGTCGTCGCCGAGGCCGTCGCGCTCCTGCACCGCCGCCCACAGCGTGTCGGTGCCCGGATAGAAATCCAGTCCGATGGGATTGCGCGTGCCGGTGGCGATGAACTCGCGCCCCGTGCCGTCGGGGTTGAAACGCAGGATCGCCGCGCGGATTTCGGGCTCGCCGGGGCTGACGTTGGATTGCGAACCCACGGCAAGATAGAACTTCTCGCCCTTGCGGTCGAACAGGATGGTGCGCGTCCAGTGGCCGGTGGCGGCTTCCTTCATCGGAACGATCTCTTCCGGCTGGCCGGCTTCGAGTTTCTTCGAGTCGTACTTGTAGCGCTTGACCGAAGTGGTCTCGGCCACGTACAGGTAGTCCTTCCAAAGCGCGAGGCCGAACGGGCGATCGAGTCCGTTCAGGATCTCTTTCTTTTCGCCGTCGGTGACGCGGTTGTCACGGTTGCGGTCGACCAGGGCATAGACGCGACCGGGACGCGTGGAGTCCGACATGAGGATCTCGCCCGAAGGGCCAAGGATCATGTAGCGCGGGCGCTCGAAGCCGGTGGCGAACTCCTGGATGTCGAAGCCCGCGGGCACCTGCAGCCGCGCGCCATCGGGCCGTTCGATCACCCGCGGCGGGTTGGACGCCGAGGGGGTGTGGAAAGGAGGAGGCAGCTTGGGTTGCTGCGCGGAGGCAGCCGCAAAGCCCAGCGCGGCGGCCGCCAGAAAGAATCGCGAATTCGTCATCGTACCCGTATTCTACCGTCCGGGGCGCGCCCGGAATCTGAAGGCGGCTTCATGCGGGGAGTTTGCCTGCGAACTCTGCCGCCCGCCGCCCACTATTGGAACAGCATGGGCAAGGCAGTGCAGGCAGCCGAAGAGCAGATCCGCCTTTGGCGCGAGTCGCCTGCCGAGGCGCGGCGCAGGCTGGCCGGCTGCGCGCGCGTCTTCGACCAATGCGCACGGGCGGCGGATGAAACTCTGGAAAGCCTGCGGCCCCGTCCTGCGCCGGAGGCCGGAGAGAGAAGCCTTGAGTGGCAGTGGCGGTGGACACGGAAAGGCTGCATTCTGTTTTGGGCGATCACCGCGGCTCTGTCGCTGCTGGCGCTCGCCGCAGGCTACTTCGCGGGCTTCGGGGCCTGACGGAGCAGGAATACGGGATCCGGCTTGGCAGCCGTCTCATACACGGTCATCACCTCCAAATCCGGAAGCCGGAACCGCACGGTGCGGTTGTCGTCCTGCGCGGAGACGAACAGCGTGCCGCCTTCCGCGTCCAGGCGGATGCCCTCGGCGTGGCGTCCCACGCGGGCGCGCTTCACCTCCTCGAGCGAAGCGAGGTCGATCACAGCCACTTCGCCGGACTCGCCCAGCGAAGCGTAGGCGAACCGCCCATCCGGCGATACCGTGATGCGGGAGGGCTGCCCGGTGACGCCGATCCGGCGCTTCACCGTGTTGGTGACGGCGTCCACCACCACCACCTGATTGCCCGTGCGCGTGCCCACCAGCAACGTTCTCTCGTCCGGTGTCAGAGCAATGCCCATGGGCACGCCGCCCACTTCGACCGAGGCGCGCTGCCGCCGCGCGCGCAGGTCGATGACGCTCACCGTGCCCGAGCCCGAGTCCGCCGTCCAAGCCTGCCGCTCATCGCCTGTCACCGCCACCAGATGCGGCAGCTTGCCGGAGACGGGGATGCCGTACAGCAGTTGTTTCTTGCGGCTGTCGACCACGGCGAGAGCCGCCGGAAAATCGCACGTCACATAGAGGCGGCCGCTGCGCCCCAGGTGGATCCCGTGCGGCCGGTGAAACTGGCGCAACGGAATCTCGCCGGCAGGGCGGCGCGCCGCCAGATCGATCACGGTCAGCGTGTTGCCTCCCTGCTTGTCTTCCGTCCACGAATCGACGCCATAATTGCTGACGAAGGCGAAGCGGCCGTCGCGGCTAACCGCAAATTCGTGCGGCTTGGCGGCGGTTGGAATCTTTTGCAGAAGTTTCCCGCTCGCCTCGTCATAGATGCCGAGCGAGTCGTCCCCTTTGTGCAGAATCAAGACCTGCGCAGGGGCTGCCCAGGCCAGCGCCCCGGCCCACAGCAGAATTGTGCGGACATGCATGCCCCCATTCTCGCTCCGCGCGCCAACGGCGACAAACCTGAAACACAGAGCGGCCCGCGGCAGCGCTCCGCCGGGCCGCTCGCAGGTTCAGGCGCGGGCGCCTGTTATTCGTTCACGTGGAAAGTGGCCACAAACGCGCTGCGCTTGTAGGGCAGGGACCAGCGCGCCTTCAGCCCGTCGCGCGAATCGGCTTCGTAGCGGTTTTCCAACGTATAGGCGGCCATCGCGTGGCCGGTTTTCGCCAGCGGCGGGTAGAAGGTTTCCTCGTGGCCGCACACCTTGTCGCCCTCTTCGATGGCGCGCGTGCGGATGGCGGCCAGGGTGCCGGCGGTGAAGGAGACGCGCCGCTCGTGGATGGAGTCCCCTTCGACGCGGAACTCCATGGGCATGACGAACTCGCGCACCACGCGCTCCAGCAGGTCGCCGGTCATGCGCTGGGCAAAGAGCTTCAGCGCCTGGCGCTGCTCGAGCGAGGCGCGCTCGTCATAGAGGAGCACGGCGAAGACGGGATACGGCTCGCCCGTCAGGTCGCCGAGCGTGGAGGCGGCTTTTACGGCGGCCGCGACTTTCAGCCCGTCGATCCTTACGCCGTTCACCTCGCCGCGCTCGATCTGCCAGCCGAAGACAGCCAGGTTGCCGACGAGCTGCACTTCGCTGTTGATGAAGCAGGAGCCGGCGTTGACATCGGCCGACCGCGCCTCGACATACATTCCGGTTGCCTGAATCGACGGCGACGCAGCCCAGCCGAGCATTGCGGCGCCGGCGAAAAACACGCCCAGTTTCAACCACGCAGTCATCATCGAACCTCCCAGTTCTCCAGCCCCGTTGCGGCATCGGCCGCGCGCAGCGATGATGCCGCGCGCCATCCGGCGGGGGCTGACCGTTTGATTCAATTATACGGGGTCAGGATTCAGGCGGCCTGACGGCGGGGCTGGACGGCTCAGGCGGCCTTTCGTGATTGGACGAACCGGGCGAACTCCTTGTCCGTGCCGAGGATGTGCTTGTTGAGCCAGTCCTTGAGGAATTGCAGGATGCTCAGCGAAACAGTCGCCCGGCCTTTCATGACTTCGTTGGCGTATTCCTCCACCTTTGCTGTCAACGCCTGGTGCTTCTGCTTGTGCAGCGCGGCGCCGGGGTAGCCGAACTCGGCCATCAGCCGTTCTTCGGTGGTGAAGTGATACTTCGTGTAGAGGATCAGCTCCTCCATCACGCGCAGCAGGTCGCGCGGCTGGCTGCCGGCGAGCATGGCTTGGTGCAGCTCGTTCAGGATCTTCACCAGTTGCCGGTGCTGGCGGTCCATCTGCTCGACGCCGACTTCAAAAGCGGGGGTCCATTCCATGAGAGCCATAGTGAGAGAAGAAACCTCGCCTTCTTATCGGACAGCGGTTTTCCGAGTTGAGCGGAATTCACTTTTGATGCGCGAGCTGGTGCTGGCGGCAGTAGCGCGAGCCGGGCACAGCGGCGCGCGTGCAGCGCTTGCCGCTCGAGGTGATGGCGGCGCAACGCACCACGGGCGGCTTGCGGTCGGGCGCATCCGGCGGCGGTTCGGAATTCTGCTTGATGGCGTCGAAGGAGGGGCGGTTTTGCAAGGCGCCGCGCTGTTCGCTGAGCGCCCGCATCAGCTTTTCCAGGCGTGATTCGGCGTCGGCCAACTGCGCTTTGACCTGCCCGAGCTCTTCGATGAGGGTTGTGATCCGGTCCGCCTCGCCGGCGCACGCCGGGGGAGGCGGCGGGTCGGCTGCGGCCTTGCCCGTCAGGCACCCGGCCAGCAGCGAGACGATCAGCTCCCTGCGAGGCACCTTCACATGGAATCAGTGCCCGGCCTCGCGATTTCCTCTCACAATTCGAACCGGATGCCCTGCGCCAGCGGCAGGTCGCGCGACCAGTTGATGGTCACCGTCTGCCGCCGCATATAGGCCTTCCAGGCGTCCGAGCCGGCCTCGCGCCCGCCGCCCGTCTCCTTTTCGCCGCCGAACGCGCCGCCGATCTCCGCTCCCGAGGTGCCGATGTTGACGTTGGCGATGCCGCAGTCGGAGCCGCGCGCTGAGAGGAACGTCTCGGCAGCGATCAGGTTCCGCGTGAAGATCGCCGACGACAGCCCCTGCGGCACGGCGTTGTGCCAGGCGATGGCCTCCTCCAGATCGCCATACTCGATCAGATAGAGGATGGGCGCGAAGATCTCCTCCTGGACGATGGGCATGTCGGCGCGCGCGCGCACCAGCGCCGGCTCGACGAAGTGCCCGGGGCGTTCCAGCCTGCGGCCGCCGCAGATCACTTCGCCGCCCTGTTCGACGGCGCGCCGCAGCCCGTCCATCATCTCCTCCACCGCCGCGGCGTTCACGAGCGGCCCCATCACCGTGTGGCTGTCAAGCGGGTCGCCGATGCGGATTTGCGAGTAGGCGTGCTTCAGCCTCTCGATAAACGCGTCTGCGATGTCCCGGTGCAGGAAGATGCGCCGGATGGTGGTGCAGCGCTGCCCGGCGGTGCCGATGGCGCCGAAGAGCACGGCGCGCAAGGCGAGGTCGAGATCGGCGTCCGGTTCGATGAGGACGCCGTTGTTGCCGCCGAGTTCGAGAATCGTCCGGCCCAGCCGCTTGCCGACGACCTCGGCCACGCGGTAGCCCATCTGGCAGCTTCCCGTGGCGCTGACAAGCGGCACGCGGCGGTCGGCCAGCAGCCGCTCGCCCACCGTCGAGCCGCGCCCGATGGCCAGCGTGAAGACGCCGGGCCAGCCGCTGTCTTCAAGCACCTTCTGGCAGATGCGCTGCACGGCGACGGCGCACAGCGGCGTCTCCGAGCTCGGCTTCCAGATCACGGTGTCGCCGCAGACGGCGGCGATGAAGGCGTTCCAGCTCCAGACGGCCACGGGGAAGTTGAAGGCCGAGATCACGCCCACCGCCCCGAGCGGGTGCCACTGCTCGTACATGCGGTGCTGCGGCCGCTCGCTCTGCATGGTGAGCCCGTACAGTTGCCGCGAGAGGCCGACGGCGAAGTCGGCCATGTCGATCATCTCCTGCACCTCGCCCAGGCCCTCGGCGAGGATCTTGCCCATCTCGAGCGAGACCAGCGCGCCCAGCTCCTGCTTGTGCTCGCGCAGGGCGAGGCCGATCTGCCGGATCACCTCGCCACGCTTCGGCGCCGGGTGCATGCGCCAGCGCAGGAACGTTTCGTGCGCGGCGGCGGCTGCCTGCTCGTAATCATCGGCCGACGCCATGGCGACGCTGGCGAGCGGCTGGCCGGTGGAAGGGTTGTAGCTGACGAGTTCGCCTCCGCCCGGGCGCTCGATCCACGCCGCGCCGCAGGCGCCGGGGTTCGATGCGCCGATGCCGAGCTTCGCCAGAATTTCCTGAGGATTCATGCCTGCCTCCGGCTCCCCATTCTATGCCGTGCGGGATGCAGGCGGCCGCTCAGGCGCGCGGCTCCTGCTGCGAAAGGCAGTGCAGCGTTCCCAGCCCCCAGACGAGATCGAGCGCGTGGATGCCAATGACGGGGCGGCCGCGGAACAGCTCGCCCAGAATGCCCAGCGCAACGCGGTCGTTGGGGTCGTTGAACGTCGGCACGAACACGGCGTGGTTGGCGATGTAAAAGTTGGCGTAGCTGGCCGGGAGGCGCTGCCCGCCAAAAACCACCGGGGCGGGCATGGGCAGGGGCGCCACTTCCGGTTTCGAGCCGTCCTCCAGGCGCAGGCCGGCGATGCGCTCCCAATTCTCGGCCAGCGGGCGGTAGTTGGCGTCGCGCGGGTTGTCCTCCTTGACGAGCACCAGCGTGCGGGGACCGGTGAAGCGGCACAGGTCGTCGATGTGGCCGTGGGTGTCGTCGCCGGCGATGCCGCGCCCGAGCCAAAACACATTTCTAGCGCCGAGCCAGGCGCCCCAGGCGGCTTCATAGTCGCGGCGCGTGAAGCCGGGGTTGCGCACCTGCGTCTTCGGATCGAGATAGCACTCTTCCGTCGAAAGCAGCGTGCCCGCGCCGTTTACTTCGATGCCCCCGCCTTCGCAAACGAGCGGCCGGCCGTTCCAGCGTGCGTCGAAGCGCGGCAGGCGCAGCCGCGCGGCCGCCATTGCAGGCACGCGGTGGTCCTTGCGCCAGTCGGGATACTTCGCCCACCCGTTGAAGTGGAGATCCACGATGGCGCGGCGGGGAGCGCCCGCCGGGCGCGTGACGAACACCGGGCCGCAATCGCGCATCCAGCCGCGGTCTACAGGGCAGCGGATGAAATCGACGCGGTGCAACGCGGCGCCGGCGCGGGCGAGATACAGCCGCGCCTGCTGCTCGGCGCGCGCGGCGCCCGTGAGCAGACGGACGCGCTCGCCGCGGCTCAGCCGGGCGATGAAGTCCGCCATCGCCCAGCGCACGGCGTCGAGCTTGCCGGGGAAGTCGCTTTCCTTCTGCGGCCACGCGAGCCAGGTGGCGGCATGGGGCGTCCACTCGGCGGGCATGGAGAAGCCGGCTTCGGCGGGCGTCACCCGCGTCGGATCCAGAGCCATGTCTGCTATTGTCGATAATCCCGCTGGCGCCGCGCGATTTCTGTTACAACAGGACTGAACCGATGCGGGGCCTGAGTCTCATCCTTGCCACGGCGGCGCTGGCTGTTACCGCAGCGCGCGGCGACAGCCGGAAGCAGGAGTTCTCCGACTTCACCACGCCGCTGCCGGTGGAGCGGGGCGACCGGCTGGTGATCGGAATTGTGGGCGGATGGGAGCGCTGGGACAATCCCACGCGCGCCATCCGGCGCACGGCGATCGCGATCAAGCGCAAGCGGCTGCCCGGCGTCCATGTGGAAACCGTGGAGAACCACAGCCTGGAGCTGGCCGAAGAGCTGGTCCGGAAGGCGTTCGATTTCAACCGCGACGGAAAGCTGGAGCCGGACGAGGCGGCGCAGGCGTCGGTGCTGATTTACGGGCAGAGCCTCGGCGGGCGCGCGGCGCTGCGGCTGAGCCGCACGCTGCATGAGTGGGGGGTGGCGGTGCCGTTGCTCATCACCGTGGACAGCTTCGGCCGGGATTCCTACGAGGTCCCGCCGAACGTGCGGCGCGCCGCAAACTACTACCAGCGGGAACATCTCTATATCAAGGGCGCGCCGGAGCTGCGCGCGGCCGATCCGGCCAAGACGCAGATCCTGTTCAACCGCAAGTTGACGTTCAAGAAGCGGGACGAGGTGGAAGCCGATGAACACAGCTGGCTGCAGCGCTTCTTCCTCGACGAGCACGCGCGGATCGAGTACATGCCCGAGTTGTGGGAAGAGATCGAGCGCATGATCGTGGAAGCGCTGCGCTGAGCCTGCCGGCCGCGTCCTAAGGAACCGCCACGGCGGGCAGGTTCTGGCCCTGCACCAGCCGGTTGAACGCCTCCAGATCCTTCATGAGCAGGCCTTCCAGCGTGCGCAGTTGCGCGTTGGCGCGCGTGGCCAGATCCTCGTACACCTGGTGGCTCTGCGCCGTGGGGCGGGCTTCGGCGGCGCCGGCAATGGAGGCCAGAGCGGCCAGCTTGTTGTTCAGCTTGATGGGATAGTTGAGCGGGTCCTGGGACGAGCGGTTCTTCGTTTGATACAGCTCTTCCTCGACGGCGGTGAGCTTTGCAGCCAGTT
>Ga0308417_1002908_pt1 | contig 11135 bp, 5 predicted proteins | sample HotsprSampleOS65_FD_203528 | JGI IMG/M metagenome (GOLD analysis project Ga0308417, IMG submission 203528) | Hot spring phototrophic mat microbial communities from Octopus Spring, Yellowstone National Park, Wyoming, United States - 20090730_OS65 ... | reverse complement strand
CTGAACCTCCCCGGACTGACGTCCGGGGCTAGCCAAACAGTTGTTGAGCATGTCGAGACCGGCCAGCCAAACGCGCGCTTCCTTGGTTTCCTCGTCAAGGGCCTCCTTCTCCTCCGCGTCAGGCTCGTCACGGCGGCGAAGTCGTCGCTGGGGTTCCTCTTCCAACGTCCGAGCCACTTCGGGGGCTGGCCGCCAGCAATGATGCCCCTCGTCGTTGAGCACCAGGAGGGGCAGCCGCTCGTACAACTCACCCAGCACCCGGCGAGCCAGTGTCTGCGGCGTCTCCGGTCCTTTGTTGACCACGGCGTAGCTCTTGTCGCCTTCCTTGTGTTCGGATTCCGGCGCAAAACGATGCCAATTTTCGACCAACACCTTGCCCGCCTGGAGAAAAGGCCGAAGGTTCACGGGCACCAGATCGAAAGCCGCGTAGTAGTTGTCGGGATGGTCCGGGCGCAAGACTTGTAAGCGTTCCTTGACCGTGAGGTTCGGGCAGCAAACCAGGACCGCATTCGGAAACTCGGTGCTGGACGGATTGACGCCCCGGTTGCAGAAGGCCCACGCGATGAGCATCGCCATCACGACCGTCTTACCCGAGCCGGTCGCCATCTTGCAGCCCAGCCGACGCAAGGGGAGCAAGCCGGCATCCGCCGGTTGATCCACCAGTTTCGGCCAGTAGTCGGGATTGCTCAGGTTCATCCCGGTCGGCTTCTCCCCGCGTAACAGTTGCGCGAGAGTTTCGTCGGTCAGTTTCGGGCTGAAGCGGAGCTTAGAGGTTCGGCCCGTCAGCCGCAGCTCGGCCAGGTAGATGATCGTCTCGACGGCCTCGCGCTGGCAGTAGAAGAGCCGCCGACTCCGTTGGGGACTGGCCCACCAGCGCAACAGTTCCCGGGTGACGTTGCTGGCCCCGCGATGGTCCGCCTCTCGCCACCGGCGCACATCGTCCCGGAGCCAGTTGACCAGGGGCAGATCATCGCGCTCTTCCTCCTGGAAGAGCGATTGCTGCGCCGAGCCGGTGCGCTCGGTCTTGTACCAGTAGCTCGCCGGCCGGCGGTGACCGGCGCGCGACGCCGCCCCCGTGGCGGTATCGTAAATCCAGTGGTCGTTCGGCTCCTCGTAGGGCGAACAGATGATCGGCTTCTCGACCGGCTGAATGGGCAATTGGTGTTGTTCCGTCGTCACGGCTGCCTCGGCGTTTGGGGGTCGATCCAAATCCTCGTCAAGTGAGTCGGGTCGAGATGGTCGAAATCGCGGTCGGTGGTCATCAGGGTTGCGCCGCTGGCTTTCGCGGTAGCCGCGATCCAGATATCGTTCTGTCCCATGGCGATTCCCTGCTCATCATTGAAGCAGTCGACCTCCGCGTAGGCCGAAAATATCGCCGGATCGTTAATGTCGATCCAAATCAGTTGATGAAGCAGCCCTCGCATGACGGAAAGTTTGTTGTTCCCCCAGCCAAACTGGCGAGCCAACTTCTCCATTTCCCCGACCGTCACCACCGAAATCATGCACTTCGTCATGACAGCGCGGAGGTTGTATTGCGTCTGGATCCACTGGCCCAGCGTGTTGTTCCTAATCAAGGACACCAGGATATTGGTGTCGAGCAGGTAATCTGTGGCCATCCCTCAACTCAATCGGTCCAGCGCTTCGTAGATTTGCTCATCGGTCTCGTCTCCCGGCCATTTGCCGATGATCTCCGCGATTCCACGTCGGGGTGCTTGTTCTTTGATTCTCTGTCTCAAAGTGATACCAGGAGGCGTCCCTTCGGGTATGCGAGCGAAGAACTGATCTTTGTCGGTTGCCGGGACGATCTCGTCGGCGTCGATTCGCAAAAGCCGCCCCGAAGGGCGGTAGACTGCCCTTCCATACACTGTGACGCGGCGATTTAGTAAATCTTTGAGATCGCACACGTCACCTTGCACCAGAACGCCCAGCGCTTCTTCCCCGCTTGGCAACCGGATACCGAACCCCTGCGTGCTGACCCGAAGCATGTCGAGCGTGCCACACAGTTTGATTCGCCTCGCACCGGGCGTACTCCGATAAAAACTCTGGGCCGAGTCGAGCATCGCCGAATTCACACGCGGCGTTGCCCCGTTCTGGTGCCGCCGGCTGCATACTTCCATCTCGCGGAAGATGCCTTTCGCAAACAAGGGTCGCAGGTGCAGAAAATGTTTCAGCAGCGGCTGATCAAACCGGTCGCTATCGCGATTGCCAGACGAGATGTCCGCGAGCATGTCGCCAAACACCTCGAACCCGGTGTCCGACGCATCCGGTTTGCTGGGCCATAGCTCCTGCTGGGCATAAAGTTCCGGCGCGGCTTCCCCGAACCGCGGCACTTCAAAGATCAACTCGCTTTGGTCATCTCCCTTGTGGCCGACAAAGCGGATGTCATTGACGGCCTTGAACCATTCCGGTTTCTTCCCTCGAATACTGCTGCGTCGTCGAAAGGCCATCGACACCGAGTTGGTAATCAGCAATGGAAGCCACTGAATCACCATCCCGGCTTGCGGCGGGAGCCTTCGGCCGTAATGGTGATTACTGGCGAGGATGACGCTGCGAACCTCCCACATGACCCACCTCCTCCCGGCTCACTCCAACCGGTGTACCTGCATCACCTCGTTGCCGCGTGGGTCGATCACCTTCACCGCCACGCAGCGATTCTTCCCCGCCGGGAACGGCAGGCTGACCGTGCCGCTGAGCTTGTCGAAAACCTCCTCGGCGATGACGCCGTTCTTGCCGCCCAGCGCCCGCGCCAGCTTGTCCCAGGCCGAGCGGTCCGGGAAGAACGCTTGCGTGATGCAGAACGTCCGGCCGTCATAGTCGCCGTCGAGAAACCACGCCGCCACCTTGCTGTCCGCCGTGCTGTGGATCGTGTTCGTCACCGGGTCGTAGATGTCCACGCCCTCCATGTGGACGATGAACTCGTTGCCGACTTTTTCCACCCGGGTTCGCGGCTGGCCGAAGACCGTGAACAGTTGGCTGTTCGGCTGCTGCTTCAGCAAGCCGTTCATCCCCGGGTTCACGTCCGGCCGGATGTGCGCGACGTGGATGCGCAGCTTCGGGTGCTGCGGGTTGTTGGCCAGGTCGTACACTTCCGGTGCGAAGCTGAAGCCGGCGATCACCAGGTCGTCGTAGCGTCGGCCGGCCGGCTTGATCACCTTCTCCAGCATGGCCACCGTGAACGGGCCGTACTGCGGGCCGAAGACCACGCCCACCGTGGCCTCGCCCTCCGGGTCGGGATCGACGGCAGACTCCCCGGACTCACGTCCGGGGCTTGCCTTGGGCACCCAGCGGCCCTCGGCGTGGATGCCCGACGCATCCGTCACCCGCTGTAGTCGGGTAAACACCATCTCCTGGTTGTTCGGGAACCGCACGCCGTCCAGGCGTAACAGCCGCGTCATCTCTTCGAGATAGGCCTCGACGTTCTGCACCGCGAACTCGTTGGTCCGTGTGACCTCCCGCATCACGAACGTGCCTTCCAGCACCTCCGGCGCACCGCCGAACTTCCCGATCACCTCCCCGAGGCTCAACTCCGGCGGCTGCACCGCCTCGACGGTGAACGGCCCGCTCACCCGCACAATCCCGCGCACCACCTCCGGCTGATCGACCAGCTCCTCCTGCTCGGCGTTGGCGGCGATGCAGGCGTTGACCTCGTCCATCTTGGCCCGCCACGCCTGCCGATACTCCGTCACTGCCTGTTGCAGTTCCTGCGGCCAATCCGGGTCGGTGTCGAACGGCACCTCCCAGTCGTACCAGCCGGTAAACTCCAGATCGACGACGTAGTCCTTCCGCTTCTTGTCGCGTTCGGCCTTGGTGCCGCGGTTCTCCGGCGGCAGCAGCCAGCGGCGGCGGTCGCCATCGGTGATCGCCCGCTTCCCGTCCCGGTTCTGCTTCTCGATCAGCTTGGCTTCGAGTTTGTGCCGCAGGTCCTTGGGGACCTTGGCCAGGGCCGCGTTGCACGCCTTCAGCTTCGCGGCCAGGATCGGCTCGTGTTTGGCGAAGATCGGGTCGAGGTTCTGGTTCTGGGCGATGCTCTTGAGCGTGATGTGCGGCACGGTCTTGTAGACGAAGCCGGCGGCGGGGTTGCCGTTGCCGTTCTGACTCCCTCTCCCGCCGGGAGAGGGTTGGGGTGAGGGTGCCTTGGTCTTGTAGTAGTCGAACTTCGCCGTGAGCAGCCGTTGCCGGGCGATGGCGATGGCCACGCGGCTGGTATCAATGGTGATCCAGCGGCGGCCCCACTGCTCGGCGACGTAGGCCGTCGTCCCGCTCCCGCACGTCGGATCGAGCACCAGATCGCCCGGATCGGTGGTCATAAGCATACACCGGGCAATGGCTTTCGCGCTAGTTTGAACAACGTAGAGCTTAGGATCGGTAAACTGACCAGTTGTTGTATCCATCCAAAGATTGTTAATGGGGAACGCTGGAAAGTCTGTGATATACCTGATATAGCGAAGCGAAGCTTTTCCTGATGGAATGAGCCTACGAGCAGACAATAACCGTGTAACTCCCTTTTCCGTAGTCTTCCAATGAGTATTCGGTGGTGGTGGAAAGTGTTGTCCGTAAGCTGAAATACTTTTAGAGCCGACTTCACTCGCCCCACGTGAGACGATGTGATCAAGCGTACAAATTTTCCACCCAGCCAAAAGCAATTTACTTGCGTCTTCTTCATCGCCAGATAGACGCTGCATTTCTAGGCCATCAGCGGAAGCGACCCATGTATAGGCTGCTGCTCCCTTTTCCCCCGCAACTTTTTCTCGGTACAACTGGCGGTACTTTATCTGGGATCGGTTCCGAGCAAACCAAAGGATTCGGTCAGCGACTGACGCAAGCATATTGTCAGTCAATCCAGTCGTGGTTGCAAAAACGATCTCGCTTAGAAAATTCTCCACCCCGAAAACCTCTTCCAGCACACCTCGTACTCGATGCACATTCTCATCCCCGATCTGCACGAAGATGCTCCCCGTGTCCGCCAGCAGTTCCCGCGCGACGATCAGCCGATCCCGCAAGTAGCTCAGGTAGCTGTGGATGCCCAGGTGCCAGGTGTCGCGATACGCCTTGACCATCTCCGGCTCGCGCGTCAGGTCGGTCTCCTTGTCCTTCACATCCCGCCGCCCCACCTCCGGCTGGAAGTTGCTGGCGAACTTGATCCCATACGGCGGGTCGATGTAGATCATCTGCACCTTGCCGGCGAGGTCTTCCCGCCGGGCCAGCGACGCCATCACCTGCAGGCTGTCGCCGAGGATCAGCCGATTGGTCCAGTCGATGTCGTGCCGATAGAACTGCACCGCCTCGTGGTACTCCTGCTCCGGGTCGGCGAAGAGGGAGCGTTCCACGTCTTGCCGGGCGGCAACCTTGAGGATCGCCTGGGCACTCACCCGCTCATGGATGTGCAAGGCGACGGGATCGACGGCGAACCCGGGCAGTTGGCGCTTGCCGGCCCACTCCAGCCACGGCTCGTGCTTCCGCAACGCCTCGGCGAGGAGGCGGACCTCGTCGTCGGTGAGCTTGCGTCTCTTGGCCTCGGCGAGCAATTCCGGCAGCTTGTCGGCCTTGCCGGTGGCATCGAAGCGGAGCACCGGCGGCAGCCGCGGATGGTAGCTGTACTCGATCTTGGGCAGGACCGGGACGGTCCCCTCGGCGGCGAGCTTGGCCGGCGGGATGTTCTTACGCTTGGTGCTTTTGTGCCGGTAATCGCCGACGTTGGCGAGATTCTTGTCGGTGTGGGTGTTCTTTTCCTGGCCATGCCGGTTTCTTCCTCCCGCGGTTAGTGCATTCCGGCTCGCCGTCAGTAATCATACTGGCCGCAGCGGGCGTGCTTGCAGATGGCCCGCATGTCGCACCTTATGCACTTCGACTCCTCGGGCCGGGCCGGGAAATCACCGGCGCGAATGCTGTCGATGAGGGCGTCGGCGTGGTTGCGGGCGACGCGGCCGGCGACGGTGTCCACGGTGACCGGCTCGCGGCGGCTCTCCTTGAGGAGATGCAGATAGGCAGCATCGACCAACAGCCCCTCGCCGCGGCCGGCCTCGGCGTAGATGGCGAGTTGGAAGGCGTACACATCGTCGGCCTGCGGGTCGTTGGCGGTCTTGTAATCGACGATGGCCAGGCGATCTGGGACGCCGTTTTCTCGGTCCAGGATGACATCAGCCCGGCCGCTGACGATGCCTTGGCGCAGGTGCAACTCGAACGGCCGTTCGGTCTGCCAGACGCGGAGCAGGTCATCGCGGTGGTCGCGCAGGTAGCGATCGACCAACTGACGGGCGGTGTTGAGCAGGTGGTCGAAGGCCCCCTGGTTGGCGTAGGGCAGGTAGAAGTGCCGGTCGAAGATGTGCTGGACCTCGGCGGGCGTCGGCAGGCGTTTCTCCCGTTTGGCCAGTTCGGCGACGTGCCGCAGGATGTGGTGGATGGCCCGTCCGTAGCCGAGTTCCCGCACGAGCTGCGGCTGGAAGCCGAGGGAACTGCTGAACCGGTAACGAAGTGGACAGGATTCGTAGTGGGCCAGTTCCGAGAAGGAGAGCGTGGGCAGCTCCTCCGTCTGGTGTTCGGGCGGCTGGAAGGGATCGGGCAAGGGCAAGGTGTGCTGGCATTCGGGTTCGCCGCCGGCGACTTCCAGCAGGAACGGCGACGGGCTGGAACGATTTTTGATTCGGCGGAAGCAGGAGAGATAGAGGGCATCCCGTGCCCGGGTCAGGCCGACGTAGAAGAGGCGACGCTCCTCCATTTCGCCCCCTTCATAGCGTCGGCGGGCAGCGTCGGGGAAATGCGTCGGAGGCAGCAGCCAGTCCTGTTTCTGGCCGGCGTATTTCGAGGGGAACCGCCCCGCGACCAGGGCCGGCATGAAGACGACCGGCCATTCCAGCCCCTTGGCCTGGTGGACGGTCAGGATATCCACGGCGTCGAGGTCGAACGTCTCCTCGCCGTCGAAGTCCTCGTACTTGTCGAGGGCATAGAACTGCAGGTAGTTGTACAGCCGCTGGTAGAAGTACCGGCCGCGGTCCTGCCCGCTGTAGAATAGCCGTTGCCCGTTCACATCGACGAAGCGGCTGCGGCGGGTGACGTGTTCGAAGTCGGCGAGGACCTGCGAGAAGCGGGCCAGGCTGCCCATCCGGGCCGAATCGACCGGGTCGTCGAGGTCCCAGTGCGGCACGCCCAGCAACCGCAGCAGCCTGTAAAAATCGCGGACCAGGTTCACCTCCTGGGAATTGTCCGCGACCAGGCTCTGCCAGTCTTGCAGGTACTCCTTAAGCTCCGGGATCGGCTCTCCCTTGGCGAAGACCCTGTGATACTCGCTGACCAGCGTGTCGAGATGGACCGGGCTGCTCGGGCCGTTGCGCTGTTCCTTCCACTCGGAGTCGGAGAGCCAGGCGTAGGTCTTGCCCAGGACCTGGGCTTCGGGCTGGAGAAACAGGCCGGTTCGGCCGGCGCAACGGAACGGGATGCCTCTTTCCTTGAGATTCTCGAGCAACGGCGGCGAGGAGGACCGCACCGAGCGGTATAAGATGGCGATGTCCCGGTAGCGATAGCCCCGCGCGTGCAAGCGCTCGATCGTCGAGGCGATCACGTCGGCCTCGTCGTCCGGGGTGCCGGCCGCCCAGGTGTGGAGTTCCAGGCTCCCGGGTTCGCGGATCGGCTTCATCTCTTTTTCGAGCCGAGGCCGAATCGACCGGACGAACGCATTCGCGGCGCGGATGATCGTGGGCCGCGAGCGGCGATTGACCGACAGCGTCAGGGAAGTGACGCCGGGGTAACGGCCCGCGAACGTTTGCATGTTGGACACGTCGGCACCGCGCCACTGGTAGATCGACTGGTCGTCGTCGGCGACCACGCAGAGCTGGACGGGCGGTCGGGCCAGGATGCGGATCAGTTCTTCCTGAGCGGGGTTGATGTCTTGGTACTCGTCCACGATCAGATGCCGCAGGGGGTCGTGGACCCGGTGAAAGAACGTCGGATCCTGTAGCGCCTGCACCACCTTGGCGATCAGCATGCCGAACGTCAGGAAGTGGTAGCGTTCCAGGGTTTTTTGGAAACGCAGGTAGCAATCGCCGAACGGAGTGCCCTTGAGCTTGTCCGGGTCGATCAGCTCGTTCTCGACGACGTCCGCGTTGCGAAGGAAGTCGGCGATCGGTCGCCAGTGCTGCGTGCCGAGGTCGCTCAATTTGAGTCGTTTGTGTTCCCGGCTCAGCAACCCGGCCAGGCGGTTCTCGTCGAGGATGTCGTAATTGCCGAACTCCGGCACATGATCCTGGAGAATCCGCAGGCAAAAGGCATGGATCGTGCCGACGTACATTGGGTTGAGGCGATCGAGGAACCTCGGGCCTTTGGACTCGGCGACCCGCTGGGTGATGCGATTCTTGAGACTCGCGGCAGCCCGTTCGGTGAAGGTGAAGGCGACGATCTGGGAAGGCTCAACCCCTTCGTCGATGAGGGCGGCCACGCGCCGCGAGATCGCTTCGGTCTTGCCCGCACCGGCGCAGGCGATGACTTGGAGATGACCCCCTCGGTGGCTGACGACGGCACGCTGCTCGTCAGAGAGACTGCTGACAGTTTTGGCCATGACCGGGAAGAGATTCGGATTAAAGGAGGAAACCGTCGTGAAGCGGTTATGCTCTGGTTCACGAAGCAAACGCTTTACACCGCATAACCCGCTTGTCAAGGATTGACAACGACAGGTGATAAGAAAACAGCACGGATCGAGCACAATATGGCAATCAAGAGCCGCTTCGGTATGAGATTCAGGCGGTGGTCTTAAGTTGCCGGGAGTTCCGTCAGTCGGTCAAGTGCGGAGATCGACTGCTGCGTCTTCGCGTCGATCGGGTCGTGACCGGCCCAAGGACCGCCTAACCGGTCGTGTGCAAGGGCACGATCACCTTCAACAGCGAGTGCGAATGCGTTGTCAAGCCAGACACCGTCAGACCAGGGCAGTGAAATACGGAGGGTGAGGGACCGTTTCGACGACGCCCAATTCCGTTGGAGTGAATCCCAAACCCACGGGCAGGTTTGTGGTACCCCGCTTGGCCTGCAAGGAAATGTGTGTCAACGACTCTGATCGGTCAGGTTTCCGGTCACTCGACGCCGCTGTTGACGGCTCGGTACTCGCACCGTCGGTTGTACGACCTGGCCGGGGCCGTCGAGAAGCTGCCGCCACTGGTGCCGGGTGCCGGGTCGGAAGCGGACGCGGCCTCCGTTCGTCGGAGCGGAACGGACGACGCGCCGGCCGGCGTCATCCCCCTTCGCCCTGCCGCCTCGGACCGGAGGAAACCGGACAACGTTGTCCGTTTGGGCGTACCAACCGGGTACGGCGAGCGGCATCAGTCGGCATCATTCCATGAGCAAGGGCCGGCTTTATGCCACAGGCGAACGCTGAGCCCCTGGAAAACAAGCAACCCGGCGTTGTTTGGCACCGGGTTGCGTCGGTTTGCTTCGAGTTACCCGGCCTGGATTCGAACCAGGACAAAGAGAACCAAAATCCACACACGCCGCGACGCAAGACAAAACCGCACAAGGCAGTTATGCCGGATGCGGTTCTCGGATGCAGTATCGGATGCAGTGACCAGAAAAACGAAGGGGGCATCGCCGACCCCGACCTGGCTGCCCTCATCGCCGCGTGGCTGACCCTGCCCGATCTCATCCGTGTCCCCATCCGGGCACTCGTGGCCACCGCCGGTCGCCGGGAGTGACCGACCACCGCCTCCAGCGCCCCCTTGCCGCCTCCCGCCGCTCACCCCCGGCCGGCCACCCCGGACCGCGGCCGGAGAGACGAAGGACCACGACCACGACCCGGGGTCACGCCCCGGCCGCAGGGCGACCCTAGCGAACCCTCAAACACTCCTTGGCACCGCGAGGCTTCTGGGTCTTTTTCCTGCACTTCTGGCCAGTGTCACTTGCTAAAAATAGATCATTACGTCGTGATGACATACACTCGTCCGTTCATTCTCCACAGACAGACCGGCCTTCCCCCGACAGAGACAGAGGACCGCGTGTCATGACCCGCTGCCGGTGCGTGTCGGCTGGCTACGGCTGTTCCGTTCGCTCATCGGCCCAGCCCCGCGGGCGAAGGTCAGACCCCCGCGTCGCGGCCGGCCTCGCTTCGCTGGTTGCGGCTCAGTAAGGCTCAGTAACCTGGGCCGACGCCCTCTACGGCCTCGCCTCCAACTCGGCGAGCAGTTTCTGGAAGTCGGCGCGATTCCGCAGCGGGGCGAGGTCGCGGTCCGCCTTCATCTGGGCGGCGTCCTTGAAGCCCTTGGCCACGGCGTCCCGCAGCAGCTTCATCGCCTCGTCGCCGTAGAACTGCACCGCGGCTTGCCGCCCTTCGGCGTCGAGCATCTCGTGCTTCGCGACGATCGGGATGCACATGGCCAGGGCACGGGCGGCATCGTAGGCGTTGCCCGCGGCATCCCAGCCCAGGTCGCGGATCTGCTCGGCGGTCTTGACGGCGGCGGCTCGATCCAGCAATCCCGCCTGAGCCTGTGCCAGTGTCCACAGGTGGTTGCGGTAGAACTGGCGATAGGTCGGGTGCCTCGGGTTGGCCTTCAGGGCGGCCTGGCGGTGGGGCAGGGCCTCGTCGAGGTAGCCCTTGGCCGCGGCGTAGTCGCGCTGCTGGTTGCACAATCTAGCCAGGTTGACCAGCGTGCCGGCCAGATCGTTTCGCAGGTCCGGCTGGTTGAGGAAGTCGGCGGCCAGTTGCTTTTGCAGGGCCAGGGCGTCGCGGTAGGCCGCCTCCGCCTCCTTCAGCCGGCCTGTCTTATAGAGCAGGAAGCCGAGGTTGTTGTGGCTGGCGGCCAGTTCCTGGCGGAAGTTGGGTAGGGTGGGAAAGTCGGTGGCCAGTTGCTGGCGGATGGCCAGGGTATCGCGGAAGGCCGCTTCCGCCTCCTTGGGCCGGCCTGTCTGATAGAGCAGGATGCCCAGGTTGTTGTGGCTGGTGGCCAGTTCCTGGCGGAAGTCGGGTCGGGTGGGAAAGTCGGTGGCCAGTTGCTTCTGGATGGCCAGGGCATCGCGGAAGGCCGCCTCCGCCTCCTTGGGCCGGCCCGTGGCGCTGAGCAGGTTGCCCAGGTTGTTGTGGCTGGTGGCCAGTTCCTGGCGGAAGTCGGGTCGGGTGGGAAAGTCGGTGGCCAGTTGCTTCTGGATGGCCAGGGCATCGCGGA
>Ga0308417_1002907_pt1 | contig 11138 bp, 10 predicted proteins | sample HotsprSampleOS65_FD_203528 | JGI IMG/M metagenome (GOLD analysis project Ga0308417, IMG submission 203528) | Hot spring phototrophic mat microbial communities from Octopus Spring, Yellowstone National Park, Wyoming, United States - 20090730_OS65 ... | reverse complement strand
GGCCGCTTCCTCGAGCGCACTTTTACCGATATCGAGCGCGTGCCGGTGGCCGAGGTGCAGCACCGCACCGTGCAATACAGCTATGCCCAGGGCGATCAGTACGTCTTCCTTGATGCCGAGACCTTTGAGGAACTGGTCTTGAGCGCCGATCAAGTGGGCGACCGCAAAGTGTTTCTCAAGGAAAACGAGGAGTACCGTGCCCTGTTCTTGGACGGAAAGCTCGTCGACATCGTGCTGCCGCCTCAGGTCTGCCTGACCATCACGGAGACAGCCCCGCCTATCCGGGGTGGGTCCGATTCCACGTGGAAACCGGCCGTGCTGGAGACGGGGCTGGAGATCATGGTGCCGCTGTTTTTGGACAAGGGCGAACGGATCCGCGTGGACACTGCCACGCGCAAATACGCGGGCAAGGAGAGCGAGAAAAAGGGCTGAGGCCCTTACCGGGCCGGCCAGGTCAGCACGGCCCATGGTGAGGCGCGCCCGGGTCCCACCCCTGACCCCGGGGCCGAGAATTTGTTGGAGGGTCGGGTTCCACCCCGACCTGATGGTGAGGATCGAATGGAGGGCCCGGTTCCACCCGGGCCGGGGGGGACGCGGTGGAAGGCGTCCCTCCATCGGATGCGGTGGAACGCGTCCCTCCAACCGCGGACGGCGTGGAAGCCGTCCCTTCAATATTCTCCTCCTCTGTGATCACTTGGCTGCCTCGTCCACAATCTTGATCTCCTCCGGCGTCAGGCCGTAGGGGCGACAGACCCGCTGGTCAATCCTTCGCTTCCAGGCTGAAACGTTGGCGGCCGCACTCGCTCCTTTCGCCGCGAGGACGCGCTCGACCAAAGCCTTATCCACCGCTTGTCGCTTCACTGCCCAAGTTGAGATTGAGTTGTTGCGGCTTGATCAATCCCAAACGGCGAGCCAACTCCGACCAGCCGATGCAGGGAACGCCCTCCAGCGCACAGGCAAGTTTCACCGCTGCATCGTCGGAAACCGCCACACCTCTTAGCAGTTTCGCAACAGCTACGACTTGGGCGTCCGCCGCTCTTCGCCCAGCTTTGCTATGCCAGAATCCTGCGTGTTGCTGTGTTCCAACACGGATCGTTTTGCCATACAGCCTTTCCAGCCTGGGTATTTCTCTGTGTAATGCGCGAAATTGGCGGGCCGCAATCTCAAGATGCTGCCGTTCCTTTTGCGCGAATCCGGCCAAGTTATCCGTGGCATGAATAAGCTCGCGAACTACACCTTCCGACAACTTTGGAGCGCCTTTCCTGCCCCAATCGCGCAACGCAAGGATTGCCTTCCGCCCAAAATGCCGGTGCAAATTGATCAGGCAATCGGCGTCGCAAACATGGGTTTCGCCAGGGGCATCGGTCGTCCTCATTTGGCGCGCTCTTGTGCCCACTTCAAAAACGCTTCCGCCTTTTCGACCTTCATGCCCAACACCGACGAGGCGTCCACCCACGAAAATGACGGTTGGCTTGCCGATCGCGCCAAGACTCCGGTCAGCGAATAGCCCAGCTCATGAAGTTTTTGTTCGTGCAGTGGCGGGCGCTTGCCGCCGCGCGAGAATGGTTTTCGGGTTTCCCACTGCTGGCGCTTGCGATCGTAGAAATCCCGTGGCGCAAGCTGCAGTTCCTGCAACAGAATCGTCACCACGTGGCGGCTGGCAAAAAACGGTTTGCGCAGTTTGTCGAGCAGCGAGTCCGGCCAGTCCGGTCGTCCGCGGTCTTCGCCAAGCTCGCGCAAGCGTTCTTGCAACTCATCCGGTGTCACCAGTATGCGCGCGGCCAATCGGTTTGCAAACGGTTCGGGGTTGTGGTCATGGGGCGCGCCGTGGAAATCGCACACGACGCCCTCTTTGGCGCTGATCAGGTGAGCAAACTCATGTAACAGCGTGAAAATCCGGCCAGGGGCAGCCTCGATGTCGCGGTGATTGACCAGGATGAATGGATAGCCCTCCAGCCACAGCGCCGCGCCCCGAGTCTCCTTCGGATCAAGCGGCATCTCGAAGCAGAATATGCCCTGCGATTCGATCACGCGCCGCCACCACTTGAACGCTTCGTGCGGTTTGCCGGCCAACTGCTGGCGTTGTGCAGCGTTCCAACCGAACCGTTGCCGGTATTCTGCGGCGAGTTGGTCCGCGCGGGCGGTCTGTGCCGAAACCTGTGCCGGACGGATGCCGACCTGCCACGGTTGCCCGGTTTGCCGCAGCGTCTCGACCGTCCACTGCGCCAGCTCCATGAATCGGCGCAGCGACCGTTGTGAAAGCGACTGCAACTGCTCGGGGGGCTTCGTCAGTCCCCGAAAGCTCACCGGCAGCGGCTCGTCGGGTGGCGATTCGAGAAAGAAGTAGCCGACCGGGCATGCGTAGATTTCCGCCAGTGTCTCAAGCTGCGCCAAGTCAGGCTCGGAGACGCCCTCTTCCCAAGCGGTCAGGTCTTGTTCGGAAATGGCGGCAAAATGTCGTTTCGCGAGTTTCTTCGATTCTTCAACGACCTGCTCAACGGTCAGGTTGAGCCGTTCACGCGCCCAACGCAGCACGTCGGGATTTGTCCATTGTTCGGTTACAGGCATGATTTGATTATCTCACGCGCTGTGCGCTTTTTCGAGGCGCGCACGGACCAGCGCGACCACCGCCTCATAGACTGCCCCGCGCTCGCCCGCCGTCAAGCCCGACACGTCAAATACGAGTTCGTACAGAGAATCATTCATTACTCGGTTACCAACTCGATGGCTTCGAAAATGTGCCCCTGCCGTCCGTCAGCGTGGCGGGAAACTGGCTCTGTGCAAGGACACCGGCGCGGATATGTTTGTAGAATGTCGCCTGGTTTGCCAGCACCCGACAGGGGCGTTTTTGCGGATTCAGCACACCGACGGGCAACTTCAACTCGTTCATGACCAGCCGAACCGGCGCCAGCAGGTCGGAATCGCCGCTGACGATGACCGCGCACTCGAAGCGCCGGTTGTAGGCGTCGCTCAACAGGTGCGTCGCCAGATTCACGTCTGATCCTTTCTCGTCGGTCTTGATGACCCAGACGAAGGCTTTCTGGTTGGGCTGCGGGTTGGCCAGCCGCATGAGCACCGGATGCGTCAGGAAATGCCCGTAGAAAATCTCCAAGTTCGGGATCGTCCGCAACGCCCGCAGATAAATTTCCTGCCGTCGCGGCGCGTCGGGGTCGTGGGCGCGCGAGCCGATTCGCGCGGTGAAGTATTTGATCCGCTCAATGCGATGATTCGGCAACATCAAGGCGCACAACCGCGCGATGTCCAACCATTTGTAGGCTGTGCCTTTGACGCAGCCAAAATACAGGTTGAACGCATCCACGTAAACGTAAGTCTTCACCGGGGCGCCTCTGGGAAAAAGCAGGGGCTGCGCCTTGCGGCACAGCCCCGCGCCCTGTCGCCAAAGCGAACAGGGGAGATGATTACGACACAATCTATCGGACTGGCTGAAAACGTCAACATCGTTTTTTCAGCGATTTTGCAGCGTAACATTTTTCAAACTTTGGGCTTTTTTCGAGACGGGCGCGGACCAGCGCGACCACCGCCTCGTAGACCGCCTCCCGCTCGCCCGTCGACACGTCCGCCGCCGCGTCCGCCCGCTTCGCCGTCATGTGTCGCGTTGATTTGATGGTTGCTTGTCCGTTGGCGGTTTGTTCGCGGCACCGGCCATGAACAGGTCGAAGACCGATTGGGCGAGGTCTTCCGACCGCTTCTTGCAGCGGGCATACGCAATCCCGGAGGAGACCACAAACAGGGCTGTCCACCCGCCAAAGGCTGATGCCGCGCCCGGAGGAACCAGCAACGCCCAAAGAAGCCCGGCGAGCGAAAGCACGGCCAACAGGGCAAACATTGTCAGCAAACTGCGGAACAGACCGTAGTGCGCGTTGAACGTGAGCGGGCGCGGGCTGGTGTCGCCGACAGCGTGGTAAATGAGGTAAAACAACTCCCCGTTCTTTTTGAGGCGCAACTCGCGGGCGCGGGCTGGAGGGCAGTCGGCCGGGAGATCCGCTTCCGGGCCGACTTTGAACCGCTCGGCGATCAGCGTCAGCAGGCGTTTCTTGTAGTCGGCGGAGAAATGGTCGTCGTTGGGCAGCAACCAGCGTTCGGAGGGGAAACCTTTCCACAGGGGCTTGAGGATGTGTTTCTCGACCAGCCCCTGGCTCAGGCCTTGCAGCAGCAGCCCCGTGATGTAGCCGAGGGCAACGAGGATGGATGTTTCGGCCAGCCCACCGGCGAAGTCCAGCGGCAGATGCCAGCCCATCAGCCCGGCCAGCGCCTGCACGCACCACAGAAACACCAGCCCCGGAATCAGGTTGGCAAGGAAGTCGTAAAGATCGAAACGGGGGATCATCGCTTATTCGTCAACCTCCTCGTAGAACGGCAACGGCGTTGCATTGCTCCACCCCACACGTTGTGGCGCGTCGCTGCTGTGATGCCACAATCCTTTCCCTTGCGTGGCAAACACATTTGCGCCACGGCGTTTGAACGCATTGACAACCTTTTTGGCCGGGTGCTTCGGTTGGCCATCCGGCGATGCCGAAACGAACGCGGTCTTGTCATAGGACTCCGTAGATCTGATCGGCCCAATGATACGGTTCAAAATGGTCGGGCCGACGTTTCGCTTACTGCCGTGGTGGGGCACTTGGATGAACCGCACTGCTCTGAGGTCGATTCCAAGCACCTCCGCACGGCTTGCCGCCTGGGTTAAGGCAGGCACACCAGCGTCGGCTGTGAACAAAAGATGATTACCATCGAACTCGAACAGAAGCACCACAGAAGAATTGTTCTCTGCGCTTGTGGCGTCGTCTTCTGGGTCAGCGAGCGTTTCCTCGAACCATGTCTCTAATGCCCGTGCGACCCCTTTCGCTCCGGCTTTCAGCGGCTCGATCCATCGCGCCAAAGGCGAGTAGTATTGGGCTTGCAGTGGCACCTGGGGCATACAACGGAAGTTTGCCAGTTGCTCTTTGTAGAAAGCTATACTTGGACTAAGAACATATGCCTTTCCGTTCGAAACCAATTGCCGGGCACCGTTGTCAGAAAACGGTTCAATAATCTTGATGCCTTTCTTGGTGGCGATCTTTTCCAGTTCGCGTGCGTCTTGGAGCGCTCCCCAAACTCGTTCGTCGATACCCGGTGGAGTCACACGGTCATCGTCAAACAGGTCTTGAATCTCTTCCGCATGATTCCACGGTTGGTGCATCAGAAGAACGCCAACTTTCATCTCTTCCAGGACAACCGAAAGCCCTGAAGCGTGATCGGAATCAGGGTGGGTCGAAACGACCACGTCAACGCGGTCCGTGCCGTAGTATTTGTTGATGTGCTCAACGAGCGCCTTGCCGGATTCCTTCGTGCCGCCGTCAATGACCCAGACCTCCTGCGACCCAGGGTTGTTTGGTGTCCAGAAGCGCAGGGCGATTGCGTCGCCACATCGCTCGCCTTCTCCGACAGCTAGAAAGTCAACTTCGTAAGCCATGTTTTCCTCCATTCCTTTCACACGCTTTGGGCTTTTTCGAGGCGCGCACGGACCAGCGCGACCACCGCCTCATAGACTGCCCCGCGCTCGCCCGCCGTCAGCCCCAACACCTCAAACACCACCTCGTCCAACGCCCGACGGTCGGGCTGGTGGATTTCGTCTAAAATCCTCAGGATGGCTCTTTTGCGCATGGAAGAAAAGGCTTCGTCAAGACGCTGCTTGTCTTCTAAACTAACCACGGCTGGATTGATAACGGTTAGTCCTCGTATTTCGGGACCATAAAGGTACGCAACACCAATGCCATAGGTCTTTCGAGAGGTCACTTCGGCTGATAAGAGAGAGACAATGCTATTGAGCAGTGCAGTTCCGATCAACCTATCCACGTTGGTAAATGCGCCAACAAAAAACACGTCACAAACGCGAACATCGCGCAAAAATGGAAAGCCCAGTCGTTCACCAAGAAATCGGTTTGAAACAAAATCCGGAGGATGTTGTTCTGGGAGGGCATACCACAACCGTCGTCCTCTCACAGATGGCCTCGTGTTAAAACCTTGCCTTTCACCATACTCTATGTAGGAAAGCACACCTTTTGTCCCTTTTCGTCGCAAATCTTCTTTTGCATGCGAGCATACGAGTACTTTCCGCTCAAGATTCAATGCATCTACCTCGTAGCGCTCGACCTCCTTGAGCGAGAATAAAAACGGCTTCAGGAACTCCTCCTCGATCTCGCCTTCCCAGCCGGCGGCGTTGCGGACGTGGAGACAGCCTTTGGAGGCTGGCTTACCTGTTGGCTCCAGGTAGAAGAACTCGTTGGCGCCGGTCGTGAAGCCGCGGCGCACCTCGGCGATGTCGCCCAAGCGGACGAGTTTACCTTTGCCCTTTTCGAGGATCGTGAAGAAGATGTCCGGGGCGCGGAGGTATTTGCCGCCCCATTTGTTGCCGATGTAGCGGGCGGTTTTGATGAGCGGGCCACGCGGTTTCTTTGCTGTGGCTTTGGGCTGGTCGGCGTCCTCGTCGGTTTCGTCGGGCTGCAGGCCTTCTTCGAGCAGTTGCCGCTGCGGGCAGACACAGATGCGCCACTGGTCGGTGGCGCGGCGTTCGGTGGCGGTTTCGATCTGTTTGAAGACGTCGGCGCGGAGGATGTCCTCGAAGGGGGCTTTGAACATGACGAACCGAGCGGTCTGGTCGAGGCCGGTTTCGCGGCGGTCGTCGGGCGGGGCGAGCAGGGCGATGATGGTGTTGACGTCGGCCTGGGCGAAGGAGCGTTTCTTTTCGTTGTCGAGGATGAGTTTGACGTGGCTGTGTTTGAGGAGGAACTCCTGCAAATCCGCGCCGTAGCCGACATCGAGCCAAGAGTTGGAGGTGATGAAGCAAAAGCTGCCGCGCGGGTTGAGCAGGGCGAGGCCGTGGAGGTAGAAATAGATGTAGAGATCGCTTTTGCCGTCGAGTTTGCGGAAATTGAGCGAGCGGGGGTTGTAGCGGAAGAACCTGGGCCATGCGGCGGCGACGGATTGTTGGAGTTTTTCCTTGTAGGCTTTTTTCTGCTCTTTCCAGCGCGCGGAGTTTTCGCCGCCGAAGTCACCGGGGTCGAGCAGCGGCGGGGCGATCATTTCCTGGCGGACGTAGGGCGGGTTGCCAATGACGATGTCGAAGCCGCCGGCGTCGCCCTCGAAGATTTCCACAAAGGCGATGTCCCAGACGAAGGGGACGGCGGGGGCGGCGCGGAGGGCGTCGACGGCTTGTTTGAGGCGTTGGAGGTCGGCCTGTTTTTCTTCACACTCGGCGCGCCATTGGGCTTCGAGTTTGAGGCGTTCTTGTTTGGCGGTGCCGGTGGCGATGCCGGCCATTTCGGTCTGTTCTTCCGGCGGCGACTCGATCTGGCGGGTGAGGGTGGCGATTTCTTTTTGGAGGGCGATGCGTTTGTGGTCGAGGATGTCCCGGAAGAGGTTGAGTTCTTCCTGTTTGAGGTCGGCTTCACGAAGGCCGGTTTCCCCTTGGTAGAATCGGAGTTTCTTGCCTTTGAGCTGGGTGATGCGGCCTTTGAGGTGGGCGGGGATGTCGAGGTGGTGACGGTGGAGGCCGAAGTTGATGCCGCCGATTTCCTGCACGAGGCTGTCGCCCTGACGGACTTTGAAGGAAAGGTTGGGCAGGAGGGGGCGGAGGTGCAGCTCGGCGGGTTCGAGTTCGGTTTCGACGACCAGTTGCAGCCAGAGGCGGAGTTCGGCGACGTGGACGGCCCAATCCATGACGTCCACGCCGTAGAGTTGTTCGCCGATGATGCGGCGTCGGCGTTGGTAGGGCGTCTCGTCCAAGCCGAGCTGTGTATTGGCACGGGCCTGCAGGTCGTCGAGCACCAGCAACATGCCGACGAGGAAGGAGCCGGAGCCGCAGGCCGGGTCGCAGACCGAGAGGGTGCGCAGGTGCTGGCTGAGGGTGGGCCAAAGGTTGCGTTCGGCCAGGGCGCGGTCGGCGGCTTCTTTGTCGGCGGGGTCGTAGGCGAAAATGGCGTCGTAGAGCAGCGGTTTGTGGTCCGTGCCGATGCGGTTGGCGAGGGCGTCCACGAGGCTGAGGCGGCACATCAGATCAATTTCGACGCGCGGAGTGTAGAAGATGCCCGCGGTGCCACGCAGGTCTTCCTCGGTCAAGCCTTCGGAGGTGATGTTGACGAGGCTTTCATAGACTTTGCCGATCATTTCCGGGTCCACGGCGACCTCGACATCGAGCGGGGTGGATTCGGCGATGGTGAAGTTGTAGCGTTCGAGGAAACCGGGTTCGGTGCCATCGAACTGGTCAAAGAGCAAAGCGAAGAAGTCGTCGGTCAGTTGCGGGTTGTGCGCGTCATCGAGTCGGTTCTCGGTGAACAGGCCGCCGTTAAGGTAGGGGGCTCGCGCGAGGGCGGAGCGGATTTCGGGCGGCAGATGCTGGCGGTCGTGGCGGCCGGCCTGGAACTTGTTGTTGAACGCCTCGAAGAACAGCACCGACAGCCAGCGGTCGAAGAAGGTGTCGCCGCGTTGGTCGGACCGTTTGTATGCTTCCCAGAGGGTGCGGAGGAAATGCGGGTCGTTCCCCAGCCAGCGTTTGCGCTGGATGAAATAGAGGAACATGAGGCGGTTGAGGAACTGCAGGGCATAATCGTGTGCCCAAGCCTTGTCGCGCGAGGTTTTGTACTTGTCGCGCGAGGTTTTGTAGAGCCGCCGCTGGAGCTCGTCGAAGATCTGCTTGTATGCCTGAAAGAACTTCTGAGTGACGGCTTCGACGTCGAAGGCGGCGTCCAGGCGGTGGCGGAGGTCGAGCAGACTGAGGTGGGGTGTGTCGGAGATGTCGAGCAGGGCGAGCCGTTCGGAGGCGGTGCGGTAGCGTTCGCCCGGGCCGAGCTTGAACCGGCGGAAGACGCGGCGGCTGCCGCTGTCGCCCTTGACGTTGACGATGTGCATTTCCGCGCCTTCCGGGCGGTCGAGCGTGTCTTTGCGGGCGAAGATGACCAGGGCGTCGGGGAAGGTTTCGAGCAGTTTGGTGGCGAGGATGCGTTGGCGGGTGTAGTCGAGGCGCTTGCCGTCCAGCTCGGCGTAAAGGATTTGGAACTTGTCGTGGCCGGCGAGGCGCAGAAGGGTGGGACAGTTTTTGGCCAAATCCAACGCCTGGCCGGTGCCGAAGGTTTCCTGGCGCGGCGGGATGGGTTGTTCGATGCGCTCGAAGCCGAGGTCGGTGACGAACAGGCGCAGGAGGTCGTCGCGGTTTTTGACGGGCGCGTTGAGCCGGTCAAAGACGCGCTGTTGGGCGTCCGGGTTTGGGGTGAGAGTGGCCGCGGGCATGTCTCAGCGTTTGGCAGGTTTGTAAGGCAGCTTGTGTTGTTTGAGGCCCGGGATGGCTTCCAGCTCCGGGTCTTTGTGCAGGAGTTCGGCCTGAGCCGCGAGGGCTTGTGCGGCAATGATGGCGTCGGCGGTGGACAGTTTGTGCCGGGCCCGGAGCCACCCGGCGGTCGTGCAGTCCTCGACGGTGGGGGCGGCGAATTGCACGGGCATTTCGAGCAGCAACCGCAGGTCGTCGCGGGCGGTCTCTTCGCCGAGCAAGCGGGCCACGGTGGCGACAATTTCGGCGAGGGAGACGGTGGAAACGAACACGGTCAGGGAGCGCCGCTCGGCCCGCTCGAGGCGTTCGCGAACCGTTTCGGTGCCCGGCTCGGCACGCAGGAGCGTGAGGATGGCCGAGCTATCGAGCCAGCTTGGAGTTTTCGCGCTCACGGTCCTGCTTGCGTTGTGCGAGCAACTGCGCCACGAGGTTGCCGCCCGCCTTGTGTTTGCCGATCAGCGATCGCCAGCCTTCGGGCGGCAGGGGATGACCGATGAGTTTGCCATCCACGACGTCCCACACGATTCGGGCGCCGGGCCGCAGGTTCAACTTCTCGCACAGCTCTTTGGGCACGGAAACCTGTCGTTTTGCCGAGATGGTGGTCTTCATACCAGAACGTCTATGGTAAAAATCCAATCCTGTCAATCTTACCATTGAATTTCACGTAAGCGCTTCGGCGCAGATGATGACCGGCTCGGCGGTCTCGGCGGTTTCGGCAGCGTGGCGCTCGGCGAGCGCGTCGAGCTTGTGCTCGAAGGCCACCGCTTCAAGGTCGTTGAGCAACTCGACCGTGTCGGCCTTTTTGCCGCGGAGGCCGCGCAGGGCAAACTCGGCGCGCCCATCGAGCGGGCTGATGCTCCAGAGGCGGCGAAGGCGTTCGAGGCGGTCGCGCTCCGCGTCAGTGGTTGCGGTGCGGTGCGCTTCGCGGATGAGGTCCAGCGCCCAGTGTTGGGCGGGGGTGAGCCGGTGCGGGACGCCCCCGGCGGCAAGATACTGCTGGTATTGACGGTCGAACTCGGCTTTGAGTTTGGCGACGATGCGGTTGAGGTGCGCGGGTAACGGCTGGCGGGGCTCGGTCGGGCCGCAGGCGATGGCGGTGAGCGCGGTGTGGTTGTCTTCGGAGAGGATGTTGCCGTGGGCATCGGCAAGCCAGAGGCGCTGGAAATCGCCGGCTTGGGCGAAGAAGAAGACCGCGGGTTTGGCGGGGCTGACGGTGCCGGCCGGGGCGGTGAAGGTTTTGGCGGAGCGAATCGCGTTGGGCAGGGAGGTGATGCGCTCGAACAGTTCGGGTTGCTGGCGTTTGATGCGGCGCAGCAGATCCTCGGCTTCCTGTACTTCCAGGTCCACGGTGGCTTCGAGGGCGTCTTCGATGGCTTCGAGCTTTTTGCCGTCGCCTTCGTAGATGGCGTACATGGCGTCGGGGTTGAGCTGTTCGTCGGGTTCGAGGATGGCGGCGTCTTCGCCGATGGTTTTGTGGATTTCGGCGATCCGGTTTCGGAGGATTTCGCGGAGGTGCAGGTGTTTTTCCAGCTCGAGTTCGGGCAGGAAATTGTAGGCGAAGATTTCGCGGTGGGGCGAGTTGATGCGGTCGATGCGACCGAAGCGCTGGATGAGGCGGACCGGGTTGAAATGGAGGTCGTAGTTCAGGATGAGGGCGGCGTCTTGGAGGTTGAGGCCCTCACTGAGCACATCGGTGGCGACGAGGATGTGGATGGGGTTTTGGACGGGGCCTTTGACTTCGTTGGCGATAGGGGCGAAGCGGTTGACGAGGGCTTGGAGGTCGGCGCGGGTGCTGTCGGCGTGTTCGATGGTTTGGGGC
>Ga0308417_1002904_pt1 | contig 11142 bp, 8 predicted proteins | sample HotsprSampleOS65_FD_203528 | JGI IMG/M metagenome (GOLD analysis project Ga0308417, IMG submission 203528) | Hot spring phototrophic mat microbial communities from Octopus Spring, Yellowstone National Park, Wyoming, United States - 20090730_OS65 ... | reverse complement strand
AGTTGTGATACTTTTATGGTTAAATTCTGGTGTTTTGTCTAAAATACAGGAAACATTCAACTCCTTCGAACAACTGCTAGGATTTATTGCTGCATTATCTATGTTTCTTGTATCAACAGCTATAATTTATTTTAAAAGCAGATGACTTTAGAGGGTTTTATTTTAATGGCTCTGAGTTTACTGATTTTCAGCTCTTTTTTCTCTTATTGTTTATCAAACTTTATGAAACAGACAGAGATTCTTAAAATGCTTTGAAAATGATCTCTAAAGATACGCTATTAGAGATCAAACAATCTGTTAACCTTTCCCAAATCGTAGGCTTATTTGCAAAATTAACTTACAGAGGCAAAAGGCAAAGCTGTCTTTGTCCATTTCATTCTGAAAAAACTCCATCTTTTTTTATAGACGAGTCTGACAGGTTTTTTTATTGCTTCGGTTGCGGTGCGAAGGGAGACTCTATAGAGTTTGTGAGGAAAAAGCTTTCGCTTTCTTTCTCCGAAGCAATAGAGTGGATTTGTGAAAAGTTCAAAATTCCAATTAAGTATACTTCTGATAAAAATCAATCAAATCGTCGTTTATACAATTTATTAGAAGATTGTGAAAATCTTTTAAATCGCGCTCTTGGTAGCTGTCCAACGGCTTTAGACTATCTTAAATCGCGCTCAATAAAGGACGAAACTACTCAAGCTTTCTGCTTGGGTTTCAATCCTGGGACGATGTATCTAAGTAAGAGTTTACTGGAACTAAACTATAACTTAAATGAGCTTTTCGACCTAGGATTGGTTTGCTACAGCAAAAATGGACGGATACTAGATTTTTTCAGGGATAGGCTAACTATTCCGCTTAAAGATCACAGGGGAAAGACAGTGGGTTTTGCCGGAAGAGTTATCAGCGAGGGCGAGCCCAAGTATTTAAACTCGAAAGATTCGCCCTTATTTAAAAAGAGTTTAATTTTATTTAACCTCAGTCAAGTTTTGAAAAGCTCCAGTAAAAAGGTGTACTTAGTAGAAGGATATTTTGACGTCATAAGCTTACATCAAGCAGGGCTACCTGCGGTTTGCTCCTGTGGCAGCTCTATATCCTCTGAACAGATTAAGATGTTGGAGCAGTTTTTTGACACGGTAGTTTTTGTATTCGATGGGGATAACGCAGGGCGAAAAGCCACTTTTAAGGCTGTGTTAGAAACGGCAAACTCAAGATTTAGCTCAAAATTTATTCTACTACCAGATGGGGTAGATCCGGATACCTTTATTAGACCCAGCGTGGCAGAATTTCAAAATCTTCCTCAATTAGATCCGGAAGTAGCCTTAATAACCAGTTACTTAAAGCTAGCTGGAAAGGATAATTTTTTCGAACTCTCAAGACCCGAAATCTGGACCCTCACTAGTCACATCAAAAGCTATTTAGGCTCTATTATGAATCCTTTAGCCAGAAAGGTTTCTGAAAAAAACTTAAAACACGCATTAAAGCGTCTCTTCCAGACATCTCCTAAATCGACAGCTTTTAACCTATCGTTAGAGCAGGTCTTAGCAATTTATAAGCCCTTACCAGATTTGGCCAACGCCCCGAGTCTAAGCTTATCCAAGCCACCAAAAAAACCGTTAATCATCATCAACTGAAAAGTTAGCCTTTTTAAACCTCTACCCTTAAAAATGTGTCGATATCTCTAAAATACATTAAGTGTGAAGCTAGCTCATTTAGCCAACTAAATCATCTATGCATATGCTCATTCAGCCTAGCGTTAAAGTTAAGAAAGCCATTTCTGCAACTTGAGGCTTCTTTTCAAAAAAATAACAAGAACAAAAACCTAACAGGATGTACACTGAGCCAGAGATCACAACTGAAGACGGAAAAACCGAACCGGCTTTCCTTGATTGACTGGCTACTTTCAAACAGAGATTAAAAACTAATTAGCTTTGAGGCAAATTAAAATCAAAATCCTGTGTAATTCAAGTTATGAAAGCAACCTTTCCGCGTTAAAAAGTCAACAAGTCATCATTTAGTAGAGAAACTGGGCACTAGAATAAATTTTTTTAAATTAAATGTTCTGGTCTAAACTGTGGACGCTCTGAGAATGAAGCTGAGACCTTCCTTTATTAATTGAAGCTAAGGTATCACAAAACATAGACCAAACTTCTCCGCAATCAGCCTAATTTAACCTATCAACAAAAACATAAAAGTTGCTTTCATATGTAAAATATCTCTGTGTAGCGGGACATATCGTTTTTTAAGTCTTCCGCAGAACTAGACTTGGCTAGACTCATTACTAACGCTTTAGTAATACATTGGAGCAAGCCATAACACTTCGGTAAACTTATGATTTTTGGTTGCTTCTCTGAGGTGAAGAATTTTTATTTATGTCCCTAAGAAATCTTACTTTTTGAGCCGTAGGAAGATTGATTTTTTATCAATTTTCCAAGAAAAAATTAAGTTTATCTTTAGTACATGGGATAAGTCGGCTCAAGGGGTTCTAAACAAATTTAGCCCCACCCGATTGAAAGACTTTGCCCTTCATGCAGCTACCAAAGGTAGCCAACAAAATCAGCGTTTCGCCCAAAAAAGATAGCTGGTTTAAAATTTACGCGACATATTTCAAGCGTAGCCGCAGCAAAAGCACAGCAGCACTAATCGCTATCCAATCGACTTGAATAAGGCTGGATTTATCCCTGAAAAGCCCCAAGGCTCAGTTGCTTTGGGTATAATTAATACCATTTACAACGGAAATTTAGACCAGTCTGTCTACTGCTGTGGAAGAAGCGGTCTTTGCGGGGCCGATGACACTGAAGCGAGTAATATGCTTCCTGCTAGTTTGACTCCTAAATTTTTTTTCGTGATTTCAAATGAAAGACTTGTAAGAGCCATTTTTAAGTTTGAGCGGGAGGGCTCAAGAGGAGTTTATGAGTTACCAACCAAAGGTGAAGTTGTCGATGTGTTGTATGTGCGGGATCTACCCCCGCAGTCATTTTAAAGCTTAGCTCCAACCGGTATTGTTTATGCAGCTTTCTGCCTCTTCTTTTTGAGAAGCTCAGGGAAACAGGAGGCCTCTACTACGAGGCCTTTTATTTTACTTGAGCTGGAAGAATTAGCGACCCAAGCTCAGGGAGGGATTTCGTTTTAGCTTTCTGCCAATTAATAGTAGAGTTTGAAGATGCTTCTACACCTTTTAATTGAAAAGTCAAAATAAATTCAGCTCCTTCGTTAAGCTTAGCTGAATACAGGATAGAAATTGGCGAAGAAGTGGGAATTTTTGAGTTCTACTACTCCTCTAGCTTTGGTAAACCAAGACTATTTTGTAAATCAAGGTAACTTTTATCAAGAATTAACGATTCAGTAGTAAAAGCCATGGAGATGAGAGGAATTAATGCAAATGAACGCAATTTAATACTTGAACAGAGACTGGTAAATAGTGCCACTCCTAGTTTTGGTTCAATTGAAATTCGACTGCCAAATGACAGATTCAGCATCTTACCTATCGAGCCACATATACCCAGCATACATAGAGAGCTAAATTTGATTCCTCGGTTAATTTCTTTTTTATCTTATTTAGTTCAAAAGCTTTTTCAATTTTCGTTATTTAAGCCCGAAACACATTTTAAATTACAAGAAGGAACAGCTAGCCAAACCTCAGAAATTTACTCGCCCCCCAATCAAGTAGTCCGATCAGAGCGAAAGGGTAGAAAAAACCCTCTAAGAAGAGCTTTTAGAAAGCTCAAAAATAAATTTAAAAATGTTTTAAGTTCGATCGCAAAAGAATTCTCGGAAAAAGTTTTTAACTACTTCAAAACAACTAAGATTGGCTCTTTGATTACATCCAAAAGTACGTTTCTTAATGAGTAAGCGACTTAGCCAAGACTTCTACATTCACTTTAGGGTGAGTGAAGAAGCTACAAACACTCACCCTGCAAGTTAGATAACCATCTAGGTTTTGGTTTGAGGAGCATAAACTACAAACTCCATCTCTACACTGGCATTTAATGGTAAAGCAGAAACTTCAATGGTTGTTCTAGCTGGGTAAGTTTTATCAAAAAATTTAGTGTAAATAGAGTTTAGCTCTGAAAACCTATTAAGCTGAGTGGTGTATATAGTAACCTTTACAACATTGTGAAGGCTTAAATTTAGCTCGTCTAAAGAGTTTTTAAAATTGTTTAAAATCAAATCGGCCTCCTCAGAAACATCGGAATTTCCAAACTCCTGAGTTTGTGGATTAAAAGCTAGTTGACCAGAAAAAAATATAAAATCCCCTACTCTCACTGCCTGTGAGTATGGTCCTAAAGGTTTTGCGAGATTTTTAAAACTATTTAAGTACTCAACCATAGCTCATAAAATAATACAAAAAAATAACTCTCGGTTCAGTACCTTTAAAACTCCGTATACCAAAATTTGGTAACTGCAAATAATGCAACTTTAGGCACTAGTATCTTAACTACTGAAAAATTTAAAACTTAATCAAGCTGACTTTAAACTTTTGTTGTAAAGTATTAGCTTAAAATCATAAAGATAGAATTTAGACCTATTTGATTAGCTTGCTTGACAAATTTAAGCCTTACTTTATCACCCTGTAAAACAAAATTATTCAAAAAGCGTCAAGCACTTTTCAAAAATTGAGTTTTACAAATTTAAGTGTCATAAGTTTACAAACAAGCAGTGAAGTTGATGATTTTTCTGCTAGTGAAGGCCTAAATTATTACTCGTTGTTTAAAATTTTTTTTGCTTTTTCTTTTAAAAGAATTCTAGTATTAAAACACGGGCTTCAAGGAAGCTTAAAAGCGATCAAAAAGTTTGTTGAGGGGTTCAAGCTGATTTTTAGGTGGAAGGCTTTCAATGCTTGCACTATCAAAACTATTTCATTTAGGGCTTGAAAAGAGAAATTCGCAAGAGAAATTAAAGCAAACTTTTAAGCTTAAGAGCTCCAGGTTACGGCAAGAATTAGTTAAAGATCGTAAATTACTATTCCTTCACCAAGCTATTTTAGAAGCCCTAGTTTTTTCTTTCGGTTAAACTCAGCTACAACTAGGTAAACCAAGCAGGGAATTTGACGGAAGCTAATATCGGACTTTTGGTTAGGTTTTTTAAAGTAGGAGGATTTTTATTATACACAGATCAAAAAAGGTCCAGAAATCAGCTTTGTTTGAAGTGCGTTCTAACATCTTTAGTCATATTTCCCAGATTTTATGAGTTTTCAGTGATCCTAGCTTTTTTTTAAAGCTTGCTGAATTTTTTTTTTTCCAAGATCACTAACTTTTATCAAATAGCCTCTACTTGTAGCGTAAACGCCACCTCTTAAATTCCTTCAGTTCCTTGCACTGAACTCTTCTAGTGTTGTTGCGAAATATTTTGCCTAGTCTCTAAATACGCAATCCTACCCTCTCTAAACGAGTTAAAACTTTTAGTTCTTCCATCCTCAGTATTCCTACATTGAATATAATCATAGTTTTAACCTCTAAGCCTCTCGTACCTAAGCGACTCTCTATAATTCCCTTAGCGAGCGCCAATCACGGATCAACCATGTAAATTTTACAGAGCTCCAAAAAGTCTTTTGCCGAAATAGGAGCTTTCCCACCTGAGTTCGCGTTATAAACCTCAGTAAACTTCTTCAATAACGTTTTATAATTTAAGATCTCCTCTGCAGGAATTGATATTTTAGTTTTGAACCCGCGATTCATGGCGTCATTCCACCTGTTTTAAGAGATTACTCTCAAATACTCTTCTTCGAAAGGCAAATGAAAAAATTTTTATTCAAAACCCTTGCGGCCGATGTTTCTACCGGATGCGTCGAAGAAGTAACGAGTTAGAAAAGCTCTGAAAAAACAAGGTCCTATTACTCCGTCAACCTCTAAGCCACGCCTTCTTTGAAAATTCTTAATGAACTCTGAAAATTTAGAGCTAAACTTATCCGATACCGCAAAATCTAAGTATTTCTCAGCGAGATCGGTCCTGCGTCTCAGCCCAACAATAAAGTTGGTGCTGCAAAAAGCTAACCAAGGGGCCAAACTTAACATGATGCTCCGAAACAAAACCTTTAGCTGAACTCTCTGTTTGATTTATTGATAAAGCAATAACAAGCCCTAATTTTGCTCGCATGTAAGCCAGAGCTTTATCCCAACCATCTCTCTCATGACTTGTGAAAGTGCTTTTAAACCCCATCGCTTAATTTATCTAGAGTTGTTTGAGTTAATGCAAAATTAAAAATCAACAATTTTCAGAAATTAGTTCAATCTATCTGTAAACCTTTCGAGCAGTACTAGAGGATTAGAGAACTAACCTGATGTTAGAGAGTCGCTCTCCTAAAGTACACCAAACATTCAGAACCACAAACCTTTTCTAGAAATGAAAGTTAAACTCTTCATACAGAAATAATTAGAACCCTCTAATCTAAAAGCATACCTAGAGTCAACATTTTTTTATACGATCTCAGGAACTTCCTGTGCAAAACTTGGAAACCCTGACTCTAGATTAACAATTTATTGGAAGCTAGCATTGGGGTTTTTCTACGATAGATTACATAAGCCTTTTTCAAAATCTAGGCTTTTCGAAGATTAGTAGTTTTTTATTAAATAGTCGGACCACTAGCCTGTTCTAAGAATATTCTAAAAAATAATCGTAGAAAAATAAAATCCTCTTCAAACAGCTGTCATGGATAATACCCTTCAATTATTAAAAACCTCCAATAATTTGCTTAAATCGTGGAGACAATAAAACCAGATAGAAGAGCTAAATAAACATTCCTAGAAACATTCACTTTGTAAGCCCTACAGTGAAAGCTTTGCTGCTAAAATTTCTAAAATGCAGAATTTCCCTACAACACTCTAGAAAAAACTAGATTAGACTTTCCACGTGATATTTATTTCTTAGCTCTACTTCTTACCAAATACAATAAGCTTCAAGAGATACGAGAAAAATTGCCCCTTTGATCCAATAATTTATCGTGATTAACTATTCTAGAGCCTTTAAATCTTAAAAAATTTGAAGAGCAAGTGATTTAACAACTAAAAATATTTTTACTCTACCAAGTGAAAGCTAGAAAAATAATTACACTAGGTTTGAATGACTGCTATATCCGAACGGATCTTTCAAAAACGTTTTGGTGACCCCTGTATAGTTTTTACCCAACGAAAACAGGAGGTCACCCATTCGAGATTAGCCTAACCAGCTAACTACATCATGTCCATCCCCGGGGCGCCGGCATGGCTATGCCCATGCTCTTCTTTTTTCGGCTCCTCTGCTATCATGCAGGCAGTGGTTAAAGCCAAGCCTGCAACTGAAGCAGCTTTTTCTAAAGCAGTTATTACTACTTTAGCTGGATCAATGACTCCTGCTTTCATTAGATCCTCATACTGATCCGTGGCAGCATTAAACCCGAAATTGCCTTTTCCTTCCTTAATCTTGTTAACAACCACCCAACCTTCATGACCCGCATTAGTGGCTATCTGATAAGCCGGATAGTAACAAGCTTTTTTAACTATTTTTACACCCACCTGCTCGTCAGGATTTTGAAGGTTCAATTTTTGCAAGGCCTGAGCTGCTCTAATCAAAGCAACACCTCCACCTGGCACAATCCCACTCTCTACAGCAGCTTTTGTTGCATGTAAGGCGTCCTCAACTCTGGCTTTCTTCTCTTTTAACTCAACCTCAGTTGCAGCTCCCACATGGATAACGGCAACACCACCAACTAACTTAGCAAGCCTTTCTTGCAATTTTTCTCGATCATAATCACTGGTCGTTTGCTGAATTTGATTTTTTATCTGCTCAACGCGTGCCTTAATTTCTTCTTTCTTACCTGCTCCGTCTATTATTGTTGTTTCTTCTTTTGCAACGATTACTTTTTTAGCTCTTCCTAGGTCGTTTATTGTAATACTTTCAAGTTTGATTCCCAAATCCTCTGTGAAACACTTGCCTCCTGTTAGAATTGCAATATCTTCCAGCATTGCTTTTCTTCTATCTCCAAAGCCCGGAGCCTTAACCGCGCAGACTTGAAGAGCACCTCTTATTTTATTAACAACTAAAGTTGCTAAAGCTTCCCCTTCTACATCCTCAGCTATTATAAGAAGAGGTTTACCAGCTTTTGCTACCTGCTCCAACAAAGGCAACATCTCCCTCATGTTAGAGATTTTCTTTTCATGAATCAAAATGTACGGATTATCCAGCTCTGCTTCCATTTTTTCGGGGTTTGTAATAAAGTATGGACTCAAATAACCTCTGTCAAATTGCATACCTTCAACGACCTCTAGAGTAGTTTCAAGACCTTTTGCTTCTTCTACGGTAATCACCCCTTCTTTTCCAACTTTTTCCATTGCTTCAGCTATAATTTCCCCAATCTCTTCATCGTTATTAGCCGAAATCGTACCAACTTGAGCAATTTCTTTCTTGCTTTTAGTGGGAACAGCTAACTTCTTTATTTCATCAACCACCGTTTTAACCGCTTGATCGATTCCTCTCTTGATACTCATCGGATCATGACCTGCTGCAACCAATTTTAGACCCTCTGAATATATTGCATCAGCTAATACTGTGGCTGTGGTGGTACCATCCCCCGCTTCATCTGAGGTCTTGGAAGCCACTTCTTTGACTAGCTGAGCCCCCATATTCTCGAATTTGTCTTTCAACTCAATCTCTTTGGCGACTGTAACACCATCTTTTGAAACAACGGGGCTTCCAAAACTTTTTTCAATTATAACGTTTCTACCTTTTGGCCCCATTGTTACTCTTACAGCATTCGCCAAAGTTTTTACACCATTTAAAATTTGCTCATTAGCTTCAAATCCAAATTTTAATTTCTTTGCCATAGCTACCTCTCCTAAAAATTAATTTTCTAAAATTCCCAAAACATCATCCTCTCTCATAATCAAATAATCGGAGCCGTTCAGCTTAACTTCGGTGCCGGCATACTTACTAAAGAGAATTTTATCTCCTACCTTAACATCTAGAGGCTGCACGCTTCCATCTTCTTTAATTCTTCCTTTACCTACAGCGACGACCTCTCCCATTTGAGGTTTCTCTTTTGCTGTGTCTGGGATATAAATCCCACCAGCAGTTTTTTCTTCCTGATCAAGTCTTTTTACCAACAATCTATCCTGCAAAGGCCTAATATTACTTTTCTTCATAGAACTTTTGCCTCCTTAAACTGAGTCTATAATATGATAATCCTTAATCGTAATTTCAAGTTTTTTTGCAAATTTTTTTTATACTATTGGACAAAACTTTCTCTAAAATTTAATTTACCGTCACATGATGGTATAATTACAAAATTCAACCGTCTCAATTTATGTCAATAAATGCTCCAGTTAACCAAGCTCATCCGTCGCATCTAAGCAGCCTTCCATTTCAGGATAAGATCATTCAAGGAATTCTTATTTTTTTTGACAAAGGCAAACTGCCAATAACCTACAAGATCCCTCAGTCTGTAGACGATTTGGAACGATTCTGCACTTACGAGTTTTCAAAGCTTGCTCTTACTTTATCGTTATTTCCCCTAATAGGTGTGAGACTTCAACTTGATGATCCGCTTGGAAAATTTGTACCATTTTTTTCTTGTCGAGCCAAAGAGAATATAAAAGTTAAAGATCTTTTCTCTGATAAAGGTTTGGGACCCTTTGAAAACTTCACCGAAATTCTTAAAGAAAAAAGGTACAGAAATCGCCCTAATGTGATGTTTAACAACGTGGCAAAAAGAATTATATTTAATAAGATTCTGCGATCCCACTTAGAGCTCTCAGATCAATATTCGGTAGATCTTAACTACTTTATCCTGGAACATTTAATAGAGTTGCTGTTTGCAGTTGATTTTAAGACCTTCATAAAATCTTCTCTTAAAATAAGCTCTCTCGATTACTACAGCGCAGATAACTCAACCTGCAACGACAGTGTTATACCTGATTCGCTTGTAAAAGAATTAAGACAAAAACTGTATTTCGATCCATTTGTAATTGGTGGTTCTACAGGTTATTTTGGAGCTTTGTTTGACTTCGTCAGTTTCTATGAACTTTGCCAAACCCTCTCCAAGCTTTTAAATAGCTCCTCAAATACATTCTCTGAATTTAACCCCTCAGGATTTGAACTGAATGAGGTGATTAGATTCCTTAATCTCACAAAACTTAGTTCTCACAGTTACGGGTTTAAATCTTTTTTAGGCGAGTTTTTAATAGTCGAGCCAGAGACTCTAAGGGTTTCGGCTGCGTTATTCAAGCTAACCAACGGATTAAATGAATCAGAAATGTCTGAAGGTATAAGATCTATAGAGTCCTTGGCTAAACAACACTAAGTAAAAATTTAGGTTAGGTATGGATGATCAGCGTCTTATTACCAAATTATCCGCAGTTCAAAATGAGTTTAAAGATTTAGAGAACAGGCTTCAAGGTTTGTCCTATGAGGCTAATCCTGACCTTTACCTTCAAACTCAGAAGCGTTACGCGGAACTAAAAGAGATTATCGATCTGGCGCATAAGTTAAATAAAATTCAAGAAGATCAAATATCTTTAGATGCGATGTTAAAAGAGGAGTCTCAGTCAGAGATTTTGGAACTTATAAACGAAGAAATTCAAAATTTAGAAGCTGAAAAAAATAGACTAGAATTAGAACTGTTTAGGGCTTTAGTACCCGAGGACCCCGATGACAACAAAGATATCTTCCTTGAAATAAGAGCAGGAACAGGGGGAGATGAGGCCTGTCTTTTTGCTGGTGATCTTTTTAGATGTTACTCAAAGTTTTGTGACAACAAAGGTTGGAAACTTGAGGTAGTTGATTTTAGCGAAAACCCCATAGGAGGGTTCAAGGAGATAATAGCATCGATAAAAGGACACAAAGTGTACAAACATTTAAAGTTTGAAAGCGGCGTACATCGAGTTCAGAGGATCCCAAAAACTGAGGCGAGTGGAAGAATTCATACATCCACCGTAACTGTCGCTGTTTTACCAGAGGTTGAGGAAAAAGACGTGGTGATAGATCCCAAAGATCTTAAAATTGAGTCTTTTAGGGCTTCCGGGGCAGGTGGGCAGTACGTTAACACTACTGATTCAGCTGTCAGAATCACTCACTTGCCAACGGGATTAGTAGTTTCTATTCAAGATGAAAGAAGTCAGCATAAAAATCGAGAGAAAGCTTTAAAAGTCTTAAGAGCTAAGCTCTACGAAAAACAGAAAGCTGAGA
>Ga0308417_1002902_pt1 | contig 11144 bp, 10 predicted proteins | sample HotsprSampleOS65_FD_203528 | JGI IMG/M metagenome (GOLD analysis project Ga0308417, IMG submission 203528) | Hot spring phototrophic mat microbial communities from Octopus Spring, Yellowstone National Park, Wyoming, United States - 20090730_OS65 ... | reverse complement strand
TGGCGACCCGGCGCGTGGAATCCAACATCGAGCTGGCGCCGGGACAGAGCTTCGTGATCGGCGGCCTCATCGACGACCGCACGACGGAAAACATGAGCCGCATCCCGGGCCTTGCCAATATCCCGCTGCTCGGGGCGCTCTTCCGCAGCCGCAGCGAGACGCGCACCAAGAGCGAGCTGCTGGTGCTGGTCACTCCGGAAATCGTCGAGCCGATGTCGGCTTCCGACCCGAAATTGCTGCCGAACGCCCCGCTGGGCGTGCTTCCCCCGTCCATGCTGCCCCAGGGCATGCCCGGCTCCTCCAATGTGGGTGCGGGCGCTGCCGGCCCGAAGCCGCCTGCGGCCGAGACGCGCAAGGATCTCTTCCGGCGCGGCGCCAAGCCCGGGGCAGGCTCCCGCTGAACTCCCCGCACGGGCTTTGCGGCGAAGGGAGATCCGGATATGAATGGTGGCTCGGGAGCCCGCGAGCGCGAGCTGACGGCGGTTCTGGTAGCTGAGGATCGCGCGCTGGCCGAGACCTTTCTGGCCGCTGCGGCGGAGTCGCGGGTGTTCCAGATCCTGGGCGAGCTCAAGGGCTATCCTGCGGCGGCGACGCTGGAGATGCGGCTGCGGCAGATGCAGCCGGACGTGGTCCTGGTGGATCTGGCCGGCAGTCTGGACACGGCCTGCTCGCTGATCCGCGTGGCGGCATCCGTGCAGCCGGCCATCCAGGTGGTGGGCATTCACCACCGGCCGGATCCGGACGCGCTGATCCGCTGCTTCCGCGCGGGCGCCACGGAATTTCTGGCTGCTCCCTTCGAGGCCGCCGCCCAGCGCGAAGCGGCAGCCCGGATCCGCCGGCTTCGCGAGCCGGAAACCCGGCAGCCCGATCATTCCGGGACGCTGTTGGCCTTCGCCCCGGCCAAGCCCGGTTCGGGGTCGTCGACGGCGGCGACGCAACTGGCCTTCGCCCTTCGCAGGCTCACCGGCCGCAAGGTCTTGCTGGTCGATCTCGACACCGAGGGAGGGGCGATCGCATTTCATCTGAAGCTGAACCCGACCTATACGGTGCTCGATGCGGTGGCGCGTTCGTCGCGGCTTGATCCCGGCGCCTGGTCGGCGCTCGTCGTGCCGGCCGGAGGGGTGGACGTGCTGGCGGCGCCGGAGCGGCCGGCCGGCGAGGAAATCGACTCCAACGGCCTGCACGAAGTGCTCGAATTCAGCCGCCTGCTTTACGACTGGGTGATCCTCGACCTGCCTTCCGTCTTCCACCGGCTGAGCCTGTTTGTACTTTCCGAGGTCGATTCAGCCTGCCTCTGTTCGACGCCGGAGCTGCCCAGCCTCCACATGGGCCGCCGTGCGGTGGCCATGCTGGGCCAGCTCGGGTTCTCGAAAGACCGGTTCCGGATGCTCGTCAGCCGGCTGGACCGCCGCACGGACCTGTCCCTGTCGGACATGGAAAAAATCTTCGGCTGCCCTGTGTTTGCGGCGCTGCCCGACGACCCGCAGTCGGTTCACCGGATGGTGACCCGGGTGGAGCCTCTCGGGCGGGACTGCGAGTTGGGGCGCGCCATCGAGCAGCTGGCGGCGAAGATTGCCAACTCGGGCGCCGCCGCAGTGAAAAGCGGCAATGGCGCCGGCGAGGCGCGCGCTGTTTTGGCGGAGGGATGATGCCGGGGCTGAAGTTTTTCGGCCTCTCGGCCGATCAATACGTAGCAGGCCCGGCGCGGCCTGCCTGGTTTCGAGTTTAGGAGCGCATCAGGATGATCCCGAATCTGGAGCAGAAGCCGGCCCAGCAACTGAGCTGGGAGCAGCGTCTGTTGAAAAACGCCGGCCGCCCCAAGTCCGCGCTGAAGCCCGAATACCAGGAGCTGAAGTTCACTCTCCACCGCAAGCTGCTCGACAAGATCAATCTGGAGGCGCTGGCGACGATCGACAACCAGCGCGTGCGCGCCGAGGTGCGCCAGGCGCTGATTGCGCTGATCGACGCCGAGCCCACGCTGTTGAGCGCGCTCGAAAAGCAACAGATCTGCGACGAGGTTCTGGACGAAGTCTTCGGCCTCGGCCCGCTGGAGCCGTTGTTGCAGGACCCGACGATCTCCGACATCCTCGTCAACGGCAGCAAGCAGGTTTACGTCGAGCGCAAGGGCGTGCTGGAGCTGACGAGCGTGACCTTCCGCGACGACGCCCACCTGCTGCGGATCATCGACAAGATCGTCAGCCAGGTCGGCCGGCGGGTCGACGAATCCAACCCGATGGTGGACGCGCGCCTGCTCGACGGCAGCCGCGTCAACGCCATCATTCCGCCGCTCGCCCTCGACGGGCCGGTGATGTCGATCCGCCGCTTCAGCCAGGACAAGCTGATGCCGGCCGACCTGGTCGAGCGCAAGGCGATGACCCGCGGCATGATGGAGCTTCTCGAAGCGGCGGTCAAGGCGCGGCTGAACATCATCATCATCGGCGGCACCGGCGCCGGCAAGACGACGCTGCTCAATGCGCTGTCGTTTTTCATCAACCCCAAGGAACGCATCGTGACCATCGAGGACGCGGCGGAGTTGCAGCTCAAGCAGCCGCACGTGGTGCGGCTCGAGACGCGCCCGCCGAACCTCGAAGGCCACGGCGCCGTCCGCCAGCGCGAGCTGCTCATCAACAGCCTCCGCATGCGCCCCGACCGCATCGTGGTCGGCGAGGTCCGCGGCCCGGAGGCCCTTGACATGCTTCAGGCCATGAACACGGGCCACGACGGCTCGCTGACGACGATCCACGCCAACTCGCCGCGGGACGGCATCAGCCGCCTCGAAGTGATGGTGTCGATGGCGAACTCGAGCATGCAGCTGATCTCGATCCGCCAGCAGATCGCCAGCGCCGTCCACCTGCTGGTGCAGGCGGCCCGCTTCAGCGACGGCAGCCGCCGCGTGACCAACATCACCGAAGTGACGGGCATGGAAGGCGAGATCGTCACCTTGCAGGACATCTTCGTCTTCGAGAAGCGGGGCCTGTCGCCGGAAGGCCGGGTACTGGGCCGTTTCGCCGCCACCGGCATCCGTCCGAAGTTCTACGAAAAGCTCCTTGCGGCCGGCATCCGCCTGCGCCCGGACATCTTCGACGAGGTGGAGGAGGTCTGACATGGCCGGGTTCCTGCTCATCTTTCTTCTGGTGTGGGGCGGAATTCTGGGCGCCTGGCTTCTGTTGGCCCGCAGCGCGCGCACCGCGGGCGCCGACAAGATCGCCAGCCGCGTGCTGGGCGTGCCGGAAAAGAAGAAGAAGGCGCGGTCGCAATCGGCTCACGCGCCGCTGATCTCGGTCGAGGACCACACGACCGGCAAGTGGGTGCTGCGCCTGATGCGGCGCTTCCAGCTGCACGACCGGCTGCAACGCCTCATCGAGCAGGCCGGGCTGAAATGGAAGGTGGCGAGGCTGGTTCACCTGTGCCTGGCGCTGTTTCTGGCGGCGTTCTGGCTGGGATGGCTCCTGCTGCCCGGCCATTATCGCGCGGCCGCCTTCCTGCTTGGCGCAGCCGCCGGCTGCCTTCCTCTGCTTTACGTGGCCTCGAAGCGGCGGGCGCGCCTGCGCAAGTTCGAAGAGCAGTTTCCCGACAGCCTGGAGTTCATGGCGCGCTCGATGCGGGCCGGCCACGCCTTCTCGGTTTCGCTCGAGATGCTGCACCGGGAGTTCCAGGAGCCGCTTGCCGGCGAGTTCCGGCGCGCTTTCGAGGAGCACAACCTCGGCATGCCTCTCGACGTGGCCTTGCAGAAGCTCGGCCAGCGGGTGCCCTCGCTGGATGTCCATTTCTTCGTGTCCGCGGTGCTCCTGCAAAAGAGGACGGGCGGCAATCTGGCCGAGATCCTTGACAAGCTGGCCTACGTCATCCGCGAGCGGTTCAAGCTGCGCGGAAAAATCCGCGCCATCAGCGCGCATGGCCGGATGACGGGTCTGGCGCTGACGATGATCCCCATCGGCGTGGCGGCCATGATGTTCGTGGTCAACCCGGAATACCTCACTTTCTTCGTCAAGGAGGAGGTGGGCAACCTGATGCTGCTCGGCGCGATCGTGCTGCAAATGATCGGCTACATGATCATCCGCAAGATCGTGAATATCGAGGTGTGACATGGGCAGGAGGGCAGGGCGGCAATGACGGCAATTTTGCTCAGCACGCTGATCTTCGTCGCAGTGGCCTCGGCCGCGGCGGTCGTGGGCCTGCGCATGTGGGTCCGCCCGCAGGAATATATCGAGCGCGTCACGGGCACGGCTGTCGAGCAGGAGGAGGCGCCGGTCCATCCCAGCCTGGTGTTCCGGGATCTTCTCAACCGGCTCGGCTCGTTCGTCCCGGCCTCGCCGAAGGACATGACCGTGATGCAGCGCCGTCTTGTGCGCGCCGGCATCCGGGGCCCGAACGCGCTGAAGCTGCTTTACGGCGCCAAGCTGGTGCTCGGCATCGGGCTGCCGCTGGTGATGACGGTGGCCGTGTGGGGATCGGCCGCCGAGGCGTTCAACAAGTTTGTCGCGGTGATGGCGGCGGCCGGGGTCGGCTTCTTCGGCCCGAACGAGTATGTCAACTGGATGAGCCGGCGCCGGCAGCGCGAAATCCGGCGCGGCCTGCCGAATGCGCTCGACCTGATGGTCGTGTGCGTCGAGTCCGGCCTCGGTCTGGACCAGGCGATCCTCCAGGTGGCCAAGGAGCTCGAGCACGCCCACCCGGAGATCAGCGAGGAGTTCGCCATGGTGAACCTCGAGCTCAAGGCCGGCAAGCGGCGCGCGGAGGCCCTGCGCAACCTGGCCGAGCGGACGGCGGTGGACGACCTCAAGAAACTGGTCGCGGTGCTGATCCAGGCCGACCGGTTCGGCACGGGCGTGGCCCAGAGCCTGCGTGCGCACGCCGATTTCATGCGGGTGCAGGCGCGGCAGGCTGCCGAGGAAAAGGCGGCCAAGCTCGGCGTGAAGCTGGTGTTTCCGATCTTCTTCTGCATTTTGCCGTCGCTGTTCGTGGTGACGGTTGGTCCGGTGGCTGTCAAGATCGTCCGGGAGCTGATCCCGATGATGACTGGCATCTGAAGGCGGCTTCGCGGAGCTGTCCTTTCAGTGAGAGTAACGATCCGCGGGAAACAGGGAAAAGGGAAAGGAGAAACGTTCATGGATACCAACATCATTCGCATCGTTTGCGCCGTGCTGGCGGTGGTTTTGCTCGCGGCGATCATCATGCGCCGCAAGAGCAGGAACGCCGAGGAGTGAGGCGGCAGCGGCGGCCGGCCGCAGGCGGGAGGCGGCGGGGAGCGGCAAGCGCCGGCCCTGCCGCCGCCCGTCAGGAAAGTTTTCGAGGGATTTGAGAGCAATTTTGCGGGAAGGGAGAGTCTGACATGCAATCGAGCCGGTTCTGGATCGCAGCAGCTTGGCTCCTGATGTCTTCGAGCCTTTGGGCGCAGTCGTTCGGCCGGGTGGTGGCGCTTGGAGGCCACGCCACCGACCTGGCGCTCGACGAAGGCCGGCAAGTGGTTTATGTTGCCAACTTCACTGCCAACCGTGTCGATGTGGTCAGCCTTCCTGAAGGTTCGCTGGACCGCTCGATCAACGTGGCCTCGCAGCCGAGCTCGCTCGCCCTGTCGCCGGACGGCCGATACCTGGTCGTTGGCCACTACGGCAATTTCGTGGCCCCGAACGCGCCGCGAAACGCCGTGACGGTGATCGATCTCGACTCGTCGACGCGGCGCACCTTCAACCTGGCCGATCCGCCCTTCGGCGTCGCCTTCGGCAACGACGGGAGGGCGCTGGTGGTCACGGCAAAGCAGTTCCTGCTGTTCGACCCCGTGCTCGGCACAATGGAGGCGCTGGACACGATCGCTGGCGTGGCTGCCAAGACCCTGCCGCAGCCGCCGGCCACGTTGCCGATCGAAATCATCGGCGCCTCGGTGGCTGCCTCGCAGGACGGCTCGATGATTTACGGCGTCACCGATTCCATCCTGTTCGCTTACGATGTCGCCCGGCGCTACGTCTCCTCGGCGGGCTACCAGGCGGATCCCCCGCTGGGGCCGCGCGCGGTCAGCGTGGCCGCGGACGGAGGCTACTATCTGGCCGGCTGGGCCCTGTTCGACCGCCGCGGCATGTTGTCGCAGTTCCCCGATCCGCTGGGGCGGCTGGATCTGGGCGGGCATGCCATCGACAGCAGCCGCGGACTCGTCTACGCCGAGGTCCCGTCCCGCACGGCCTCCGGCAGCTCGCGCGCCTCGGCGCCCGTTCTCATGGTGGCCCGGGCCGACAACCTGGCCGTGCTCGAGCGTCTGAAGCTGCCCGAGCATCTCACCGGAAAGGCGGTGTTGTCAGCGGACGGCTCCGCCATGTATGCGCTGTCGGAAAGCGGCCTGCTGATTCTTCCTGTGGGCAGCCTGGATCGTTCGCCGCGGGTGCGGGCCGAAGACAAGGACCTCCTGTTCCGGAGCGTGTTTTGCAACCCCGGCGTGGTCACGCGCGAGCTGACCATCGTCGATCCCGGCGGCCTGGCGACCGACTTTTCGCTGTCGACCTCGACGCCCGGCGTGCGCATTACGCCGACGCGCGGCACCACCCCGATGAAGGTGCAGGTCTCCATCGACCCTAGCTCGTTCGCCAACCAGCAGGGAACTACGGTGGCGCAGATCGAGATCCGTTCCACCACCGCCGTCAACCTGCCCGACCCGGTGCGCCTGCTGATCAACGTGCAGGAGCCGGACCAGCGGGGGGCGGTCGTCAACATCCCGGGCAAGCTGGTCGACATTCTGGCCGACCCGTTCCGGAACCGCTTCTTCGTCCTGCGGCAAAGCACGAACGAAGTGCTCGTCTATGACAGCGAGACCTACAAGCAGACGGCGGCGCTGCGCACCGGCAATACGCCGACCTCCATGGCGCTGACCTTCGATCGGCGCTATCTTCTGGTCGGCAACGACAACTCCCAGTATGCGAACGTCTATGACCTGGAAACGCTCGAGGAGCTGACGCCGATCCGCTTCCCGGCCGGCCATTACCCGCGGTCGATCGCAGCCTCGGCGCGCGCCATCCTCGCTGCGTGCCGCGTGGCGGGGCCGAAAAACACCATCGACCGAATCGATTTTCTGACGCGCACCGCCACCGAACTGCCCACGCTCGGGGTCTTTGAAAACTCCATCGACGCGAAAACGGTGCTCATCGCCTCGGGCAACGGCAGCACGATCCTGATCGCGCAGGCTGACGGCAATGCGATGCTCTACAACGCCAACTCGGACACATTCACGATTTCCCGCAAGTTCGAGGACGGCTTGTCGGGCGCCTACGCAGCCTCCAATTTCGACCAGTTTGTCATCGGCAACACGCTGTACAACGCATCTCTTGTGCCGGTGCAGCAGTTCGACGCCTCCACCGGCATCAGCTCCGGGTTCGCGTTTCTGGACGACGGAGGCTTCCGCAGCGGAGCCATCACGGCCAATGGTCCGGGCGCCATCCAGCGGGTCATGCTCAACGGCGAGCCGTCCGTTGCGCCCACCCGGATTGCCGAGTCTCCGGTCCTCGGGGACGAATTCTGGCCTTTCACCCGGACCATCGCCCTGCTGGCCGACCGCAGCCGCATCGTCAATCTGACCACCTCCGGCTTTACCGTCATCTCCTGGCGCTATGACGCCGAAACGGCAATTCCGCGGATCACGCGGGTTGTCAACGCCGCCGACCGCACCAAAGGGGTTGCGCCGGGCGGCCTTGTCATCGTGGAGGGCGTCAATCTGAGCCCACTTAATATTGCGACCCAGGAGTACCCGCTGCCGGTGGCGCTCGGCGAAAGCTGTCTTACCGTCAACGGCATCCCCGTGCCAATGCTGATGGTGTCGCCCACCCGCATCAACGCGCAGCTGCCGTTCCAGGCCGAAGGCAACGTCACCATGGTGTTGCGCACGCCTGGCGGCGTCAGCGACAACTACAACCTCACGATCCTGCCCGCGGCGCCAGCGGTCTTCCGCACAACGGTCGGGGAGGATTACGAGGCGCCGACTGTGGTTCGGCTCGCCAATGGCGAGGTCGTCACCCCCGCCAACCCCATCCGCAGCGGCGACGAGCTCGTCATCTATCTCACCGGCATGGGCAAGACCTCGCCCGAAATCCCGGCCGGGGTTCCCACGCCGCCGGAGGCCCCGACGGTGCTCATCGACCCCAGCGTCGACATCAACGGGTTCCGCTTGCCCGTCCACCAGGCCAGCCTTGTGCCCGGCCAGATCGGCGTCTACCAGATCCGTGTGTCCGTGCCCTGGACCGTGCCCAAGGGGATGTTCCAGAACCTTCGCGTCCGGCAGGGCAGCTACTCGAGTTCCGTCACGGTGCGCGTCATCGACTAGACCGCCGGACGCAAGGGGGCCGCGCGGCGCGGCCGCAACGGCCCCCCCTTTTCTTTCAGACCGGAATCCGGTAAAACAGGAAAGCCATGCTGCGTTTCAAACAAATTCTTTGCGCTTTGGCGGCTGCCGCCCTGGGCGGCGGCCTGGCAACGGCCCAGCAATGGGAGGTCGGCGCCGGCGGCGGCGCTTCGCTCTACAACACGAAAACGATCGGCTCGCCCTCCGGCTCCGTCGAGGCGAAGTTCAAGCCGGGCTACGGCTTCACGGCGTTTTTCGGCCAGATCGGCAACCGCGTGGGCGGCGAGGTCCGCTACAGCTGGCAGTCGAACGAAATGGAGCTGTCCGGGCTCGGCAAGACATTTACGATGGGCGGGCGTTCCCAGACGCTGGCCTACAATGTGCTCGTGTATTTTGCCGGCCGCGAAGCCAAGGTTCGTCCGTACGTGCTCGGCGGGGGCGGCATCAAGCAGTACACGGGCACCGGCAGCGCTTCGGCCCTCCAGCCGCTGCTCCAGATCGCCGTGCTGACCAACACGAGCGAGTGGAAACCCGTCGTCAACGCGGGCGGCGGCATTCGCATCGCTACCGGGAAAAAGGCGCACGTCCGCGCCGAGCTGCTCGTCACCATGTCGGAGGCGCCCACGAAGGTGGTCACTCCGGTGAGCGGGAGCCTCAGCGGCTGGTATTTCCAGTTCATGCCGGTGTTCAGCCTGAGCTACGTGTGGTGAGCCGGGCGGCCGCGGGATGGCCCGGGGCGGAGGGATGCTGACTGACCGGGAGAGGATCGCCTTCCCGCAGGGGCCCGGCAGTTCTGCCGCCCGGCCGGCAGCAGAAGTCGATCGCGGCGCCGGCTCCTGCGGTTTGTTGATCGCCGCCCGTTGCCGGTCGTATGATCAGAAAACGAACCAGCCTCCGGCCGAAGGTTCCGCATGAGCAACATCGGGTTCCTTTTCACTGTCGGATTGTTCGCGGGAACCATTTGGCTGGCCGCCACGCGCTTCCGGATGCGGCTTGAGAACAACTGGCCGCTGGTGTACTACCTGGCTGCCGTCGTTTACTTGAACAGCTACCCGGGCACGCTGAACCCTTATGTGGCCTACGTTGCCGTGATTTCTGCGCTTCTTCTTCGATTCGAATTCCTGAACGAGCGCATTGTCTTGCTGGTTCGTTTCATCGAAGTCGTGGCGCTGGTTCACATGGGCTGGTCGTTGTACGCGGCGCTTTCGAAAGAATTGTTCTGAGCCTGCTTCGGCTGCTCCCGTCCTCTCCGGAGCACGAGCCGGGACCCGAAGCGGGCGCGCCGGCCGCGCGTCCGGCGGTCCTGATCGCGGCATCCGCCGCAGCGCGCCCTGTGGCGTTCTTCCCTGGCGTCGATCTGTTCGCGCGCCGGCGGGGCAGACAGCCCGGTCCCCCCTGTTGCTCCAATCCGGGCGGCCAGCGCGGCGCCCAAGGTCTTTCTGTGGGAGCATCGGGAACTTTTCCTGTCGCCGCGGGAGATTCCCGGAGAAAATATGCCGGTTGTGCCCACTATCCAGTCGTGGAGCCTGCGCCATGAGCACAAATTACTCCGACCTGGATTCCGGCATCGACCTCAGCAGCTACGACGAGGAGTACGCGCGGGCCGCCGTGCCCCGCCCGGAGACGGAAGCCCCCCGGGACGACATCCCGGACGGGATGTACGATGCCTGCATCGAAGACGTGCACCTGACCCGCACAGCCACGACCGGCAATCCGATGATTCTGTGGAAACTCCGGATCCTCGGCCCGCAATGCACCGGCCGGGCGGTGACCAAAGTACGGGTGATCACTTCGAAAACCCTGGCCTACCTGAAGCGTGACCTCGAGCGGCTCGACCTCCAGCTGGAGCGGTTGAGCGATCTGCCTGTCAGGGCGGACGAGATGGTGGATCGCAACGTCCGCATTTACAAGAAGACGAATCCGGACCGCCGCTGGACCGAGGTGTACTTCCTCGGTCTCCAGGCCGCCGAAAGGCAAAACGATGGCGGCGGTGCCCGGTGGCCGGAAGGAACCGACGACGACTTGCCCTTTTGAGATGGCTGGGGCTGCCCTTGCCGATGGCCCTGTCCCCATCTGACGAAAGGCCCCGCGGACAGCAGGGCAGAGCGATTCGGGGGCAATGCCGTGGGGCGGCCGGATGGCAGCGCCAGCAAATACCACGCAGTCGCAGGCGGAACCACTCGCGACAGCGCTGGGGCCTCCGAACCATCCTCCCGGCGCCATGTTGATGAGGCGTGCCGCCTGGATATCGACTGAAAGGCATGAGTCCGCCTCCCCGTCTTGGGAGCGTTCCGCCACAACTTCCAAAGAATTAGACCCTGCCGGAACACGGCGCCGGGCGCAATCGCTGCTCACCGCAGCCCGAATGCGGCGCGAATTCGGGCCTTCGCGGCTCCGAACGTGCATGAGGGCTTTCGTGGCGAGGACGAAACGACTTCGCTTTCGGAGCCGCGAGTGGAGCCGTCCGAAGGACGGCGAGAACGAGCGGTCACATCCGGGGGCAGGGGGGGCGCTTCAAGGCGGCCGTTCGAGGCGGTTTTCGCAGCAAGACCGCTCACTCTGGCCGGAATTCTCGCGAATTCCGGCGCCCCATTCGCAGCTCCGAAGGTGCGCGGGCGCTTCCGTGACGCCAGCGAAACGACTTCGCTTTCAGAGCCGCGAGTGGAGCCGTCCGAAGGACGGCGAGAACGAGCGGTCACATCCGGGGGCAGGGGGGCGCTTCAACGCGGCCGTTCGCGGCAGTTTTCGCAGCAAGACCGCTCACTCTGGCCGGAATTCTTGCGAATTCCGGCGCCCCGTTCGCGGCTCCGAAGGTGCATGAGGG
>Ga0308417_1002899_pt1 | contig 11152 bp, 10 predicted proteins | sample HotsprSampleOS65_FD_203528 | JGI IMG/M metagenome (GOLD analysis project Ga0308417, IMG submission 203528) | Hot spring phototrophic mat microbial communities from Octopus Spring, Yellowstone National Park, Wyoming, United States - 20090730_OS65 ... | reverse complement strand
CCTCCGGCCCCTAACGACACTCGTGCGGCAAGCCTTCCTCAAGCACGCCCACGGTTGTATGATTGCGCTCAGCCTAACACCGTGAACGGCTACCAGTTCTTTTCGGGCTTGTCGATCCGTTCGAGAAAACGCTTCTTCTGTTCGTCCTTCGAGAGATACAAGAAGAACTTGAGGATCACCGTGCCGTTTTCCACCAAGTAGCGTTCCATCCGATTGATGTCGCGGAATCGCCGGCGCCACAGGTCGCCGCGCAACGCTCGAGGCGGCAATCGCTGCTTTTCCAACAGTTCGGGATGCACGCGGACAATCAGCACTTCTTCGTAATACGACCGATTGAAAATGCCGATCTTCCCCCGTTGCGGCAACCGCGACCAGCAGCGCCAAAGGAAGTCGTGGTCGAGTTCCAGGGCCGAGGGAGCCTTGAAACTGTGAACCTCGCAGCCCTGCGGGTTCACCCCGCTCATCACATGCTTGATCGCGCTGTCTTTGCCGGCCGCATCCATCGCCTGAAGCACGACGAGTACGGCATGACTGTCTTGCGCGTAAAGCATCTCTTGAAGACGCGCGAGCTTTTCCGTGTTCTTCGCCAGCATCGCGCGCGCCGTCTCTCGGTCGGGAATCTCGGCGGTGAACGTGGGATCGTAGTCGCGCGCTAAAACGATTTGTTTCCCCGGCGGCACCCGCAGCGCTTTCACGAGCTTTTTCGTTTTCATGTCGTAATTGTATCGTTGCGGGCAAGAAAACGCGAAGACGGCATCGTCCCAAAAAAACCTTTTCGGGCGGCGGATTTCGACCCGCGATTCCGCAATGCGCCGGGGCATGTTGTGCGGTCCGGCGCGGCGGCCCCGGCCAGACAGTGCTGCCGCACCCAGCCGAAAGCCTGCTTCCGTTGGTCGCTGAAGGTTTTTGCGGGGGAACAAGAAGAATCTGGGGGAAGGCGGATTGGGAACGCGGCCGTTGCCCCCGTTTGCGTTCCGGCCGCCCGGTACGCTATAGTAATGCGCGAAAGTCGGGCGTCGCGTTTTGATGGATCTCGACCCCGAAGCGCGGTTCCGCACTATTCGGAAATCGGCTGCCGGTGCGGCGGCAAAGCGGCCGATCGCAGGTGATCGCGGCTCGGTCCCGTTTCCGTTTTCGCCGTTGCATTCAACCCTCGAAGTTCGCCATGCATTTTTCGAATCTATTGAATCGCGTGCTTGCTTTTTCGGCAGCGGCCGGTTCCTATGTGTTTTTGCCCGGCTGGGCCGCAGCCGCCGAGAGCGATCGTGGGGGCAAAGACGGCTTCGGCGTTTGGCTCATGTGTTACGCGGTCGTCTTCTTATTCATCGTCTTGGGGCTGATGTTCTTGCTTCGCCCCAGCGGACGCCGCGACCGGCCCAAAATGGAGCAATAGGCATCGCGGCGGGGGACGTGCGTCCTTGGGAGCGGCGTTGGGCGTCGAGCGGTTGGCTGCGCGACAATCGGCGCCGGCGAATGGCCCCGCAATCGTCGGGCGCTGAGCGGGCAATCGGTCCGCGGTCGCGCCCTCTTTCGATGAAGCAACAAAGGATGTAGCGACAGTGGCCGCCCGCATTTGATCGCCTCGGCAAGGGTTTGGGCGATGCCGCATACGGAAGCGTACTGGTATTGGTCGATGATGCATGACTCGCTATCGCACGTTTGACCGCAGCCGGTTGCGTTTGTTGCCGCTGGCCCAGCGTCGGCACGACATGACGGCCGACGATTGCCTGCCGCTGGCCGAGCCGGCCGAGCCGTTCGAGCATCCGGAGTGGCACGACTTGATCGATCGTTTGGGCGCCGCACGACAGGCCGGCCGACCGATTGTGCTGATGACCGGCGCTCATCCGATCAAGCTCGGGCTGGCGCCCTTCATCAACGACCTGATCGCGCGCGGCTGGATCACCCACGTGGCGACCAACGGGGCCGGCGTGATTCACGATTTCGAGCTGGCCTATTTCCGCGGTTCGACCGAGAGTGTTGCGCGCTACATCCGCGAAGGACAGTTCGGGCTGTGGCAGGAAACCTCGCGGCTGAACGATTTGGCCCGATCGGCCGCCGCCGCCGGCGACGGGCTGGGCGAGACCGTCGGGCGAACCATCGTCGAGGAATCGCCGCCGGGGCATCATCTTTCCGTGGCTGCCGCGGCCTACCGCGCCGGCGTTCCGCTGACGTGCCACGTGGGCATCGGCAACGATATCGTTCACGAACATCCCAACTGCGACGGCGGCGCGTGGGGCGCGGCCAGCTACACCGACTTCTTGATCTTCGCCGCAACCATCGAGCGGCTCGAGGGCGGGGCGTTCCTCAACGTGGGCACGGCCGTGATGGGGCCCGAGGTCTATCTGAAAGCGCTGGCCATGTCGCGCAACGTTGCCCATCAGCGCGGCGGCGAGATTCGGCGGTTCACCACGGCCGTGTTCGACCTGGCCGACCTGCCGCCCGATTGGCGCCGCGGCACGCCCGGCAAGGATCATCCGCAGTATTATTATCGGCCCTGGAAGACAATCCTCGAACGAACCGTGGCCGACGGCGGCACGAGCTTCTTCTTCCGCGGCGATCACCGCCGGACGATCCCCACTTTGTGGCGCGACCTCGTGCGGCGCGAGTCTTCGTTTACAGCGTCGCCCGAATCCGCGAGCGAATCGCCGTGAGAGGCATCGCCCAACGTAAGATACATCGCGGAAAGCACGATAGATCGCGGAAAACGAGCATTAGGATTCAGCGTTGTTCACCGTACAGTCTCCATAGGTCGGAGTATTCGTTCAATGCACTACGGCAAATCCTTCTTTGCAGCTTGGCTGTTGATGGGCGTTGCGTTGTCGGCCGCCGCTGCCGGGGCGAAGACGCCGCCCGGCGGCCCGCCCGCTGCGCGCCCGGCTCAAGCGGTCATCCTCAAACTCGATGATATTACGCCGCAGGGCGCGCGCGACGGTTCGCCTGTTTCGCCGCGTTGGCAGCGCGTGGTCGATTTCATCGAGCAGCAAGAGATCAAGGCGGCGCTGGGCATTATCGGGTTCGCGCTGGAAGACGACAACGCGGCCTTCTTCGACTGGATCAAGCAGTTGCACGGCAAGGGACGGTTCGAGTTTTGGAATCACGGCTACCGCAACCGTCGGGCCGAAGACAAGGCCGGCGAGTTCGAGGGCGAATTCGCCGAGCAACAGACCGCCATCGAGCGGACGCAGCGCTTGGCCAAAGAGAAGTTGGGAATCGAACTGAAGGCTTTCGGCGCCCACTGGAGCGGCACGAACGAGGCGACCGCTCGCGCGCTGAACGTTCGGCCGGAAATCACCATGGTTTTCTACGAGCCGCGCCAGGCAAAGAAGTTCGTCTTCGAACGGGTGCTCACATTGGAGAATCCGACGTTTGTGCCCGACTTCGAGAAGTTCAAGCAGCTTTACGAATCGCGGGCCGCCGACAAACCGGTGTTGGCGCTTCAGGGCCACCCCAACGCTTGGGACGAACAGCGCTGGCAGGGATTCGTTCGGGTCATCGAATATCTCAAGGCCCGCGGCTGCCGCTTCGTTACACCGTCGGAGTATTATGCCGAGATCGCGCCGAAATAGCGGCGGCATCGGGTGTGTTCGCACCAACGGGTTTTGCGCCGTTGCGCGATCGACGGCCGATGGCGGGTTCTCGGCAGCCCGTTGAACAACTCGGTTCCGGCGGCTTTGGCTCGCGACATTCGCAGGAAAAACGGAGGGCTGCGAATCCAAGAGCGACTCGTTCAACGGGCGACTCAATAGTAGTTTCTAGCACTTTGCACCCGGTTTTCTCGAGTTTTCCGGGGTTCTTGGGGTTTCTCAAAGTCGTGCGTCCCTTCGGCAGAGTTGCGAAAACCTCGAAAACCGCGGGAAACAGAGGCATTGTCGGCACTGAAAGTCCTAGAAACTACTGACTAAACAGTTCCGCACAAATGCGAAAGCGGCCGCCGCCGCTTTCGACGCGGCCGATTGTGTGCGATCCCCGTTTGAACCGCTTTCCGTCTTTCGCGGTATTATTTAGAGATGCTCGCCGGCGAGAAAGCCGGTGCTGAAGGCGGCCTGAAAATTGAAGCCGCCGATCGGGCCGTCCAAATCGAGCAGTTCGCCGGCGAAGAACACGCCTGGGGCGATGCGGCTTTCCATGGTGCGCGGATCGATCTCGTCGAGCGCCACGCCGCCGGCGGTGACTTCCGCCTTTTGGAATCCGCGCGTACCCTCAAGGGCGATGCGGCAGCGTTTGACTTCGGCCGCCAACCGCTGTCGGGCGGCTCGGTCGATCTCGGCGGCGCGGCGGTCGCCTGCGCCCGCCCGCTCGACCAGCGACTGGGCCAGTCGTTGCGGCAACCATTGTGCGAGCAACGAGGCCGCGCCCCGCTTGCCCGAGGTGCGAATCGCCTCGTCGAAACAGTCGGCCCAATCCGCTGCCGGAATATGCGGCAGGAAGTCGCACACCAATTGGGCCGCATTCGGCCTCATCGCACTGACCTCGCGGCTGACATCCATCGCCGCCGGTCCGGAAAGCCCGAAATGCGTAAACAGCAGCGCCCCGCGGGCCCGGCATCGAGCACCGCTCGGCGAAGGACGCGGCAAGGTTGGCAACTGAGGCAAACAGTGCGGTCGCGGCGTTTTCCGTCGCCCTGGCGGCGGCGAGAAAGAGGAAGGAGAATCGTCGGTCAAAGGCGCCTGGCGATCGACCGCCTCAACGGCGACCTCCGCCTCGGCAAGCGAAACGCCTTGAAGCCGGCGGACCCACGGCTCGGCCGACACCAGCGGCGCCAGCGCCGGCCGAGGCGGCACCACACAGTGGCCCAACCGCTCGGCCAACCGGTAGCCGTCGCCGCGGGTGCCGCATGCCGGATACGAGCATCCGCCGGTCGCTACGAGGACATGCGCGGCCGTCCAGCGGCGGCGATTGGTGGTTGTGATGAGAACGGGCGGGCGGCCACCGATCGAACACCGCTCGATCGACTCGACTGTTTCGCCCGCGGCAATGACCGCGCCGGCGCGGCGAGCGGCCGCCAACAGCGCGTCGAGCACGTCGGCCGAGCGGCGGCTTTGCGGGAACACCTTGCCGCCCTCCTCGACAACGGTCGGCACTCCCTCGGCGGCGAAGAAGTCGCGGACATCGTCGGGGCCGAAGCGGGCCAACGCCGAGTGCAGGAATCGCCCCGCCGATCCGAAGGCCGCCACCACGCCCCTGGCGTCGGTGGCATGGGTCAGATTGCAGTGCGTTCCGCCGGAGATGAGGATTTTGATGCCGGGCCGGCGGTTGCGCTCGAGCAACACCACGCGCCGCCCGCGCGAAGCCGCGCGCACCGCAGCCATCAAGCCGGCCGGTCCTCCGCCCACGATCAACGCGTCGAAATCCATCACGTCGAAGCTCGATCTTCCCGCGGCGGCTCCCGATGGGCGGCGCCGTGCCCGTCGGCGACCAACGCTTCGACCGGAAAACAGCCGCTCGGGGTTATCAGCTCGTTTTTTCACTTTGCCTTATCGGCCCGCCTCCACCTTGTGGCGCTTTTCAGTCGAGCGGCCACTTGCAGTTCTCAGCTCGCTCCCACCAATTCGCCCAAGGCGTCGCGCAACTGCCGCATGGTGATCGGCATCGGCAAGACGACCCGCCGCGGGCCGGCCTCGGCCCGCTTCCTCCACGGATGCTGCGGTTCGTCCAGCATCAATGCCGCGGGAATGCCGGCGGTGATTGCATCGCGGGCCAGCGCGTTGAACGCGGCCAGCGCGGGTTCGCCCAGCGACTGGGCGTTGATCAGGACGCAGTCGGCCACGGTCGGCGCCTCGCGGAGCCGGGCGACGGCGCGGGCCGGATCGGCGATCAACAGCACCTTGTAGCCCGCATTGCGCAGACCCTTGCGCAGCACCTCTTGCATTTGCGGATCGCTCTCGACGACCAACACCGAATGATGCGGTTCCAGCGGGGCCTCGGTCAGTTGCCTCCCCAGGCCGGAAAGCGATTCACCGAGGCCGTGGTCGCCGCCCTCGAGCCGCTGCAACGCCAGCCGCAAGTCGGCCAGCATCGCCGAGGGCGACTGGTAGCGGCGCGACGGGTCGAACGCCATCGCCTTGTTGACCACCAAGGTTACGGCGTCGGGCAACTCAGGCTCCACCTTGCGGATCGGAACCACTTCCAAAAAGCGGTTCTTGTTCAGCCGGGCCACCCGATCTTGTGTTTCGGAAAGCGGCGCTTGCCCGGTGAGCATGTGGTAGAAGATGCAGCCGAGGAAGTAGATATCGCTTCGGGTGTCGTCTTTCCGTACGCCCGTGGTGCGCTCCAAGGCGGCATAGTCGATAGCGCGGGCGTTGGTGATTTCGGATTGGAGTTTTTCGCCCAGCAGGTCGTCGAGCGTCGCCAGGCCGAAATCGACCAGCTTGGCCTGTTTTTTCGTCGAGACCAGCACGTTGGTCATCTTCAAGTCGCGATGGGTCAGCCCGTGCTCGAAGGCATAACGCAACCCTTCGGTCATATCGATCATCAAGCGGACGGCGTCGAGCGGTTCGATCTTGCGGCGCACTTTGACGAAGTCGCGCAGATTTTGCCCCTCGACGAACTCCATCACGAGGAAATGCGTCTTTCGCTCCGAGCAAACGTCGTAGATTTGAACGATGTTCGGGTGGCGCAGGGCGCAGCCCAACCGTCCCTCACGGAGGAACTGTTGAAAGCACTTCTGGTCTTCACTGTACCGCTTGCGCAGGGCTTTGATGGCCACCACTTCGCCGGTAGTCTTGTGGTGCGCGCGGAACACTCGAGCGAACGTGCCCGCGCCGACCATGTACTGGACTTTGTACGGGCCGAAGAAGAACCCCGATCGTTCGCCCTTGACCAGCTTTTCGACCTGGTAGTTCGTCAGAAACTCGCGGCGCACGGCAAGCTGGAGGAAGTCTTCGGTCTTGACGTTCCGACTGCCCAAGGCGCTCCAAAGTTCTTGGAGTTGGCGCTCGCTGATTAGCCCCAGGTCAAACGCCCTTTGGCCGACTTTTTCAGCGGAAGGATACGCCATGACGCTTTGTTTGTTGCCGGTTGCCGGTGAAGAATCGGGCTTGCCCATGAACCTCGTCCGCTGTTGCTCGTTCGCTGCGGGGTATGCGGCGGCGTCGATGGGGCGACCGCGGTTCCGCGGGCCTGCGGCCGTTGCCGGCCCGCCCCGTTGAACCATCATCCCGTTCGATTGCCTGCCGCGCCATTGTCGCCGCAACACTTCTGCGGCAACGCCTTCCCGCGTGTTGCCCGAAACACGCATGGATTACGGCGACCCAACTCCGAACAACTCCTTGACTCCGACGAGATGATTGATGCTCGAAGCGCTAAACAAAACCGCGGGAAAGGGAAAGCGGTCTGAGTGGGCAAGGCGCGCAATCGGCCGCTTCGCACTTCCGACCGCCGCTTTCCGAATGGCGAGGCCCAAACTCGGTACCACGCCGATCCGGCCCTCAATCGGCCGAAACCGATCGGTCGCCAACCGGTTTCGTTGCATGGCCGTATTGCATCAAGTCGTCGCCCCGCACGATTGCTCATCAGCAGACGGTACGCCGGGCCAACACAGATCGCTTGTTTCCGTCGTCGGCCGCAGCGACGTTGCCACGATGCCTTCGTTCTGTTCCGTCAGCGGTGCCCCGGGGCCGGGTCGCTCATCCTATCCTAAACAGACGCCGCCTTAAGAGCAACCAAACCCGATTCGATTCGACCGTAATTCACGCCGCCGCAACCGGGAACAATCGCCAGGCACACTGGGCTACGGCCGCCCGATCATCGCTTTTGCCTCGATGCGGCGAAAAAACACGGAATGAATGCCCCAAGAACCGGATGCGGCAGCACCGTCTGGCGGCCGTCTTTTCGGGGATCATTCGGCGCCTTCGAGACGAGCGCGATACTCGTCGCGTTCGCGTCGCGTGGCTTCGAGGTCGAAGGCCAGGTACTTCATGTCGAGCCGCAACTGACCGAGCGCCTCTTGCACCAGGTTGAGAATCCGGCGGCGGCGGCGCGTGCTCTCCACCACCCGACTGAGCGCTGCCGACACCGCAACGCGGTATTCGGTGGGAAGTTGGCCGACGGCGGTCACCAGCTCGACCAACTCGGCCGGCAATTCCTCGACGGATGTCTTCGCGGTGTTCGACGGGGTGCTCATCGTGGTGCTCCTGGCAGTGAGTCGTTCGACCTTTCGATCAACAACCAGAAGCACCGCCCGTGCCATCGCCCAGCAATCGCCGGCCTGTCAGGTCGCAAGTCGTTGATGCGAAATCAGTTGAGAACTCTGAGGCGAAGCGATCCCCAGCCGGGCCGACGATGCCGAAACGCAACGAATCGATCTGGTCCGATTTCGCAAATCCTGCTACAAACCTGCCTTGCGACGTTCGGCGCGCCCAAGGCGCCCCCGTTGTCGTTTGGCAACGCCGGGTGTCGTTGGAAATCGCGCGGCCGGAAAGTCGGTCGACGGACGCCATTTTTAGGCGGAATTTCTAGGCCGTTCAACGGCGACGAGCTGACCTATGGCACCCACTGCGAGCCGAAGTTGGAGCCTGTGCTTCGCCCTGGCGGCGGCACTAACGGTTCCGGCCGTGAGTCGGGGCGGAGAAAGCGCCTGGTACGAAAGCTTCGAGGGGCCGCAGCCGTCGTGGCGTGTCTTGGGCAGCGACGGGCAATATGCCGTCAAGGCTCAGCGGCGCACCGATCAGGCCTCGCATACCGGCCGGCGCTCGGAGTGGCTGCAAGTCTGGGGCAACGGCGGAACATTCATTCACGCCGAGCATCCGGTGGGTCGCGCACGGGTGATCGAAGACCTGCGGATTTGCGTCTGGGTTCGGGCCGATCGTCCGGGGATCGAGTTGCTGGCCCGAATCGTTTTGCCCTCGACCAGCGATCCGCGGACCGGCAAACCGTTGACGACCCTCGTCGCCGGCAATAGCTATCGCAATGTCGGCCGATGGCAAGAGTTGCGAATCGACGACTTGCCCACGCTGCTGGCACGCCAGGTTCGCGCCCTGCGCGTCCAATACGGGCCGCAGGTCGGCGCCCAAGGGGCCTATCTTGATGGAATCTTGTTAAACCTTTACGGCGGGCCGGGCATAACCAACGTTTGGATCGACGATCTGGACTTGGCGGGCTACGTGCCGGTTGCGGCCGATGCCTCGGCTGCCGTCGCGGCCCAATCGAACGGCGCGCAAGCCGGCGGTGCGGCGATCCCCCTCTATCCGCCCGTCGCGACGAACGTGCCGGGCGGTCAACCGAACGAGCAGCGTCCTGGAGTGGGTCGGCCGACGCCCGCGGCCAATCCGGGCGCGCAGCCGCGCGAGAACGGTTGGGAATACGCCGGTCCCGGCAGCGCGGCAGCGACGGTCGACGGCGGCACACCCGCGACGAGGCCGGGCGGCGCGGCGGGAAGCCCGGGCCGATGGACAGGGCTTTCGAACGTGCCGGGCGGCGCGGCGCCCGCGCCCGCCGGACAACCGCCGGAACTGCGCGTCGAGGGGCTGCCCGTCGGCGGCTCTCGCCGGGTGCAGATGAACGGTTCGGTATTGTTGGTTGACGGCCAACCGTTCTTTCCTCGCGCGGTCGAGTATCGGGGCGAGCCGCTCGATCTGTTGCGGCGTTTAGGGTTCAACACCATCTGGCTCGATCGCTTGCCCGATGATCAATTCCTGGCCCAGGCGCGTCAGGCGGATTTGTGGGTTGTTTGCCCTCCGCCCACCCCGGCCCGGCTCGATCTTCCCGAAGAGCCATCGCCGGCCGTCGCCCCGCTGGGCCCGCAATACGACGGCGTTTTGTGTTGGGATTTGGGCCACGACCTCGACGAGGGACAACTGCCGGCCGTGCGCCGCTGGGCGCAGCAGCTTCGCATGGCGGATCGCGCCGGGCGGCCGTTGATCTGCCACGCGCGAACCAATCTGTTGGCTTACAGCCGCGCGGCCGACGCCCTGCTGCTCGACCGTCGCCCGCTCGGCTCCAGTCTGGAGCTATCGCAATACTCGGCATGGATTCGGCAACAGCCGCGTTTGGCCCGCCCCGGCACCCCGGTTTGGACGACTGTGCAAACGCAGTTGCCCGCCGAAGCGGTCGAGCAATACCGCCTGATCGAGCCGCAAGGGACTGCGTCCACCGGTGTACAGCCGGAGCAACTGCGTCTGCTTGTATATCAGGCCGTGGCGGCGGGCAGCCGGGGGCTGCTGGTGCTTTCCGCCGGGCCGCTCTCGGCCGACGACCCCGACACCCGCTTTCGCGCCGCCGCGCTGGAGCTGCTGAACCTCGAAATGCAACTGGTCGAACCATGGGCGGCGGCCGGCACGCTGGTGGCATTTGTCGAGTCGGGCGACCCGCAGGTCAGCGGCGCGTTGCTTCGAGCCGAACGCGCACGCTTGCTCATGCCGATGTGGTCGGCGCCGGGCGCCCAGTTCGTCCCCGGGCAGTCGGCCGCCAACAATCTTCAGTTCACCGTGCCCGGGCTGCCCGAATCGACGCTCGCCTATCAACTGGTTCCCGGCCACGCGCAAGGGCTGAAGTTCAAACGAGTAACCGGCGGCACGCGGATCACGCTCGACGAATTCGGCCTGACCGATCTGGTGTTGCTCGCCCACGATCCGATGATCGTCGGCGCGATCATGCAGCGCACCGCCGCTATCGGCCGCCGTGCAGCGCAATTGCATTTGGAAATCGCCGCGACGAAATATCAGCGAGTTGCCCAGCTCGTGCCCGCGCTGGCTGGCAGAGGCCTGCTCCCGGCAGAGGCCAACAGTTGGCTTCTCAACGCGCAAAACAGCCTGCGTCGCGGCGAGCAATACCTCGCTGCGCGCAATTATGCCGAGGCCTACATCGAAGCCGCCCGCGCCCTCCGCGCGCTTCGCTTGGTCGAGCGTGCGGCCTGGGAGCGGGCAACGGCGGAGCTGCCCACCCCGACGACGAGCCCGGTTGCGGTCGCTTGGCAAATGCTGCCTGCCCACAGTCGGCTGACCGATTGGATTTCGTCGTCGCGATCAGGCCCCAATCTGCTGCCCGCCGGCGAGTTCGATCGCTTAGACGCGCTGATCGGCGCCGGGTGGTGCAATTGGCAGCGGGCGCCAGCCGGTGTGGCTACAAAGGTCGAGCTTTCGGCTGCGGCGGGCCGCGGCGGGGGGCTGGGACTGCTGCTTTCGGCACGCGCCGAGTCGCCTGAGACCGCCCCGGC
>Ga0308417_1002898_pt1 | contig 11153 bp, 10 predicted proteins | sample HotsprSampleOS65_FD_203528 | JGI IMG/M metagenome (GOLD analysis project Ga0308417, IMG submission 203528) | Hot spring phototrophic mat microbial communities from Octopus Spring, Yellowstone National Park, Wyoming, United States - 20090730_OS65 ... | reverse complement strand
TCTGGCAGTTCATGCGCGATAACTGGCTGTCCAACCGCGTGTTCCCCGACCACGACGACATCGTCGATCACTGCTGCCATGCCTGGAACCGCCTCGTCGATCAGCCCGGGCGCATCATGTCCATCGGCCTCCGCGACTGGGCACATCGGTTCTGATCAATGGGATTTGGTATCAATCGCCGCCCACTGCCGGCAATTCAGCCAGAACACCTCGCCCATCGCCCAAGCCCTCCCAGAGAGCTCGAACCAAAGCCGCCCTAACCGACGCCATGGGGACAGACCCCAATCCGGGTCCGAGCGAGCGGCGGCAGAGGGGAACGCCATCCGAAGACTGGGCCTCAGACCGGCACCCGGCCGAACAGTCCGGACAACACCGCGTACAACACGGCACCGACGGCAGCGCCGAGAATGGTGCCGTTGAGCCGGATCATCTGCAGCTCGCGCCCGACCTTCAGTTCGATCCGCTCGACGAGGTCCTCGTCAGACCATGCGGAGACCTTGCCGGCCACGAAGCCTTCGATCCGCGCCTGGGTAGCCGGCGCAAGTCCGGCGACGATCTCCTCGATCAGCCGGTTGAGGCCGTGCCTGGCCGCTTCGTCTGCAGCCAGAGTGGCACCGAGATTGATGATGAAGTCGGCCAGCGCATCGATGATCCGGCTCCGTTCATGCTCGATGTCGAAGCGTGCCATCTGGGCGAGGCGAAGGAGCGAGTCTTCGAGCCAAGCAACGACGGATGCGTGGCCGAAGACCCCGGACAGCGCCTCGGCGATCGCGGCGGCCCGCGAAGGGTCCCGCTCGAGGCGACGCACCTCGTGCTCGACCCAGGCATTGAAGGCGGCGCGGAGATCGGAGTCGTCGGGCTCGATCCGCGCGAGTTCCGCGTTGAGCGCGGCCAGCACGCGCCGTGCGATCCAGGCCCCGGCGACGATGCCAACAACCTGGCCGCCCTCCTCTGCCACCCGGGCCTCGATCACCGCCTTCAGCCGCCGTTCGTTGCGTGCCAACACTTCCTTGGTTCGGGCAAGGGCGAAGCCGAACACCTTCTGGTGCTCGTTGCCATCGAGCAGGGTCCTGAGGAGCCGCCCAAGAAGCCGGCCGGTTCCGGGCCCCTCCACGACGCGCGGCAGCAGCCGCTGCAAGGTTGCGCGCGCCCGTCCGTCGGCGACGGTTTCGATCAAGCGGGGGACGAAGGGGGCAAGTGCGGTCGCTGCACCGCGGGCCGAGACCGGGTCCGAGAGCCAGCGCGCGATCGCCGAGGCCACGTCCACGCCCTCGACTGCCCTGCGAATGCTGTCGGGGGTAAAGAACTGCCGGGCGACGAAGCGGCCCATGCCGCCAGCGAGCCGTTGCTTCTCGCGCGGGATCAATCCGCCGATCCCGGTCCAGCGGCCGAAGGGGTAACGGAAGAGGGCATTGACGGCGAACCAGTCTGCGACCGCGCCGACGAACCCTGCCTTGGCCGCGGCATGGGCGAGGTCGAGCCACCATGGCCGCGGCGGTTCGATCGCGTACAGCCCGATGGTCGCGGCAAGCGTTGTCGCCATCGCCGCCCCGGCATAGAGGCGCCAGCGCGCGAGCCGCGCGCGGTCCTCGGCGCGGTCGTCCGTCACGGCCTCAGTGGGGGCGGACGGGTGGTGCATGGGCGCAGGGGTAGGGGGTGGCCTGCTGGCCAGACAAGGGGGCATACCCTGAACGCGCCCATGTGATTGAAGCCCGTCCTCGACCGCGCCATGCTCTGCCCGCCATGGCCGCCGCCTACGCCGCCGATCGCGAACTCCTCGCCCTGCCGCACGGCCCCGCCCCTGTGGTGTGGCGGCGCTGCGTCCGCGCCCGCCGGGTGACCTTGCGCATTGATCCCGCCCGGGGCGCTGTCGTGGTCACGCTTCCCCCGCGGACGGGACGTCGGCAGGGGATGGCGCTGTTGCAGGCGCACAGCCGCTGGGTGGCGGATTGGCTCGGCGCACTCGCTCCGCGTGTCCCCTTCGAGGAGGGGGCAGTGATCCCAATTCTCGGCGTGCCGTACTCGATTCGGCACGTGCCGGAGGGCTTCGGCGGAGTCTGGCGTGAGGCAGGCGAAATTCGGGTCGCGGGAGAGCGCGCCTTTCTTGCCCGGCGCGTTGCGGACTGGCTGCGTGCCGAGGCGCGTCGCGAGATCACGCCTCGGGCCCTGGACCATGCTGCCCGGGTCGGGAAGGCCGTGAAGCGGATCGCGATCAAGGATCCGCGCACGCGCTGGGCCTCCTGCGCGCCGAACGCGACACTGGCCTTCTCCTGGCGCCTCGTCCTCGCCCCGGACTGGGTGCTCGACTACGTGGTCGCGCACGAGGTTGCGCATCTTGTTGAAATGAACCACGCTTCGCGGTTCTGGGCCGTGGTCCGCGCGCTCACCCCGCACACCGAGGCGGCGAAGGCTTGGCTCGCGGCGAACGGCGCCCGGCTTCTGCGCTATGGGTGAGCGCAGAAGCTATGGGTGAGCGCAGAAGAGGAGTGGTGGCGGGGCGGGAGGGGGCTGCCTTAGCGCCAGCATTCTAGGAGCAACGTAGAGGGGTGGGCGATTTCCCCCACCTCGGCCGCAGACAGGGACTGGGTCGTCACCGCAAGACGGGGTGTCACGCCGTTTCGCCGCAGAAAATCGACCACAACAGAGCCTTGAATCGCAAAGTTAACGTTCTGCGGAAGGTCTCCTCCCGTCCGCTCGGCAACCCTCAGCGCGGCGAGCTTTGCCACCACGACCCCAATCACATGCCCGCCGCGATCGAGCAGCGGCCCGCCCGAGTTACCAGACTGAACCGGGGCGGATGTGATGAGCATGTTCGGATCGCCCCGAAGCCCAGCCAGGGCGGAGACTTCTCCGGTCGTGAGGCCCGGGCTGTTGCCCAGAATGCCAACAAGGGGGAAGCCATAGGTCACGACCTCATCACCGCGGCGGGGCGGGTTCGCGCGGAAGATCAGGGCAGGACCGAGGTCGCGCGGCCCGGAAAGCAGGGCAAGATCGCGCGAGGCGTCGCGGGCCGCGATCCCGAGATCAACCCTGCGCCCTCCGGGCAGAATGCCGACCATGCGCGCACAGCCTTGTGTGACGTGGTCATTCGTCAGCACCCGTCCTTCCGCGACCACAAAACCGGTTCCGGTTGCCGTCCGGCGCAGTGCGGTTTCGCCGGGGGGCGGTGCTGCGGGTCGGGTGGCGGGCGGTCGTTCGTCGGGGATCGGCTGCGGGCCTTCCACACCGGGCGGCGGCCTGCCCGCGACCTGCGGGCCAGACAGTGCCGAGGGGGTGGAGGCGAGGCGAAGCGCAGCCAAAGTCGCGCCGTCGAGTGTTCCGTTGGCAATCAGGCCGCGATCGCGCTGGAAGGCGGACAGCGCCTCGCGCGTGCGCGGGCCTGCCACGCCATCCGGCGGGCCCGGGTCGTAGCCCAGCGAGGCAAGCGCCCGCTGCACGGAGGCAATGAGTGCCGGGTCTGGCCCGGCGGGGCCGGCAGCGACGGGCCCTTGCCCTGGCGCCGAGCGGGTGAAGAACACTTCGGGCGCAGCGCAAAGGTCAACTCCGCGCCAATCCAACACGGCGCCAGACGCAAGAACGAGACGCAGATCAGCGCGGCAGTTGGCCGGCACCGGGATCGCTACCGCCCCTCCTGTGCCGAGCGAGCGGCCGGCGATCACGTTTCGCCCGCCGTCGACGACAAGCCCGATCGCGGTTTCGCCGGTGCGGTTGACGATCCGCACGCTGCGCTCCTGTGCCTCGGCCGCGGGGCTTGGCACGGCGAGGGCGAGGGCTAGGGCAAGGCTGGCCGAGCGCATGGCCGCTTCATGCCCCGTACCGGCCGCGCGGTAAACGCGCAGTCGGGTGAGCGGCGTAGCGCGGATGCCCTAAACGCTCTGCGTCCACGGCTTGGCAGCGCAGAGTGCCGTCTCATCTCACCGCGGCATGACCCTGGCCCACGCAATCCCTCCCACCATTCCTCGCGCCGCGCTGGTCACAGGTGGCGCCCAGCGCCTCGGCCGCGCCATCGCCCTCGCCCTCGCCGAGGCCGGCTTTGACGTCGTGGTCCATTTCCGCACCTCCGCTGCCGATGCCTCGGACGTGGTGCAGAGGATCGGCAGGCTCGGGCGCCGGGCGGTCGCGCTCGCTGCCGATCTTGCGCGCGAGGCTGAGGTTGTGCGCCTGGCGGCCGCTGCCGAGGAGGCGCTGGGGCCGATCGGTGTCTTGATCAACAACGCCTCCGTTTTCGAAAGGGACGAGTGGTACGACGTCACGCGCGACAGCTGGGATCGCCACCTCGAGCCGAACCTGCGCGCTCCGTTTGTGCTCACTCAGGCGATGGCGCGCGCTCTGCCGCAGGGACGAGAGGGGGTGGTGATCAACCTCCTTGATCAGAGGGTGTGGAGCCTGACACCGCATTTCGTCTCGTATACGCTGAGCAAGGCGGGCCTGTGGGCGCTCACCCAGACGCTTGCGCTGGCGCTTGCGCCGCGGATCCGGGTCAACGGGATCGGTCCCGGCCCTGCTCTGCCGAGCCCTCGCCAAACGGAGGCGCAGTTCGCCCGCCAGGCGGCTTCAGTTCCGCTCGGACGGCCGACGTCTCCGGCAGAGGTTGCGCGCGCCGCACTCGCCATCCTTGCTCTACCCTCCATGACGGGGCAGATGATCGCGCTCGATGGTGGGCAACATCTGCAATGGGATGCAGCAACAGGGGCGGCGCTCGAGGAGTGACCGTACTGTGCCGAAGCGGCCCTTGGGGCACTGCAAACGCGGGTTGTGGGCCCGTGCGGGTTGTCCACCGCGCCCTGGCCGGCGCCTGATCGGCGGAACTGTCAAGGCCTTGACAGGGGGAAAGGCAAGTTCATTTCGCGCTCGACGAGTAAAGTCTTTGAAGATCAGGGTTTTGACGCTCAGTGCCGAAAAGTTGGGCAAACCTTTCAAGGCCAGGAGGAAGGCCCTTTCTGGGAACGACGGGCGGAAATGCCCCCAGGGTTATCCACAGGCTTCGTGGATCATCACCCTGCGCCGAAGGTAGTTCCCAGCGGCCCGGGGACTACCCTTGAGCGAACAGACCGACAGACAGAACACGCGCTTAGCGGGCGCAGGCGCGATCGAGGCCGCGCTGCCCACCCTTCCCCTCGCGCCCGGCGTCTATCGCATGCTCGATGCCGCGGGGAACCCCCTTTACGTCGGCAAGGCGAAGTCCCTGCGCAAGCGGGTCGCGGCCTACACCCAGCCCGCTCGCCTGCCCGAACGGCTCCGCCGTATGGTCAACGAGACGGTCGCGGTCGAAGTGATCACCACCCACACCGAGGCCGAAGCGTTGCTTCTCGAAAGCAATCTGATCAAGCGACTGAAGCCTCGCTTCAACATTGTTCTGCGCGACGACAAGTCTTATCCCTGGCTGCTGCTGACGGCTGACCATCCGTTTCCCCAGCTCGCCAAGCATCGCGGGAGCCGGACCCGCCAGGGGCATTACTACGGACCCTATGCGTCGGCCTGGGCAGTGAACCAGGCGATCACCGCGCTGCAGCGGGCATTCCTTCTGCGCACCTGCAGCGATACCGTGTTCGCGAGCCGCACCCGGCCCTGCCTGCTCTTTCAGATCAAACGCTGTGCCGCCCCCTGTGTAGGGAGGATCGACCGGGCCGCCTATGACGGCTTGGTCGGCCAGGCGAGACGGTTCCTCGAGGGCGACACCACTGCGCTGCAGGCTGAGCTTGCTCGCGAGATGGAGGCTGCCGCTGAGAGGCTCGACTTCGAACGCGCCGCGGTGATCCGCGATCGTATCCGCGGCCTGACCCATGTCCAGTCTACTGACGTGATCAACCCCGCCGAGCTCGGCGATGCGGACGTGATAGCCTGCTACACCGCCGGTGGGCAGTCCTGTGTACAGGTGTTTTTCGTCCGCGGCGGGCGCAACAACGGCAATCGCGCGCATTTTCCCGCTCACGGCCGCGGCGATGACGAAAGCGCGATTCTGGCTGCGTTCCTTGGCCAGTTCTACGACGACAAGCCAGCGCCGAAGCTGATCCTGCTTTCCCACCCCATTCCGGAATCGGAACTCGTTTCCGAGGCGCTCGGCCTGCGCGCGGGGCACAAGGTGGAGATCGCGGTGCCGCAGCGCGGCAGCAAACGCGCGGTCGTCGAGCATGCGGCCACCAACGCGCGCGAGGCTCTGGAGCGGCGGCTGGCCGAAAGCAAGGCCCAGGCTGCTTTGCTCGAGGGTGTGGCGCGTGTCTTCGGTCTGGCCGCAGCCCCGCAGCGGATCGAAGTCTACGACAACTCCCACACCATGGGGCGTGAGCCCTACGGAGTGATGATCGTTGCCGGGCCGCAGGGCTTCGTCAAAGCCCAGTATCGTAAGTTCGCGATCAAGGGGCCGATCGAGCCGGGCGATGACGTCGCCATGCTGCGCGAGGTGTTTCTGCGCCGCTTCGGTCGTGCCCTGCGCGAACACCCCGATCGGGAGCCCGGGGTCTGGCCGGACCTCGTTCTGATCGACGGCGGCGCCGGCCAGCTCGCCGCGGCGCGGAGCACGCTAGCCGGACTCGGCATCGAGGACGTCCCCCTTGTCGCCATGGCCAAGGGCCCCGACCGCGACGCCGGCCGCGAGCGCTTCTTTCTCGAGGGCCGGGAACCGTTTCAGCTCCCTCCGCGCGACCCTGTCCTCTACTACCTGCAACGGCTGCGCGACGAGGCGCACCGATTCGCGATCGCCGCGCATCGGACCGGCCGGCAGAAGGCTCTCGGGCGGTCTGGGCTTGACGCCATCGAGGGCGTGGGTCCTGCGCGGCGGCGGGCGCTTCTGAACCATTTCGGCTCTGTGCGTGGGGTCGCCCAGGCCGGGCTTGCCGCCCTTGAGGCCTGCCCCGGGATCGACAAGGCGCTGGCACGGCGCATTTACGAGCATTTCCATCCTGGTGCCGCGGCGGATACAGTCGGCGAGCGCGGCTGACAGCGAGGAGTGCGGTGCCGACCGTTCTGCCGAACCTGCTGACCCTGTCGCGCATCGCCGCGATCCCCATCATCCTGCTGTTCGGCTTGATGCGGCTACCCGCGGCCGATCTTGCGGCCTGCGGGGTGTTCGTGCTGGCGGCCGTGACCGACTGGCTCGATGGCCATCTCGCGCGCAGCCGGCGGATGACCTCCGAATTCGGCCGCATGCTCGACCCGATTGCCGACAAGCTCCTGGTCGGTGCAGTCCTGGTCCTGCTTGCCGGGCTTGGGCGTTTGTCCGATCCCGGGCTGATCGCGGCGGTGGTCATCCTGTTGCGGGAAATCCTGGTCTCGGGTCTGCGCGAATATTTGGCCGGGATGGCGCGCAGCCTCCCGGTCACCCGGTTCGCCAAGTGGAAGACGGGCGTGCAGATGACGGCGCTCGGCATGCTCGTCGCGGGCGACGCGTCCGCCGCGCTGCTTGGCCTCGGGTGGATCCCGGTGCAAGTCCTCGGCGAGGCTCTCTTAGGGGTCGCTGCCGGCCTCACTTTGATCACTGGCTGGGACTACGTAGCAGCGGGGCTCAAGCATCTCCGCAGCGCGCCGGCAGCGGAGTGAGAGCTTGCGGGGCAGCGTGGAAGCGCGCAGATCAGTGTGGGCGAGGGGAGGGAACAGGCATGCGGCGCTTCGGGGGCATTGCTCTGCTGTTCGGCGGCACGCTGGTCGCCGGCTGCGCCGGATTCGCTGGCTCCGGCCAGGGGTTTGGCGGTTTCGGAACGTCTTCCGCCCCCTCCGCTGCGCCGGAGGGATATACCGGTCGACGCGTGGTCGGGCTCGACGACGGGGTGCCGCCCCTGGTCGCCGACACTGCGGTCGCTTGGCCGAGGATGACGCTCGATGTCCGGCGCAGTTTCGAGCCCGACTCGGAACGGCCAGCGCGCGAGCGGAGTGAGCGAGCGGTGCGCGGTTCGGCAACCCGACCCGGCGCCGATACGATCGCCGGTCCGGACCCGGCCGAATTGCAAGCGAGCGTGCCGCCGCGCGAGTTCGTGCCTCCGCCGGTCGAGCGTCGCGGCCAGCGCATCCCGGGAACCGAGCCCGGCACCGTGACCACGGGCGGAACAGGTCGCGTCGGCACCTTCGGCGGGCCTGCCGGCAGCGGCACCACAGTCCAAGATGGCGGCACCATGACCCTGATGGGGGCGGATGGGCGAATCCGCAGAGTGCCTGTGCCACGATGAAGAGAGTGCCTGTGCCACGATGAAGAGAGTGCCTGTGCCACGATGAAAGTTCTGTACTTCGCCTGGCTGAAAGAAAAGGTGGGCATCGCCGACGAGGAGGTCGCGGTGCCGGAGGAGGTGCGCACCGTGCGCGGGCTGATCGCCTGGCTGTCCTCCCGCTCGCCCGGCCACGCCGCCGCCTTCGCAGACCTCAGCGTCATACGCTGTGCCGTGAACCAGGACTTCGCCGGGCTCGAGACGCCGCTTGCTCCTGGCGACGAAGTCGCCTTCTTCCCGCCAGTCACGGGCGGCTGATCGGGTAAACGGCAGGGAGGCCCGGCCGGGCGGGGGCGCAAAGGCGCAGGGGGCAGAGGCTGGGGAGGATGCCATGGCGAGGATCGCGGTGCAGGAGGCTCCCCTCGACGCCGGGGCGGAGATCGCCCGCTTGGGCGGAGGGCGAACCGATGTCGGGGGCATCGGCCTCTTCCTCGGCGCGGTGCGCGACACCTCTGCCGGTCGGCCGATCGCGTCCATGACTCTGGAGCACTACCCGGGAATGACGGAGCGGGCGCTCGCAGCGATTGCGGCGGAGGCCGAAACGCGCTGGCCGCTCCTTGGCTGCACGGTCATCCATCGCGTTGGGCGGCTCCTGCCCGGTGAGCCGATCGTGCTGGTCGGGACCGCATCGGCGCACCGTCAGGCAGCCCTCGAAGCCTGTGCCTTCCTGATCGACTGGCTAAAGACAAAGGCGCCGTTCTGGAAGCGGGAAGAGTTCCGCGACGGCACTACCGAGTGGGTCGCGTCGCGCAGCGAGGACGAGGCGGCGGCCGCGCGGTGGGCAGCCGCGCGGCCAGAAGCGGCGGAGTAGGTCGAACGAAGACGAAACAGGGCCTGCGCGGGGCTGCTGCGAGGGCGTTCCGGGCCAAGCCCTCCCGGTCGGCTCATGGGGCCTGCGCCCTCCTTCGCGGCCGGGTCTCGTGCCCGAGCACGACGGCGGCGGAGATGGCCTTTGCGGCCCGGCCGCGAGCGGGCTCGACTGCGCAATGACCCGAGACGGTAAGGCGAACACCCCTGGCGCGACGATGCGCAACGGAAAGACAATGATACAGCCGCCGAATGGGGCTTTCCACTGCCCTCAACGCCGACTGCTGTTCGAGCGTTGGCAACAGTCCTCCCGTTGGAAGCGAGGCGCGAGGCCGGTTTTCGCCCGCCTGGCTCGATTGGCACGTTTCGGCCTCTCCGTTCGCGACCGTCGCAGCGGTTTCGGCGTCAGTCGCGATAGCCGCGGAAACCCTCGACCCGCCAAACCGTGTAACGCAGCGCAGCGTCCCGATGGGTCGGGACAACCAGTCTCGCGACCCGTTCCGTGCGCTCGAAACGGGCGAGCACCTCGGCAGCGTCAGTGCGGCGTGTGACGTAGAGGAACGGCCCGTGGTCCGAGGGGCGGAGCGGCGAGGTCTGCTCGAAGCTGTTGCGCGCCGGGCTGTGCGGCGTCCAGATACGCCCATCGAACGGGTGGGAGCGGATGTAGTAGATAAGGCTGGCCATGTCCCGGCGCTGGTCGAAGAGGAACCGCGCGTCCGGATGGAGGGCGGCTTCGCGCGCGATTGCCTGGCCGAGCACGTCGTAGCCGCGCTGGCGCATCCACGGGTCTAGGCGGCGGGGAAGCTCGATTCCGCTGGCAGCGAGGGCTGGCGGGCCGAGGAAGATCAGCATGGCAGCAGCGCAGTGGAGGGCGACGGAGGCGCGGAGCAGGAGCGTTCGCGCTCGCTCCACGGCCCACGCTGCAACCAGGATCGTGCCGGCGGCGTAGATCGGCGCGGCCCAGTTCGCATTCGCCCGCGACAGGAACGACTGCACAAGCATGACGACGCCGAGCGGGACCACGAACAAGGCAAGAAGGCGCGCGCGCGGGTCGCGCCATGTCTGCGGCCGGGTCAGGATCCAGACCAGGAGGGAGAAGGTGATCGGGCCGAACACGCCAAATTGCGCGCCCAGGAACTCCGCCGCCTCGCCTGGCTTGAAGGACGGTCCTCCTGCAAGGTTGGTGTTCTCGCCGACATGGCGCACGGTCGCGAAGCCGTGCAGCGCGTTCCACGCGAGGTTCGGGGCGAGCACGACAAGGCCGAGGCCCGAAGCCAGCCAGGGCCCTGGGCCTCGAAGCGCCGGCTTCGGGCCGCGTTCGGCCAGCCACCAGAGGGCGAGGGAGAGGACGAACCCGGCCATCGTGTATTTCGCCAAGAGCCCCATGCCCACGGCGAGGCCGAGGCCGGACCATGAGACGAGGTTCGGGGCCTCGCGCAGGCGAACAAGCGCATAGAGGGCGCCGGCCCAAGCGGTGAGCAGCAGCGCGTCGGTGGAGGCGATGGCGCAGGACACCGAGACCGCGGGCAGGGTGGCGTAGAGGAGCGCGGTCCAGAACCCTGTGCCGGGGTCGAAGAGCCGCGTGGCCGTGGCGCCAAGGATGAGCGCGGTTGCCGCATGCGCGAGCGGGGAGAAGAGCCTGATGCAGCCTTCCGTCTCGCCGCAGAGGGTGGTCATGGCTGCGATCGTCCACGCGATCAGGGGCGGCTTCGAGTAGTATCCGCCTGAGACGGTCTGCGCCCAGATCCAATACTGCGCCTCGTCCGCGTAGAGGTTCGGTTCGTTCAGACCGAGCCAGACGAGACGCGCGAGAGTGAGGGCGAGGACGACAGCGGCGGCGGGCACGCGCCCTCTGTGGCAGAGCCGGCCCTGTCAGCCAATGGCCGCCGGCGGAGGATGGCCCGGTGGTGGCGGCAGTGTCGCTTTGGATCCCACCGTTGCGCCGGCCCGATCCCGGCGCCGGCCCGGCAGGCTGTCAGATCCGGCCCAGCAGGCTGTCAGGTTCAGCCTTGCGACGCAGCAAGATAATACCAAATCCCATTGATCAGAACCGATGTGCCCAGTCCCGCAGTCCGATGGACATGATGCGCCCGGGCTGATCGACGAGGCGGTTCCAGGCATGGCAGCAGTGATCGACGATGTCGTCGTGGT
>Ga0308417_1002896_pt1 | contig 11158 bp, 10 predicted proteins | sample HotsprSampleOS65_FD_203528 | JGI IMG/M metagenome (GOLD analysis project Ga0308417, IMG submission 203528) | Hot spring phototrophic mat microbial communities from Octopus Spring, Yellowstone National Park, Wyoming, United States - 20090730_OS65 ... | reverse complement strand
CGAGGATCCGAACAAGGCGCTCGCCATCGCCGGCTGCCACGCCCGCGAAAGGCTCGTCGAGAAGGAGGAATTTCGGCTTCGTGGCGAGCGTGAGCGCGAGTTCGAGCAGCCGTCGCTCTCCATGGGCCAGCTCCGCAGCCCGCCGGTCGGCCAACTCGAGGAGCGAGAAGCGCTCCAAGATGACCCTCGCAGGTTCGTTCAGCTCGGGATCGGCGTCGGCTGACTTGAGTAGGCGCAAGCCGCTCCGCAGGCGTGCCTGGATCGCGATCGCCACGTTTTCGAGGACGGTGAAGCTCGGCAGCACGTTCGAAACCTGAAAGGTCCGGCCGAGCCCGAGCCGGGCGCGTCGGTGAACCGGCATTCGCGTGACGTCCCGGCCATCGAGCAAGATCCGACCCGAATCGGGGTGGACCTCCCCGGATAACAGGCCCAAAAGCGTGGACTTTCCGGCTCCGTTCGGGCCGATGACGGCGTGAAGCTCGCCAGCGCGCACCTCGATGTCGAGATCGGCCGTTGCGACGACGGTGCCGAAACGCTTCGACAGCGCTCGACCCTGGAGTAGAGCTTTCAAGGGTCGCGGATCCCCCTGCCGAGCCTCAGCAGCGTGCGTCCTCGGTTGGTCAGGACCGCCAAGACGAGAAAGGGACCAAAAAGCAACGCCCAGTGACGCGTGAACCGTGAAAGGATCTCCTCGATGAACACGAAAAGAAAAGCGCCGACAACCGCCCCGTGCAGAGTGCCCGAGCCGCCGAGAACGACCATCGCCAGCAGTTCGCCGGAGCGATGCCACGACATGTACGCCGGTGCTACGAACTCGGTGAGATTGGCGAGCATGGCGCCAGCTAGACCCGTAAGTGCACCGGACAAAACGAAGGCGGCGAGCCGGTATCGCTGCACGGCGAAGCCCAAAGCCGACATGCGACGCTCGTTCTCCTTGGCCCCGCGGAGGACCCGGCCGAATCGGGAAGCGCGAAATCGGGCCAAGCCGAGATAGGCAAAGAGCAGGATGACGAACGACAACCAGGCCAACGTCTCGGGCTTCGACGAGGACAGCCCACCGGGAAAACGACTTGGCACCCAAATGGTGAGGCCGTCGTTGCCCCCGTATCGGCTGAGCGAATTGGCTACGAAATACAACATCTGGGCAAATGCCAAGGTTATCATGATGAAAGGGACCCCGCGTGTCCGCAAGCTCGGCGCACCGATGACCAGTGCCGTGAGGGCGGCGGCAGCGACGGCGACCAACCAATGCACCACCCCGTCGTGAACACCATGCTCCGTCAAGACACCGACTGCATAGGCTCCCACCCCGAGAAACGCGGCTTGGCCGAGGCTCACGAGGCCCGCCACGCCGACGAGAAGGTGCAGAGCTAGAGCCGCAAGCGCGAAAATCACGGCACGATTTAAAAGCTTAACGTAAAATGTCTCTCCGACCGTGACAAGGAACAGGAGAGCGAGGGCGATAGCGGCGAACAACGGGGCCGCAGTCGCCGTTCGAAGTCGCGGTCGGGGCCGCTCCGTCAACGACGTGAACCCCCGACGGGGAGCAGGCCTTGCGGCTTCACGAGGAGGACCAGCGCCATCACCACGTAGACCATCATCGAGGCGACGGCGGGGCCGAACTCGGCGGCGGGCGCCGGGGGCAAGGCCGAGCGCGCGAGATCGGTCAGGAAGGATCGCCCGAGCGTGTCGGCGAGCCCGACGAGGAGCGACCCGACGAGGGCGCCGCGGACCGACCCGGTGCCCCCGGTGACGATCACCACGAACGCGAGGATCAAGATCTGGTCGCCCATCCCGGGCTGGATCGCCACGATCGGCCCGGCCATCGCGCCGGCGAAGCCGGCGAGTGCCGCCCCCATGCCGAGCGTGAGAAGGCACAAACGCCGCACGTCCACGCCCAACATTTCGAGCATCGATGCGTTGGTGGCAGCCGCGCGGACGAGCATGCCGAACCGGGTCCGAACGAGAACGACGGTCAGCCCGGCAGCCGTGAGGCAGCCCGCCAGGATGATCGCCAAGCGCCAAAGCGGATAGCTCACGCCGCCCGGCAGCGCGATGCTTCCGTCGAGGATCGCCGGCAAAGGATAGGGACGGGCACCCGGGCCGAACAGGGCCCGCGCGAGCTCGTTCAAGAACAACAGGCAGCCGAAAGTGGCGAGTACTTGATCGAGATGATCCCGATCATAGAGCTGGCGGAGAACGAGCCGATCGAGGGCGATGCCGACCAAAAAAGCGGCAACGGGGGCTGCAGCCAGCGCCCCGACCAGGGAGCCCGTGCCGAGCGCCACCAGAGCTCCGACATAGGCTCCCACCATGAACAGGGCGCCATGTGCCAAATTGATGACGTCGAGGATCCCGAAGACCAAGGTCAGACCCGAGGCGACCAAGAACAGCAAAATGCCGACCTGTATCCCGTTCAATAATTGAACGAGCAGCAGCGCGAAATCCAAGATTGCCTCTCTCGATCCTCGTCACCAACGCATCGGGCAGTCTTTGGCATTCTCGTCGGCATAGCCGGCGAATACGAGCTCCTTGTGAACCATCGCGCGGGTACCGTCACCGAGTGTCCCGGGCGTCACCAAGTAGAAATCGCTCACGGGAAAATGGTTCGTGTTGAGCTTCCATCCGCCCCTCACCGACGGAAACTGCGCTCGGCGTAGGGCGTCCCGGAGAGCGGCCTTATCGTCGAGCCGACCTCCGACTGCTTTGAGGCCGGCGTCGATGAACTGGGCTGCATCGTAGGCTTGTGCGGCGAAGTAGGAGGGCACGTAGCCGAAGCGCGCACGGAATGTGGAAACGAACCGCTCGTTGGCCGGATTTTTCAGATCAACCGCCCATTGCGAAGCCGAAACCATCCCGTCCGCCAACGCGCCCACGGCCGGCAGGGAGGTGTCGTCCACCGTGAAGGCGGAAAGAAACGGGACCTGTTGGCTCAGACCCGCCTGGGCATACTGCTTGATGAGCGCGATTCCCGAGCCACCTGGCATGAACGCGTAGACGGCCTCGGGTTTGAGAGCCTGGATCTTGGCGATTTCCGCGGAAAAATCGACCGCGCCCAGTGGAGTGTAAATTTCGTCTACGATCGTGCCTTTGTAATACCGCTTGAAACCGTTCAGCGCATCCTTGCCCGCTTGATAATTCGGGGCCAAAAGAAAGACACGGTTGAAGCCTTTGTCTTGCGCATATTTCCCGATCACGGAATGGGTTTGATCGTTCTGCCACGATGTCGAGAAGAAACGCTCCGAACACAGCGGGCCGGCGATCGGCGACGGTCCGGCATTCGCCGAAATCAAGAAGGCGCCGGATTCGATAACAGGTTTGTAAATCGCCATCAAGACGTTGGAAAACACGATGCCCACGACAAAGTGAACTTTGTCACGGGTCAAAAGCTTGTCGACCTCTTGCCGCGCAATATCCGGTTTCAGCTGATCGTCGCTGACGATCACGCGCGTCTCGAGGCCGCCGAGCCGTCCCCCCGCGTGTTCGACACCCAGCAAGAACCCGTCGCGGAGATGCTGACCCAGATTGCCGCCGGGGCCGGTGAACGTCGCCATGAAGCCGATCCGCAGCTCTTCGGCTTGCGCGACGGAAACCGACAAGGCGGCAGCAACGATGGACGCCGTGACGACGCGCACGATCGGACCTCCCCTGAACCCTGGACCCGCGAACCCGAACTTGCCAGAGGCGGGCCGGGTTCTCCAGTCCCCGCTTGGCACTTCTCACCGGGCGGGCCTAGATGGGGGCAACGGCAGGGGTGCGCCCCGTCTCCATCGAAGGTGCTCTATGTCCATCGGTCGCCAGCGCCCGGGATCGGGTATGCTCTCGGGTATCAAGGTCGTCGATCTCACCCGAGTTTTGGGAGGGCCGTTCTGCACGCAGATCCTCGCTGACCACGGCGCCGACGTGATCAAGGTCGAGCCGCCGCAAGGCGACGAGACGCGCGACTGGGGCCCTCCCTTTCTCGACGGAGACGCCTCCTACTTCCTCGGTGTCAACCGGAACAAACGGTCCGTCGGCATCGATCTCACGAAGGCCGCCGGTCGAGAGTTGTTGCTGGCGCTACTCGAAGGCGCGGACGTGCTCGTCGAGAACCTGAAGCCCGGGACCCTCGAGGGGTGGGGGATCGGGCGTGCTTTTTTGGCCGAGCGGTTTCCCCGACTCGTCCACTGCAGCATCACCGGGTTCGGCCCCGACGGTCCCCTCGGCGGTCGTCCCGGTTACGACGCAGTCGTTCAGGGCCTCGTCGGCATGTTTTCCGTCAACGGATCGCCCGAAAGCGGGCCCGTCCGCATCGGGATCCCGCTCGTCGACATCGGAACCGGCCTCTACGCGGCGATCGCCATCCTCATGGCGCTGATCGAGCGCCAGAGTTCCGGCCGGGGTCAACATCTCGACGTGAGCCTCTTCGACTGTGGTCATGCGATGATGCATCCGCACGCCGCCAACTTCTTTCTGTCCGGGAAGGAGCCGGAGCTGACGGGCAGCGCGCATCCCAACATCAGTCCGTACGACACCTTCCGGACCGGAACGGTTCCGCTCTTCCTCGCCGTGGGCAACGAGCGGGCGTTCCACCGCCTTTGCGAGATCATCGGAGCGCCCGAACTTCTCGAGGATCCGCGGTTCGGCTCGAATGCCGCGCGCGTCGTGAACCGAGCGGCGCTCAAGGAGGCGCTCGAGCGCGTTCTCGCGCGGCACGACGGCGGCGAGCTTTGGCAGAGGTTGATCGATGCCGGCGTGCCGGCGGGGCCGATCTTCGGACTGCGCGCGGCGACCGCCCATCCGCACACGGCGCATCGACGGATGATCCTCGAGATCGGTGACTATCGAGCGATGGCCACCCCCATCAAGCCGGACAGGAGCGCGCCGGTGGTCCGCGGCGGGCCACCTCGTTTCGCCGAGCATACAGAGGAGGTGTTGGGGACCGAGAGGATTTCGCCCGAGCTGCGTCGCCGGGCGGAAGAGAGCGGCGCACTTCCCCGCAGCCGGCGACGTCAAATGCCCAAATAACGTTCCAAGCTGTCGCGATCGGCAAGCAGGGCGCTCGAAGGTCCTTTCCAGACGATCCTGCCCTTTTCCAAAACACAGAAACGGTCGGCTACGGAAGCTAGGGCCACGACGTTCTTGTCCACGACCAGGATCGCGTGCCCCCTCTTCTTCAGATCACCTAACACGCGCCAAATCTCTCGACGCACCAGCGGGGCCAGGCCCTCGGTCGCTTCGTCGAGCAGCAGGAGCCGCGGGTTCGTCATGAGCGCGCGGCCGATGGCGAGCATTTGCTGTTCGCCACCGGAAAGCCGATCGGCGAGCTGGCCGACGCGTTCCGCCAGACGGGGGAACAGACGGAACACCTCCTCCAACGTCCAGCCGGGGTGGTCGCCTTCTGGGTCTCGGGCGGTCGCCAGCAGATTCTCCCGCACCGTGAGGTTCGCGAACACCTGCCGACCCTCGGGCACGAGGCCGATGCCGAGCCGGGCGATCCGGAACGGCGGCAAGCCCTCCAGCCGCACGCCGCCGAAGACGATCGATCCGGAGCGGGCTCGGATACGGCCCATGATGGTCAACAGCGTCGTCGTTTTGCCCATCCCGTTCCGGCCGAGCAGGCCCACGACCTCACCTTCGCCCACCGTGAGGTCGAGATCGAACAGAACTTGCGCGGAACCGTACCCCGCCGACACGGCGCGGAGCTCGAGGAGCGGCGCGGAATCGTGGTCGGGGCGGCGTGATTTGAACACGCGACATCCAGCTCCCAAAGCTGGCGCTCTACCAGGCTGAGCTACGCCCCGGCGAGGGAGGCTCTAGGCCATCCCGCGCTCGGCGGCAACGTGTCGGCTCGCCCGAGCCGACAGCGCCCGGCGGCATGGCTTGACAAGGTGGATTGTCGCCGCTCGATCGAGGCATGTCCACGATACCGCTCCAGTTCCTCGAGGGGCCCTGGAAGCTCTCGATGGGCCTCCGGACCCTCGACGCGCGACGTTGGCTCGTCCTGGACGATCGCTGGGAGAAGGAAGTCAACGAGCGCCGAAGACTCAGTGCCGAGTGCCGAGCCTTGGTCTACGAGATGTTGCCCGACGCGGAACCGGCCTGTCGCGAAGTCCTCGGGCTCGTCGTCGACTGGCTCGGCCACCACGGCGGGGAGCGTTTCGAGCGGGTCAGCGAAGGGCTCCGGGTGCAGTCGACGGGCGAAATCGTCCACCTCGATGCTCCAGACCCGCTGCTGTCTTGCGGCTGCCTGGTCCAGGAGGATCTGTTGGTTCTCGCCGAAAGCCCGGGCGGGTCTTACCAGCTGCGCGCGGGGCACCTGTGCTTCCCTTTGCACTGGAAACTCGCGGACAAGATCGGCCGCTCGGTGGGCGACATCCACGGGCCGGTGCCGGGGTTCGCCGACCGGCTGGCCTCGCCTGTCGATCGCTTCTTCCGGACGCTCGAGGTGGACCGCCCCGTCTGGCGAGCGAACTGGACGTTGACCTCGACGCCCGAACTCTGCCGGCCGGACCGGTCGGACCATCTGCGCGAGCTCGATGTCGATCGTGCCGGTCGATCACTTTGGCTGCGTGTCGAGCGGCAGACTCTAAGAAGACTACCCCGAACCCGCGCCGTCTTGTTCACGGTCAAGACCCATGTGGTCCTCCTGGAGGAGGTGGCCCGCGCGCCGGGGGTCGCCGCCGCGCTCGCCGCTCGACTGCGCGAGATGCCCGATCCCGTCGCTTCTTACAAAGGCCTTCTGGCGATCCGCGAGCCCCTGCTCCGTTGGTTGGATGGGCGTGCCATCGGCGCGCAGGAGTTCGCCACCTGAGGGCGGGAGCCCCGCACCTGCCAGACTCCGCCACTGAACGCGCGACGGGTCCTCCCCTGGCATGGTGACCGAGGGCGGGACCTGGGCGAAGCCGAAGCGCCGGTAATAATCACGGTCGCCGACGAGGAAGACCAGCTTCCAGCCGAGGTCCGCCGCTCGGGCCAGTGTTTCGAAGATCAACGCGCGGCCGATACCGACGGCCCTTCGGCTCGGATCGATCGCGACCGGGCCCAGGAGAAGCGCCGGCGTGTCACCCAACAGGATCGGCCAATAGCGGATGGTGCCGACGAGACGCCCAGCCTCCTCCGCGATCACGCACAAGGCGTCGACGCGCCGGATCCCCGTGCGATAACGGTAGGAGATCTTCCGCCTTCGGTCGCACCCGAAGGCCGAATCGAGCAACGCTTCTACAGCGGCTTCGTCGGCGTCGCATTCGAGACGGAGTTGAAGCATGGTGGCCGGATCCGGAGCCGGAGAGACGATGGCGTCGCGCCAGCCGAAATGCCGACCCTTCGGAAGATTGGTCGATCAGCTGCGCGTATGACCAATCGGCGATCGACGTCGTCGGTCGCGCGCCAGACCCGCCGAAGCTTGACCACGCAACATAGTGGAGCCGGGTACCATGATCGCCCGTGCTGTCAAGCGAGCTGCCGAACCCCTCAGCTCTCGTGAGCCGAGGGATTGAAGACGGTGACGAGCGGTCCGGGCTTGCCGTGCAGCTCCCGGCCTCTGCGGAGGACCCAGTCGACGGTGGGAAAGGCCAAGTCGTTCCAGGGAATCTCGTTCCACCCGACGAGCCGGACGTCCAGACTCTCCGGCCCGGGCGCCACTTCCGGGTAAAGGAGCCTGGCCCGGTAGAGTAGCTGCACCTGCTCGGCTCGCGGTACACTGTAGACGGCGATCAGCCCCTCGATCTCGATTTCGGCCCGTGCCTCTTCCCACGCTTCCCGGCGGGCACCTTCCTCCGCGGATTCGCCGAGCTCGAGGTAACCCGCCGGGATCGTCCAGAAGCCGGCTCGCGGCTCGATCGCCCGTCGGCACAACAGAATTCTGTCACCCCAGCTGCACAGGGCGCCGACCACGACCTTGGGGTTGCGGTAATGGATCATGCCGCAGCGGCTGCAAACGTGGCGCTCCCGATCGTCGCCTTCCGGCCGAGCCAGCTCGAGGCGGCCGGCGCAGCTGGTGCAGTACCGCATCCGCCAACTCACCGCTGGTCGGGAGGAGGTGGTCGAAAGAGTGCCTCGGCGGCCCCGCGAACGGCTCGCCGGCGGGCCAACTCCTCGCGGACCCGCGCGATCTCTCGCTCCAGGGCTTGGCCGTAGGCTTCGAGATCGGCGATCGACAAGGCCTCGAGAGGCCGCGGGAGGCCTGCTGCTGCACGTGGGCGGAGTTCGTCTTCGTCCAAAGGACACCCTCCTGGTGCGGGCACGACCAGGTTCGCCGTCGAGAAACGATCAAGCCGGATCGGCGCCGCCTTGACAAGGCCGACGCCGGCTTGCGACTTCGCCGTCGGCGTGAGCGGGGCCAGATCGCGATGTCCGAGCGGACGATGCGGTACTTTCCGGTGTCCTGGGAGCAGCTTCATCGCGATGCCAAGGCTTTGGCCTGGCGGCTCGCGGAGCTCGGCCCGTTCGAGCGGATCGTCGCCGTGACCCGCGGAGGTTTGGTGCCCGCGCACATCATCGCCCGCGAGCTCGACATCCGCATCATCGACACGATCTGTATCAGCTCCTATGACGAGACCACTCAACGGGAAGCGGTGGTGCTCAAGTCCGTCGCCGGCGACGGGAGCGGCTGTTTGATCGTCGACGATCTCGTCGACACGGGGACCACGGGCCGGATCGTCCGGGAGATGCTTCCCAAGGCGCATTTCGCCACGGTCTACGCCAAGCCTGCCGGCCGACCGATCGTCGACACGTTCGTCACCGAGGTCAGCCAAGACACCTGGATTCTGTTTCCCTGGGACACCGAACCCCGGTACGCGCAGCCCATCGCCAAGGCCCGTAACGATCGCTGATCGGGTTGCGTACCTGCGTCAATCGAAGCTCGTGCGGGCGGTCCGCGCGGCCACCCGACCGGCCTCCAGAACATTCCCGTCGGAGGCAGGGTCCAGGGGCCGGGACGTGGCGGCCATGGGTCTGCTCGGCGGGTTCGCGCGCGCCGCCTTGTCGTGCCCGTAGACGTCGGCGAGCAGGCGGAGCCGTCCCTCGGCGTCGAGTTCGGCTGTTCGATAGTCAAGGAAAACCGGTACCGGTTCGACCAGGTCGAGCCGGCGCGTCCGTCGCGTGGCCAAGGCCTGCTCCAATCGTGCGGCATCCCAGCCCTGCTCGGCCAGGAGAGCCAAGGCGAGCTCGGCTGGGCGCTCCACGCGCACGCAGCCGTGACTGAGCGCTTGGTCGGCTCGGCCGAAGAGCCCACGCTGTGCGGTATCGTGGAGGTAAACGGCGTGATGGTTCGGGAATACGAACTTGAATCGACCAAGAGCGTTCTCCGGGCCAGGCCGTTGGATCAGCCGCGGTCGACCTCCTTCGCGGCTTTGCCAGACGAAGCCGGCACGTTCCAAATAACGCGAGTCTCTTTGCTGCCGGGCGAGAACGTCGCTCACGATGCTGGGTGGCACGTACCATACCGGATCGAGCTCGATGTAACGGATGACGTCGCCGAAAACGGGTGTCGGTGTCTTTTCATCGCCGACGATCACGCGCGAGCGCAGAGTCACGGTGCCGCCCTGAACCAAGCGCAATTCGAAGGCCGGAATGTTGACCTCGACGTAGCGATGCAGCGAGGCACGCGCGTCGCGCTCTCCTGCCCGCGCCAAGTTCAGCTGGACGCGCGCGAGCTGGTCTGCTGCCGGCTCGTGCAGCGCGGTGAGGGTCCGAGGACCCACCACCCCGTCGGACGGGAGACCGTGCCGCTCTTGGAAACGACGAACGGCACGGGCCAGCACGGGTGCGGGTGCGTCGCTCGCCAAATACTTGGCCGGCAGGTCCAAAGATTGGACCAGGCGACGTTGAAGCTGACCGCGGTCGACGACCAGCCGCCGGCGCGCTACCGGGGTGCTGCCATCGCTGTCAGCTGCATCGAGCAGCATGGGCTCGGGCAAGGGTTCGAGGCTCGCAGGGACGGATCGCCATCCGCCCAGGGCCTCGATCAGCGCGAGCTCGAGCGCGGCGACCGCGAACTCGTTCGCGGGCGTGGCTTGGTCCAAGAGTGGCGAGATCCGGGCTGCGAGCTTCGCCTCGACGGGCTCGATCGAACCCCGGCGGCGCGACAAATAACCGAGCCAGGCCCTCGTGAGGGTGCGATCGGCGCGCGTGAGGCTCTCGGCCTCGGCAGCGTCGAAGCCGCGCGCCAGAATCGCGACATCGAGGGTCACCGAAGGATCCAGCCGCCTCTCTCGTTCCAGAAGGCGGAGCACCGTGGTCCGCCGCGAGACGGCCGACGGGTCGCCGGCCCACAGCAGCCCGCCTGTGCGGGGGTACAGAGCGCGCAGAGGCCCATCGGGATCGGCCCGCTCCCGGGATGTCGTCCGCGCGGCAGACTCGCGCGGAGCCGCAGCTTGGGCGCCCGCTTGAGCGGCCAACAGTCCGACCATCGCGATCGCGGCCATCGCCCTCTTCAGACCCATGCCCCGCTCCGAAACAGGCCCAAGGGCCACCTATAGGAGCGGCCGGCGCCCGCCAAGGGCGGTGTGGCCTCGGTCCTACCGAGGGACGAGTTGGACGCGTCATACCGGCCCGTCCGTCCTCGATGCGCCCGTCGATGGGCCCGCGATCAGGTAACCGGCAACATCACGTGGGTCCGATAGGCCGGCCGCGTCGCGAGCCGTTCGAACCATGCCTCGATCCGGGGCTGCGGTGGGCGTTCGATCGGCAGATTGCGGTAGCGCCACCAGGCGCAGCCCACCGGGATGTCCCCCATCGTGAAGGTGTGCCCGCCGACGAACGGACGATCGGCGAGATGGCCGTCGAGGAGACCCCAGATCGGCCCGAGCCTTTCGGCCGCGGCTGCCACCGCTGCCATGTCGCGTTTCTCGGGTGGTGTCCGGATGGTCTGCCAAAAGACGATCGTCATGTCGGGCATCAAGGTCGTGAGCATCCAATCCATCCATCGATCCGCCTCGGACCGAAGGCCCGGATCCTCCGGCCAAAGGGAGCCGACACCGTACTTGGCGGCCAAATAACGCACGCAGCTGTTCGATTCCCAAACGACGGTGGTTCCGTCGAGAATGGTCGGGATCTTCCGGTTGGGGTTCAGCCGCCCGTATTCGGGCGTATCGAGCCCGCCGAAAGCTCCGCCGGCATCGATCCGCTCGAAATCGAGCCCGAGCTCACCGACCGTCCACATCACCTTTTGAACGTT
>Ga0308417_1002893_pt1 | contig 11160 bp, 9 predicted proteins | sample HotsprSampleOS65_FD_203528 | JGI IMG/M metagenome (GOLD analysis project Ga0308417, IMG submission 203528) | Hot spring phototrophic mat microbial communities from Octopus Spring, Yellowstone National Park, Wyoming, United States - 20090730_OS65 ... | reverse complement strand
CGAAACACACCATCGCCTCGACGATCGGCACAGCGCGCGGCACCTGGCAGAAATCGCTGCGCTCATATTTTGTTTTCACCGCCTGACCAGTGGACAAATCCACAGAATCAAGCGGGTTGAGCGTGGTCGCAATGGGCTTGAGCGCGGCGCGGATGACGATCGGCGCGCCGTTGCTGATACCGCCCTCCAACCCACCCGCGCGGTTGGTGCGCTGCCGAATGGCGTCGCCGTCGAGATAAAGCTGATCCTGAGCCAGCGTGCCTGGCAGGCGCGCCTCCGCGAAGCCATCGCCGATCTCCACCCCTTTCACCGCGTGGATGCTCATCACAGCCTGGGCCAGCCGGCCGCTCAGCCGGCGATCCCAGTGCACATGGCTGCCCAGGCCGGGCGGCACACCCAGCGCAACCACCTCGATCACGCCGCCGAGGGTATCCCTGGCCTCCATGGTCTGGCGGATCAGCGCGCGCATCTGCTCAGCAGCATGCGGGTCATAGCAGCGCACGTCGCTGGCTTCGGCGCGCGCGAAGCGCTCACGGTATACCGCTGCCTCGAGCACTGAGGTATGGCCGGACACGCTGACGTCGCCGATGCTGAGCACGTAGCCGCCGACGACGATGTTGAACTCCCGCAACAGCGCCCGGCACACCGCGCCAACCGCCACGCGCATGGTGGTCTCGCGCGCTGATGCGCGCTCCAGCGCCAGGCGTAACTCGCGATAGCCATACTTCACTGTACCGGTCAGGTCGGCATGACCAGGGCGCGGGATGGTCATTGGCTCAATGTCGCGGTCGCGCCACTTGGGGTAGTCCAGGTTCTCGACGATCAGCGCGATCGGGCCACCAGTGGTTTTGCCATCCATCACGCCGGCAGTAATGCGCGCGTGGTCGCGCTCGATCTTCATGCGCCCGCCGCTGCCATAGCCCTGCTGCCTGCGGGCCAGGTCGTGATCTATCTCGGCGGAGGAAATCGGCAGGCCGGCTGGCATCCCCTCCAGGATGGCGGTGAGCGATGGACCGTGTGATTCACCGGCGGTGAGAAATCTAAGCATCGGTCAAGACATTGCGCATGATGGCCGACACGCGCGCGGCAGGGACGCCCGTCCAGCGCTCGAAGGCCGCCGCGCCCTGCTCGGCCAGCATCCCTGCGCCGCCGATGGCGCGCGCACCGGCTGCGCGCGCCTGTCGCATCAGCGTTGTGACAGCCGGCCGATAGACTAAATCATAGAGCACGGCCTGGCTGGGAAAGGGCAATGTCTCTGGCCAGGGGGTGTCGTCCACATCGGGCCACATGCCGGCTGAGGTGCAATTCACCACCAACGTCGCCATTTGGCAGGCCGGCGCAGCGAGTGATTCCACGGCTTCGCATTGCGCATCACCAAAGGCTGCGACGAGCGCGCGCGCGCGCTCGGGCGCGCGGTTATACACCCACACGCGCGCACCGCGCATGCGCAGCGCGTAGATCACCGCACGGGCTGCCCCCCCTGCTCCCAGCACCAACGCCCATGTCCCCGCCCCCACTAACACGCCATGAAAGTCCAGGTCGGCCAGGAAACCCACCCAGTCGGTGTTATCCCCCCACAGGCGGCTGGCGCGCTTGAAGAGCGTATTGACCGCGCCGATGGCGCGCGCGTCGGCGGTCACTTCGTCCAGGAAGGGCAGGACGGCTTGCTTGTGCGGCACGGTGACGTTGCCGCCGGCGATGTCCGCCCGCTGCTTCACCGCGTCCAGGCGCGCTGCCAGCGCCTCGGCTGGCGTGTCCCAGAGTTCATAATCCCAACCGCTCAGCCCTGCCGCAGCGAACGCCGCGCGGTGCATGCGCGGGCTTTGGCTATGCGCCACCGGATGGCCGATCAGACCGACGATCATGGCTTTGAATCAAAGGTGGCGACGCGGGCCAGGTCGTCGAAGAAACCTGGATAGGTCTTCGCCACGCAGTCTGCCCCCAGGATGGTGGTTTGGCCATCAGCCACTAGCGCCGCGACCGCCAACGCCATAGCGACGCGATGATCGCCCAGCCCATCTACGACCGCGCCGCGCAGCCGAGTCGGCCCTTCGATGATGAACCCATCCGCGGTTGGCTCGGCACGCGCACCAAGCTTGCGCAGCTCGCTGAGAAAGCCCTCCAGCCGGTTGCTCTCCTTCACGCGCAGCTCCTCAGCGTTGCGGACGACCGTCACGCCATGCGCCTGAGTTGCTGCGACGGCGAAGATAGGAAATTCATCGATCATGCGCGGCACCAGCGCGCCGCTCACTTCAATGGCGCGCAGCTCTGCCGGGCGTATTGTCAGATCACCCACCGGCTCGCCACCCTCATCTCGCACGTCGGCGGCTGCGATCTGGGCGCCCATTGCTCGCAGCGCGTCCAGCAGACCTGTGCGTGTGGGATTCAGCCCCACGTTCAAAAGGCGCAGATCAGCGTGGTGCACCAGGCTGGCTGCGACGATGAAGAACGCCGCCGATGAGAAGTCAGCCGGCACGCACATATCCAGTGGGCGCAGCGAGGCTGCCGGCGGGGTGAGCGTAATCACCGCAGTCCCCTCGCCGACGCGCGAGACCTCCACCTGCGCACCAACCGCCCGCAACAGGCGCTCAGTGTGATCGCGCGTGGGCGCTGGCTCATCAATGGTGACGGTTGAATCGGCGTATAGGCCAGCCAGCAGGAGCGCGCTCTTGACCTGAGCGCTGGCCACCGGCATCGCATAGCGGATCCCGCGCAGCGGCCCCGGCGCGGGTTGAATGTACAGCGGCGCGCCGCCGTTTGTGTCTTCGATGCGCGCACCCATCGCGCGCAGCGGGTCGGTCACGCGGCGCATCGGACGTCGGCGCAACTGGTCGCTGCCGTCTAACACTGCGCCGAACGCTTGCCCGGCCAGCAAGCCGGCCAGCAGGCGCATGGTGGTGCCGGATGAACCGCAGCACAACGTCGTCGCCGGCGCGCGCAGCCCGCGCAGGCCGCGCCCGATAATCCGGAGCGCTGGTTCGCCCGCGCCATTCCGCGCCGTGATCGCTACGCCGAGCGCAGCCATGCACGCCTGGGCAGCCTCAGTGTCTTCACTGGCCAGCGGCTGAACGATGCGGCTCTCTCCCTCGGCGAGGCCGGCCAGGAAGAGCGCGCGCACGGTCAGGCTGCGGTCGCTGGGGACGCGCAGCGCGCCGCTGAGCGCTTTCGCCATAGTCAAGGTGTAGCTCATGCGAAATGAGATTTGCGCGCTTGAGCGGCTGCGCCCAGCAAGGCGCGCAGCCCTGACTCGTCGCGCCGCTCTAGGAGCGCCGTCAGTTGATCCAAAGCGAACTGCACATCGCGTATCGCGGCCAGCACAGGTTCAGCATTGGTGAGCAAGATGTCCAGCCACATCGTCACGTCGCTGGCGGCAACCCGCGAGGTGTCGCGGAAGCCGCCGGCCATCACCTCCCAGACCTCCGGGTGATCCAGGCTGAACTGGTCGGTTGCGGTCACCAGCCCAACGGCCAGCGCATAGGGCAGATGGCTGGCGAAGGCGAGTAGCGCATCGTGCTGCGCGGCATCCATCAGCCGCGGCAGCGCGCCGACGCGCTCGGCCAGCGCGCGCACCACGGACAGTGCTTCCTCGTCCGTGCGCGCAGTGGGCGTGATCAGCCAGGGCGCGCCGTGGAACAGGCCGGCTTCCGCTGCCCGGATGCCGGCGGCCTCTTTGCCGCACATCGGATGAGAGCCTACTGCCCGCAGGTGAGCCGGCAGGGCATCCATGGCGCGCACGATCTGCGCCTTGGTGCTGCCCATGTCGGTGAGGATGGCGCCGGGTTTGCACACCCCAGCCAACTGCTCGAGCTGCGCGATGATCGTGCGCACTGGCGTGCATAGCACCACCACATCGGCCTCGCGCGCTGCGCCCAGGTCGTCCGTCGCCACATCTACCATGCGCTGGGCCTGACGCAATGTCTCGGCGCTGCGCGAGACGCCGATCAGCCGACCCGCATAGCCGGCCGCGCGCAGGGCCAGGGCGAGCGACCCGCCCATCAGCCCCAGCCCCACAATGCAGAGCGTGCGCGTTGCTAACACCAGCGATCGACAGCAGCCGCCACGCGCTGCAATTCAGCGAATAGCTGGCGATAGCGCTCCGGCGTCAACGACTGTGCGCCATCGCTGACAGCCTTCGTAGGATTGGGATGGACCTCAATGATCAAGCCATCGGCTCCCGCAGCGACGGCCGCCTTGGCGATCGCGGGGACGTATTCCCATTTGCCCGTGCCGTGGGATGGATCGACGATCACCGGCAGGTGTGAAAGCTCTTTCAGCACCGGCACGGCGTTGATATCCAGCGTGTTGCGGGTGTATTTCTCAAAGGTGCGAATGCCGCGCTCGCAGAGCATCACATCGTAATTCCCGTGCGAGAGGATGTATTCCGCGGCCATCAGCAGCTCTTCCATTGTGGCGCTCAGGCCGCGCTTGAGCAACACCGGCTTATGGCTTTCGCCGACAGCGTGAAGCAGCGGGAAGTTTTGCATATTGCGCGCGCCGATCTGAAGAATGTCGGCGTAGCGCGCGACCAGTGGCACCTGCTCTGGCGACATCACCTCAGTGACAATTGCGAGGCCGTAAGCCTCGCGCGCCTCAGCCATCCACTTGAGCGCCTCTTCGCCGTGCCCCTGGAAGGAATAGGGCGAGGTGCGTGGCTTGAAGGCCCCGCCGCGCAGGATAGTCGCGCCGGCTTCCTTGACCAGGCGCGCGCTCTCCATAATTTGCTCGTGGCTCTCCACGGCGCATGGGCCGGCCATCATCGCCAACTGCGCATCGCCGATTGTGATGGTGCGGTTCTTGACGCGCAGTTGAATGACCGTGTTCTGCTTCTTGAAGTCCCGGCTGGCCAACTTGAACGGCCGCAGGATCGGCAAGACGCGCTCTACACCGTTAAGCAACTCGAACATTGCCGCATCAATCGGCCGCTCATCGCCCACCATGCCGATGATCGTGCGCTCCTCCCCCTCGGAGAGGTGCGCCCGCATGCCGATGCTTTCTATCTGTCTGATCACGCCGGCGATCTCCGCCGCCGACGCGCCTGCCTTCATCACGATCACCATGCTCTCCACCATACTATGACCACGACGCACTACGCAGCACGTGCGACATACTCCATGTTCCGTAGCGCGTATGCCGTAGTGCGTGTCTCGTATTGTCTGGTAACCCGCCGCCGGCGCACAGCTTCGGCCAGCCGATCTAGCAGGCGTTCAGTATCTTCCCAACCAATGCACGCATCGGTGATGCTCTTGCCGTATTCTAGCGGCCGGCCCGCCGCCAAATCCTGCCGACCGGCGACCAGGTTCGACTCCAGCATCACGCCAGCGATAGCCATCTCGCCGGCTTCGATCTGACGCGCCACATCCTCAGCCACCTTCAACTGGTTCTCAGGCTGTTTATTGCTGTTGCCATGAGAGCAATCCACCATTAGGCGCGGCAGTAGCCCCTCGTTAATCAGCATCTCGGCGACCGCACGGACGCTGGCATGGTCGTAGTTGGGCGACTTGCCGCCGCGCAGCACAATGTGACAATCCTGGTTGCCGGCGGTATGCACGATCGCGCTGATGCCGCCCTTGGTCACCGAGAGGAAGTGGTGTGGTTGACGAGCGGCCTTGACCGCGTCTATGGCGATCTTGACGTTGCCATCGGTGCCGTTCTTAAAACCCACCGGACAGGAGAGGCCACTGGCCAGCTCGCGATGGACCTGCGACTCAGTGGTGCGCGCGCCGATCGCGCCCCACGCGATCAAATCGGCCACATACTGGGGCGAGATGGTGTCGAGATATTCCGTAGCCGCCGGCACGCCCAGCTCGTTCACATCCAGCAGCAGTTTGCGCGCCAGGCGCAGTCCTTTATTGATGCGAAACGAGCCGTCCAGGTCGGGATCGTTGATCAGCCCTTTCCACCCTACTGTAGTGCGCGGCTTCTCGAAGTAGACGCGCATGATGACCTCCAGCGCATCGCGGGTGCGCGCGCGCACGGGCTTCAGCCGGCTGGCATACTCAAACGCGGCGCGCACGTCGTGCACACTGCATGGCCCGACCACGACGAAGACCCGGTCGTCATGACCATGCAGGATGTCGTGCACAGCCAGGCGCGTCTCGTATACGAGTTTGGAAACCTCGGGCGTAATGGCGAACTCGCGCATCAGGTGCGCTGGCGGGGCCAGCTCTTTGATCTCTCGAATCCGGACATCATCGGTTTGATACATCATGGTATGCGTGTTCTCCTGACAAAACTAAAGCGCGGGGCTTACCAGCCCCGCGCTTCTCAACCAACCTTGCGTTTGCGCTCTCGGCTCACTCGCTGGTCGTCTCGAACCCGCGCGCTGGCAAGCCCCTGCCCTCGCAGGCAAAGTAGCTAAACCAGAAGTAGCTAAAGAATCGCGCCGGGTTCATGGCGTCAGCGACAGCATAGATCATACGCCCTTATGCTGATTTGTCAAATCAGCAGGAGTGCTCAGCTTTGGGGTGACCTAGCTCACTGACACCCAAATTGCTAAAGCGCAGAGTGTGTGGAGAACGTGAGTTCGGATTAACTTCGCCTTCCGCTCCTCGCGCGGAGACGCGGAGTCGCGGAGATTTATACATATCGCAGTTCTCGCAGCGAGAGAACGCAATAAAATCACTGAGTCAACTTGTACGTGGTACATGGTTCTCTCACCCAGGTTGATGTATTCACCAGTAGGCGAAATGCGATTTCCTAGAAGTTCCCCTGCTAGGCGGCCAGAAATGCTTTCTACTGCGTTCTCCGCGTCTCCGCGTGAGAATCACTGAGTGCACCCTTCATGTAAATCCGAACTGACGTTGTGGAGAGATAACTGCTGCGTCTTCAGCGTCTTGACGGTGCATGATTCTTGCATCACTTTCAAGTAGCGCACTCCCAAATCAGCCGCGAGGCTGCGCGAGCCGAGGGCCGGCTTAAAAGAGATATCGCAAGCACAGCTAGCGCGTGATGGTGAGCACCTGCCCGGGCCGGATCACGCATTGCGGCGAAAGCCGGTTCTGCGCGACGAGTTGCTCAACTGAGATGCCGAAGCGCGTTGCGATCGCCCAACAGGTATCTCTCTGCTGCACGGTGTAAGTCTCCGCTTTGGCGGGCGGCGTGGTCGGGAGGGGCGTCTCCGTTGGGGCTAGCGAAGGGGACACCGCTTCGGTAGGCGTCACTACAGGTGTCTCGGTTGGGAGAGGCAGCGGTGTCTCAGTTGGCGTCGGTGAAGGGAAAGGCGTCTCAGTTGGGGTCGGCGGAGGCAACGGCGTCTCGGTCGGCGGCAGCGTATCCATAAACGCAGGCAGCGGGCTGCCGTCCAGGACAGACGCTGAACGCACCGTCGTGGCCTCTGTCGAGCGCAAAGAGAGCACAGTTGCGTCCGCGTCGGCGGCGATGGAACGGAACACAGCGAAGGCCAACAGTGCGATCGCCCCAAAGGCGCTCAGACTCAGCAGCGCGGCTAAACTGACCATCCCGCGCCGATAGCGATTTGCGTCATCTTGCACAGCCCACTGGCTGGAGGGCACGCCAGCGTGCGCTGGCGAGACAGCGGTATGCGCCACCTCTGTTGCTTCGTTGTGCTGCGCACTCACCTCGTCATCGGCCAGCCGCGCTTGCGCCTCGGGCGCAGGCGTGGGCATAGAATGAGGCGAAGCCGAAAACATAAAGCCGCACACGCGGCAGGCTGCCGCATCCGCCGGATTAGTTGATCCACAGGCGGGGCAGCGCCATTTGGGCACGCTCATACGCTCCTTCTCCTCTCCACTATCGCTCCCCGTTACCGGGGGAAGCCAGCGTCTCCGGCAGCGGCCGGCGCCAGACGAACGAACGCGCTACGCTGGGCGGGCTAAGTTCAGCGTAGAGGCGCTGGTTAGTGAGCGGATCCACGCCCATCAACCGCTTTACCTGTACCCACCACACGATCTCGCCCTCGGTGCGCTCACCGAGGATGTCCTGGGTGAGCCTGAGCGAGGTGGCTTTGGTCTCGAAGATAGGCACCGTGACCGCGCCGGTCGGTTGGACTTGGACCACATACCATTCCTCCGGACCCAACAAGCCCACTGTAAGCCACTGCAGGGTCACTGCGCGCTGGGCCTCGCTAATTTGCGCGCCAGCAGCGGGCGCGATGACGATCGGCGCGTCATAGCGGGCGCGCGGCGTCGGCGTCTGGGCGACGATCGGCATGGGGCTTTGGGCCGGCGTGGGCGTGGCAAAGGTGACCGTCAAGACCTGGCCTGCGCGGATCAGACAGTTGGCGTCCAGGTTGTTCTGCGCGATCAGCACACTCATCGGCACGTTCAACCTCTGGGCGATCTCGCTACAGGTATCGCCGCTTCGCACGGTGTAGACGATCTGGGCAGGCCGATCCGCAGACAACGGTGAAAGGTGAGCAGGCTGCGCTGCGTTAGGGTCAGGCGTGGGGGTCGGCAGCGGGATCACCAAACGGTCGCCCACCCGAATCAGGCAGAAATTGGGGTCAAGGTTGTTCACAGCGATCAGGGTGGCCAAGGGCACGCCGAAGCGCAGGGCGATGCCGCCGCAGGTATCGCCTGCTTGTACGGTGTATTCCAGCGGCGGTGGGGGCGTGGGCGTCGGCAGCGCTGTAGGGAGGATCGGTGTAGGGACGTCCACTGTTTTGGCGATTGGGGGGTCGGTGATGACGAGCGAGGGCGCGCTAATCTCAACCGTCGGCTCGATGGTTGCCGGCGCCGACCGCCCATCCGACAGCAACAGTAAAGCGCCGAGCGCGACTAGGGCGACCGCCGCCAACACCCCTGCCACGCCCCAGGGGAAGCGCCGGCGGGTGCGCAGCGGCCTGCTCCGCACAGGGCTGCGAGCTGCCTCGGCCAGGCGCCGCTTGGGGATGGCTTCGGTCGTCCCGAACTCGTGGCCACAGACCGGACAGACCGCCGCCTCCTCGGCGACCTGCGACCTGCACGCCGGGCAACGCTTGTATTTGTATCGAGCGCTGCTCCCCATCTGTGCTACTGCGCGCCGGCCAGACCCAGCATCGGCGCGTGGGCCTGCATCGCGGCCAGGACGATGCTGATGTGCTCATCCAGGGGCACACCTAATTCGGCAGCAGCACGCTCGATTTCATCACGATGCACGCCGGCTGCAAACGCTTTCTCCTTCCACTTCTTCTTCACCGATGCGAGCTGCACATCGGCGATATTTCGGCTGGGCCGCACAAAGGTCACCGCAGCGATGAAGCCGGTTAGCTCATCCACGGCGACCAGGGCCTTCTCCATGTCGCTCTCGGGATGCACGCCGGTCAGCGCCGGCGCGTGCGCCGCGATGCCGCGCAGGATCACCTCCGGCCAGCCCTGCGCGCGCAGATAGGCGATGCCGACGTTTGGGTGGCCCTGGCCGTCCAGCTTAGGGTAGCGCTGATAGTCAAAATCGTGGATCAGGCCGAGGATGCCCCATAGCTCCGCGTCGCCCCCGAAGCGCGGCGCGTAGGCGCGCATGGCCACCTCGACGGAGAGCATGTGCCGGATCAGCGCAGGGTCGGTGGTCCACTCGGTGACGATGGCCCAGGCAGCGTCGCGGGTGCAGGCAGGCTGTTCGGTCATACCAGCGTGTTCAGTGTAGCAGATTCTGCGATTTGTTGGCCTGCCCGACCAGCCGCTCAGCGATCAATCGCACCAGTGCGTTGAGGCTCGCGCCCCACTCGCGCACCTGAAACCAGGTCATGCCGCGATAGGTGCGCCGATCGGCGGGATACCCAACTGCGTCCAGGCCGAGGGCCTGGCAGGTGAAGATCGCGCGGTCGAGGTGGTAGCGCTGGGTCACCAGCACCACCTCGCGCAGGTTGAACACCTCGCTGGCGCGCCGACAAGTGTCGTAGGTGCTGTAGCCGGCCGGATCGAGCAAGATGGCCGAGGCGGGCACGCCGAGGCGGATCGCCGTCCGGCGCATCACCGCCGGCTCGTTGTAATATGGCGTGCGGTTGTCGCCGCTCATCAGCAACAGGTCCACTGCGCCGGCCTTATAGAGCGCCGCGGCGGTGGCCACGCGGTCATACAGCACAGGCGTGGGCTGGCCGCCGCGCACGCCGGCGCCGAAGACGACCGCCGCTCGGCGCGCGGGCAGCGCGTCCAGGTCCTCGTAGATCAGCCCGCGGGCGGCCAGGGCGGTGACCGCGCGCGCCGCCAGCAAGGCCAGCAGCGCGCTGGCGACTATCAGCAAAGCAGCACGCCAGAGCATAATAGTAGCAAATATTTTAACTTGTAACCTAATATATACTGCTTACCACGATTGCCTTTATACTCTAGCGCTCATTTTGAGCATAGCACGATCTACGATAGCATGCACAAGATTCTCAAAATCCTCGTAGCACTGCTGTACGTTCGTCTGATGTGCGCCAATTGCGCCATCCGCGGGGCGCAGGACGAACATTGGCTTACGCGCCTCCATCGCCATGGGCATCAGACTGCGATAGTGCTTGATGCGCTGAATCTGGTGCGGATCGGGCAACGTAATTGGTTGGTCTATGGCTTCCCCCAAAACGCTCTCGCGGTATGCCCCTGGCAAGCGCGCCTGCCACTTCTCGTAGGCTATGGTTGGCCGCCCCAGCCGTTCAACATGCTGCATCAATATGTAGCCGATAGGTGACATCTCCCCATTCGGCTGTTCACCCAAGACAGCCGGTGCCTTGGATTTGGCTTGCTGCCAGGTATTACGCCAGTGCCTGAGCGTAGGCCCAAGATTTTTCAGCCCTTGCAGAGAGAACAGGTCTGACGCTACTGGGATAACAACATGGTCCGCCGCCACCAAGGCAGCCCGGTTGATTGCCCCCAGGTTGGGGCCGACATCAATCAACACGACATCAGCCTGATGACGTTCCGCTGCTTCCTTCATGACCCTCCAGAACGCTGTGGTGACGCGAAAAGCGCGTTCTCGGCCCTCCAGACAGCGTGGCCACTCGGTGGACAGATCATCCTCGATCGTCGAGAGCGCTAGGTCGCCGACGATCAACCCCAGCGCGTCTGACAAGGGTTCAATGTGGGCCGAGCGAATGTCGCCCGTGCCGCCAAAGAGCGGCGCCACCGCGCCAAATAACGTGTGCGGAGGAGCGTAAAGCGCTTCCAGTCGTTCCTCGTCCAGCGCCATGATAGATAAGTTCGACTGTGGGTCGAGGTCCACCATCAAGGTGCGATACCCCAATTCAGC
>Ga0308417_1002892_pt1 | contig 11162 bp, 8 predicted proteins | sample HotsprSampleOS65_FD_203528 | JGI IMG/M metagenome (GOLD analysis project Ga0308417, IMG submission 203528) | Hot spring phototrophic mat microbial communities from Octopus Spring, Yellowstone National Park, Wyoming, United States - 20090730_OS65 ... | reverse complement strand
TGAAAAAAGACCGATTTTACAGCTTATAAATGATATTGCTTACAGAACTAAAAACAACGATTCCACTAACCAATTGAATTTATTTGACTTATAAGCGGACAGTAGTGAATCCAAATAATAATTTACCATTTGGCTTAGACTATATTTACGCTGTCGAAGGTCTTAATGAACCTGAACATTTTATGGTATATGGGTGTCGTGATACACTGCCGGTAAAACAATTTTATCAACAGAAATGGGATGAAATTACTTATAGAACACAAAAAGGAATTTTTAATAAAGTAATCGGACAGAACAATTACTCGCATTTGAAAGTCTTGGCACCATCAATATGGGAATTTTATAGGGGTGCTATAGATAGTTTATTAGCACAAGGACCAATTGAAAATTATTTTTATGCGGGCAATCTTCATTTATATCCAGATGTTGTCCCAAATGCATTTTATTCTTGGGATAACTTAAAATTTCATCCAACATTTTTTGTCCCATTATATTTACAAAAATTTTATAACGGAATTTCTAATTATGGAAATAACAAACCCAAATATGTAACTGAAACAGGTTATTTATCTCAATCTGCTTCTTATGATACTACGTATGAAGATATAAATGAAATAGCAGCAGCCAAATATATTTCTTTCCTCCCATTGGAGTTTTTTAAGAATGGAATAGAGAAAGTTATTTTTTATAAATTGTTTGAAAATAATAGTGGTATTAAGGATAGATTAGGTTTTATTAAGCGTGATTATAGTATCAAACCAATGTTTAATACATTGAAAAATATTACCAAAATTCTATCTGACACAGCTAATATCAATCAATCCATAAACATTCTTCAGTTCACAACTAATTATTTTAGTCCAACATTAAGAACAATGGCTTATTAGCTTAAAAATGATGAGCTGGTTCTTGCAGTTTGGAGAGGCGATCAGGGAAGTGCTTGTTATGATTTTCAAAGCAATAGCCTAATTAACGTTAATCCTATCAATATAAATTTTTCGTTCAATCAAAATAACATTAACAAAATATATGTTTATGATCCTGTTTATTCGATTAGCCCAATAGATTCTACAAATAATAATTCAGTGTCCGTTAACTTAACCGATAGATTATTACTGATAAAACTAAAGTTAGAAGGGACTACATCTGTTACCCTTGACCAAAATGTAAACACTAAAGTATATATTTTACCCAATCCTGCCAGCAATAGATTAATAGTTGAAGGGATAAATGAAAATGACTTTGAAATTATAATTTATACATTAAATGGAGAGGAACTTAAAAAATTATCTAACCAAAAAAACATTGATATTTCAGACTTAGCAAATGGATTGTATTTTATTCGGATCAAAGAACCAAAGCAAATTATAAATCACAAATTGCTTATCGTGAAATAATATAAATAATTCAGAGATAGCAATAATGGAGGAATTAAAATACTATACTCAAAAGGTGTTCTACATCAGTTGAACACTGAGCATGCCAAAGTGTGGACTGGCGATAAGTTGTCAAAAATTAATTTTTTACTACTATAATCCGCGAAAATTCATCTTAATCCGTCCAATTCGTATTCTATTTTAATAAATTTTACTTCATAAGATTCACTAACAATAAATTCAATCTCATACAAAGTTTTATTAACTTGATTTTGATAAATTGCAGTCATAGAAGAATTGATACCAAACGAATCAAATTTTTATCCCTTGTTACTAATACTTCATTATTATTATACTAAAAAATCTCCCTATTATAAAAATTTATTAAACACAACCGGAAAATCTGTATAATTTTTACCGTTATTTTGTTACTACTCTATAAAAGGGAAAACTATAAAAATTACAATATTTTTTGATACTACTTTTATAATTCACTTTATCTTTTTAATTGAATGGGAAGAAATACAGACAAACAAAAGTTAAGAGATTGTCTTAAATAAAATTGATTTTTTAATTTTACATTAGTTGACTAATTAAATAATAAACCCTTTTATTGGGGTTTAATTATTTATTTAACGAAGGTTTTTTACTTTTGAGAATCTTTACTGTCCTAATAATTAAATAGAAAATAATTATTTTGAAGTGTTACACTATTAAAATCTTTAAATTGAAAAATTAGGGAGGCTACCAATATGAAAAACCATGAGGAACTAGAATTCTTTGGTAGAATGTATTTGGCACTTCAATATATTGAAGAGTGTAATGAATTTGCTTTAATAATTCCTGAGGTTAGAACCAATCTTGTTTATGCAAAGCCAAATCCAAAGAATGTTGAAGATGTTCTTGCAATCGATGGTCGCATAACTGTCTTAAGTGGATTACCACATACTTCTGGCAAATTAAAATTCGGTGCCTCTAGTCATATGGCAAGGCTTATTATTGAATTGAACAAAATTGATCCAAAGATTAGAGCAGGAATAAACTTTGTTTGTAATCAGATGATCATTGATTTATTAAAAGATTATTGCAACGAAAAAGGTTATTTATTTAGTTTTATTGACCGTTCAATTGAGCCTAATGAGGTTATAGAAGAGGAAGGTGCATCGATGCCATGGAAGATTCGGCAAGCAGTGAAAAATGCTGGCGGGAAAGTACCAAGGATTTTTTATGAAGCAGGCGCTGTAGGCAAAGAAGATTTATTTGTTCTCATAGGTGAAGATCCGATTGAAGTCGCTAAGGAAGCTTGTGATATTGCTAAATTGTATAGTAAAGCCTTGCAATCAAATCAACCGAAATTAAAAGTCGGTAAAATCGACTTAAAAACATTTAACTCATTTATTTTACAGCGGCTTGGTAAAAAAGATGAAAAAGTAATTGTCCCTCCTTTAACAGGCATTGATGCTGGAGTAGTTGATATTGGAAATAATAAGGTTCTTATTATTGCGGAAGACCCAATCTTTTCAATTCCAGCGCAACCTCTTAAGATGTTTGGCTGGTATACTGTTCATATAGGTGCTAGCGATATTGCTGTAATAGGCGTTAAACCAATGTATATGACCTATACATTGTTAATGCCTCCAGAAACTAAGAACGAAGATTTTGAAATCATTTTAGATTCTATCCATAAAACTGCTCTTGAACTTGATATTGCGATAGTTGGTGGGCACACTGGATATTATCCAGGCTTTGCAACCCCTACAATTGGTGGAATAACAGTTTTTTCCATTGCTGATAAAGATAGTTATGTTACCCCTTCTGGTGCAAAACCAGATGATGATGTTATTCTTACAAAAGGACCTGCAATTGAAACAGTTGGGATACTTTCTGTTTTGAGAGAAAAAGAATTACTTGGAAAATATCCCGAGGATATCGTTAGAAAAGCCCAAGCTTTGTGTAAACAAATGACTGTGGTGAAAGATGCTCTAACAGCTATGGAAGCGGGCGGCGTTACCTCTATGCACGATGCAACTGAAGGAGGTGTAATTGGTGGACTTTTCGAAATAGCTAATGCTAGTAATGTAGGTATGGAAATAGACGAGAGATTATTTATTTATCCTGAAGAAGTTAAAATCATATGCCAGGCTTTCAATATTGACCCAATTGCAGCAATTGCAGAGGGTTCTCTTCTTATCACAGCAAAACCAACTCATTCAAATAAAATAATTCAATCATTACGAAACAAAGGAATAGAAGCTTCTGTAATTGGAAAAGTTCTTGATAATCCAGCGATAAAAACAATAATAAGACTTGATGGAGGAAATGTTCCACTTTTAATTCCAGAACAGGATCCATTCTGGCCAGTATTCTTTGAAGGATTAGAGAAAATTAATGATTGATGTAAAATATAATTATCAAAAAAAAATTTTTGCTTTTTTATGAGTAATATTAAATCTACGATCCTAATTTTATTCCGGATGATTTTTCACTTTTTAATTAAGAATTAAGTGTATAAAAGTTCCAAAACATTTACTTGATTAGTTAAAAGGTTCTAATTATTTTTAATCAAGTTAATTAGTAATTTGTTCTTTTAAATTTTCCTGGGGTGTTTTAGGCTTTATACCTAAGGCTGAGATTATACCCATAGAACCTGATCTGGATAATGCCAGCGTAGGGAGATAATAATGGTAAATGCCGTTTTCTTGTCTTTTTATTCTTGCCCTCTAGATCAGGAAAACGGCTTTTATATTTTATGAAGTTATGTTAACTAGTTTTAATTCTTTGAACATAAGAATTACAAATGACCATATTATCATTTCCCTCATAACCGCATTATCTTCAAGTTAGTGTCATCTAAGATTTCTCAACCCCTCAGATGAAGAGTAATTAGATAAAACTAAAACTCTTGATATTAGTCATGATATTAAATATTAAAGATAAATTTAAGTTTTTAATTCTTTCTTTTGAAGAAATATTAAAAGTTAAATAATAAAGTGGATAGAAATAATACAAAGGAGTAAAAATGACCAATACAAAAGAAATCTGGAGAGATGTTCATAAAATTCGCAATGAAGCACCTCTTGTGCACAACATTACTAACTATGTTGTAATGAACACAACAGCAAACGCACTTCTTGCTATTGGTGCCTCACCTGTAATGGCTCACAGCATTGATGAAGTCGAGGAAATGGTCAGTATCGCAAAAGCACTGGTTATAAACATTGGAACACTTAGTAAACACTGGATAGAAGCTATGCACAAAGCAGTTTCAACAGCCAAAAAACTCAATATTCCTATTGTTCTTGACCCTGTTGGTGCAGGAGCAACAAAACTCAGGACACAAACAGCCCACGACTTAATTCACACGGCTTCACCTACAATTATACGTGGGAATGCATCTGAAATACGTGCAATGTATTATGCAGAAGGTGAAACAAAAGGTGTTGACAGTCTACACAGTTCAGAAGAAGCAATAGAAGCAGCAAGACAACTATCCAATAGATTTGGATGTGCAGTCAGTATCAGCGGAGAAGTTGATGTTATCGTTAAAGATGGCTACACTATAAAAGTTGCAAACGGGCATCCACTGATGCCGCGAGTTACCGGACTGGGTTGTACTGCGACCGCATTAACTGGCGCTTTTGCAGCGGTAAACCCTTCTCCACTTCTTGCAGCAGCAAATGCTATGGCTGTAATGGGAATTGCAGGTGAAATTGCAGCAGAAAAATCAAATGGTCCGGGCACTTTACAACTTCACTTCCTCGATGCACTTCATCAACTAACTGAAGATGATATTATCAGAAGATTAAGGTTAAATTCGCAGTGAAAAGAATAGTTGACTATAGTTTGTACTTAGTAACCGATAGAGATTTATCGCTTGGACGTCCTATTGAACAGGTTGTCGAATCTGCGGTCCGCGGCGGAGTAACTGTTGTACAGTTAAGAGAAAAGAATTGTTCAACTCGTGAGTATATTGAATTAGCAAAACGTGTTTTATCAATTTTAAAACCAATGAACATTCCCTTAATAATTAATGATAGAGTAGATGTTGCACTTGCAGTTGGTGCTGATGGAGTTCACATTGGACAAAGTGATATGCCTTACAAAGAGGCACGCAGAATTATGGGAGAAGACGCCATAATTGGTTTATCGGTTGAAACTTTTGAACAGGCGATAGAAGCTGAAACTCTTGATGCTGATTATTTAGGTGTTAGTGCCATATTTTCAACACCAACAAAAACAGATATAGCAAATGAATGGGGTCTGGATGGCTTGAGAAAACTTCGCGCTCAAAGTCGACATGTTCTCATTGGTATCGGTGGGATTAATCCAACAAATGCAAAAGCAGTAATGGAGGCAGGAGCAGATGGTTTAGCAGTTGTTTCAGCAATTTGCTCGACACCGGACCCAGAACAAGTATCACGACAACTTAGCACAATAATCAAAACTGAACTAAAAGAAAGGAAAAGGTTATGAAACTATCAACAATAGGTGAATTCGGATTCATACACAGAATAGCACCACCTTTTCTAAAAGATTTACCCAATTCAATTGTAGGCATAGGAGATGATTGTGCTGTTATACCATGGAATAACGATACCTTCCTCCTGGTAACGACTGATATGTTAATTGAAGATATTCATTTCTTGCGTGCGAAAATTCCACCGGCTGACCTGGGATACAAAGCGTTAGCAGTTAATATAAGTGATATAGCTGCTATGGGAGGAATTCCAACTAGCTCATATATTTCTATTGGTATTCCGAAAGATATTGATGTAGAATGGCTTGACGAAGTATATGCAGGTTTACACGAACTTGCATGTGAAACACAAGTACATTTACTTGGAGGTGACACAACAAAATCGCCTGCACATCTTGTTATCAACATTACTGTTCTTGGTTATGTTAAAGCAGATCAAGTTAAGTATCGTTCTTCAGCTATAGAGGGTGATATAATATGTGTAACTGACTACCTTGGAGATTCAGGCGGAGGATTAAAAATTCTCCTTGAAAATTATGAGCAGGATAATAATGCAAAGGAACTCATTAAAAGTCATCACAGACCAAGAGCTCATTTATCAGAGGGGCAATGGTTATCTAAACAAAAAGGTGTTCGAGCAATGATGGATGTTTCTGATGGTATCGATTCAGATTTACATCGAATTATGGAAAGTTCAATTTGTGGTGCGGAAATCTATATAGAAAAATTACCTATTTCACCAATTCTTAAACAGGTAGCTGAAAAATATAACTGGGATGCTAGCGAAATTGCTGCAACTGGTGGGGAAGATTACTGTCTTCTTGTTACGATAGATAATTCTTATTTCGAAGATATTGCAGTTGAGTTTGAAAAAGAGTTTAATCGTTCGCTTTTCGAAATAGGAAAAATTACTAAAGCAAATTCTGGATTAGTATATCTAAAGCAGAATCAACAAATACGATTTGGTAAACACGGATATAACCACTTTATTTAACATTATAAGGAGTAAAAAAATGGGTGAGAATAAAATTCCAATCAATTTGATACTACCAAACAGTAGGCGTATTTATGTAAACGGGAAACTATACAAAGATATTCGTGTTCCTTTCAGGGAGATATTACAAAGCCAAACAAAACTTTCAAATGGAGAACTCAAGGACAATCCACCATTCCGTGTGTATGATACCACTGGTCCTTGGGGTGATATTAACTTTAAACCAAATTTAAAAGAAGGCATACCACCTATTAAAAAGGAATGGATTGAAAAAAGAAATGATACAGAATTATACTATCGTTCTAAAAACAGACCTGTAAGACGAGCAAAATCGGGTATGTGTGTAACTCAACTTCATTATGCTAAGCGTGGTATTATAACTCCTGAAATGGAGTTTATCGCGATTCGCGAGAATTTGGGAAGAGAAAAATTAAAAGAAGAATTAGGAAGGATTAAATCAAATCACCGAAGACATCGTGGTGAATCTTTTGGTGCAAGTATTCCCGAATATATAACTCCTGAATCTGTTCGTGATGAAGTTGCTCGTGGGCGAGCAATTATTCCAGCCAATATAAATCACCCTGAATGTGAACCTATGATTATTGGCAGAAATTTTCTTGTAAAGATAAATGCAAATATTGGAAACTCTGCTATCACTTCGTCAATTGAAGAAGAAGTAGAAAAAATGCTCTGGGCAATAAAATGGGGAGCCGATACTGTAATGGATTTATCAACTGGTAAAAATATTTATGAGATAAGAGAATTAATAATTCGAAACTCACCTGTACCAGTCGGCACTGTTCCTATCTACGAAGCACTTGAAAAAGTGGGTGGTGTTGTTGAAGATTTAACATGGGAAATTTATCGAGATACGCTTATTGAACAAGCTGAACAAGGGGTTGATTATTTCACAATACACGCTGGAGTTTTGCTAAGATACATTCCATTAACCGTTAATCGTGTGTGTGGAATTGTATCGAGAGGTGGCAGTATAATGGCTAAATGGTGCCTTGCACACAACAAAGAAAATTTCTTGTATACTCATTTTAGAGAAATATGCGAAATTATGAAAAGCTACGATGTTTGTTTTTCACTTGGTGATGGACTTCGCTCGGGGTCTATTGCAGACGCAAACGATGAAGCACAAATGGCAGAGCTTAGAACCCTTGGCGAACTTACTAAAATTGCTTGGGAAGAAAATTGTCAAGTAATGGTTGAAGGTCCAGGTCACATCCCGATGCAACTTATTAAAGAAAATATGGATGAAGAATTAAAATATTGTTTTGAAGCTCCATTTTACACATTAGGTCCAATTGCAACTGATATTGCTCCAGGGTATGATCATATCACAAGTGCTATAGGTGGTGCGATGATTGGCTGGTATGGATGCTCAATGTTATGTTATGTTACACCTAAAGAACATCTTGGGCTTCCGGACAAAGAGGATGTTAAAGCAGGTGTTATTGCCTCTAAAATAGCAGCTCATGCTGCAGATTTAGCAAAAGGACATCCTCTGGCTCAAGAAAGAGATAATACATTGTCAAAAGCCCGTTTCGAATTCAGATGGGAAGATCAATTTAACTTATCGCTTGACCCAGAAACTGCAAGAAAATATCACGATGAAAGATTAACAGATGTTGTAGAAAAATCGGATTACTTCTGTTCAATGTGTGGGCCTAATTTTTGTTCAATGATGTTATCAGAATGTATACGAGAAACAGTTGCGTTGAAAAGTAAATCTCTTAACGAATAACTGACAACAGATTTTTACATATGGAATAATTTGATTAGAATGAATTTAATTTATAACTATCTTATTAAAAAATGTTATTCTTTGTTTATCTTTAAATATTGTTTTAAATAATAAATATCAAATCTCTCAGTCATAATATTAGTAAACTATTAATTAAGTCTTTAAATTAAAAAAAGTAATTTTGATAAAATCAAAAAGATAAGGTAAGGCTATGACTACTAAGAAATACTATCGTCTTCTTACAATCGCAGGTTCAGACAGTGGAGGTGGAGCCGGTATTCAAGCAGATTTGAAAACATTTTCAGCACTTGGTTGTTTTGGAATGTCTGTAATCACCGCATTGACTGCCCAGAATACAGTATCTGTTTTAGGAATTTATGAAGTTCCTTCAAATTTTATCAAAAAACAATTAGATGCCGTTATTTCAGATATAGGAGTTGATGCTGTCAAAATAGGCATGCTTTTTAATTCTGAAGTAATAAAAACCGTAGCAGAAAGACTTCATTATTATGAAATCGAAAAAATAGTTCTTGACCCAGTAATGGTAGCCAAAAGTGGAGATAAGCTCCTGAAAGATGATGCAATTGATGCAATGCTTGAAGAATTAATTCCAATCTCAACTATTATTACTCCAAATATCCCCGAAGCTTCTGTTCTAATAAACAAGCAAATCAACAGTAAATTCGATATTGAAAACGCTGGAATGATTCTTTTATCCTCAGGAACAAAATCAGTACTTATTAAAGGCGGTCATACAAGTGATGTAACGAGTAGTGATTATTTATTCGTTAAAAATAAAGATGGTAAAATTGAAAACTATTTATTTGAAGAAAAAAGAATTGAAACTAAAAACACACACGGAACAGGCTGCACATTATCTTCTGCTATTGCTGCATATCTTGCAAAGGGATTTTCAATCAAAGAATCGGTTGAACTTTCAAAAAAATATTTAACAGATGCTATTCGTTCAGGGGCTGAATACAAGCTTGGAAATGGGTACGGGTCAGTAAATCATTTCTTTTCTAATTAGATATAAATTAAAATGAAATTAAACAGATTGAATCATCAGTTGAAAATTAATTTAATGAATTATGTTAGAGAAATTTTTAAAAACTTAATTGTGCACTATCATAGTTTAGTAATAATTAAAATTATTCTTAACAATTTTTTAACTAAATACTATCTTTACTGAAATTAGTCTTCTTTAGATTTTAATAAGTAAAACATTAAATATTATAAGACCTCTGAAAAATTAATTAACATAGTTTGAAAGAATAAATAATTTCGTTAAAGTAAGGAACAAAATCAGAAACAGTAGAAGTAACAAAATCCATAATGTCGATTTATTCAACTTAGCATCAAATGATAAGTATAATAAGCTTATAAAAACACAAAGAGAATAATTCACTTACAGGTTAAAGGGCAATGGATTTATTGGCTATAATTAAGTTGTAAATTCCCATTTAAATTTGAGCCTTAATCATATCTTCTGGCAATTAAACTGAAGAACAAAGTAGCTGTTTTTTTAATTAGTTCAAGGTAACCAAGCTCATCAATGATAACATATCAAGTCTTGTCAAGGGGTGAGCTAATCTATTAAGTGTTCCGTTTACTTCAGCAATAGTTAAGGCAAGAATAATGTTTTCTGCATTATAAAAAACAACTCTTTTCTTTTCATTGTTGCCATAATTCCAATATCTTTTGCAAGATGAGTTTTACCTAAATCAGGAGGTCTTAAAAATATATTTCTGAAAACCTAATAATAACAACTAAATCATAAATATCCCCTATACATTTTATCGAATCAAATAGACTGAGAAAAGTATCAGAAGGAATTTAGGAAACATTATCACGAAACAATTGACAGAGTATCAAACCAATAAAGTTAATGGTGGTATTGTTGATTCTAAAGCATATAAGAAATCTTAAAGATGAGGATGTAGGTGAACATCTATTTACAATACTTCTCCACCAGAGTGGACAATTGTGGAAAAGGAATTTTTGCAAACACCTTGTGAAGTTCAGAAACGGGATAGGAAAAGAAGGAAAGGAGATGATATCCAAAGAGAGTTTAAGAATAAATGGAAAAGACTCTGAAGAATAACAGCTATTAGTAGATAGAACAATTCAAGTGAAGAACCCAACATTCTCAAGTGATGATAAGTTGCTTAATAAATAAAATAATAGGGAAGTGTATTACGATAGTAGAGAAGAAATGGATAAAATTGAAACAAACATAAGTCAAATGAGAAAAAACTACAGGTTAAAAAAGGAATTATTATATCAAAATAGAAGGAGATAAAACCAATCTATTGTATTAAGCAGTTGGCTATAACTTTAAAAGAATGATAAAGAAGTAAACCTAATGATAAAAAATTTTTGCCTAATAAATTTTCAAAAATCAGGGGAATATTTTATCTCAATTTTATTTATAAGGGCATCTCTAAAAATTCAACCATTTTTATAAATTTTCATATCAGAAGGGGAAAAAATATAAAAGTTTCATAACATTGAATAAAATTAGTAAGTAATTATATAACTTTGTAAAAACCTTTACAATAA
>Ga0308417_1002889_pt1 | contig 11166 bp, 10 predicted proteins | sample HotsprSampleOS65_FD_203528 | JGI IMG/M metagenome (GOLD analysis project Ga0308417, IMG submission 203528) | Hot spring phototrophic mat microbial communities from Octopus Spring, Yellowstone National Park, Wyoming, United States - 20090730_OS65 ... | reverse complement strand
CGACAATTTGGTTCCGCTTGGATCAGTACCCCATGGGCGATCGCCGCAGTTGGGTCAATTACTACCTCCCCCCCAATCCAAGTCCCCGTATTCATGGTTCCCTACTGGCTGAGGGTGGTCGCAAGATGAGTAGAGCTAGGGGCGCTGGATGATACCTTCATAGACACGGCGTTTGTTTTTGGTGTCAATGCCCAACAAGCGCACATACTCTCCCTTGTGCTCCTCTAGGCAAGCCTCCAACGCTTTCAGCACTTCTCGCTCATGGGAACTGGCAATGGGAGCGCAGGAATGCCAAGAACTGGTCTTGAACCGCCGTGGATCAGCGTGTTCTGTACCGATGCGGTACCCCTGAGCCAGCAGATTGCGCACTTGAGCTACTACTTCAGAGCTGAGCTTGGACGGAGTATGGGATGAGGAGACAGCTTGAGTAACCTTGCTGGTGGTTTCAGGAACAGCCATACCAGGGCGATGGATCAACACTTCCATAACCCGCTTTTTGGCTTTGGGGTCAACCCCCACCAAGCGCACATACTCATCGGGGTACTGCTTAATGCAGTTAGCGATCGCCTTTAGCGCCTCTGCCTCAGAACTATGGTCAATGGGAGCGCAAGCCAGCCACGCACTGGAACGCAAGCGCCGTTCGTCAGCGTGTTCTGTACTAATGCGGTGCCCTTGAGCTAGCAACTGCCTCACCATGGAAGCCACCCCCGCAGGTAAATCCACCTCCGCTTTGTAATTGGCAGGGGCAGACCCACTAGCTGGGCTAGAGACAGACACCTTGCCATTGGGCTGGTGGATAATAGTCTCAGCTATGCGGCGCTTGGCTTTAGGATCAACAGCAATCAGCCTGACATAGTGGTCGCGGTGTTCTTGCAAAAACTGTTCTAAACTGCGCAGGTCTGGAATAGAGGCTCCTGTGAGCCATGCACTAGAACGCATCCTGCGTTCATCGGCGTATTCTGTAGTCAGTTTTAACCCCTGAGACAGGTACTGCTTCACCACCTCGCCCAGATTGTTGGCAGGGGTGGAACTGGCAAAATGCACTTCTGGCACTGAGGTCTGACTGTACCCGTTGCTCTGGGGGTTAATCACTGGGGCTGGCTCATCTTCAGGTCTTTGGATGATTTCCTGAGATACCCGCCGCTTGTTGGCACTGTCAATGGCAATCAGGCGCACATACTCGCCGCGGTGTTCTTGCAGGCAGGCTTGAATGGCAGACAAAACAGTAGCTTCTTGCTGAGAGGCTGGCATGGCACAGGTCTGCCACGATCCAGAGCGAAAGTGGCGCGCATCTGCCGCCTCCATACCCACCCTATAGCCCTGCGCCAAAATCTGCCGCACCTTACCGACGAGATCGGGCTTGTGCCCGTTGGCAGAAGAGGAATGAGAATGACCGTTCATAGGAGATACTTGAGGAGAAGGGGAAGAAATTTGACGGCGCAGATCGGTTATGCAGGCAATGTCTTCGGCACAACGATAGCCCTTGCGCAGGGCATCATTGACCCCCACTACATGACTGGCAAACTTCTCATCTTCGTCTTTGACTTCGGGCAGTTGATCTGCCTGTTCTTGCTTGGTAATTATTGCCCCAGAGGGAACATACCGCCCTGGAGGCACTTCCACATCTTGCACTAGGGCGTGCATACCCACTATGCAACCCTTGCCCAGCTTGGCATTAAACACAGTGGAGCGAAAGCCGACGAAGCAGTTATCACCGACATAGGCAGGTCCATGGATCAAAGCCATGTGGGTAATAGAGGTGTTGTCGCCGATCCAAACGGAATACTCCTTGCCGTCATCGCCAATCACCCTGCCTTTTTCCAAGCCGTGAATTACCACCCCGTCTTGGATGTTGGTGTTTTCGCCAATGAAAAAGGGGGTGCCCTCATCAGCCCTGATAGATGTGCCAGGGGCGATCAGCACATTGGCTCCAATGTAGACATCGCCGATGATGTTGGAAAAGGAATGCACATAGGCGGTGTCGTGGATTTTGGGTTCGGCGAGACTTTTAGACCAAGGGGTAGGGGGAGCAGGGAAACTACGAACGGCCATATCTTACCCTCTATTGCTGAGACCTCTAAAATTTAGATTTTCCCACAGACGGCATCAACCAAAGGTTGATAACTGTTGCGGTGCCAATGAGTATTTACTTCACTAGCTACCGTTTTTGCTATACAACATCTGTCTGCCAATGGTTACGGTGTCAATGATTGCTACTACGGCGGCATCTATGGGTCGATGCTCAGCATCCCTGACTTGGCGTGAGCCACTGCCACGGCTGACCAAGACCCATTCCTCGATGCCTGCTCCCACTGTGTCGGCGGCAACCTCGTATTCTGGCAGGAGTTGACCGTTGGCATCGATTAACTGCAACAGCAGAAATTTAGTTCCCGCCAGAGTAGGTTCCTTGTAGGTGCTGACAACTGTGCCTGTTACTTTAGCAATCTGCACTGAACTTTACAGCCTATGGTCTATTGATGGGGCGAATGGAGTTGACATTGTCCCTGAATTGCTCCACTTCTTCAGTGTAGCGAATGGGCAGGACATACTCCAAGTTCTCGTGGGGACGGGCGATGATGTGGGTGGACAGCACTTGACCACCATTGACCCGCTTGACGGAGTCCGTACCTGCGGCAACGGAGGCTTGCACTTCGGACACATCGCCGCGCACGATCACGGTTACCCGACCGCTACCGATTTTTTCGTAGCCCACAAGGGTAACGCGGGCGGCTTTAACCATTGCGTCAGCGGCTTCTACTACAGCGGGGAAGCCGAGGGTTTCTATCATTCCAACTGCGATCGCCATGAAACAATCTCCTTAAGATTTTCTCTATAAATTATATACACAGCGGTAGCGTTAGTAAGCGAATTGCTCTACCTCTCGCGTGTAGCGAATGGGAAGGACATATTCAAGATTCTCCAGAGGATGCGCCACGATGTAAGTTGACACCAACTCTCCGCCATGGACTCGCATGACTGATGCCATGCCAGCGGCGATAGAAGTTTGCACCTCGGACACATCTCCACGAATAATTACTGAAACTCGACCACTCCCAATCTTTTCGTAGCCCACTAGGGTAACACGGGCGGCTTTGACCATTGCGTCGGCGGCTTCCACCACGGCGGGGAAACCTCTCGTCTCAATGATTCCCACTGCGATTGGCATAGCATCTCGTCTTAACCTAACAGCAAACTGCTTAATTTCAGCATAAGTAGTAGTGGTGCATTTAGCAATATCAGTAGTAATGATAAATTTATATTGATGTAATTTGCTCTACTTATACAATAGTTAACTATTTAGTGATCAGATGCTGAAAGGATTTGGCAAGTTTTGATGAGTTTTGTAAAGCTAAAGTTGCTTGGGGCAGGGTCTGGCTCAGAGCCATGGAGAGTAAAATACTGCTGGGGGTTGGAAAGCAGGTGCTGATAGAGCGGCAGTTATGCAGTTAATCTCTTTGTATTTGGAAAATTATCGCCAACACAAGTCCAGTGAGATACATTTTCCCGCTGGTTTGGTGGGGATTTTGGGGGCTAATGGCTCGGGGAAAAGCACTATTTTGGAGGCGATCGCTTGGGCAATTTACGGCAATGAAAGATCAGTAGTCAAAGGTGGCAAGGACACCCTGATCTGGCGTTTGGCTCCTCCTCGGTCGGCGGCAGTGGCTGAGCTATCCTTTGCCTTTGCAGGGCGCACTTTTACCATCAGGCGTACCCAAACTTCTGACAGAACCTTAGCAGAATTACAACAGGATGGGCGCACCATTGCCAACTCTGTGGAAGCGGTTAAGTCAGCGGTGCTGGGCATACTCAACATGACCCATCAGGAGTTTTTTAATAGCTATTTCACGGGGCAAAAAGACCTGAAGTTTCTAGGGGGGATTACCAGTGGGGCAGACCGAGAGCGCTTCATTGCCAAAATGCTAGGTTATGAGCGCATTGAGCAAGCCCAAGGGGACAGTAATAAGCGGGGAACCATTCGCTATGTGCGCAATGAACTAAAGACTCAGGTAGCCCGCATTCAAGGGGCAATGGAAGCTTTTGATCCTGAGGCGATCGCCAGTAATTTAACTAGGGTACGGCAGGCTCTGCAACAGCAACAGAGCGCCCTTACTCAATTGGACGAACAAATAGTACAACAGACCATCAAACTAAATGAATTGGCTCAAAATCTACAGCAATTAGAGAACAAACAAGAGCAGTTTACTCAAATTCAGCACCAGATAGAGTTAAAAACCACTGAGCTACAGCAGGTGCAACAGCGCATCCGTGAAATTCAGCAGGAATCAACAAGACTGGCAAGGGAGCTAGAGCGCTATCACGCCCTAAAACAAGAAACCGCTGACTACCTGAGCCTATGTCAGCAAGAAAAAAATTGGCAAAGCCAGTACCAACGGTGGTGCGAGCAAGAAAGAATTAAAAGCAGAATAGGAGAACTAGAGGCAGAAATTCTGGAACTTAGTCTAAAACAATCGGTAATTCAAAAAACCGTAGCATCCCAAAGTGATCTAATTCAAGCGTGGGAAGCTAGCAAAGGGCAATGCCAACAACTGGAGGCTGAGCTTCAGGCAATGCAGATGGCATGGCAAAATGATTGCGCCTTGGCTAAGGCAGAGTTGCAGACCCAGCGACAATTGCTTAAGAAACTGGAGAAACAAATTGCAGATATTACCCAAGCGGGCGAGGATGGGCGTTGCCCCACCTGCGATCGCCCTTTGCAAGATGAATACGAGCTAGTAATGGCTAACTTGCACAGGCAATTAAACCAAATTCAAGCCACCATTGAGCAGGGGCAAACACAATTACAGCAGTTAGAGAAGGAGCCACCAGAATTAGAACAACTGCGCCACAACAAATCCCAGCTTGAGCAGAGAATTAGACAACTGGAATCGCAAAAAACAGAACTGGAACTGCAAAATCGCACATTGCAGATGTATAACCAGCAAATAGAAAATAAGCAAAAGCAACTGCAAGCACAACAACAACTGGTGGTCGCCGTTGACTATGATCCTGTGAGCCATCAGGCTATTCAAGAGCAAATTAAGTCCCTGCAGTCCCAATATCAGGAAATGTTGCGACTGGAACATACCCCTGTCCAATACCAGACTATTCAAGAGCAGTTGCAGAGTAAGCAGGCAGAAAAATTGGCACTAGAACAGGCGATCGCTGATTTGCAAGAAACCCAAATAGCTTTGCAGTTCAATCCTAGCCAATACACAGAACTAAAACAGCTACACCAACAATTACAACAGGCACAACAACAGTTACTAGCAGAGCGCCAACATACTCAACATCAGATAGACCTACTCCAGCGCGATCTAGCCCTTTACCAACAACAGGAACAGGAATACCAAGCCAAGAAACTGGAGTTAGTCAAGGCTCAGCGAGAATACCTGCTGTACCAAACCCTAGATGAGAGTTTTACTGCTCTGCGCCAACACCTCACCCAACAAATCCGCCCCCAACTATCAGAAACGGCAAGCCTTTTGCTCACAGAACTCACCGATGGACGCTATAGCGCCTTGGAACTAGACGAAAACTACAATGTGGCTGTAATTGAATCGGGCGATCGCAAGTCAGTAATTTCTGGTGGCGAAGAAGATATTGTCAACCTCTGCCTGCGCTTGGCAGTATCCCAGATGATCTCTGAGCGCACAGGTCAGCCGTTTTCCTTGCTCATCCTCGATGAAGTATTTGGCTCCCTAGATGAACAGCGGCGGGATAATGTTCTCCAACTACTCCACCGCCTAGGCAATCAGTTTTCCCAAGTACTAGTGATTAGTCACATTGACATAATCAAAGAAAGTCTTAACCACACCATCTGTCTGGAATACTTACCGAGGGAGCAATATTCCCGCGTAGTTGTGCAATAATGTAAGCAGTTTGGGGCAAGGGATGCATGGCGCAAAAAAAAGTCCTAGTCATTGACGACAGCATCATGATCCGCAAAATGGTCAAAAGCATCTTGGCGGGGCGGTATGAAGTACTAGAAGCAAGCGATGGCAAATCGGGGATCGAGGCGGCACGACAGTTCAATCCAGACCTGATTTTGCTGGACTTTGTCATGCCCAAATACAACGGTTATCAAACTTTGCAGGCGATCCGCAAAATTGAAGGTTTAGCCCGTACTCCAGTGATCATGATCTCGGGGCTGAAGGATCAAGTGGCAGAACACATCCCTGAGCCATTTGTTGGATTTGAGTTTTTGGAAAAGCCCTTTGAAGCCGATGTCTTAATTGACCACATCGAACGCCTACTGTCCAACAGTTCTCCCACCCCACCCATCCCAAGCTACCAGCCCATTCCTGCCCCCACCGTAGCGAACTCTATGGAAACGGTGCTGGAAGCCCAGCTCCCGCCCCAACAGCCCGACTATCAGGCGGTGATTGCCAAAATTACTTCTATGGAAATGCTCCTAGTGCAGGGCATTGAAAATCTGATCCAGCGTGAAGTGGTCGCTCGTGTAACTGAGCTAGGGGATCAGGTGGGGGACAGCAAGCAGAGAATGGACAGACTAGAACAAAAACTAGACAAAATTATTCAGCTAATCGAGCACCAGAACAAAGGACTGATGGTGATTTTGCGGGAAATTCGGAATCTCCAGCAGGCTAAATCCCCCAGTTAACTAGGAAATAGTTCTGATTGAGTGACATACCCTAGATGTTGGTAGGCGGCGGGACTGGCAACCCTACCCCGTGGAGTGCGCTGGAGGTAGCCAATTTGCAGTAGGTAGGGTTCATATACCGTCTCAATAGTCTGGCTGTCTTCGCCCGTGGCGGCGGCGAGGGCTTCCAGTCCCACAGGACCACCGCGAAATTTCTCGATGAGTACTGTAAGCAGTTGGCGGTCTGTCCAGTCTAAGCCTTGGGGATCGACGCGAAACAGTTCCAACGCAGTAGTAGCGATCGCCCGATCAATTTTGCCATCCCCTTTCACTTGGGCGTAATCCCGCACTCGCTTCAGCAGGCGATTGGCAATGCGAGGTGTACCCCTAGAGCGAGCGGCGATCGCCTCTGCCCCTGCTACATCGATACTGATTTGCAAAATCTTGGCACTGCGAAGCACCACTTGGGTAAGTTCAGCAGTGGTATAGAAACGCAGATGTTGGACAAACCCAAAGCGATCGCGCAGAGGCGAAGACAGAGCACCAATCCGAGTAGTGGCTCCCACTAGGGTAAATGGGGGCAGTTTCACACTGCGAATCCTCGCCGACTGTCCCTTGCCGATGGTGATGTCAAGGCGAAAATCTTCCATAGCAGGGTACAGCATCTCCTCAGCCACTGGGGGCAGGCGGTGAATTTCATCAATAAACAGCACATCCCCTGCCTGCAAACTAACCAACAGTCCCGCCACATCCCGTGGGCGCTCCAGTGCAGGGGCAGAAGTAATTTTGCAATTTACGCCCATTTCTTGGGCAATGGTCAAAGCCAGAGAAGTTTTACCCAGCCCTGGGGCACCATACAGTAGCAGATGGTCTAGGGGAGACTGGCGGGATTTAGCGGCTGAGATGGCAATTTTCAGTAGCTCCTTCAGTTCCGTCTGTCCGATGTAGTCATTGAGGGAAACGGGACGCACATTCAGCTCGGGGCCATCCTCTTGTGCTTCTTTGGGGTCAGTAGAGGCTCTAAGTAAGTCGTGCTTTCCCAGAGAATGGTTTTTAGTAGAAATAATTGCCATAGGCTTATTATATTAGTATTTTCCGTTTGAGATTGCTATGTCTTTACCGCCAATTATCTCTGCCATGCTCCAGCCTCAATTCTATCCCCACGAGGTGAAGGAGCCAATTCAACTCATCCAAACCCACATCTCCTTTGTCCTATTGACAGGAACCTATGCCTACAAGGTAAAGAAAGCAGTTAATTTTGGTTTTTTGGACTTCTCCACCCTAGACCTACGCCATCATTTTTGCCACGAAGAAGTGCGCCTCAATGCCCGACTGGCTCCAGATTTATATATTGGTGTGGTGGGCATTAAGGAAGATGGTGTGCTAGAGGCTGACATAGCAGAAATTTCTGATCAAATTGTGGAATATGCGGTAAAAATGTATCAATTTGACCAAGAAAACCTAGCAATAAATTTATTTAATCGTGGGGCTTTTACCGCAGACCATGCTATACAGATTGGCAAACAACTAGCAGAATTTCATCGCACTGCTCAAACCAATGATTACATTGCTAGTTTCGGTACAGCCCAAGCACTCAAAGCTGTAGCAGATGAAAACTATCGCCACACTGCCAAGTATGTGGGGATCGCCCAAACAATGGAGCAACTGTCGGCCACCAAAGATTATACCGATCGCCTCTTTGCCCAAGAGCATTTATTTAGCGATCGCCTACAACAGGGAAAAATTCGCGAATGTCATGGTGATGTCCATCTAAAAAATATCTGCATTTTCCAGAATAAAGTACAAATTTTTGATTGCATTGAATTCAATGAGCCATTTCGCAACACAGATACCCTGTATGATGCGGCATTTTTGGTCATGGATTTGCAGTTTCGTGGGCGATATGATTTGGCGAATATCTTTTTGAATACTTACCTAGAGCAGACAAATGACTATACAGGACTGACCCTATTGCCCCTATTTTGTAGTATGCGTGCCTATATCCGTGCTAAGGTGACTTCTTTTCTCCTCGATGATCCCAACATTGAACCTGCGGTGAAAGAGCAAGCGCGTGCCGAAGCGGAGAAATACTATCGTCTGGCGTGGCAATACACCCAGACAAAACAGGGAAAAATTATTATGATGTCTGGGGTGTCTGGCTCTGGCAAAAGTACCACTGCCAAAGAATTAGCGATCGCCCTTGATGGGATTGTCATCCGCTCTGATGTAATCCGCAAACATCTGGCAGGAATTGATGTACTCACTAGGGGCAGTGAGACAATTTACAGCCCAGCAATGACCCAAAAAACCTATCAACGCCTAACAGAGTTAGCAATTTTATTAGCCAAAACAGGTCTCACCGTAATTGTGGATGCCAAATATGATCGTCAGGCTTTCAGGCAAGCCTTGATTGACACTGCCAAGAGCCAACACATTCCCATTAACATTGTCTTTTGTCAGGCAGAACTCCAAGAATTGCGATCGCGACTTAGGCAGAGGGCACAACAAAACCTAGATGTATCAGATGCTACAGAAGCTCTCCTAGAGCGCCAACTGGCAGAGTTTGAAGATTTCACCCCCAGCGAGCGCCAGCTCATCTTGCCCGAGTCAGAAATGAAGGCAATTCTATCCTAGCCCTAGGTACAGTAGGTTCCCGTTTAGGTTCTGGGTTGACTTCAGATTTAGATTTTCCTGTTTTAGAAGTTGGGGGCTTTTCTGATAGTAATCTCTCTAGGGCACTGCTCAATTGAATGGCGTGCTGTTGGTGCTTAATTGCCTGATCTTTCCAGTGCTGAATTGTTGCCTGATATTCTTTAATCTGATCCGCTTGGTGTAGGATTTGCTCCTGTAGTTCACTAATCTGTTGGCGACTGTTATCCCCAAGGCTGGGGGTTATTTCAGATGACAGTAGTAACTGCAAATGGTGGTCTAGTTTTGCTTCTAGTTCTGCTACTTGTTTCTCTAATTTTTGATTTTGCTCCTGTAGAGCACTAATTAGCATAGCCTGCTCATGGTTTTGGGCTGTCTGCTGGGCTAGGGTAGTTTGTAACTCTTTAACTTGCTGTTCTTTTGCCTGCAGTTGTTGTAGTAGCTCTTGGCACTTCTGCTCTAGGGCGTGGCATTTGTCCTGCCATGAATCTACTACTTCCTGTTGGTCAGGTTTGGCGGTCTTTTCCTGAGACGCAGGGAGCAGTTGCTTTTTGCGCACTGGGGCATTATTAGTTTGAGAAAATAGGGTGCGTGCTAGATGAGATTCACTCACAGATTACCTCGCATTTAACAAACTCTTGAATTCTTTTTGCTACTACTTCTGTAGGGCGATATTCCAGAATTGTCAAGCCCCGATCAAAGGCGGTACGCATATCTGCGCTATCTGGTAGGGTGATACTACACAAAATATCACCAAATATAGACTGAGCTTGGGTATAGAGTTCTCCCGTGTGGGAGTTTGTCCAAATGCCCCCTGGTAGGTAGCGATCGTCAAGCATATTGATTACTACTTTAATTTCCCTAGCACCGATGTAGTCCTCTGCTTCTTTAATAAACCGAATGGTGGTTTCTGTACACTGAAAGTCTGTGCGATTGAGACGGGTAGGAATAAAAACCTTATCTGCGGGAACTAGGGCATTGGCTGTCAGTTCATTCAAATCCCCTGGGCTGTCGATAAAAATATAGTCGTAGAGATGAATAATCCTGTCAATCTCTCGTTTTAGTACCCCTTCTTTGCCCATTTGTATCCCCGACAATTGGGTTACTGCTTCTGCCATTGAGACATGCGATGGCACTATGTCCAACCCTTTGTGGGATTCATATATGGTTTCTTCAATGTGCTTGTCAGGTCGTTTTTTGAGAAATGCTAACACTGTCTCAGACTCATCTAATTGAGACTTTCCCAAAAACAAGGTGCTAGAGGTGGTCTGGGAAGTCATATCAATTACTAAAACCTTTGCTCCAGTCTGTGCGGTGTAGTGAGCGGCATTAGAGCATAAAGTAGATTTACCCGTTCCCCCTTTGTTGTTGGTAAATGCGAAGACCTTAGCCATACAGCTCCTAGTCCGCAAGACAAGGTTAACACCGAAGAAGATTAGCAGAATTTACTGATTTGGCAATGGTTTTACCCAAATCTATGGCTTTATCTTGTCTCAGCAATTATTAAATGTTGATGCCTTAATTTGTAGTTTTTCTCCTACCGATCCCACCTTCTATCCCAGAGTGGGTATGTACTGATCTTCGAAATGGATACTTACAAGCCTACCAAGAAAACCTTTAACAAATCCCCATTCCCACAGCTTCGGAGTCAGACAGAAGAGCAATAGAAACTCTTGTCCAAAAGTGCCTTGATTCTAAAGGAAAAAATGTTGCTGATTACGAAGCGGAAATTGATGCGATTGTTGCCCGTCTGTATGGTCTTACTGATGTAGAGCGATCAATTATTGAGAAAGAGCTTCCTCTAATCCAAGGAACACTGAACTATACTGAACAAATTGTGCACTGTATTCAGTATGAGACATGTATCATTTCGTCTTTAGTCCGAAAAAACAGTGATATAATAAGTTCAGTCTCTT
>Ga0308417_1002888_pt1 | contig 11168 bp, 9 predicted proteins | sample HotsprSampleOS65_FD_203528 | JGI IMG/M metagenome (GOLD analysis project Ga0308417, IMG submission 203528) | Hot spring phototrophic mat microbial communities from Octopus Spring, Yellowstone National Park, Wyoming, United States - 20090730_OS65 ... | reverse complement strand
ATCTCGGCCTGGAGCCGCTGAAACATCTTGACGGCAGGGCCTTCTGCCACCAACGTCGAGGCATAATTGGCGTTGCTAGCATCGCTGGTGAGCATGAATTCCGGCATGACGAGACGGCTGGCCACCGCCCGGAGTTCCGCTTGCAACAGCGTGACATAGCGGGTGGCATCAATCGCAGCGACGGGAAATTCATAGTCCACTCCAGCCGTGGCGTCGAGGATCGTCCCCGGTGCAAACCGTTGCACTGAGGCGTAGGAAGAACCTGGTAATGGGCCTGGGGGAACGGATGTTCCGGCATCGCTGAGGAAGCGTTCCACGCTGGCTCGCCCTCCCGTGTGTTTACGGATTAGAGCGACGGCCGACTGGAGGCCTGCCACGACGCTCATATTTCTCAGGAGCTTTTCCGCCCGGCGGAGATTCTTTCGCACCGGGTAGAACAACGGCAGGCCACGTTTGATGTTGCAATCGACGTTGGCCTTGCGGTGCTGAATTTCCTGGGCGGAGACCCATGTCTCGTTCACCCAGTAGCCGCGGACGGTCTCCACGTCGGCGGGGTCCGTTGCAATGCCAAAACTGTGTTCAGGATTCTGGCTGTATCGAGCGGGTGTGCGAACATCCTCGGGGTCGAGAAAACGCACGCGCAGGATGCCGTCAGGACCGGGAAAGAATCGGAGGAAGGCCTCGCCATCGCGGTCTTTTCGACGCAGAATCTCCTGCTGACGCAGATGCCAGCGGTTTTCTTTGAGAAAGCGGTCGAGCACGGCTTGAACCTGGGCGAGCGTCGATTTCGACACCGTATGCCCGAGACGGGGGACGACCTGATAACGGTGCCCTGTACCCACGACGTAGCTGATCCGGTTTTCGTGACCATTGATGGCGAACTCGTTTTCGGCGGCGAGCTGGCGGCATTCGCGGCGGATCTGATCAAGCTCGATTTCCGTTTGGAAGGGAACACTCGTCCGCTGGCAGCCGAGGGGGATCCAGAGGCGGCGACCGTCAAGGTCCCAATCGTCCGGGTCAGTCAGCTCTTCCACTAAGGTTTGAAGCCGGTGATGGTTAAAGCGTTCTGACTGAAGACGTGACGACATATCTTGCCTTTCGTTCATGCTGTGTCGTCTCGATTGTTGCAGGGATTAACCGGAGGGCCGTTTCACCAGACCACGATTCGCTGGTGAGGGGGTGGCGACGGTATGGATCGGGAAAGCTCGCCGGCGAGGCGGATAGCCATCTCCAGGGCGTCCGCGCCGTCATCATGATCCCCGATAGGAAATGTGCGGAGCTGTTCGACCAGGAGCTTGGCCCCTGCCGAAGCCCGCCGGAAGCGGAGGTGCCGTCGCGCCAGAAGTGGCCCCAAGCGACGAATCCGCACCAGTTTGCTCGTGTGGTTGCGGATCAACCAGGGTGAAAACCCTATTAGCCCTCGGCGACGGAATTCCGCTTCCAGCGGTTCGGCGAGAAGTTCCTGGAACTGATTGGCCTCGACACCGAAGGCCTGGACGGACCACCGGGCGCACCAGTCGGCAGCGTCGGCCACCATTTGCGCCATCGGACGGCGGGCCAGGTCCGCATCCACATACATGCGTCCCTCACGATCCACCCCCAGAACGATCAGGGCCGAATAGTCGCCCCGCCGTGCGTCGGAGCCCTTGCTGGGATCGAGGGTTGCCACACAAAGTTTCAGGTTTGGCGGCCAGGTGTCGAACCAGATCTCGTCGTTGAAGTATTCATCCGGCCATTCGCAGAGATCAGGCGAGACGGGAGCGTTTTGTTTTTCCCGGGCGAAAGCCGCCCAGCCGATCTCTGCCCGCAGACACATCAGGCTGTAAAGGTCCTCCCGCTCCGGCCAGAGGACAACGGCATCCTCCTCCATTTCCCGACGATGCTGTTGGAAAAACAGCCGTGCCCGATGGGCGGCCTGCGGGTTGTCGGTATCGCAATACATCTCCTGCCATTGATCCCAGAGGTCCGTGCGTCGTGGAAACCGCTCGATGGCGCGGAAAATAAGCGTTTTCCAGCCGGCAGTCCGCGAGAGTTCCATGGCCAGGGCGTCGTAGTGTAGGGCTGTGGCAAGATGGATGACATTCGTGGCAGGACTGCCCGCCGCCATCAGGGTGCCGTGAAACCACGTGCGGGAACGGTCTCGCAAGCGTGGGGAGAGGATGTGTCCATCGTTTTGAATGTCGTCGGCAATGATCAGGGTGGGGCGGTCGGCCCGTTGTCGTCGCCCCCGCATCCGCTGACCCGTGCCAAAGGCTTCAATGGTGGCGCCCGACGGAAGCACGATCTTTTCTGCCCGCCAGACAGAACCCTTTTGCTTCGCCAGGCCGTACCGTTCTCGCAGATGGGAATTGTTGAGCAATTCGGCCTTGATGTTCTCCAGGTGCGCGCGGGCCTGGTGCCGTGTATCCGAGACCAGCCAGATGTAGTGCTCTCTTTCTTCGAGCAAGCACCAGAGGGGATATGCCAGGGAAACCAGTGTGGACTTGGCGGAACCTCGGGGACCCAGCACATTGAGCTTTATCCCGCGATGGGAGAGGGATTGCTCAAGATGGCGGGCGAGGATTCGATGCATGCGGGACGGCGGCAAGCGAAAGTGTTGCGGCAGGTATTGCTGCGCCCAGGCGAGGAATCCCTGTCGGTCACCGGCGCCGCGTTGAAGTCGCCGTACCTGGCCGTGGAGTGTTGCCAGGGACGAACGCAACCAGCAAAGGATACTTCCTGCCTGAGGATGTTCCAGAATCAGGTCGCTTTTGGAGAATGTTGTGACGGTCATATTGCTTGCCCTTATTTGTCGGAAATGGGCGCATCGTCAGTCGATGTTGGACGAGACACATCCCAGTCTCGCCCCAGACGCTCCAGGCGACGGAGGATCCTTTTTCGGTGAGCGGCCAGGGGGACCTCTTCGACGATGATGCGGGCAAATTCCGAGACCAGCGTGCGGATCTGCTCGAGGGTCACAGAATTTGGGGAGCGGGCTGCGTAATCCTCCGGATTGAGGCGTTCCAGGGCCCAGGCCGCCGCACGCCAGTATTGCTCCTTTCGTGCTGCCGCAGCGATGTTTTTCATGAAGAGGATCTGGGCCTTACTCTCGGCCTTGTGCAGCGATTCGGCGAAAGCGGGATCGCGCTCCGCGGTGCGGCGGATCGTGGAAGGGGAACAGCCCACGTACCGGGCCGCCGTGCGCCGACTGCAACCGACGCTGAGGATGGCCAGGATCTCTCGTTTGCGGAACTCATCGAGGCTGCGACGTCCCGTGTCGCTTTTTCTTGTTTTCCTCGAGGTAAAGTCCTCTTCGTGCATGCTGGTCATCGTGTTGACATCCTGGTTTGAAGAATCAAGTTGTGTTGTCGGGTGGCGCAGCTTCGGAGAGACCTGCTTGTCAGGTCCGCCTTTCGGAGGGACGCGCCTGTCGCGTCCGGTGAATTACGTTTGATGATCCATCCCGCTTCAGCGGGCACGACAAGCGTGCCCCTCCGAGTTTGCCTTTCGGAGGAACCTGCTTGTCAGGTCCGGTGTGCAGCGTTGGACAATCCATCTGGCTTGGGCGGGCGTGACAGGCACGCCCCTCCGAGGTCCGCGTCGCAACTCGCAAATTTGAGCACGAACTTCAGGCGGCGCAGCGAGGTTGGGTGGAGGCTGCACCAATAAACTCGAAGGACATCACGGCCCGGCCGAACGAGCCTTTGTATTGCGCCAGATTATGTCCACCACCGCGGGAGCCGTATTTGCGGAGTGACCGCAGCCGCCACTGCGGTGAGCGGCAGAGATGGGCAATCATGGCGGGGTGCGAGGTGGTGATCCCCACTCGCTGGCCCTGACTGCGGTAATACCGGGCCACAGCGGCGAGAAACGCGGATCCAATTCCCATTCCCTGATATTCCGGTAAAACAACCAGGCGACTGATGCGGCGATAATTCCGCTGACCGATTTGCGAGGCCACGGCACAAAAGCCGACCGCGTTATTTTCCCAGAGGGCGAGATAACACTCGGCAGCCGATGGCAACTTGCCGCTCAGATAGTGATGACGGCGATAGGCCCGCCACGCCTCGCGCCGGCAAGGAACGACCGCCAGTGTGATGCCAGGCCGCCGAAAAAATGATCGTGTGAACTGCCGTGTGGCCATGTCGATAATCCAATCGGGGGTGAGCCATTCGGCGACATCATAATGACACGTGACGGCGACGAATCGGCAGGGGATCGCTCCGCTGCGAATCCGTTTTGCCAGACCCGCGGCAATGGCCCGCGCCACATGGCGATCGACGACACTTGTGAACTCATCACAAACGACGAGAGGTCGCCCACGGTCCGACTGTGGCGGAAGGAGGATGTGCCAGGGTTCCTCGTGCGTCACGGCTGGTGATCGAAGGGCCTCGGCGAATGCGCGGGCCAGATCACAGCGGGCCTGTTCGCCATTACTGAGCACCCGGTATGGCCGAAGCCACGCCGGAGGTGAACTGAACCCCACCGCCGTCAAAAGGTTTACCACTTCCTTGATCGGGAGTTGTTCAAAAGCATCGATGATAGCTCGGTCTGCCGGCCAGGAAAAATGCGGCATCAAGCGGTTGGTGAAGAGTCGTCGGGCAAGCGTCGATTTCCCACTTCCCGACGGGCCGACGATCAGACCGATCTGCCAGTCCAGCGTCTGCGGCGGAATCTCAATGGCGATGCGTTCTTGCGTTGCCTTCTCCAAAGGGAGATCAAACATGCCGGCAATTTGCATAACGCGAAACGAGCGCTCCACCGGCGTTTCCAGGATGAATTCGATCGCTTGCTTGCTCATGACGTTCAGGGATTTCTCGAGTTGGCTAGAGAGTCAACAAACGGCAGGTGTAACCCTTGGCGGAAAGTCGTTCAAACAGGGCACGCTGGTCGTCTTCGTCGCGGCATTCGACCAGGACCTGGAAAAGCTCCGGAATAGGATCGACGGAGTTTGCTTCTGGTGATTCGTCGGACTCTTCCCCTGGGTTGGCTTCATCATGGGTCATGTCATCGAGGAGTTGACGAAGAACGGGGCTTTCGAAATCCACGCTGTTGGTCAGTTGCAAGAGGGCGTCCTGATCCTGCTCGGCGAGACCGGCCAGGGGATCGAGGATCGCCAGCAGCTTGTTGGCTTCCTCTTCTGAGACGTCGAGCACGAGGACTGGGACGAGGGCATCGGGTGTGGTCTCGGCCCGGAGATGGCCGTCGATCAGCTCCAGTGACCCGTCGGGGAGTTCACGGGCTAGCAGGGCGTCGGCGTAACCGACCTCGGCGAGAATGCCGCGCAGGGCCTCCTGTTGCCTGGCGGGATGAACGCGCCAGTTCCGGGGATTTGGACGCAGGTCCCGAGCGGGGACCCGCCGGAGTTCTTTGATTCGATCACGGATTTGCATTTGGGTTACCTTCGATGTTGTGCGGTTCACAGTTGTTTCGGTTTTTGATGATGCGAGCAAAGCCGGGGTCCGCTTGGAGGGACCCGCTTGTCGGGTCCGTTACGCAATGTTGGATTATCCATTCCGCTTCGGCGGGCGTGACAGGCACGCCCCTCCGAGTCCGATGCACAACGTTCAATCATCCATCGCGGTTCAAACGCGTTTCGGAGCGACCTTTGCTTGGAGGGACCTGCTTGTCAGGTCCGATGTGCACGGTTGGACAATCCGTTTCGCTTGGGCGGGCGTGACAGGCACGCCCCTCCGAGCGGGCGCGACAAGCGTGCCCCTCCGATACTTTGCTTGTCACCTTACCCTGAAATCTGGCGCTCACACTCATCGAGGCGAGCTTCCAGGGCCTGAAGGCGGTTTTCCCAGAGGGCCTCGGTGACGGTGTGATGGGATTCTGCCTCGAGGATCTGATCCAGCTTAGTGTCAAGCGTGGTCAGGTGGCCTTCGATCGACTCCAGTTTGGTGAAGGCGACGGCCAGCTTGGCGTGGACCTTCATCATCCAGGGGAGGATCAGGGCCAGGGTGGTACTCAGCAGTGCTCCGAGGACACCCCAATCAATCGGCGTCATGATAACCTCCGTCATTTCCGATTGGTGTTTTTGCTTGCGTTGTGAAATCGGATACACGTCAACGCGTTATGTTTCATTGACTCTCCCGTTGACCCGCAACTTGGTCTTTCTGGTCCGTCGCCGATTGTGCCGTGGCATTGGCAGCGCGGAGGCGGCGCTCTAGAAGCCGTAGGGCAACTCGGGCGACGAAAGCAAAGGCCAGGGACGGTGGACCGGTCCAACCCAGGGCTGCCATGACAGCGGGAAGGATAGCGTTCAACCAGGATGGGCCGCGATCCTTGAGCAGATCGGCAGCGGTTTCGCGGATGACGGCACGGACGTTTTCCCGGCCGACAATCTGTTCGGCTTTTTCCACTCGTTGACGAAGGTCCGTCACGACGCCGAGGGCGCCTTCCAGGGTGCGAAGGCGGTCGCCGAGACTTCGGCGGTCCGATTCTGCTGCTGCCACCTTTTCCTGGATGCTTTCCAACCGTTGGTGCAGACGGTCAAGCAGGGATTCGGGTGGTGGGGAGGCTTCTGGCGAGCTTTGAGCGGGGTTCTCTGGGGCAGTGTGCGGAGTGCCGCGCGCGGAGTCTTCTGGCTGTGGTCGTGGGACAGGAGGCGGCAGCTGTTCATCTCGCTGAGGGAGGAAGGCACGGAGGAAGGCGCGGATGCGGCCGCAATAAGTTCCCACGGTGCGAAAACCGTCGGTACCCCAGGTGATGGCGACGAGTTGACCGGCGGAATTGACGATGGGTCCGCCCGAGTCGCCGTCCTGTGCGCCGCCAGTGATCTGGAGTGTCTCTCTGGTTCCCTGGGTATTGGTACTGACGTATCCCAGCACCTGGCCGGGGACAATGTGGAGATGGCTTGTCCGCCCAAAACCGGCCAGGATGACGGGTTCACCTGGAGAGGGGTAACCATCGGCCACGGGGATAGGAGAGGCTTCCGGGGCTGCAATCATCACGAGGGCCAGATCGGCAGTGGAATCGCGGGCAACGACACGTCCCTCAAATTCCTGCCAACCAGCGTTGGTCGGGAAGAAAGCAGTGACCTGGCCGATCCCCTCCCGAAAGAGATGATCGCAGGTGAGGAGCCAGCCTCGATGTTCATTGCGGGCAATCAGCACGGCGGAACCGTAAACCGTCATTTCGGGGGACACCTGGTTGCTCAGTCGGGCCGTCGCTGCTGTCAGGCGTTCTTTTGTTCCCTTCGGCAACGACAAGGCGGCGTCGAACAGCGGCTGGCTGGGCTGTTGTGGGACTGGCACCGGGATGCGGCAAGTTCCGCCGGGACATGTCGTCTGTGCCATGACCGAAAGGCCGACGAGGACGAACGCAAGAGTCAGGATCCCGATGATCGTCATGAAGCGTAGCCAACCAGGGCGTTCTGCCGGGGCTTGATTTTGGTCTATTGAAGGACGCGTGTCTTCATAGTCGGGGATCAGGGTTGCCCGGTAGCGATAGAATGGGCTGCGGGCGAGGTCAGCCGGCTCGGTCAAGTCGTCAGCCAGTTGGGGGACGGGATCGACACCTCCGCCCAGGCGTGTGGCCAGGGCGCAGGCCTCGCTACAGATTGGGCCGACGGCGCTGGCGGTATCGCTCGTCTGGGGAGAAAAGAACAATCGCAGACCAGGGATGTGCCGCAGGGCAATCCGGATGAAGTTTCTATAGCCGTAGGGCCGTCCGGCAAATTGGAGCATGGTTTGCACCGTCTGCTGGCGATCAAATTCTGGCCAGCGGTCATCCGGGTCAGCGAGGAAGACATCGATGCGTCCAGGAAAGCGGGCGACCTGGCTGGCGAGAGTCACGACGCGGCCACCGTAACGTCCGTGGACTTCCAGGCAACAGAGGGTATTGCCCCACCAACCGGCAAGCGCGGCGTGGGAGTGTTCACCACGACCGATGGTGGCGATCAGACCTCGGCGGCGAAAGAGGAGGAGATCGCCATCGCGGATCCAATCCTGGGCTTGACTTAACGGGACATGGAGGCGGAGTTGCGTCATCAGGCGGCCCTCCGTTGGAAAGGCAGGCAGGTGGCGTCGGTGTGCTGTGGGCAATGCTGCAAAGGCTCCCCAGTGGGACAAGGGAATGATTCATCGGGCCAGAGGGTGTCCATGGCCCAGGGATCGTCGTCGGTCGAGTCTTCTTGCCAGTCGGATGACGGTTCGCCTTCACCACGGGCCATGGCTGCCGCGCGGACTTCCAGATAACGGGCGTAATGCGAGGGGTGTAGCTCGAGTTGAAGCGGGCCGTGGGTCTCGCCTGGCAGGGGCGCGATTTTGCCTCGGCTTTTGAGTTTACGGATCTGGCAGGCCAAGCACGGCGGCGTCACAAGCGCCCCGCAGTCGGGACAACGACAGGGAGGGGGTGCTGCGTCGCCGTCTTGACTGGGACGGGAACGATATCGGGCATGCCATTCGCCTCGGGCAATGGCGGCGACCGTAGCGCGGCTGACACCAGTCAGTCGCGCGACTTGACGTTGACTGAGTTTTTCTTCGGTGAGAAGGTGCAAGACCTTGTCGGCGAGGTATCGGCTGAGCACGTGGAACCTCCGAAAGCTAAAACCCCGCGGTGTCAAAAATATGTACATTTGAACACTACAACGGCCCAAAAAATTCGGACGAACGTCCGAGGGGCTTTTTTTGATCTTAGGAACCGAGTGGAGAAGAGAGGTCCTTCGTGGTGCGGGGAAGGATCATCCTCTGCGAAACACTCGGTTTTCCGTTTGGGTCGCGCCAATGTCTTCATCGCACGACGGACGCTAGTATAATACATGAAGTGGACTATTTTCAAGAGGCGAATCAAGAACGCATGGGCTAATAGATGTATTATTAATGCACACAAACAAGGAGGACGCTTTGTCGTCCAGGCTCCTGTTGGCCCCGTGAGGCAAAGGGTGGGTTTGCTCGTGCACAAAGTGATCTTGAGCCAATGGGCGTGGCATTGGTAATCTTTGCGTCAAAATCGGTGATGGAATCGGTTCCTTAGACTCGGAGGGGCGTGCTTGTCATACCCGCCGAAGGGGAATGGATAATCCAACATTGCGTGACGGACCGGACGAGCGCGTCCCTCCGAGAAGCGGACGCGAGGATCGCGTCGGTCCGAGGGTTGGAGGGGCATGCCTGTCATGCCCGACGAAGTGGAATGGATAATCCAACATTGCGTAACGGACCCGACAAGCGGGTCCCTCCGAGAAACGGATCAGAGGGTCGTGATGTGGACTCATGCGAAGGGTGATGGAGTTATAAACGGTGTTCCCCGGCCGTGACAACAGGCGAGCTTCGTTGCTGACGATTTGCGCCAGGCTTTGGCCGTTGGGATGTCTTCTCGTCGGTTATTTGAGTTGGAGCGGATGTGCCACCAATCCGGCGACGGCGGCTGCTCAGGCCCAGGCGGCCCAGCAACAGGCGGCTTTGTCCCGGCAAATTGAGGAGTACCAAACCCGTTCGAATGCCCTGGATCGTGACAACCAGCAATTGCAGCAATTGTTGGCGCAGGCTTATCAGAAGAACAAACTCCTCGAAGATCAGGTTGGATTACTGCAAAAGCAGCTTGGCGATATGAACAATCAAATTGCCCGGTTGCAGCAGGAGAAGCTGGAGCAGGAAAAGCGGGTTCAAACGTTGACGGCCTCATTGCAACGGTCGGGAAGCGTCACGATCCAGCCGAACAACAGCCTCCTGCAAACGCTGCCCGCGATCAACATCTCAGGCGTGCAGGTTCGCCGCGATAACGATGTTATTCGGGTGGAGCTTCCTGCCGATCAGCTGTTTGAAACGGGGAGCTTTCAATTCCGGCCGGGGGCGGTGCAGATGATCACATCTGTCGCTGCGGAGATTGCCAGACTTTATCCGGAGCAGATCATCGGTGTAGAAGGGTTTAGCGACACCGACCCGATTCCTGCCGGCCCTTGGCGCAATCACACGCAGATGTCCATATCCTGGGCTGCGGCTGTTCATGACGTGCTCGTGACCCAGACGGCCTTGCGTCCCGAGCAGCTTTTCGTGGTAGGCCATGGATCGGCTTATCCCGTCATGTCCAATGGTACGGCGGCGGGGAGGGCACGTAATCGCCGGGTAGAGCTGGTCATTTATCCGGAGAAATACCGCGGTCCTGGCCGTTCCTAACCCGTTTCTGGACGAATAATCGTCCTGAGGTCTTCAAAAAATTCGGGATAAGTCTTGGCAGTGCAACCGGGGTCCAGGATTTTCGTTCCGGGGATCCGCAATCCGGCGATGGCAAAACTCATGGCCATGCGATGGTCCTGGTAGGTGTGGATCTCTGCCCCATGATAAGTCGCCGGAATGATTTTCAATCCGTCTTCAAACTCCTCGACTTGTGCCCCAAGGCGTCGCAGCTCGAGGGCCAGGGCGTGAATGCGATCGGTCTCTTTGTAGCGGATATGTTTGACTCCACGGATCAAGGTGGGACCTTCGGCAAAAAGGGCGACCACTCCCAGGGTGGGGACTGTGTCGCTGATAGCGTTCATATCGACAGAGATGCCTTTGAGGGGGCGGCCTTCCACCGTGATCTGCTCGGCATCGACGACGACGTGGCAGCCCATCTCCTTCAAGCAATCAACAAAGTGGACATCGCCCTGGAGACTATGCTGCCCCAGGCCGGTCACGGTGATGCGGCCCCGCGTCACCGCCGCAGCGGCAAAGAAATATGTTGCCGCTGAGGCGTCCGGTTCAATGGCGTAGGTTCGGCCATGATATCTTTGGCCAGAACGCACCGTGAGCCTTTGAAAGGCCTCGTTTTCACCCTGGACGCCGAACGCCTTCATCACGGCCAGCGTCATCTCCACATACGGCTTGGAGACCAGGTCCCCGCGCACGATCAAGGTTACATCACTTCTGGCGTAAGGGGCAGCCATGAGCAAGCCGCTCAGGAATTGGCTGGAGATCTCGCCGGAAATCTCGGTTTCTCCCCCGGGCAGACCATGAGCCTCGACAATGACGGGTGGGCAACCCGTGGCAAGTTCCGTGCGGACCTTGGCCCCGAGACGATTGAGAGCGTCCACAAGTTCCTGGATCGGTCGTTCCCGCATTCGAGCGACACCATCGAGCCGGAAAAGACCGTCGCCCAGGGTACAAAATGCCGTCAGGAAGCGGAGACTCGTTCCGCTGTTCGCGAGGTAGAGATCGGCTTGACGGGCGGGAATTTCGCCGCCTCGTCCCTCGACCATGATCTGGCGC
>Ga0308417_1002886_pt1 | contig 11169 bp, 9 predicted proteins | sample HotsprSampleOS65_FD_203528 | JGI IMG/M metagenome (GOLD analysis project Ga0308417, IMG submission 203528) | Hot spring phototrophic mat microbial communities from Octopus Spring, Yellowstone National Park, Wyoming, United States - 20090730_OS65 ... | reverse complement strand
CCTACCGCGACCTGGACGAACTGCGCGGCAACCTGCGCGACATGGCGCGCTACGATCGCTGGCTGGGCGCCTTCGCCCTCGGGCTGCGCCTGGCGACGGCCGGCCTGGCGCACCACAGCGCCTACGTTGGCCTGGACGTCGGCTGCGGGGCAGGCGACTTCATCGCCTGCGCCCGGCGCGCCTTCCCCGGCGCGACGTGGCTGGGGGTGGATCTGTCGCGCGACGTGCTGCGCGTCGCACGGCATGCCCATCCGCGCCTGCCTGCGGTCTGCGCCCAGGGCGCATCGCTGCCGTTGGCCGACGCCGCCGTTGACGTGGTGATCTGCATCCACGTGCTGCATCACCTGGCCCCGCCGCAGGCCGCGCGGCTGCTGGGCGAGTGCAGGCGCGTGGCTCGCCTGCGCGCGGTGTGCATAGACCTGACCCGCAGCCCGGCCACATTGCTGGGGGCCTGGCTGCTGACCCGCCTGACCAGCCGCAACCGCCTGACGCGCGCCGACGGCGTGCAATCGGTTCGGCGCGCCTACACCCCCCAGGAAGCCGCCCAGCTAGCGCAGCAGGCCGGATGGGCAGACGTTAGCGTGCGACAGCACGGACCCTTTCGCTACTCTTTGACCAGCGGCGCGCTCACCGGCACAGCGCCATCAGCGCCTGCGCGATGTCCAGCGCAGCATGAGGACGAGCCAGGGCGTGCGAGGCGTGTCTGACCCGCTCCAGGGCCTGGGCATCGTTCAACCAGCGGCGGAGCTGCTCCACCACCGCGGCCGGCGTAGGGCACCACGCCGCCGCGCCATGGCTCACCGCGTAGTCGCGCGGGCCTTTCTCCTGGCCGGGCAGCGCGTCGAAGATGATGATCGGCAGGCCGGCCACAAAGCCCTCGGCCAGCGTGGTGGAGCCGGCCTTGGTGATCAACACGTCGGAGGCGCCCATCCACTCCGGCACATCGTCCACGAAGCCCAACACCCGCGTCGTCGGGCCGGCGATCGCCCGGCTCAGCGACTGGCGCAGCGCCTGGTTGCGTCCACAGATCACCACCAGTTGCAGCGGCAGGCCGGCGCCGGCGATGGCGCGGGCGGTCCTGTCCAGCAGGCCGGCGCCCTCGCCGCCGCTCAGCAGCAGGACGACGGGCAGGCCGCTGCGCAAACCGCGCTCGGCGCGCGAGCGAGCCCCGCGCTGAATGCGCTCGCGCAGCGCAGGAATCACCGGCTGGCCGGTGGTGATCACCCGCCGGGGAGACAAGCCGCGGGCGATCAACTCTTCACGCGCCTCGTCGGTCGGCGTGGTGATCACCTGGGCCAGCGGCGCGACGTGAAAGCTGTGGATGTGGCTGAGGTCGGTGACCACGTGGGCGTAGTGCGCCCCTGGCGCCCACAGGTGCATGGCCCGCGGCACGAACGGATTGAAATGCGGCTGGCACGACACATACACATCTGCCGGATGTTCGCGGAACAGCGCCTGCAGGCGTTCGCCATCCAGCCGGCTGAGCAGCGCGCCCACAGTCTGCATGCGCTGCACGTCGTCGAGCGCGACATAGTTCAGGTAATGCAGCCAGCGTGCATGATGGATGGCGATGCGATAGGTCGCTTCGCCGCGGTTGAAAGGGCGCGGGAGATAGCTGATGGCGTTGATGGCCTTCACGCGGTGCAACTTTCCGTCGAGGATGGCGAAGGCCTGTTGGATGCTGTCGGCTGCGGTGCGGTGTCCGCCTCCCGTGTCGGAGTACAAGAGCGCGAAGGTAGCCATTCAAATCGCATTCTAATCGTCGGTCGGCCGCGCGGAGTATGATTGGCGCATTAGTTCCAGCACACAGAGGTTCCCGTCAACATGCGCAACAAGATCACCATCGTCGGCGCCGGATTCGTCGGCGCCACCACTGCTCACTGGCTGGCCGAGCGCGAGCTGGGCGATATCGTCCTGCTCGACATCCCCGCCACCGAGACCATGCCAAAAGGCAAAGCGCTCGACCTGGAAGAGGCCGGCCCGGTCATCGGCTACGACACCAGGATCACCGGCACCACCGACTACGCCGACACCGCACACAGCGACATTGTCGTAATCACAGCCGGTGCGGCGCGCAAGCCCGGCATGACCCGCGAAGACCTGGTCGGCATCAACCAGAAAATCATCACCGACGTCGCCAACCAGGTTGCCGCCACCTCGCCGCAGGCCATCGTCATCGTCGTCACCAACCCGCTGGACACCATGACCTACCTGGCCTACAAGATCCTCAGTCAGCACGGGTTCACCAGAAACCGGGTGATGGGCCAGGCTGGTGTGCTGGACAGCGCACGCATGCGCACCTTCATTGCCCAGGAGCTGAACGTGAGCGTGCGCAACACCCACGCCTTCGTGCTGGGCGGGCATGGCGACGAGATGGTGCCGCTGGTGCGCTATTCCACCGTGGCCGGCATCCCCATCACCGAGCTGCTGCCCGAAGAGCGCATCGCCGCCATTGTGCAGCGCACCCGGCAGGGCGGCGCGGAGATCGTCAACCTGCTCAAGACCGGCAGCGCCTACTACGCGCCGGGTGCCTCGGTGGCCGAGATGGTGGAGGCCATCCTCAAAGATCGCAAACTGATCCTCCCCTGCGCGGCCTACCTGGACGGCGAGTACGGCTTGAAGGACATGTACTTCGGCGTGCCGGTTAAGCTCGGCCGCAGCGGCATCGAAGAGATCATCCAGATCAAGCTGCTGCCGCACGAACAGGAGATGCTCAACAAGAGCGCCGAGCTGGTGAGGGGCACCATGAGCGCCCTGAAGCTTTGAACCGCGGGCCGGGAACCGAGTCCCCGGCTTGCGGGCGCCGCCCTCGATGCCCTCGTGAGAACGCTGCGCGCCTGCCTGCTCGACGAGCCGCTGCCGCGGCTGATGGCGATGGCCGACCTGTGGGATGCGCCGATCGAGGGCGCATCGCCCGGCGACGTCGCCGGTGCGCTGGCCGCGCACATCCTCCACAGAGAAAATCTGCTGGCCGGGCGCGAATCGCTGCCGCCGGAGGCGCGCGATGCCCTGGACGCGCTGATCGCCGCGCGCGGCCGCATGCCGGTTGCTGCCTTTGAGCGGCGCTTTGGCGCCATCCGTCCGATGGGTCCTGGCAAACTCGAACGCGAGCGCCCGTGGCTGTCGCCGATCAACCCGGCGGAGAAGTTGTGGTACCACGGCTTCATCTTTCGCGCCTTCGACCGGACGAGCGGCGCGCCAACCGAGGTGATGTTTGTGCCGGCGGACTTGCTCGAATTACTCAAGGCTCAGCCGGCGGCGCCCGGCGAGGAGTTCAGAAGCGCGCCTCACTCTCCCGCCGCGCTGGCCCGGCGACAATCGCCCTTCCTGGACGACGTCGCCACGCTGCTGTGCTACATCCGCAACCACGACGTGCGGGCAAAGCCAGGGGGCGAATGGGATTCGGCCTCGCGCCGGGCCATCGCGCCCATGCTGCGCGACCCCGACGGCGTCCACGACCACGAGCCGCGCGGCCGCTTCGCCTTTCTCACCCACCTCATCGCTCGCCTGGGCTGGGTCAGGCCGGAGCAAAACCGCCTGCGCCTGATCCCACAGCCGGTTGCCGAGTGGTTGCAGAGCGCGCCCGAAGCACAACACAGCGCCTTGTTCGACGCCTGGCTGAACGACCCGGACTGGAACGACCTGGCTCACGTCGAGGGGCTGGCGCTGGAGATGACCCACGCCTGGTCGAACGATCCGGTGCGCGCACGAAAGGCAATCGTGGCGATGTGGCGCGCCTGGCAGTCGGAAGCCGGAGAAGGCCGGCCTCCGCCCGCCGACTTCGTCAGTCGCGTTCGGGCGCTCAACCCCGACTTTGCCCGGCCCGACGGGCGCTACGACACATGGCACGTGCGCGACGCCCGCACCGGCGAGTTTCTGCACGGCTTCGAAAACTGGGAGCGGGTGGAGGGCGCGCTGATCCGCCACATCCTGGAGAGGCCGCTGCGCTGGCTGAGCGATGGGGAGGAAGCAGCGGTTGAACCGCCGCCCTCCCCCTTCCAGGTGACCGACGATGGCCAGGTCGTCATCGAGCGGCGCCTGCGCTACGAGCGCTTCCAGTTGGCGCGCATTGCCGACTGGGTCGAAGTGCGCCCGGCAACCTACGTCTATCGCATCTCGCCTCGCTCGCTGAGCCGCGCTCAAACGCAGGGCATTCGCGTCGGCCGCGTGGTCGAATTCCTGGAGCAAAACAGCGGCCAGGCGCTGCCGGCTGGCCTCAGGCGCGCGCTGCTGCGCTGGCAGGAACGCGGCGCCGAAGTCCGGCTGGAGCCGGCGGCGATCGTGCGCGCGCCCGATGGGGCGACGATGGATGCCCTGCTGCGCTCCCCGCGGGTGCGCCGGCTGGTGCTGGAGCGCTTCGCGCCGAACTGCATCGCCATCCGTCAGCGCGACGCCGACGAGGCGCGCGCGGCCATCATCGAGAGCGGCCTGCTGGTGGACTTCGAGTGAACGAGAACGCGCCGCCGGCTCAATACGTCACCATAAGCTGCACTCGCACCACGTCGCCCTCCTCAAGCTGCTCCGACCTGCGCACGCTCACTTTGATCGGCACCAGAAAGCGATCCCCCCTGGGGAACAGCGATGTCGTGAACAGCGTGTCGCCAATCTGAACCTGCGCAGGGATGACGCCCCAGCCGTATGTCACCATCGGCTGGATGGCTTTCAAATCTCGGCTCTGTTCCTGCGGCACGGCAACGAAGTAGTGCGGAGCCGGACCCCGCCACTCAAAAATCTCGCCCTCGAACTCAAAGTGCATCTGCATGTTTCGGTCGCGGATTCGCCCTGCCGGGCATCATACTTGACCTGCCGTCTCCTGTGCGCTGTGGTGTGCGCGTTTTGGCGGCTGTGAGTAGAATCTCGGCTCATTCAAGTCACTTTCGGCCTCCAAGGCTCACGAGGAGAGGAGTCAAATCTCAATGAAAAGACGTTTGCATCTCTTGCTCATCGCGGTTGCGCTGGGACTATCGGCCTGTGCTGCGCCGCAGCAGCCATCGTCGCCGCAGGATGTCGCGGCGACAGTCGCCCCTTCTGACGATCGCGCGCGCACGTTGATCCTGGCCATGCCGTCGCTGCCCACAAACCTCGACCCCGGCGTGGCCACCAGCGGCGCAGAAAACATGCTGCACCGCGCCCTCTACGAAGGCCTGGTCAACTTCAAAGGCGACAGCACAACGGAAGTGGAGCCGGTGCTGGCCGAGTCATTCGAATCCAACGCCGACAAAAGCGTATGGACCTTCAAGCTGCGCAGAGGCGTCAAGTTCAGCGACGGCGCCGACTTCAACGCCGAAGCAGCCAAGATCGGCTATCTGCGCATGGTGAACATCGGCCTGCTGGGCAACACCATCAACCGCTTCACCAGCAGCGATCCACAGAACAACCTGGTGGTGAAGGATGAGCACACCCTGGAATGGCGCTGCGGTTTCCCCTGTCCGGGGTTGCCGCAGGCGCTCGGCACGGCCTACGGCACGTTCTTCGTCTCGCCCAGGGCGATCCAGGAGCACCAGAAGACCGACAACGGCCAGAGCGACTATGCCCAGGAATGGTTCACCAACAACGCCGCCGGCACCGGGCCGTACATTATCGAAACCATCAAGCCGAATGAGGAAGTTGTGTTTGTGCGCAATCCGAACTACTGGCGCGGCTGGGACGATGGTCGCCAACACTTCGAGCGCATCGTCATCCGCAATGTGCCCGAGGCCAGCACGCGCCGGCAACTGCTGGAGAAGGGCGACGCCGACATCGCGCTGATCTCCACCGTGGAAGATTACAAGGCCCTGCGCGCCACCGGCAACTTTCAGGGCAGCGACAAGCCGCTGTTTCGCATCAACTACATTACCTTCACCAAACGCGACGTGTTCAAGGATCCGCGCGTGCGCCAGGCAGTCTCGTATGCCTTCGACTACGAAGGTTATGCCAACAGCGTAGAGGGTGGGTTGATGCGGCGCGGCACCTCGCCCTGGCCGAGCGGCATGAGCAGCGCCGTGGGCATAAAAGGCTTTCAGTACACCTTCGACCTGGAGAAAGCCAAAGCCCTGTTGCAGGAAGCCGGCGTCCCCGCAGGCGCCGAGTTGACGTTTCTCTACGCCACCGGCTACGGCTACTACGAGCGCATGGGGCAGGTGTTGCAGGCCGGCCTGGAGCAGATCGGCCTGAAGCTGAAGCTGGAAGAGCGCGACGAGGCCAGCTTCAACGACATCTTCTACGGCTCGCGGCCGGTCGAAGAGCTGCCCCACATGATGGGCTACGCCTGGTGGCCGGACTACGACGATTTCTACAACTACGTCAACCCGGTCTTCCACACGCGCAACGACCAGAACGACGGCCTGGGCAACGGCGCACTCTATAGCAATGCCGAGCTGGACGCGCTGATCGCCCAAAGCAAATTCGAGACCGATCCGGCCAGGCTGCAGGCCATCTACGAGCGGGCGCACCAGATCCTGATGTTCGAGGATCCCGCTGCGCTGTATGCCGCCGAGCCGCAGGAAGAAATCCTGATCGCCAACAGCGTCAAGGGGCACCCGTGGAACCCGATCCACGTCAAGACCTTCGACTTCTATAATCTCTATCGCGAGTGATCGCTCAGTTCGTCTTGCGCCGGCTGCTGGGGTTGCTGGCCGTGCTGGCAGCCATCTCGGTGATGACGTTTGTGCTGGCGCGCGTGGTGCCCAAGGATCCCGCGCGCCTGATCGCCGGCCCGCGCGCCAATCAGCAGGCTGTGGAGGCGCTGCGCGAGCGGCTGGGCCTGAACGGCACGATCGTCGAGCAATACGTCCGCTACATCGGCGGGCTGTTGCGGGGCGATCTGGGCCTCTCGTTCAGCACCAAGCGGCCGGTGCTTCAGGATATCCGAACCTTCCTGCCGGCCACAGCAGAGCTGACGATTGCCGCGCTGCTCATCAGCCTGCTGCTTGGCCTGCCGATCGGGATAGCCAGCGCTGCCTGGAAGGATTCGCCGCTGGACTACGCCGGCCGCTTTCTCTCCACGCTCGGCCTGTCGCTGCCCCCGTTCTGGGTGGCCCTGGTAGGGCAACTGGCGGGGTATTACCTGCTCTCGCTGCTGCCGGTGGGCGGTCGGCTGAGTCAGGGCATGCCTCCGCCGCCGACCCTCACCGGCTTCTATGTCCTGGATAGTGCACTGGCCGGCCGCTGGGCAACGCTGGCCGATGCGCTGTGGCATCTGCTGCTGCCGGCTTTCGTGCTCAGCTTCGGGGTCGTCGCCGTGTTCGTGCGCATCACCCGCGCCAGCATGCTGGACGTGCTGGGCCACGACTACATCCGCGTCGCCCGCGCCAAGGGACTGACCTACAGGGTGGTGGTGCTGCGCCATGCCGTGCGCAACGCGCTGACGCCCGTGCTGACCATCCTCGGGTTGCAGGTGGGGCTGCTAATGAGCGGCTCGTTCCTCATTGAGAGCATCCTGCAGTGGCCGGGCCTGGGGTTATACGCGGCGAACGCGCTCCTGGCAGCCGACTACAACGCCACGATGGGGGTCACCCTGGTGCTGGCCACCATCTACACCGCAGCCAACGCGCTGGTGGACGTCGCCTATGGGCTGGCCGACCCGCGCTTGAGGGCAGCATGAGTCGCTTTCTGAGGCAGAGCCGGCTGAACGGCCTGACCCTGGGCCTGGTGGTGGTGATCTTGCTGGCGGCGCTGCTCGGCGAGGTGGCAGCGCCGCATTCGCCCCGCAAGCAGAACCTGGCCAATCGCCTGCAACCGCCGTCCGCCGAGCACTGGTTCGGCACCGATGACTACGGGCGCGACATCTTCAGCCGGGTGCTCAGCGGCGCGCGCATCTCCATTCAGGTCGCCGCCGTCGTGCTGGGCATCGCAGTCACCCTGGGCACGCTGATCGGCGCGGTAGCCGGTTTGCTGGGGGGCTGGGTGGATGCCGTGTTGATGCGGCTGACCGACCTGTTCCTCGCCTTTCCGGCGCTGGTGCTCGCTTCGGCCATCGGCGCGGCGCTGGGCAGCAACCTCACCAACACCATGCTGGCCCTGAGCATGGTGTACTGGCCGTGGTACGCGCGCCTAGCGCGCGGGCAGGTGATGGCGCTGTCTCAGCGCGACTTCGTGCAGGCCGCCCGCGCCCTGGGCATGTCCGACGCATCCATCCTTCGCCGCCACATGCTGCGCAACATCCTGCCCATTTTGCTGGTGCAGATCAGCCTCGACGTGGGGTACGTGATCCTCTACACCTCTGCGCTCAGCTTCCTGGGCCTGGGCGCACAGCGCCCCGAACCGGAATGGGGCTTGATGCTGAACGACAGCCGCAGGTTCGTGCAGACCGCGCCATGGACGATGTTCTATCCCGGCCTGGCGCTCACGCTGGCTGTGCTGGCCTTCAATTTACTGGGCGACGGCTTGCGCGATTACCTCGACCCGCGCCTGCGCAGCCAGCGCGCGTGAGCCGGCCGACACGTGATAGAGTGCCAACCACCACACATGCACCGGCTGACCCATCACAACCTGGTCTACTACCAGTTCGACGCGCTGCGCGCGCTCGGCGTCAATCACGGCATCTTCACCCGCCTGGGCGGTGTGAGCCAGGGGCCATGGGCCTCGCTGAACATGAGCTGCACTACCGGCGACGCTGCCGAGCCGGTGCGCGAGAACCGCCGGCGCGCGCTGCAAGCGCTTGGCCTGCGGCCGGAGCAAAGCTGCACCGCGTGGATGGTGCATGGTCGCCAGGTGCGCGTGGTGCAGCGCGAGGACCTGAACGCGCCAGGCGCGGATGACGCGCGCGCCGATGCGCTGGTGACGCAGGCGCGCGGCGTGGCGCTGACGTTGCGCTTTGCCGATTGCCTGCCGGTGATGTTCTACGACCCGCGGCAGGGGGCAGCCGGCCTCGCCCACGCCGGCTGGCGCGGCATCGTCGCCGGCGTGCTGGCCGAGACCGTGCGCGCGATGCACAGCGCGTTCGGCTCCCGGCCGCGCGACATCATCGCTGGCATCGGTCCGTCCATTGGCCCGCGCAAGTTCGAGGTGGACGCGGACGTGGCCGCGCGGATTCAAGGGGCGGTGCGCGAGCCAGTGGTCAGGCAAGCGCATGGCAGCGACAAGGCCTTCGTGGACCTATGGGCGGCCGCGCGCGCGCAGCTAAGCGACGCCGGCGTGGGGCACATCGAGATCGCCGGTATATGCACGGCCAGCGACACGCAGGAGTGGTTCAGCCACCGCGCCGAGCACGGGCAAACCGGACGCTTTGGGGCGATCGTCGCGCTGGAATAGCACCGGTCGCCGCCTAGCCCGGATGCACTTCCTCGCCGTAAATCTCCTGCGGATCCACCGGCGTCAGCCGGGGAATGAAGCGCGGCACTGCCTTCAGATAGCGCTCGTATTGCGCGCCAAAGCGATTGCGCAGCTCGCGCTCTTCGAGCCGCAGTTGCATCACCAGTTGGGCAACGTAGACGGCCAGCGCGGCGACCAGAAACCAGTTCTGCGTGAGCAGGGCTGTGCTGCCGATCAACGTCATATCGGTGACATACAGCGGGTTGCGCACATACCGATAAGGGCCGGAGACGACCAGGCGTTGCGGCACATCGTAGCGCCGGGCCATCTCGCCGGGCGGGAACAGCGCAGGCACGAACAGCAGCCGCTTCCAGCCCATCTGGCCGGCGGCCCACACCCCGATCAGCACCGAGGCCACCAGGCCAACGCCTCCCAGCGCCTGCAACCAGCGCGGGCCGGACCACGTCCAGTTCAGCCAGGCCGGCGCCAGGGCGATCAACAGCACGCTCGTGCCGATCCACATCAGCCCAACCTCCACCAGATACCAGCCCAGCAAGCCGCGCTGTCGCACCCAGGCGCGCCAGCGCTCCAGCATCGGATAGGTGAACAGATCTATCACCACCATGCCCAGGTAAAAGGCCGCCACATAGAGCGGCAAAACCGTCCAGCGGCCGATCAGCCAATCGGCCAGGCCGCAGGCCACGAACGAGAGCAACCACAGCCACGATGGGCCGTGATGCCACTGGGGGCGCGACGAGGCCGGCGCCGCAGAAGGTGCAGAAGGGATATCGGAAGCAGTTCCACCAGTCATGGCTCCCGATTGTAGGGTGATGCGCTCACCGGGCCAGCGCGCGCTTCACCTCGTCGTAGATCGGCAGCGGCTCCAGCGAGGGTGTGACGAAGGTAAAGTGATCGCGATAGCCGCGGGCCGGCGCCGGCAGCTTGAACACCCAAAACGCCACGCAGCGCACCCACGGCCAATGCGCCCTGGCGTAGTCCAGCGCGCGCAGTGTGTAATGGATGCGCTCGGCAGGCGTCACGCCGTTGACCCAGTTGGTGTCGTCGTTCCAGCCGGTCTCGGTGATGTAAACCGGCGATGGATCGCCGTGTTTCAGCATGATCGCACGCAACAGCTCGACGCGCCGGAAGTTGATGACGGCCGGGTCGGGCGGCGCTTCCGGGGGCAGCGTCGCGCCGTAGGGGTGCGCGGCCAGCGCATCCCACGGTAGGCGGACGGTTGACGAGGGGACATCCTCAGCCGCGGCAGCGCGGGTTGCCTGTTGCGCCCCGCGCAGCGCGCCGTACATCTCCTCCAGGTACTCCAGATCGCTCAGCGCCACGTCGCGGTTGCGTTCGATGGTGGGCGCCAGCGCGCCGGCCATCACCACCGCGTCGGGGTTGGCGCGCTTGATGGCCGGGTAGACCGCGCGCAGCATGGCCACATAGCCGGCTGGATCCACCCGCCGCATGCCCCATTCGTTTTGCAGATTCGGCTCGTTCCAGATGACGAAGTGGCCAATGCGCCCCTTGAAGTGCGCTGCGAAGGCAGCGGCGAAGTCGGCGAAGTCGCCGTATCGCTCTGGGTCGAGGTAGGTGAAAGTCGTTGAATCGGGGCGCGCCCACTCGGGCACAAAGCCCAGTCGTGCGATCACCGTCAGCCCCTGGCGGTTGGCATGGGCGACGATCCGCTCGGCAGCCGAAAAGTCGCGCTGGCCCTCGCCCTTCTCGTAATAGGCCCAGGGGAAGAACTCGACGATCCACGGCGCGCCCATTTCGCGGATCATCTCCAGCCCGCGCTTGATCTTCCAGGTCTCGGCCTCTTCCACAAAGCGCGTATGGACGCCGGCCAGAGCGTTGCGCGTCTGCACGCTGTGCTGCGCACCCAGAGTAACCGGCAGATGCGGCGGTTGCACCTGCCCAAGCAGTGCGATCATCGCC
>Ga0308417_1002883_pt1 | contig 11181 bp, 8 predicted proteins | sample HotsprSampleOS65_FD_203528 | JGI IMG/M metagenome (GOLD analysis project Ga0308417, IMG submission 203528) | Hot spring phototrophic mat microbial communities from Octopus Spring, Yellowstone National Park, Wyoming, United States - 20090730_OS65 ... | reverse complement strand
CCCACTATTGGTCAAGGCGCAGATTTCCGAATTTCAAAGGATATTTGCGCCTTCGTTTTAATTAAAAAGCTCATGCCACGCCTTTCGTTTCAATTACAAGCAACAGATGCCTTCACTGCTGCCCGCGCCGGAGAAATTACCACCGACCACGGTACGATTCAGACACCTATTTTTATGCCTGTGGGAACTGTTGCAACTGTAAAGGCTGTGCATACTCGCGAACTTGAGCAGGATGTAAAAGCACAGATTATCTTGGGCAATACCTACCACCTATACTTGCGTCCCGGACTTTCTATTCTAGAACAGGCAGGCGGGCTACACAAATTCAACGGCTGGAGCAAACCCATTCTGACCGACAGTGGGGGCTACCAAGTGTTTTCACTTGCCGAACGCCGTAAACTCAACGAAGAGGGTGCAATATTTCAATCGCACATTGATGGCTCTAAACACCTGTTCACACCCGAAAAAGTGATGGATATTCAGCGCATTATCGGCGCAGATATTGTGATGGCTTTTGACGAATGTCCACCTTACCCGTGCGATTACAGCTATGCCAAAAAATCAATGGAACTGACTCACCGCTGGCTGCGCCGTTGCATCAAACGCTTTGACAGCACCGAGCCGCGCTACGGCTATGACCAAACCCTGTTCCCGATTTTGCAGGGCAGCGTTTTCAAGGACTTGCGCAAAGCCTCTGCCGAAGAGGTTGCATCCTTAGACCGCGAAGGTAATGCTATTGGCGGACTTTCTGTTGGCGAACCTGCCGAGCAAATGTACGAAATAACAGGGTTTGTCTGCGAAATTCTGCCGAAAAACAAACCGCGCTATCTGATGGGCGTAGGCACGCCTGCTAACATTTTGGAATGTATTGCGCTAGGTGTAGATATGTTTGATTGTGTAATGCCTACTCGCAATGGTCGCAACGGCATGTTGTTTACTTCCGAAGGCATCATCAACATTAAAAATGAAAAGTGGAAAAGCGATTTCACACCGCTTGACCTGCAAGTAGGTGGCTATGTCAATACTTTTTATAGCAAAGCCTATTTGCGCCACCTAATTGTGGCAGGCGAACTGTTGGGCGGTCAAATCGCAAGTTTGCAGAACCTCAGTTTTTACCTTTGGCTGGTAGGGCAGGCGCGCCAGCATATTCTGGCAGGTACTTTCAGCGAATGGAAAAAGCAGATGCTGGAAAAAGTAACGCGCCGCTTGTAGTAAAGTAATTCAACTTTGTGTACTTGTTTTTAGAAATCTTACCACACCCAACTCAGGCTCAAGCCGCCGAAGAAATTGCGTGGCGCTCCCGGATAGTAGTAGCGTGGCACTGCCCCTGTGGCATTCACCAAAATCATACTTGCATAGCGCTCATCGGTGATATTTAGGCAGCCGCCATACATGTGCGTTGCCAAATGTTTAAAAAAAATGCGCCTGTAACCTAAGCGACTGTTCAGCACTTGATAGGCTTCCGATTGCAGCGTGTTGTCATCGCGCATGGACATAGAACCTACAGCTTGTAAGTTCAGGGAAGCATACAACCCCATATCTGTTTGCAGGTCTAAGCCCGTAGACAGTACGTGGCGCGGCACACCCGTTAAGGGATTGCCCGAGTAGTCAGCGTCTAAATCCCTGAAATTCAAAAAGCGATACGGTGAGTAGCTGTAATTGGCAAACGCCTGTACAACCGGTTGCTCTCTACGTTTTTTTAGCAAAACACATTGCAGGGCTGTCTCTGCACCCGCGTGCAGTGTTCTGCCCGCATTGATGCCTGTAAAAGCATCATCACCTGTGCGTCGGGCAACCAGCAAGTTGCGGATGTCCATTGCATAAACTGAGATGTCATATTGCAGAGGTTGCCACTGCCCACGCCAGCCGATTTCGTAGTTTATACCTGTTTCGGGACGGATGTCGGGGTTAATCTGCCCGCTCGGTGTGAGCGTTTCTGATAGGGTAGGCGGCGAAAATCCATGACTAATATTGACAAATACAGCCTGTTTATCATTGAAAGCATGGTTCAGCGCCAGACGCGGCGAAAATACCGTGCCAAAGTTGCGATTGCCCGAAAGGTCGCGGTTGCCAGAACGGAACAGGTCGGTATAGTCATAGGTTGTTTGATTGAAATTCAGCCCTGCCACTAGCGTGGTGCGTTCTTGCCAGACAATTTCCGCTTGTGTGAACAAATTGACATAGCGTCGTTGTTCTTCGTTGTCGCTTAGGATAGCGCCCTGCCTGCCACCCGCATTGCGATAAGTCTGCCACTTGTAAAATTCGCTGTAAATTTCTGTTCCCAATAATGCCTTAAAAACCAATCTATTACCATCATTGGCTTTGTATTGCAGTTTACCTCTGCCGCCTGTTGCTTGTGCCGATTCGCGCAGGAAGTTGAAGGGTCTGGGCTCATCGTTGGTGCGCTGTTGCATGAACAAACTGCCTGTTAGCTCCCAGCACCTACTGAGCTGATGCTCTACCGAAGTGCCTGCCAAGGTTTTTTGGTAGGCTTCATAGCCGCGCAGTTGCAACCAATTGGCAGCAGCAGCGCGTGGATTGTTACGAAAAGTCACCTCATCAATCGAGCTTGGGATATACGCTTTCACGTTGATGCGGTTAGCCAGTAAGCTGATAATTGTATTTTCGCCTGCGTAAAATTGCCCGTGCAGTGATAGCAGGCTGCGGAAATAAGCATTGTTTTGGCGAAAACCGTCGGCTTGCTGATAGCTATGTACCAGTCGGATATTAGCACGTTCATTGCCCGACTGTGCGTGACTGACCATGCGTTGCAGCCCAAAACTTCCCGTCATGTACTCTACCCCAACCTGCGATTGTTTGAAGGCTGCACGCGAAGCCCCGAGTAGCAGCGTGCCTCCCAGCCCTGCACCGTATATAGACGAAGAAGGTCCTTTGATGACTTCTACACGGTTTATTAGGCTTAGGTCAATGTCTTCAAGTGTGGTTTCGCCGTCGCCCGTTGTTAGCGGAATTTCATTGAAATAGGCGCGGATTTTATTGGTAGAAAACAGCGAACGCGAGCCAATACCTCTGATAATCAACTTATTAGTATTCAGTGTGCCGCTTTGCATTAACACGCCTGGAATGCGGTTTAGCGCCGGCGCAATAATAATGTTGTTATCGCGCTGCAAATCGCGGGGGCTGAGCGCAGCCACTGCCGCAGGCACGCGCAATAGAGGCGCATCAGCTTCCATACCCTTAATCAAAATTTCATTGAGAGTAATGTAAGTTGCTTGCAGAGGAATGGTAAAATTGCCTGCCGCTTCGGGTACGCGCCAAAGCAGCGTTTCGTAACCTACATGCGAAATTCGGACTGTATCGCCTGCAACAAAATTGGTCAGTAGGAAGATACCATTATTATCGGTGGTGGTTTGTTTTTGTTTGTGTTGTACGGAAACTTGCCCCAATGGCAGATGAGTTGCCCCATCCACTACACGACATTGCACCTGAGCCACTACAGGTAGCAAAAAAACACAGACAAATAAAAGGGAAAGCAAATATCCATGCAATTTGTTAAACATTTCAACGATTTTCAGGGTTGAAGGGTAAAGTTCATTAAACAATCTTTTAATCTGTTTGTGTAACTTTTTGTTTATAGAATACGGCTTTCTTCCAGCTTTTTAAACCGACTCACAAGCTTCTACTTTCCTGACAAAACTCTGGATTTTCGGTGAACAAGAAAATTCATGTGGCAACAATAGTTAATTTCATTAATCATTCATAACTTTTCACCGCTCTTAAATCTTTTTACTTAATCGTAATCAGCAATGAGAAAATTTTTCACTTTTCTTTTCATGTGGGGCGTACTATTTGCCTCTCACACTGTTATGGCGCAACGAGGCACCATACAAGGTACTGTTAAAGATGAAACCGGCGAGGCAGCACCGGGTGTGAACGTCATTGTCATTGGCACCAGTTTGGGTACAGCTGTTAAAGTCGATGGTTCTTACTCGCTTTCCGTTCCGGCAGGCAATCTGCAATTGCAGTTTTCGGGTGTAGGCTACAAAACGGTCGTACAAAATGTTAGCGTAAAGGATGGTGAAACTGTAACCTTAGACATTACCATCAATACAGGCACTAGTGTACTGAATGATGTAGTTGTTTCTGCAACCCGCCAACCTGTCCGCAAAATTGAGGCAACGACGGCAGTGAGCCTTCTCAATGCCGACGAATTGCTCAAACAGGTAGCCCCTACTATTGGCGATGCCTTACGCTTTACGCCGGGTGTATTTGTGGCTTCTCAACGGGGGCGTGTACGCGCTAATATTATCATGCGCGGCTTTCCTGAAAACCTCGGTACCGAGGACAAATACACCACCATGTTAATTGACGGCTTGCCTGCCTACGCTGGTAGTGGCAACCCTTATGATGTGTATTTCCAACAAGATTTAAACATCGAGCGCATAGAGGTAGTGCGCGGCGCAGCAGCAACGCTCTTCGGACGTTCGGCAGCGGCAGGCGTTTACAACATCGTCAGCAAAGTAGGCGGTGAAAAAACGCACGGTACAATCGAGCAGATTTTAGCGCCATCCCCTTCTGCTAAGGGTGGCATGATGACACAAACAGGTATCAACGTAAACGGCGCAATTACACAAAAACTGCGCTACAACGCAGGTGGCTTTTACCTGAATGACCCCGGCTTCCGTACACAAGCCGGCGCAGATAAAGGCTATCAGTTCCGCGCCAATTTTGATTATTTGTTCGACAAAGGCAGTATCCGCATTTACGGCACTTTGCGCAGTGTGGATTTATTTAACAACGTAGCTGTACCAACGCGCGTAAGCGATTTGAAAATAGATAGCCGCTTTAACAACCGCTTCACCGATTGGGACGATGTATGGAACGGCGTGAACTTCACCCGTCCGACAGGCATTACTGCCGCTACCGTACCGCTGTTTCAGGGCAGCACGGAAACCATCAGCGGAAACCCTAACAACATTGAACAGGTAAATGTCGGCAAAGCCAACGAACGTGGCAACTTTGGCGACGTGCACTCCATAGGTGTGCGGTTCAGCTACAATTTCGGCAGCGGATTTTCTGTTCAAAATAACTTGCGCTATCAGCGCGCCAACTTGGGCACCAAGTTTATCACGGCAACAGCATACGTTGTTCCGACAGCCAATCCTAATCAACTGTTTGCTAACGTATTCAACTCGACAGGTGAACGCAAGATGTTTGATATTATTGATGAGTTAATTTTGAAAAAAGAAGCGACTCTCGGCAACAGCAAGCATGTGCTTACCGCTGGCGGTTACTTGGGTTACTATGAGCAACGCGCATTGGCAAGCGGCGTATTTTTAGCATCAGACCTAAGCGACGGTACGGTTAGATTGCGCACCCCATTTCCTGGCGCTATTCCGGGCATCCTCACAACCAACCTGTTGCGAGGTTCAGATACCTATTCACGTGTGATGAATACTTCCGTGTTTGTGGGTGATGAGGCATCGTTTGCTAGCGACAAGTTGAAAATAAATCTCGGATTGCGTTTTGATAACACCAATATCAACATTCTGCACTTCTTGCCTAAGTCTGCCAACGGACAAATTACAGGTCCACTATTTGTGTCCGGCTTCACCGACCGCCGCGAAATAAGCCTTGGCGCGTTTAGCGCTACATTAGGCATGAACTACCTAATAGGCAAAAACTCTGCCGTTTATGGCAACTTTGTACGCGCCTTTCGCGCACCCGACGAGCAAGTATTTGTTAATATGTTGCGCGGCGTTCCTGGACAGCAACCACCACCCGAGCAGTTAGGTCCTGGCTTGATTAACTACCGTCCGATTGATACGAATAATCGCCCATTCTTGACACAAATTGATAAACCTGAAACCATTTACAATGCTGAAATTGGCTTCCGCACTTCGGCACTGAACGAAGATTTGAGCTTTGACCTGGCAGGCTACTACACGCAAATTAACGACCGCATTATTTCAGGTTTCCGCGATGTGGCGCCCGGCTTCCCTCCGCAGTCTACTTCTATTAGCGAAGGCTCTGTGGCTATCCAAGGTTTCGAGGGAACGGTTACCTACACACCTTCGTGGGCAAAAGGGCTGTTGTTGAGAACTTCGCTCACTTTGCAAAGCAGCGAGTTCCTGTCTATTCCAAATGGCTTGCGCCTAACTTCTGTCTTCACACTCCCAGAAGCCGAGTTGAAAGGCAAAAAAATCAAGAACGTACCAGGTACTATTTGGAACTTCAACGCGCAGTATGAACGCAAATTCAGCAAGTCCTTTGCCGCAGGTTTGGGCATTGATGGCAACTACATGGCTAACCGTTACGGCGATGAACTAAACCGTTTCAAACTAGCAGATGTAATGCTGCTGAACAGTAATATATTTGCTAAAACAACGCTGAAAAACGGTAATGACATTCGGTTTTCTGTTCGTGTAAGCAACCTAACCGATACACAGGAAATTCTTTGGCTGTTAGACGTAACTAACCCAATTGTGGCTACTTCCGCACCTACCAATGCCACAGTGATTCCGGGTATTCCGTTCTTGCCACGACGTACATTCTTTACAGTGGCGTACAGTTTCTAAAAATTTATTTATGCGTTAAAAAAACAAACCCAATGGATTTCCAAAAATCCATCGGGTTTGTTTGATGGGCTTTTATACTGATTGCTTCTTCTCAGCACGCATTTTATCGAAGGCGTTCATAACTTCTTTTACATGACCGCGCGAAATTTCCAACAGTTGTTTTTCTTCATCGTTCAATTGCAGTTCAATGATGCGCTCTATGCCATTTTTGCCTAACAAGCAAGGCACACCCAAATAGCAATCTTCAATACCGTATTCGCCTTCCAGCTTCACACATACGGGTAAAATGCGCTTCTGGTCGCGAATGATGGCTTCTACCATTTGTGCAGCAGCCGAACCCGGCGCATACCATGCAGAAGTACCCATTAGTTTTACTAATTCGCCGCCACCTACTTTGGTACGCTCTACAATAGCGTTCAGGCGCTCGCTGTCAATCAGTTCCGTTATGGGGATGCCGCTCACGGTAGTATAGCGAGGCAGAGGAACCATTGTATCGCCATGTCCGCCCAGAATCATCGCCTGAATGTCTTTAGGAGAAACATTTAATGCTTCAGATAGAAATGCACGGTAACGGGCAGTGTCCAGAATCCCTGCCATGCCCATTACGCGAGTACGCGGCATTTGTGAAGTGATATGTGCTGCATAGGTCATTACGTCCAAAGGATTGGATACTACGATGATAATGGCATTAGGTGAATTTTTTACCACATTTTCAGTAACCGAGGTAACAATATCGGCATTAACGGCGATTAAGTCATCACGGCTCATACCGGGCTTACGAGGCAGCCCCGAAGTAATTACTACCACATCAGAACCTGCTGTACGTGTGTAGTCGTTGGTTACACCTACCGTACGGCTGTCGTACAAGTCAATAGGGGCTTTTTGCCAAATATCTAGCGCTTTGCCCTGCGCCATGCCATCTTTAATATCTAATAGTACAATTTCATTGGCAATTTCTTTATATGCCAGAACGTCGGCGCAAGTAGCTCCTACATTGCCCGCTCCTACAACGGTTACTTTCATAAATTATAACTGTGTAATAATTGGTTTGACAAAACGCTGCAAATTACATACTATCTGCAAAAATGAAAAGAGACACACAATCCTAATGCCGTATTTGTTAATTTTGTATTGGCTTTGTATCGGCACAAAATATTAATATGCATCACTCATCAGACAACGACTCGTTTCTGCGTACTTTCTATTCAGGTTTGCCCTACGAAAATTATGAGGAGCGGGAACGCATTGCGCTCTATACGCCACATGGCGATGGTATGGCAGTCATGAATGAAATGTATCTGCATGACTATCGCCTGTATTTTAAACTGTTTGGCAAGTTTCCCAATTTGTATTTGATTAATGGACTGGATATTGCCAAAGCCATTGAGTTTTTTAAGACAAATTTTGCCGAGCGCATTGTCAATTGCTATTTCAAAAAGGAATACCGATGGCGCAAAAAGAATTTTGAATATGCAGAAATATTTTTTGTTTTGAATGATGACACAGTGGTATCCTTCAACGAGGGTGCTAACTGTCGTATCATGCACTATCATCCAGCTGCCAATTGCTATGTTGAAATTTCCGAAAAACTTTTGCCTTTTAAACTCAAAGAGCGTCAGCGCCGCCCGCACGAGATTAACCTGATTACAGTTTCCAACATGGGTTTGGAGTTGCACAGCATGGATATCAAGCGCACCCGCCTAGATTTGAACAAAAACTACAACGACGATTTTCTGCCTGTACATCAACAGATTATAAAACGCCTGAACCATCGGAACGATAAGGGCATTGTATTGCTGCATGGCATACCCGGCACGGGTAAAACCACTTATTTGCGCTATCTTATCGGCTTATTGCGCAAAAACATGATGTTTATTCCACCCAATATTGCCGTTAATCTGGCTAACCCTGATTTTATCAATATCCTGATTAACAATCCTAACTCGGTGCTGATTATTGAGGATGCGGAAAACATTATTATGGATAGAAGTCAAAGTCATAACTCGGCAGTTTCTACCCTGCTTAATATCTCCGACGGTCTGCTCTCTGACTGTCTGAACATACAAATTATTTGTACATTCAATATGCCGATTCATCGCATAGATGAAGCTTTACTGCGTAAAGGCCGCTTGATTGCCAAGTATGAATTTAAAGAACTTGCAGTAGCAAAAGCTCAACGCATTTCTGATGAGCTTGGCTACAAACGAATCATAACCCAACCTATGACCCTTAGCGATCTTTACAATCAGGATGAACCAGATTTTGGAAAACAAGAAACTGTAAAAATAGGTTTCTGACAACGCTATTGTAATTTACCCCCATTACTACTACCCTTAGTTAATCGCTATTGAATATCGGATAGATGAACTTGTTGAAGCATTTCTTTTTGAACAAAAGATTACGGCGGGCGCTTAGCCATAAAAAGCAGCGAATGGCTCCTTTGTTTACCGATTCTCGACAAGTGGGTATTTTGTTTAATGCCAACAATCAGGCACTAGAAAAACCATTAGCAGCCTTTATCCGTCAATTAGAGAAGGAAGGCAAAAGCGTTTCTGCACTTACTTATTTTGATAGTGAGCGACAGGCAGCTTTTCATTTCCCCTACGAGGTATTCACAGGCAGCGAAATAGACTGGCTGGGCAACATCAAATCGGAAACGGCTAACAAGTTCATGGCAAAGAAGTTTGATTATCTTTTTTGTTTTGATGCACAGCCTACTGCCGTAACAGACCTGCTGTTGGCTAAAAGCAAAGCCAAATGCAGAATTGGTTTGTATCAAGAAGGCAGAGAGGATTTCTACGAACTGATGTTCATTCTCGACAAAGGCGCAAAAGAGGAACACATCATATCATTAGCTCTGGAATACACTAAAAAAATTTGTCAAAACTAAAACCCACAATGACAGACGTAACAACAGTTTTATGTGGTACAGGGGTAGCCCTAGTAACCCCTTTTGATGCAAACGGTCAAATTGATTTCGCCGCTTTGCACAAGTTGCTGGCGTTCACTGCCGAAGGTGTAGACTATTGGGTAGTAAACGGAACTACTGGCGAGTCTGCTGTATTATTAAAAGGTGAACAAAAGAAACTGTTGGCTTTCGTCAAGGAAAACAATCCCAAAAATCTGCCCATCGTTTGGGGCATGGGCGGTAATCACACACAAGAACTCATCGCACAAATCAAAGATACCGATTTGAGCGGGGTAGCTGCCATTCTCTCTGTATCGCCCTATTACAACAAACCTTCACAGGAAGGCATTTACAGGCACTATGTGGCTGTTGCAGATGCTTCACCTGTTCCTGTGCTGCTTTACAATGTTCCTAGTAGGACAGGTTCTAACGTTACAGGCGCTACCACCGTGCGGCTGGCAGCTCATCCCAATATTATTGGAACAAAAGATGCTTCCGGCGATTTTGAGCAATATACCTACATTGCCAAAAATGCACCCGATGGTTTCCTGCTCATTTCGGGTGATGATATGCTTACCGTGCCACTGATTTCCATTGGCGGAAAGGGTGTTATTTCGGTGTTGGCTAACGCTTTCCCTGTAACTTTTGCGCAAATGACTCGCCTTGCCTTACAAGGCAATTTTGCGGATGCTGCTCAACTGATGTATGGCTTTGCCGATATCAATAGCTTGCTCTACAAAGAAGGTAATCCGACGGGTATCAAATATGTTTTGAGCCGTCTGGGCATTTGTGAACCACATTTGCGCCTACCCAACGTACTGCCCTCCGAAAAACTCTGCCGACAATTGGATGAGATTTTAGCCCTCTTGATGAAGACAACACAACTGACTTCCTCAACCGTTTAAAAATGATACTAATAGCTGACTTATCCCCTTGCAAAATTGAGTTTGAACCTCGTACGCAAACCTTGATGATTACAAGCCGTCCGGTGGATTACATAACAGATGAAGAAATCAAAGAAATTACGCAATACATAGCAGAGCAAATTAGATTTTACCGTCCAACGTATTACTTAGCCGACAATCGTCTGCGAACCTATGCCTATTTGCCTCACATGCAAAAATGGGTAGCCGAAACATTGGGAAGCGCTTGCATAGCGGCCGGTGTAAAGAAATTTGCCGTTGTGCAACCGCAAGATTTAATAGTGCAACTTTCTAATGAACAAACCGCTGAAGAGTTGCCAAACATACTTTTCAAATATCGTTTTTTTGAAGACTTAGAATCGGCTAAAAGATGGCTTCAGATTACATGAAGCTATAAGTAGATTTTTACAAAACCTATTCTATTAACGCATGACAATGCTAAAAATTATTGATGAACCTGATTACAAAATACTTTTTGATGAGGCTCAGCGTGTGCTATTGGTGATAGACAGCATATCGCATTACGTTGCTGATAGTAAAATTAAGGAGATGATTAACCAAGTAGCAGATGCCATCATTAGGTATAAGCCTCTTTATTATTTAGGAGATGATTCTAAAAGAAAATACGTTTTTAGCGCAGCCATTCAGCGATGGTTAGCGGAAACACTTTTATCAGCCTGTATAAAAGCTGGTTTGCAAAAATTTGCACTCGTACAGTCTGAAGAATTTATCGTGAATCTTTCTAACGAGCAAGCCGCCGAGGAAATACAAGAAGAGAATCCTGTGCCGGTCGGTTTTTTTTACACCATAG
>Ga0308417_1002882_pt1 | contig 11181 bp, 9 predicted proteins | sample HotsprSampleOS65_FD_203528 | JGI IMG/M metagenome (GOLD analysis project Ga0308417, IMG submission 203528) | Hot spring phototrophic mat microbial communities from Octopus Spring, Yellowstone National Park, Wyoming, United States - 20090730_OS65 ... | reverse complement strand
CTTATCCACCTTCCGAAGTTACTTGGGCTACGGGCTACTCTGCCAGCAACGCTATTCCGAGTAATGTAGGACAGCCACTTAGCATTGACGCCAACACAGGTGTACTTTCAGGTAACCCCGGTCGCACAGGGCTGTTTGTGTTTTCGGTAAAATGCGAAGAATACAGAGGTTCTGTAAAAATTGGTGAAGTACGCCGCGACTACCAGATTTTGGTAAAAAATTGCCAAGAACTTAACCCAAATCCGCAAATTCGCTTGCAGCTTCCCGATGGTAGTATCTATCAACAAGGTACGCTGTTAGATTTAGATGCCAACCAAACGCTTTGCCTCAATCTACAATTTTTTGATACGCCTAATCAGCAAATCCGAATGACTTACATTCCTCTCAATGCCAACGCCGCACAACTTTTGCAAGGCAACTATCGTCCTTTCCGTAATGCTAATAATCAGCCTATCAGCGTAGTTACGGTAAATAGTTCGGGAATTGCGGTGGCTCGTTTCTGTTGGAAAGAATGTTTGTATAGTTTCAAGGGAGATGAAATTTTTGAGTTTGGTATCATTGCCGATGACCAAGGCTGTCCTGTACGAGGTATCGATACGCTTAGGGTGTCTATGAAAGTGCGACCAAAATTCAATAATCCCCCTTCGCTTTCTATCGTTTCGGCAACGCCTAATTTTGATATTCCTACGCTTACCACTACTCCCATTCTGACTTCGGGGCAGGAGGTGAGAGTAACTTTCCAAGCCTTCGATAAAGATAACGACTCGCTGAAAATCTTTGCCGTAGGTAGAGGGTTTAATATCGATAGCCTTGAAATTACCTTCACTCCCAAAGAAGGACGAGGGCGTTTCACGACCGATTTCATATGGAAGCCTGATTGCCGATTTATCAAAATCAATGGACAAAGCGACGAATTTCTGATAGATGTTATTTTGCAAGAAAAAGGCAATACCTGCAATGTTGCCGACGCCCAAATGACGCTGAAAGTTAATTTGAAAGATGCGTTTTCAAATGTTGATAATTTCTTGCCTGCCAATGCTTTTACGCCTAATGGTGATGGCACAAACGACTTTTTTGAGATGGAAAACTTGCCTGCCGTAGCCGATTTCAACCGAATTTTACCCGTAGATAATTGCCTTTACCGATACAATGGCATCAAAATCTACAATCGTTGGGGCAAGGAAGTTTTTGAAAGCAAAGACCGCAATTTTAAATGGGACGGCAGTGGCTTGCCCGCAGGCGTGTATTTTTACGTAATTGATTACACTACTCGCAGGTTTAAAGGCACTGTATCAATTATGAAGTAATCCTTTTTTGTCTTGTATTTGCCTTGTTAGCAACCTAAGTTCTCTCTGTACGTTAAATAAGTCCATTGAGCGAAGCCGAAATGAACTTGCTTACAACGTGCAGAGAGAGTTTTTTTGAAATATTCAAATCAAAAACTTTTTTATGTCTTTTCGCAAAGAAATTCGCCTTTTTGATGCCGTAATGCTCGTTTCGGGAACGATGATTGGCTCGGGAATTTTTATTGTTAGTTCTGATATTGCTCAAAAAATGCAATCTTCGGCAGGGCTGCTGTGGGTTTGGTTGCTTACAGGGATTATCACAATGACAGGGGCTTTGAGCTATGGCGAATTAGCCGCTTTGATGCCACAAGCAGGGGGACAATACGTGTTCTTACGCAAAACTTACAATGATTTAGTAGCCTTTCTGTATGGTTGGACAGTGCTGGCTGTTATCCAAACAGGTACGATTGCTGCCGTAGCCGTTGCTTTTGCCAACTTTTCGGGCGAGCTTTTGCCATTTATTAGCAAAAAGAACGTAGTTTTTGAGTTGAGTAATTTTAAAATCGCTACTAATCAATTACTTGCGATAGCCGTTATTTGGCTTCTTACCTTTATCAATGCCAAAGGCGTAAAATATGGCACGCTTATTCAGAACCTTTTTGGAAGCACGAAAATCATTGCTTTGTTGGTATTGTTACTAATTATTTTCATTTTTGGGCGTAATGCCGAAGCCATTGAACTGAATTTTGGGAAATACTGGGCTATACCCGATACAATAAGTTGGCAAGATTTTGTGCCTTTGATGGCAGTAGCGATGATTGGCTCGCTGTTTTCGAGTGATGCGTGGAACAACGTTAGCTTTGCAGGCGACGAAATCGTTGAACCTCAAAAGACTATCCCTCGCAGTTTAGCCATCGGGACAGGCTTGGTTACGCTTGTGTATTTGCTCACGAACATTGCTTATTTGGTAGCTTTGCCTTTGCCACAAATTCAAGCTAATGAACTGGTAGCCACTACGGCGGCGTACAATGTGCTTGGCAAAATAGGCTTGCTTTTGGTTTCGGTCTTGATAATGATTTCTACGTTTGGTTCGGATAACGGCTGTATTCTTTCGGGGGCGAGGGTGTATTATGCGATGGCACAAGACGGCTTGTTTTTTTCGGCTTTGGGAAAACTCAATAAAAATGACGTTCCGCAGAATGCTTTGGTAGTACAGGCAATTTGGGCTTCGGTTTTGTGTCTTTCGGGGGCGTATAGCGATTTGCTCGGCTACGTGATGTTTGCTGTAATGCTTTTTTATTTTCTTACGATTTTAGCAATTTTTGTTTTGCGTAAAAAAATGCCTGATGCTCCACGCCCTTACAAGGCTTTTGGTTATCCTTTTGTGCCTGCTTTGTATCTTTTGCTCATCACGATTATTAGCTTTTTGTGGCTTGTGCAAGAACCTTACACGCGTTACGGCTTTCTGATTGTACTAACGGGCTTACCTGTGTATATTTTTTTGAGCAAGAGAAAAAAGCATTTACCAGCCTAATCCTTTTGGTTTTTGATTATCAAACCTTTGCTTTTTGGAGTGAAAAAAAAACTTACACATACCGATAGGTACGAGGATAAAGTCTTATTTTTGTTTGAAACTCTTGCTTGAATTACTACAAATGTAAAAATAGTAAGGACGAGTAGTAAAGACGAAAAATTTTTCGCCTTTACTAAAATAGCATTGCAAATGGTTTATGTATGAAATACAATCCTGAAAAACATCAGCGGCGTTCTATACGATTAAAGGGGTACGATTATTCCCAATCAGGGGCGTATTTTGTAACCTTATGCACACAGCACAGAGAATGTCTATTTGGGGAAATTGTGAATGGTGAAATGCATTTGAATGAATGTGGTAAAATTGCCGAACACAGTTGGTTAGAGATTCCACAACATTATCCCCACGCATCGTTAGATGAATTTGTAATTATGCCCAATCACGTGCATGGAATTATTGTTTTAAATGGTAATAATGTAGGGGCGAAAAATTTTTCGCCCCTACAACAAACCCAATCAAAACATTATTTGCGTGGTACGTCTAAAACCATTGGTTCAATTGTACGGGGTTTCAAAATCGGGGTAACAAAATGGTTTCGCCAACATACCGATATTTACACCGTTTGGCAACGCAATTATTACGAACGCATCATTCGTAACGAAACTGAATGGCAACGTATCCGCAAATACATCGTAAATAATCCAATCCAATGGGAAAACGATGAAAATTATACCAAACCAAAAAAACAGTAGTAGGAGCGAAAAATTTTCGCCCCTATGTTCAATTTTAGGTTAAACAGCATTACAAAATTTATGGAAAAAGAACGAAAAGATACTTCTAAGGTGGTGCCTGTAAGGCAAGGAGCATCGGCTCTTAATTTAGGAAAGGTACAACCGCAGGCACGCGATTTGGAGGAGGCTGTTTTGGGGGCTTTGATGTTGGAAAAAGATGCTATGATGACGGTAGCGGATATTTTGCATACAGAATGTTTTTACGACCCTCGTCATAAAGAAATTTATACGGCTATCGTAGAGCTATTTGCTGAGTCTCAACCTATTGATATACTGACAGTTAAGCAAAAATTACAAAAATTAGGCAAATTGGAGGCGGCAGGCGGGGCAGTATATTTGGCAGAGATTACCTCAAAGGTCAATTCGGCGGCAAATATTGCTTTTCATGCTCGCGTTGTTTTGGAGGCTTACATCAAAAGGGCTGTGATTGAAATTGTCGGTAAATTGGGAACAATGGCTTACGAAGACACCACCGACGTGTTTGATTTGCTCGATACAGCCGAAAAAATGTTTTTTCATATTTCGGAAAAAAATATTCGCAAAAACTACTTGCAAATGTCTGATTTGATGAGGAAAGCTCTCAAAGAATTAGACGAAAAAAGACAGAAAAAAGATGGACTAACAGGCGTTCCTTCGGGTTTTGTACAATTAGACCGCATTACGGCAGGGTTTCAGCCTTCCAACCTAATTATTATTGCGGCTCGCCCGGGTATGGGTAAAAGTGCTTTTACTCTTTCGGTAGCCCGAAACGCCGCTGTAGAATATAATACTCCTGTGGCAATATTTTCGCTCGAAATGTCTGCCTTAGAGCTTGTTAATCGGCTTATCTCGGCAGAGGCAGAAATTGAAAGTGAAAAAATCAAAAAGGGACAACTCAACGAGAACGATATGAAGCATCTGCATAGCCGCTTACTGCGACTGACCGAAGCCCCCATTTTTATTGACGATACACCTGCTCTTTCGGTATTAGAACTTAGAGCCAAAGCCCGACGACTAAAAGCACAACACAATATACAACTGATAATGATTGACTATCTGCAACTAATGTCAGGTAGCGAAGTAGGCAAAGGAAATCGCGAGCAAGAAATTGCTTACATCTCTCGTTCGTTAAAAAACCTTGCCAAAGAATTAGATATTCCTATCATTGCTCTTTCGCAACTCTCGCGAGCCGTAGAAAACAGAGGAGGTGACAAAAAACCTCAACTTTCCGATTTGAGAGAGTCAGGTAGCATTGAGCAAGATGCTGATGTGGTAATGTTTTTGTATCGCCCCGAGTATTACAAAATTACACAAGACGAAGAGGGTAGAGACGTAACAGGCACAGGAGAGGTTATCATAGCCAAACACCGAAACGGCTCTTTGGATAGTGTAAGGCTAAAATTTATCGGCAAATACACTAAATTTGACAACCTCGATAGCGGTTCGGATTTATCGGACATTTATCCTGACTTTGCTCTCCCTACTACCCCTCGTATCCCAAATAATTTTGAGACACCCAACACTACACCCACAGAAAATCAGGTACATAGTGTTACCCAAACTTTTGCGAGCAAAATAAACGACAGAAATTCGCAGCAAGCTAACAATACGAATGACATCAATCCCGATGATATGCCTTTTTAAACAGCGATTGCTGAGTTTATGCTTGGCAATTGTTGTTTTTTATGATTGTTTCGGTAAAATCATCTTCAACAACGAAGTGAGTTGGTCTTTGAGGTCTTTTCTATGGACAATAAAATCTAAAAAGCCGTGTTCTAAAACAAATTCGGCAGTTTGGAAACCTGTGGGTAAATCTCTGCCAATTGTTTCGCGAATTACTCGTGGTCCTGCAAAGCCAATCAAAGCACCGGGTTCGGCAATGTTGAAGTCACCAAGCATTGCAAACGAGGCAGTTACGCCGCCTGTGGTGGGGTCGGTAAGCAACGAAATGTAAGGCAAACCAGCTTTATCTAATAGTGAAAGTTTGGCGGCGGTTTTTGCCATTTGCATCAGCGAAAAACCTGCTTCCATCATTCTTGCCCCCCCTGAGCGTGAAATCGCCAAGAAAGGAACTTTTTTAGCAATGGCATAATCAATAGCACGAGCAATTTTTTCGCCTACTACCGAACCCATCGAACCACCAATAAAACTAAAATCCATACAAGCAATCACTATCGGCAAGCTATTCATTTTGCCATAGGCAGTGCGTACGGCATCTTTGAGGTTAGTCTTTTTTTGGGCTTCGGCAATGCGTGTGGGATAGTCTTTGCTATCGGAGAATTTCAGCGGGTCGGCAGAGGTCATCGTGGCATTGAGTTCCTCAAATTCGTTGTTATCAAATAAAATAGAAAAATATTCAACAGAACCGATACGCTCGTGATAGCTACAATTGAGGCAAGTGTAAAAGTTCTCTTGCAATTCGCGTGTAAGCATCACTTTTTTGCAAGAAGGACACTTGTACCAAAGTCCATCAGGTGATTCTTTCTTTTCGGAAGTGGGCGTCTGAATGCCTTGCGTTTGTCTGATAAACCAACTCATTGATGTATTTTTATTTGTTTTGTTGCGAAAAACTGCTCGCAAATTACAAAGTTTTTGTACCTTTACCAAAAAATATGCGTAACAATGAAGTTTTACAATCCCTTTCGCAAGGTATATTCCGAACAAGAGCTTGAAATATTTGAGTTTTTTCAAAAAGTACGCCTTTTTGAGAAACTTTCTGAAAAAGAAATGGAAGAGTTTTTGCCATTTATGCATCTACGCGAATACAGGCAAAACGAAGTAGTTTTTTTCAGAAACGACCCCAGCCAAGCTATTTACATTATCAAAAAAGGCACAATAGAGTTAAATTTAGACTTGCAAGAAGATTTTGAGCCTTTGGCTTTCGCCAAAACAGGCATCACTATCGGTGTAAATGCTCTTTTGGAAAATAGCGAAAGAGTATATAACGCCATTGTGCGTTCGCAAGAGGCAAAATTGTACGTATTGCCACAGGTTAATATTTTTGAAATATTCAGGTACAAACCCAAAATCCAAGCCAAAATGATGACCTCACTTGCCGAAATTTACAACGAAAACACTAAAAACCTTTTCGATGCTTATAGAAAAAATATCGGACTTTTCTCCATCGGTGAGGCATATATGAAAACTTTTAGAAGCGAATGATGAGAGATGAATGATGAATGATGAACGCTGAGCGAAGTCGAAGCATAAATGATGAATAAAAAGTATAAAGTATTGAATTTCAAATGTTTGAATAGAAATGTTTTCAAAAATATTTTCATTTTTTCTATGTTTTTGTGCAAGTAATCTTTTGGCACAAGAGATAAATATTCCACTTGGTACGTGGCGAACACACTTGCCCTATCGTTCGGTGCGTTCGGTGGCGTTAGCCGAAAGGCAAATTTATGCCGCCTCTGAGTCGGGGGTTTTCGTTTTTGACGCTGAAAATAAAACTACTCAAATTCTCTCCAAAAGCAACGGACTTTCAGAAGCACAAGCCACGCAAATTGCTTATCATTTGCCTACAAAAAAAGTTATCATCGCCTACTTCAACGGCAACATTGACCTCATAGAAGCCAATCGCATACGAAACGTGCCTACTATTCGCAACTCTGCCAACATTCCCGAAAATACCAAGAGCATAGAGCATATTTTCTTGCAAGGACAATTTGCCTACCTTTCAGCAGGTTTTGGTGTGGTGGTTTTGGATTTGCAAAACAACGAAGTCAAAGAAACTTGGAAAAATTTGGGAACAGGCGGAAGCAGTCTATCCGTAACCGCCTGCACTTTCGATGGCAACAGGTTTTTTATTGCAACGCCACAAGGCATTTTCAGAGCAAGTGCCAACAGCAATCTGCAAGATTTTAATAGCTGGCAAAAATATACTTTGGCAAGTGCTTTGCCACAAGTTGCCGCCCAGAAAGTTGTTTTCGCAGGCAACACTATTTACGCTACGCTCAATAGTCAAGGCGTCTATAAATTGCTCCCCAACGATACTTGGCAGAAAGTCAATTCCATTAGCCAAACAAACTTTCAGAATTTGCAAGTTTCTGAAAATAAAGTAGTTGTATGCACTGAAAACAAAGTTATTCTCTTAAACCAAAACGATACAACTACGCTCATTACAAATCCTATTTTTACACAATGCAATGATTTTCTGAAAGAAAACAACACTTTTTGGATTGCCGATGACCGCAACGGCTTGCTCGGTAACTGGGAAGGTGTTTTCAAATCGTATAGCCCCAACGGTACATTCAGCAACCGCAACTGGCGAACACTCTATTTTGATGACAAAATCTTAGCTCTTTCAGGTGGCTACAACGCCTCGTACAATAACCTAAACCGAACCGATGGTTTCGATATTTTTAAAAATGGCTTTTGGCAAAGCTACAACGCTTCGGGACTCGAAGATGTAAAACCTGCTCCTTTTGCCTTCGATTTGAATTGTGCCGCCTACAATCCTTCCAAAAAAATCCTTAGTATCGGCTCTTTCGGAAATGGTATCATTCAACAAAATGCACAAGGCAATTTCAGTGTAATTGATGAAACCTCTGCCCAAACACCATTTTTCAACAATACAGATGTAAAAATTACAGCTCTGCAATACGATAGGCAAGGCAATTTGTGGGTAGCTCAATACGGCGTAACTAATTCTTTGCATCGCCAAGCCCCCGAGGGTTCGTGGCAGTCTTTTGGCTTCAATTCGGCTACGCGTTTTCCTTTGGATATTCTTATCGACACGCGTGGCAACAAATGGATACGCCTTGCCCCCGCAGGCTTTGCAGGAGGCATTTGGGTAACAAATTCCGAAGAAAACCAAAATAAGCATCTTACACCTTCCAACGGAAGGCTTACCAATGGCAATATTCTCTCGTTGGCAATGGACAAAAACGGTGTTATCTGGATAGGTTCGGAAAGTGGCGTAATGACCGTTTTCAATTCTTTTGATGTTTTTAGAAGTAATTTTCAGGTAACTTTTCCGATTTTTGAACGCAGGCAATTGCTCGAAAGCATTGCTGTTACGGCTATCGCTATCGACGGAGCAAACCGAAAATGGTTCGGAACACGAAACAACGGCATCTATCTTTTTGATGAAAACATTACTCGTTTGCTTGCTCATTTTACTGCTGAAAATTCGCCACTCATATCCAACAACATTCGCCATATCGCTATCAACGACCGCACAGGTGAGGTTTTCATCACGACCGAACAGGGCATCTGCTCGTATCGCGATGGTGTGAGCGAGGCTTCCGAAAATTTTGGTAATGTAAAAGTTTTTCCTAATCCTGTAAAGCCCGATTTTGCAGGTTTGGTAGGCATCGAAGGGCTTGCCGAAAATGCAGAGGTGAAAATTACAGATATTTCAGGCAAATTGTTTTACCAAACCATAGCCAAAGGCGGTACAGCCACTTGGAACGTCAGAGATTACAACGGCAGGCGTGCCGCACCGGGCATTTACTTGGTATTTGCCGCCACGCCACAAGGAGAGCAAAAGCAAGTCGCAAAAATTGCCGTGCTTTGAAACCGTGAAATAGAAATCAAAAACGTAGCTTAAATGTAAGCTGACTGCCCTCAATTTGCACTTTTTCTAAAAACTTGCGTATTTTCGGAGCATTACGCTGATGAGCCAAAGTCATTGAAACATCAAAAAGTAGCAAAAAACTACCTTGCAAAATCAACGATTTTCCAAAACCGCTCAAACGTTCGGGCAATCGACTTACATTTTTTGACTTTTCCATAAGAAAAAATCCTATGGCAATGTAGCCAACATCAAGCCCTGCATTGAAAAGCAGTATTTTCTGCATCTGATGATGATTGCCAATAGCCTCTTGCCACGAAACCGCCTCACCGCTATATGCCTGATACAATCCGAAACCTGCCAAAGTCAAATTCACTACATTCCAAGCTACGTTCATTTCTTGAAAATACTTTGCCTCGCCTTTTGCACCACTTGCCCAAGTGATGCCACCAACAAGGATATTGCCTACTGCCCAACTGCCTAATATCCACATTCCTGTTCGGTTAATTTTTTGGTAGCTTTCGGCAAAATCTTTGAAACCTTCGGAATTATTTGTATTTTGAGCCGCTAAAAAATGAACTATCAACAGCAAAACGATAGTTGCAACCAAGTGCCTAACATATATCTGCATACTTTTGAAAATTTGTTCCTTAGCAAAACAACACAAAAGCATTTTTGTTTAAAATCAAAAATTTGCACTACGCCTTGAACTATCTACAAAAAGCCCAAAACGAAGGACTTATTCGCATCAGGCAAGACGAAGTTTTTTACAAGCCCTTAGAACAAAATTTTCCGCTCACGCCCGAAGAGCAAGTAAGAGCCGAAATTTTTGCCAAAATTATTTATCATTACGGCTATCCTGCCGAACGCATCGCCTTTGAGTATCCCGTCAAAATGGGTTCGAGCTACAAACGCATTGATATTCTTATTTTTGCCGATAACGCCAAGCAAATACCTTTTTGTATTGTTGAATGTAAAAAAAGCACCGTAGGCGAAAGCACTTTCGCAGAAGCCATAGAACAGGCTTTTTCTTACGATAACCAATTATACGCCAAATATTTATGGATAACTTCGGGTAGGCAGGAGGTTTTTTTCAAATCCGAACACAGCCGCACAGGTAGAAGACGTTACCGACTCAACGACATTCCTAAATTTGCTTTCAAAGACCAACTCTGGTACAAAATTTCGGAGGCACTGCAAGTGGCTTGGGGCTTTGTGAGAGAGTTGTACGAAGAATTTGTTGCTCCTACGCTTAAAGCTCGTTGGTTTGCACGTTTGTTGCTGTTTTTGCTTGTGTTTATGTTGTGCAATTATGTAGCCAGTTGGGCGAATGTGCAGTGGCTTACGCCTTATGCTATCAAAAATGCTTGGCTGCAATCGTACAATTTCAAGCATTTGTTTTGGATAGGGACGAGTTGTGCTACGTTGGTGGGGGCGTGGCTACTTCGGCACAGCCTCGTGCCTGACGATTTGCTTTCAGCTTCAAAAGTCGCTGAAAAAGCCAAACAACGCAACAATTGGGTATTGATAGCGACGGTGCTTATTCTTGTACCTTCGTATTTTTGGATAGAGTTGTTTTTTGATTACGATACGAAATATTGTTTTCGTTGCAAACCTTGTGTCTCGGAGTGGCGATGTTGGTGGTCTTTTGCTCATTTCAAATTGTATCCAAAAGAAGAACGAATTTGGGAGTATTTGTTGCCTTCGTGGGTGGTGGTAGCCGTGCAGGCAGTAGCGGGTTTGCTCGTTGGCGGGTTGTTGAAAATGTATGCACAAATACGCTGAAATATATTCTCATAATTTTATCTTAATTTTTATCAAATAAAATTTTGATTTTCAATAATTTTTAGATGAAGTTTGTTTGTAAGTTTGTAAAAAATTTTATTTTTTTGAACCCTTTGCGAAAAAAATTGTTACATTTGTTGTTGAACAGAAAGTATAATTAAAACATCACTAAAAACATAGTATGGTATAGTATTTGTAGTGTATTAAAAACAATATATTTTTTTGTTTTTTGTATTAAAAAAATGTTTATCTTTGCATGATAGTTCTTTGATACATTGGTAGGAGGTT
>Ga0308417_1002880_pt1 | contig 11184 bp, 7 predicted proteins | sample HotsprSampleOS65_FD_203528 | JGI IMG/M metagenome (GOLD analysis project Ga0308417, IMG submission 203528) | Hot spring phototrophic mat microbial communities from Octopus Spring, Yellowstone National Park, Wyoming, United States - 20090730_OS65 ... | reverse complement strand
GTGTAGGACAGCGTGTTGTTGATCGCGCCCCTCACCTGCGGCGCGGAGCCGGTCCAGTCGATCACCATCCGCTCGCCGTGCTTGGCGACTCGGCAGAGGAGGCGGATCGGCCTGCCCGCGTCGATCTGGTCGTCGTCGATCCAGTCCTCGAAGCTCGCCTCGCCGTCAGGCAGAGCGGCGAGCGCGGCGCGGGTCAGACGTTCCGTGTGGTCGGTCACCGCCTGCATCAGAGCGATCACGGTGTCGGCACCGTGGGCGGAGACGAGCTCCGCGAGGCCGCGTTCGGCGATCGCGCAGGCGGCGAGCTGGGCGCGCAGGTCCCCCATCACCCGGTCGGGCACGCGCACGTTCTTCTCGATCAAGGCGAGCAGGGTCGCGTTCGGCACGCCGCGTTCGTGCAGCTTGAGGGGAGGGATCCGCAGCCCCTCCTGGAAGATCTCGGTGCTGTCGGAGGCGTTCGAGCCGGCGACGCGGCCGCCCACATCCGTATGGTGGCAGATGGTGGCGGCGATGGCGACGATGCGGCCCGCGTGGAACAGCGGGCGGAAGACGAAGATGTCGGGCAGGTGCATCCCGCCCGAGAACGGGTCGTTCAGGATCAGCACGTCCCCCGGCGCAATATCGGATCCAAAATGATCGAGCGCCGCCCGGAGCGCGACCGGGATCGAGCAGAGATGCCCAGGCAGCGACAGCCCTTGCGCGACGAGGCGGCCCTGCGCGTCGCAGAGGGCGGTCGAGTAGTCCATGATGTTCTTGAGCACACCGGAGTAGCTCGCGCGGTAGATGGTGAGCGCCATCTCGTCGGCGAGCGCGACGATGGCGTTGCGGAACAGCTCGAAGGCGATCGGGTCGATGGGCCCGGGGATGTGGCGATCGGTCATGGCTCGGCTGGTCGTGGCGTGCGCGGGTCGAGGCAGGCCGGAACAGACCTCTTTACGCTTGCACGGGTCTTGCGGGCGGCCAAGAGCCTCGCGCAGGATAAGACGTGCGTCCGGTCGGGCGCGAACCGGGAGAGGCTTCGAAAATGACTGCGGGGGAAGTGATGATGAGCACGAAGGATCTCGGGCGTCTCGCCCGGTGGGCGGCGGCGGCTGCCGCCTGCGCCTTGGGCATCTCGCTGGGCCAGGGCCCGGCAGAGGCGCAACAATTGCCCCAGACGAACCTTCGGACGATCGCCTACACCTCGAACCTCTATCTCTGGTTCGATGTCGAGAAGAAGTTCTTCGAGCAGGACCTTCCTGCCGCCTCGGGCGGGCGGGTGAGGATCGAGGCGATGCCGCATGACCTCGCCGGGATCCGCGGCCCCGAGGTGCTCGGGCTTCTGCAGAACGGCACGCTGCAGCTCGCCTCGCAGAACCTCTCCTACATGGCCGGCGATGACCCGCGCTTCGAGGGGATCGACCTCGCGGGCTTTGCGATCACCACCGAGGCGGTGCGCAAGGCGACGGAGGCGTACCGGCCGGTGCTCCAGCGCGTGGCGCTCGAGAAGTTCAACACGCGCCTGCTCGGCATAGCACCCCTGCCGCGGCAGGTATTCTGGTGCCGGATCCCGATCACTGGCCTTGCCGACCTCAAGGGCAAGCGCGTGCGTGTGTTCAACGCCACGCTGTCGGATTTCATGGCCGGTGTCGGCGGCACGACCATCACCATGCCGTTCGTCGAGGTTGTGCCTGCGCTGCAGCGCGGCCTCGCCGACTGCGCCGTTACCGGAACGACCTCCGGCTACTCCGCGAAGTGGCCCGAGGTGACGACGCATCTCTATCCGCTCACCGTCGGCTGGGCGATGGTGTTCTGGGCGGCGAACGAGACGACATGGCGGGGCCTGCCGGCGCCGGTCCAGGCCTTCCTCGCCGAGCAGTATCGCAAGCTCGAGGCGTCGGCGTGGGAGGCGCAGGCGAAGTACGACGCCGAAGGGGTCGCCTGCGCCACCACCGGCCCCTGCACGCTTGGGCAGCCTGGGCGGATGACGCTCGTTCCGGTGAGTGCGGCCGACGAAGCCGAGCGTACGCGCATCCTCAACGCGACCGTGCTGCCGAACTGGGCGCGTCGCTGCGGGCGGGCTTGCGTCGAGGAATGGAACGCCACCGTCGGCGCGGCGCTCGGCCTCCGCGCTCCCGTCAACTGAGGGATCCTGCGGGGCAGGGAACCGCCTGCCCCGACGCGCCGCATGGCCGCGCTGCTCGATCGGCTGATCGGTGTCCTCGGTGCGCTTGCGCGCGGCGGCGCCTGGTTCGGCGGGGCGCTTCTGTTCGCCGCCGCCTTCATGATCGGGGCCGAAGTTCTGCTGCGGAAACTTGCCGGGATCTCGATCGGCGGGGCGGACGAGCTCGCGGGCTACGTGCTCGCGATCGCCTCGGCCTGGGCGTTCGGTTTCGCCCTCTTGTCCCGCGCGCATATCCGCATCGACACGCTCTACGCGCTCCTGCCGAAGCGGCTGCAGGCGCTCCTTGATCTGGTCGCGCTCGCCCTCACGACCTTCTTCTTCGGCTTCCTCGCCTGGTTCGCCTGGGCCTATCTGATGCGGACCGTCTCGCTCGGGGCGCGGTCGATGACGCCGCTGCAGACGCCGCTTGCCATCCCGCAGTCGCTCTGGGTGGCGGGGCTCATCGTGTTCGTCTCGCTCGCCGCGCTCCTGTGGCTGCGCGCACTCATCGCCGTGCTTGCGGGCGATCTCACCACCTCGGCGCGGCTGATCGGCTCGCGCACCGCCAAGCAGGAGGTGGAGGAGGAGATCGCCGAGGCGAAGGCGATCCTCGAGCGCGACGCTGCGCGGCGCTGAGGCGGCCGGGATGGCTTCGGCGGAGGGCGGGCGGACGCGATGATCGGGGCGACCTTCGGCGGCCTGTTTCTCCTGCTCGCCCTCTCGGTTCCGGTCGCCGCGGCGATGGGGCTCGTCGGCCTCTATCTCTCGGACACGTATGCCTTCATGCCGGTCTGGCGCGGCATCGGGCAGATGGCATGGAACGCCGGCAACGACGGCGTTCTGGTCGCGGTGCCGTTCTTCATCCTGCTCGGCGAGCTCCTGCTTCGGTCGGGGATGGCGGCCCGGATGTATGGTGCGATGGCGAAATGGCTCTCCTGGCTGCCTGGCGGGCTGATGCACGCCAATATCGGCACCTGCGCGCTGTTCGCCGCCACCTGCGGCTCGTCGGTGGCGACGGCGGCGACCGTCGGCACCACCGCGATCGGCGAGATCAGGCGTTTCGGCTACAACGAGCGGCTGTTCCTCGGCACGATCGCCTCCTCCGGAACCCTCGGCATCCTCATTCCCCCCTCGATCAACCTGATCATCTACGGGGCGCTGACCAACACCTCGATCCCGAAGCTCTATCTTGCGGGGTTCATCCCGGGCTTCCTGCTCGCTTTGCTGTTCAGCCTCACCGTTCTTGCCGCCTGCGCTCTGCGCCCCGCTTGGGCCGGGCGCCGGCTCAGCGTTGCCTGGAAAGAACGTTTCGCGATCCTGCCCGATCTCCTGCCGCCGTTGTCGATCTTCCTGCTCGTGGTCGGGTCGATCTACGCCGGCTGGGCGACGCCGACGGAAGCCGCGGCGCTCGGCGTGCTCGGAGCGCTCCTCCTCGCCGCCCTGAACCGGAGGCTCACGCCCTCGGTTCTGCGCGAGGTGGTCGAGGGAACGATGCGCACGACGGGGATGACGATGCTGATCCTCGTCGGCGCCTATTTTCTCAATTTCGTGATGGGCACGGTGGGGCTGACCCGACGCGTCGGCGCCTTCATGAACGATCTCGCACTCGGGCCGACGCTGACCATCCTCGTGATCGTCGGCTTCTACATCCTGCTCGGCTGCTTCATGGAGACGCTGTCGATGATGGTCGCGACGGTGCCGATCTTCACCCCCGTCGCGGTCTCGCTCGGTTACGACCCGGTGTGGTTCGGCATCCTCGTGATCCTGCTCGTCGAGACGGCGATGATCACGCCGCCTGTCGGGATCAACCTGTTCGTGGTGCACGGGCTGCGCGGCGAGGGAAGCCTCAACGACGTGATCCTCGGCGCTCTTCCCTTCGTTCTGACCCTGATGGTGATGATCGGGCTTGTGATCGCCTTCCCGGGGATCGTGCTCTTCCTGCCGCGCGCTATGGGCTAGCGGCCGAGATACGCCACCGCGTCGATCTCCACCTTCAGCCCCTCGGTCGCGAGGCCGACGATCACGGTCGCTCGGTGCGGCGGGTCCTCGGGGAAGTACCGCCAGAACACCGCGTTCATCGCCGCGAAGTCGGCACGGTCGGTGATGTAGAGCGTCACCTTGGCGACGTCCTTCAGCGTGCCGCCGGCGGCCTCGACCAGAGCCTTGATGTTCTCGAGCGTGCGCATCGTCTGGCTCGTGATGTCGTGGCCCTCGAGCGTGCCGTCCGGCCGGTAGCCGACGGAACAGATGTAGAGCGTGTCGCCGCAACGCACCGCCTGGGGGAAGGGCAGCGAGGCCTTTCAGGCGCGGTCGGACGAGACGGGCGTCTTCGGCATGCGTGGCTCTCCCCTGCGGTGGCGCGCCCGTCAGGCGGCGAAGAAGTCGCGCGCGATCACGGAGGCGATCCAGTCGACGATCACCGCGTAGCCGCGCTCGCCGGTCTCGGCCAGAGCGAGGCCCGGGTCGCCAATATGGCCCCAAGGCGTGTGGTCGCGGTAGCTCCGGGTCGCGTAGAAGATGCCGCCGCCCGTCTTGACGTGCTCGGGGCCTTGGATCTTTCGCATCACCTCGGGCGGGAGGTGGTGCACGGGGCCCCGCTCGGGGTGCACCAGTTCCGGGTGCGTCACGAGCAGGCGCGAGGTCTCGCCCTCGCCGCCATGGCCCTCGCCCTTCGTCGAGCGCTGGATCGTGTGGTAGACGCGCGAGAGGGGTGCGAGCCAGTTGAGCACCACCGCGCGCGTCTCGGGCAGGGTGTCGACGATCTCCTGTGCCGCGACCATCATCGAGGGCAGGTTGCCGTCATGCCCGTGCACGAGCACGAAGTCTCGGAATCCCGTCCGGTGCAGCGAGGCGGCGATCTCGGCGAGGAGCGCGATCAGCGTCCGTGACGAGATCGAGACGGTGCCGGGAAAGCCCAGGTGGAAGCTCGAGGTGCCGAAGGGGATCACGGGGCCGATCACCACCTCGCGGCCTTGGGCGGCAAGCCGAAGCGCGACGCGGCGGCAGATCTCGCGCGCCTCCATCGTGTCGGTGCCGAGCGGAAGATGCGGCCCGTGCGCCTCGGTGGCCCCGACGGGCAGGAGGATGAGCCGCGTGCGCGCAACCGCCGCCTCCACCTCCTGGCCCGTCATCTCGGTGAGCGTGGCGGGCCCCTTCTGCACGTAGAGAACGCCGCCCGCGGCGGCGTCCGGCGCGCTCTCCTCCATACCCTGCCTCTCCCTCAGCGCTCGTCCTCGCCGGCCCGCCGGATCAGGATCTCGCGCTTGCCGACATGGTTCGGCGGCCCGACCACGCCTTCCTTCTCCATCCGCTCGATCAGCCGCGCGGCACGGTTGTAGCCGATCTGCAGGTGGCGCTGGATGAAGGAGGTCGAGGCCTTGCCCTCGCGCGCAACCAGCGCCACGGCCTTGTCGTAGAGGGCGTTCTCGTCGCCTTCGTCGGCGGAGGGGAGGTCGAGGCCGGGTGTCGGCGCGCCCGCTCCCGTTCCCGCTCCGGCGTCGGCCAACGCCGATTCCGGCTCGGTCACCTCGTCGACATAGTCGGGCTCGCCGAGGCTGCGCAGATGGGCGACGACGCGCTCCACCTCGCTGTCGGACACGAAGGGGCCGTGCACGCGCACGATCCGCCCGCCATCGCCGAGGCGCAGCATGTCGCCCTGGCCAAGGAGCTGCTCCGCCCCCTGCTCGTTGAGAATGGTTCGGCTGTCGACCTTGCTCACCACGCGGAACGAGATCCGGGTGGGGAAGTTCGCCTTGATCACGCCGGTGATCACATCCACCGAGGGGCGCTGTGTTGCCATCACGAGGTGGATCCCGGCCGCGCGCGCCATCTGCGCGAGCCGCTGCACCGTCGCCTCGATCTCCTTGCCGGCGACCAGCATCAGGTCCGCCATCTCGTCGACGACGATGACGATGAAGGGAAGCGGCTCGAGCGAAAGCGGCTGGTCCTCGTAGGTGGGCTTGCCGGTCTCTGGGTCGAACCCGGTCTGCACACGCCGGCTGAGGGTCTCGCCCTTGGCGCGCGCCTCCGCCACCCGCGCGTTGTAGCCGCCGATGTTGCGCACGCCGAGCTGGCTCATCAGCCGGTAGCGGCGCTCCATCTCACGCACCGCCCATTTGAGCGCGCCCACCGCCTTCGCCGGGTCGGTCACCACCGGGGCGAGCAGATGCGGGATCCCCTCGTAGACCGAGAGCTCGAGCATCTTCGGGTCGATCATGATCAGCCGGCACTCGGCGGGCGAGAGCCGCATCACGAGCGAGAGGATCATCGTGTTGATCGCGACCGACTTGCCCGAGCCGGTGGTGCCGGCGATCAGAAGATGCGGCATGGCAGCAAGATCGACGATCTCCGGCGCGCCGCCGATGTCCTTGCCGAGAGCGAGGTTGAGCCGCCCGCGCGCCTTGGCCCAGGCCTCCGAGGAGAGGAGCTCGGAGAGCCACACCGTCTCGCGGCGCGAGTTCGGCAGCTCGATGCCGATCGCGTTCCGCCCAGGGACGACGGCGACACGAACGGAGAGGACGCTCATCGAGCGCGCGATGTCGTCGGCGAGCCCGATCACGCGGGCCGACTTCGTCCCGGGCGCCGGCTCGAGCTCGTAGAGGGTGACGACCGGCCCCGGGCGGATCGCGGTGATCCTCCCTTGGACGCCGAAATCGGCGAGCACGCCCTCGAGCAGCCGGGCATTCGCCTCGAGGCTCTCCTCGGTCGGGCGGCCCGGGCGGTTCGCGGGCGGTGCGGCGAGCAGGGCGAGCGGCGGCGGCACCCAAGCGCCGAGCGGCAGCGAGGCCTGGGCGGCGGCGGCGGAGCGCTTGGGCTCGGGCGCAGGCGCGACGCGCGGCCGCTGCTCAGCCGCGGGCACGGGGGCGATGGGGGGCGCGACAGCGGCGGCAGGCTCGGGCACTGCCTCCCGAGCCGCCGGCTCCGGCGCCCCCTCGAGGCCCGGCTCGCGTCGGTACACGGGCTCCGCCGCCGCCCGCTCGGCGCGTCGGCGCGCCCGCCAGGCGGCGAGACGTTCCGAAAGGTTCGCCCGGCGCCACAGCCCTGCCGCCGCCCGTCCGGCGCGCCCCGCACCCTCGCTCGCGCTCGCTGCCACCGCGCCGCCGGAGGCGGCGAGAGCACGCCCCGCGCCGCGCCACTCCCCGGCCGTCACCCCGAAGGCGGCGAGCGGCAGGAGAACCCCGAGCCCGGCGAGGAACAGGGTCGCGAAAGCGGCGCCGAAGGGCCCGAACAAGGACGCCGCAAGCTCCTGCGCCCCGCCCATGATCAGCCTGCCGATCACCCCGCCCGCCCCTGCGGGCAGGACGGGATGGCGAAGCTCGACGAGGGAGAGCGCCGTCGCGGCGGCGGGAAGGGCAAGGGCAAAGAGGCCGAGGCGCGCGAGCGGCGCCCCGAGCGGGCGATGGCTCACGAGACGCCAGGCCCAGACGAGCGGCGTGATGCCGGCGAGCAGGGCGGCAAGCCCCACGCCCTGGAGCAGCGCATCCGAGATCACCGCCCCGGCCGGGCCGGCGAGATTGCGCACCGGGCCTGAGCCGGCGGTGTTGAGGCTCGCGTCGCTCGGGTGGTGCGTGGCGAGCGCAACGAGAAGCGTCAGGCCGAGGACGCAACTGGCGAGCCCGGCGAGCTCTGCCGCCCGGCGGCGGAGAAAGGCGGCAAAGCCGGGCGGCAGGGTGCGGCGCAGGGCGGCACCGGGCGGCCCGGACGGGCCTGGAGATCGAGGCATGGCAGATCAAACTCTTGCACGCGACTCTTGAGATTATACCCCAAACCCTCGGCCGCTGTCCCGGCTGCCGGGTCGGACGGCGGTGATCACCCGCACCGGCGCCGACGGCCGGGGCGGTTGCCCGCTCCGCTAACGGTGCCTTAGGGGGAGGCGCTGTTTCTGGACGCGCCCGGCTCGCGCCATCGCCGGCGTCAGCCAAACCGCCGAGGAGAAGCTCCCGTGCGACGTGTCGCTCTTGTCGGTGCCGGCAACATCGCCCGCGTGCATCTCGAGGCCCTGCGCACGCTCCCGGGCATCCGGGTCGCGGCGGTGATCGACCCGAACCTCGAGGCGGCGCGGCGGCTCGCAGCCACGGTGCCCGAGGCAGAGTGTTTCGAGAGCGTCGAGTCGGCGCTCGCGGCCGGGGTTGTCGATGCGGCGCACGTGCTCGTGCCGCCGCCGCTGCATGCGGAGATCGCCCGCCGCCTGGTCGCTGCCAGGAAGCCGGTGCTGGTCGAGAAGCCGCTCGCGACGACCTCGGCTGACTGTGCCGCGATCGCGGCCGAGGCCGAGACAGCGGGCGTGCCGGTCGGCGTCAACCAGAACTATGTGCACCACCCGGCCTTCGTGAAACTGCGCCGGCTGGTCGAAGCCGGGCGGATCGGCCGGCCGAACCACGTGAGCTGCGTCTACAACGCGCCGCTTGCCCAGCTCGCCGCGCGGCAGTTCGCGCACTGGATGTTCGACGAGCCGCGCAACATCCTGCTTGAGCAGGCCGTGCACCCGCTGTCGCAGATCGTCGCCCTTGCGGGCGACATCGAGGAGGTGCAGGCGCTGGCCGAGCCGCCGATCGCGCTCGCGCCCGGCCTTCCGTTCCAGCGCAGCCTGACCGCCCTTCTCGCCTGTCGGCGCATGCCGGCGAGCCTGCGCTTCGCCGTCGGCCAGAGCTTTCCGTTCTGGCTCGTCTCGGTGATCGGCGATGATGGCGTGGCGGTTGCCGACATCTTCGGCAATCGGACCTGGCGGCATGCGCGCACGCGCTACATCGAGGCGCTCGACGGGCTGCTCGCCTCGGCCGCGACCGGCGGAGCGATCGCCACCGCGGGGGCGGTCAATCTCCTCGCCTATGCGCTCGCGCAGCTTCGGCTCAGGGGCCGGTCAGACCCGTTCTTCCTCAGCATGCGCGAGAGCATCGCCGCCTTCCACGACGCGCTCGACAGGGGGCAGCGGCCGTTCTGCGACGCCGCCTTCGGCCGGCGGCTCGTCTCGGTCTGCGAACGGATCGCCGATCGCGCCGGGGTGGGCGAGAGGGGAGCGCCACGCCGCCCTCCTCGCCCGCCCGCCCCGGAACGGTGGGACGTGGCGGTGCTCGGCGGCACGGGGTTCATCGGCACGGCGACGGTGCGTGCGCTTCTCGACGCAGGCTTGGCCGTCTCCGTGCTCGCGCGGTCGCCGCGCAACCTTCCGGATGTGTTCGACCGGCCGGAGGTCGCCCTCTTCCGCGGCGACATCCGCGACCGCGAAGCGGTGGCGCGCGCGATCGGGGGCGCATCGGTCGTCGTCAACCTCGCCCATGGCGGCGGCGGCGACAGCTACGAGGCGGTGCGCGCGGCGATGGTGGGCGGGGCGGAGGTGGTGGCGCGGCAGTGCCTCGCCTCTGGCGTGCGCCGGCTGGTCCATGTCGGTTCGATCGCCTCGCTCTATCTCGGCCCGGATGCGGCTGTGGTGACGGGTGCCACACCCTCCGATCCGCGCGCCGCGGAGCGCGCCGACTACAGCCGCGCCAAGGCGGAAGCGGAGCGGCTGCTCCACGAGCTCGCGGCACGCGAGGGGCTGCGCGTGGTGATCCTCCGCCCCGGCCTCGTGGTCGGCGCCGGCACCCCGCCCTTCCATGCAGGCCTGGGCTTCTCCTACAACGACCAGCACGTGATCGGCTGGAACCGAGGCGACAACCCGCTTCCCTTCGTTCTGGTGCGCGATGTCGCCGCGGCGATCGTCGCCGCCACCCGCGCCGAGGGGATCGATGGTCGGACGTACAATCTCGTCGGTGACGTCAGGCTGACCGCCCGCGCCTTCGTCGCGGAACTCGCGCGCGCGACCGGCCGCCCCTTGCGCTTCCATCCGCAGTGGCCGAGCCTGCTCTGGGCGGCGGAGGTCGCGAAATGGGCGATCAAGCGCGCCGGCGGGCGCCGGTCGCCGCTGCCGTCGCGGCGCGAGATTCTCTCGCGCGGCCTCTCCGCCACCTTCGACTGCACCGACGCCAAGCGCGATCTCGGCTGGCAGCCGGAGGGCGATCGCTCGGCCTTCATCCGAGAGGCGATCGAGGTGCACGCGGCATGACCCACGCCGCGCCCGTGATGCTCTCCGCCTTCTCGACCTTCGAGGTCGGAGGGCCGCAGGTGCGCTTCGCGCGGCTTGCCGCCCTGTTCGGCGACAGCTGGCGGCACGCGATCGTGGCCATGGACGGGGTGTATGACTGCGCCCGCCGCCTGCCCGATGGGCTCGCCGTGTCGTACCCGGAGGTGCGGGTGGTCAAGGGCGACCTTCTCGGCAATGTGCGGCGCTTCCGCGCCGCCTTGCGCGCGCTGAAGCCCGAGCTTCTCGTCACCTACAATTGGGGGGCGATCGAATGGTGCCTCGCCAATCTCGTTCCGCTCGCCCGGCACGTGCACATCGAGGACGGGTTCGGCCCGGAGGAGCGTGACCGGCAGCTCCCCCGCCGGGTGTGGACGCGTCGGCTTGCGCTGCGCCGGTCGACCGTCGTCCTTCCCTCGCTCACGCTCAAAAGGATCGCCGAGGAGGTCTGGCGGCTTCCGGCCGAGCGTCTCCGCTACGTGCCGAACGGAATCGCGCTCGAGCGGTTCCGGCTGCGGTCGCGGGCCTCACTTGGGCCCGAGCCGGTGATCGGCACGGTGGCGGGGCTCCGGCCGGAGAAGAACCTCGCGCGGCTTCTCGGCGCCTTCGCGCGGCTTCGGGCGGAGCGTCCGGCGCGGCTCGAGATCGTCGGCGACGGGGCGGAGCGTGCCGCGCTCGAGGCGCTCGCGTCACGCCTCGGCCTCGGCGCCTCTGTGACCTTCCACGGCGCCCAGGCCGATCCGGCACCGTTCCTTGAGCGGTTCGACCTGTTCGCGCTTTCCTCCGACACCGAGCAGATGCCGCTCTCCGTTCTCGAGGCGATGGCGTCGGGGCTTGCGGTGGTCGCGACCGATGTCGGCGATGTGCGCGCGATCCTGTCGGACGAGAACCGATCCCTTGTGGTCGCGAAGGACGAGACCGCGCTTGCCGAGGCACTTGCCCGCGGTCTCGCCGACGACGTGCTTCGCGTCGCCGCCGGCGAGGC
>Ga0308417_1002877_pt1 | contig 11194 bp, 5 predicted proteins | sample HotsprSampleOS65_FD_203528 | JGI IMG/M metagenome (GOLD analysis project Ga0308417, IMG submission 203528) | Hot spring phototrophic mat microbial communities from Octopus Spring, Yellowstone National Park, Wyoming, United States - 20090730_OS65 ... | reverse complement strand
CGTTCGCCGTGCACGCCCGCCTCTCGTTCGTCGTCCCCTCTTCGGCGACCCCGCGCGTCCCTGTACGGCTCCTGCGCGTCCACCGCCTTGACACCGAGGAGTGACCTTGGCCGCACGCCCCGCCGTCCGCGACCGGTACTCGTTCGCGAACCTCGACGAGGTTCTCGAGCTCCCGGACCTGATCGCCATCCAGCGCGAGTCGTTCGACTGGTTCCTGCATCAGGGACTCGCAGACACCTTCCGCGACATCAGCCCGATCAAGGACTTCACGGAGACGCTCCAGCTGGAGCTGGAGTTCGATCCGGACGACGAGGACCTCCGCCCGCCGCCGAAGTTCTCGGTGGACGAGTGCAAGGAGAAGGACATGACCTTCTCCGCCCCGATCTTCGTCCGGGCCCGCTTCATGAACGCCACCACGGGCGAGATCAAGGAACAGACGGTCTTCATGGGGGACTTCCCGATGATGACCGACAAGGGCACCTTCGTGATCAACGGCACGGAGCGGGTCGTCGTCTCCCAGCTCGTGCGGTCGCCGGGGGTCATCTTCCAGCCGGGCGAGCGATTCCGTCTGCGTAACCTGCAGAAGCACCAGATCGTCACCGGCACCATCCATCCCTACCGGGGTGAGTGGATCGAGTTCGATCTCGAGCAGAAGCCCGGCAAGGACGTCACCGCCGGGGCCAGGGTCGCCCGCAAGCGGCGGTTGTCGATGTTCACCCTCCTGCGGGCGCTGGGCTACGACGAGGAGCACGCGCCCGGGTTCCTGGACCGGCTCGTCCGGCACTTCGACTTCCTCGAGGGCCAGTGGGAGAAGGACCGCGAGCTCGCACCCACCCAGGAAGAGGCCCTGATCGAGATCTACAAGCGGGCCCGCCCGGGTGAACCCCCCTCGATCGAGTCGGCCCGCGCCTACTTCCGCAACGCCTTCTTCGAGAGCCGTCGGTACGACCTGTCCCGGGTGGGTCGCTACAAGCTCAACCGCAAGCTCGGGCCGGAGATCGACAAGATCGAACAGCTCTTCGGCATCGAGCTCGAGCGACCCGAGCCCGACCAGTCGGTGCTGAGCAACTCCGAGGTGCTCGCGGCCTGCACCTACATGCTGCACCTGATGACCCAGGAGCCGGGCTACCGGCTCGACGACCAGGACCACTTCGCCAACCGGCGCATCCGCTCGGTCGGTGAGCTCATCCAGAACCAGGTTCGCATCGGTCTGTCGCGCATGGAGCGGGTGGTGCGGGAGCGGATGACCACCCAGGACGTGGAGGCCATCACCCCCCAGACGCTGATCAACATCCGCCCGGTGGTGGCCGCCATCAAGGAGTTCTTCGGCACCAGCCAGCTCTCGCAGTTCATGGACCAGGTGAACCCGCTGTCGGGCCTCACCCACCGTCGCCGGCTGTCGGCGCTGGGGCCGGGTGGCCTGTCCCGCGAGCGGGCCGGCTTCGAGGTGCGCGACGTCCACTTCTCCCACTACGGCCGGATGTGCCCCATCGAGACCCCCGAAGGCCCGAACATCGGGCTGATCGGCGCGCTCGCCACCTACGCCCGGGTCAACGAGTTCGGGTTCATCGAGTCGCCCTACCGGGTGGTCAGGGACGGCAGGGTCACCAACGAGATCGTCTACCTCACCGCCGACGAGGAGGAGGAGTACGTGGTCGCGCAGGCCAACGTGCCCCTCAACCCCGACGGCACCTTCAAGGAGTCCCGGGTGCTGGTGCGCCGGTCCCCGCAGGCGGCCACGCTCGGTGAGCTGAAGCTGCAGCTCGAGCGGGACATCTACTTCGGCGCCACCACCGAGATCTCCTCGGTGGCGCCCGAGGAGGTCCAGCTCATGGACGTCTCCCCGAAGCAGATCGTGTCGGTCGCCACCGCGCTGATCCCGTTCCTCGAGCACGACGACGCCAACCGTGCCCTCATGGGGGCCAACATGCAGCGCCAGGCCGTACCGCTGGTCCGGGCCGAGGCCCCCTACATCGGCACAGGCATCGAGGGCCGGGCTGCTCGCGACGCCGCGGACATGATCCTGGCCGAGGACGATGGCACCGTCGTCGAGGTCGACGGGAACGCGATCACGGTCGAGTACAAGACCGGGGGCCGGCGCATCCACCGGCTCCTCAAGTTCGAGCGCTCGAACCAGGACACCTGCATCAACCAGCGTCCGCGGGTCCGGGAGGGCGACCGGGTGCGGCGGGGCGACATCCTCGCCGATGGGCCGTCCACCGAGAACGGCGAGCTGGCGCTCGGCAAGAACCTCGTCGTGGCCTTCATGCCGTGGGAGGGCTACAACTTCGAGGACGCCATCATCCTGTCCGAGCGCCTCGTGCGCGACGACGTGCTCACATCGATCCACATCCACGAGCACGAGATCGACGCCCGCGACACCAAGCTCGGTCCCGAGGAGATCACCCGCGACATCCCCAACCTCTCGGAGGAGATCCTCGCCGACCTCGACGAGCGGGGGATCATCCGCATCGGGGCCGAGGTCGGTCCCGGCGACGTGCTCGTCGGCAAGGTCACGCCCAAGGGGGAGACCGAGCTCACCCCGGAGGAGCGTCTGCTGCGGGCGATCTTCGGTGAGAAGGCGCGCGAGGTCCGCGACACCTCCCTGAAGGTGCCCCACGGCGAGTCGGGCAAGGTCATCGACGTCAAGGTGTTCAGCCGTGACGAGAGCCACGAGCTGCCTCCCGGGGTCAACCAGCTCGTGCGGGTCTACGTGGCGCAGAAGCGCAAGATCAGCGTGGGTGACAAGCTCGCCGGCCGGCACGGCAACAAGGGTGTGATCTCGAAGATCCTGCCCATCGAGGACATGCCCTTCCTCGCTGACGGGACCCCGGTCGACATCATCCTCAACCCCCTCGGCGTGCCGTCCCGGATGAACGTCGGCCAGGTGCTCGAGGCGCACCTCGGCTACGCGGCGCGCTGGGGTTGGACCATCGACGGCGAGCGGGTCGGCGGGGAACCGGTGCGCGGCACCGAGGCCAAGACCCGACCGTCGACGCCCGCCGCCCAGCTCGTGGCCACACCGGTGTTCGACGGTGCGCACTGGGACGAAGAGGAGGAGGCCGGCCGGCACCCGACGATCAAGAAGATCCTCGAGCACCTGCACCCCGAGTCGCCCGACCCCCGCTACGGCGACGGTGGACGGCTGATCCGGCCGGACGGCAAGGCCATCCTCTACAACGGCCGCACCGGCGAGCCCTACGACAACCCGATCACCGTCGGGGTCGTGTACATCCTGAAGCTCGCCCACCTGGTCGACGACAAGATCCACGCCCGCTCCACCGGCCCGTACTCGATGATCACCCAGCAGCCCCTGGGCGGGAAGGCCCAGTTCGGCGGGCAGCGCTTCGGTGAGATGGAGGTGTGGGCGCTCGAGGCGTACGGCGCGGCCTACTGCCTGCAGGAGCTGCTCACGATCAAGTCGGACGACGTGCTCGGTCGCGTCAAGGTCTACGAGGCCATCGTCAAGGGCGAGAACATCCCCGAGCCCGGCATCCCCGAGAGCTTCAAGGTGCTCATCAAGGAGATGCAGGCGCTCTGCCTCAACGTCGAGGTCCTCTCCACCACCGGGGAGGAGATCGAGATGCGCGAGCTCGACGAGGACCTCTTCCGCACCACCGAGGAGCTCGGAATCGACCTGTCGCGGCCCGAGCGCGGCAGCGATGAGGAAGACGCCCGGCGCGCCGGCGGCTGATCGACGAGCGGAACCACGACACCAAGGACGACACACCCATGCTCGACGTGAACGACTTCGACCAGCTCCGGATCGGCCTCGCCACGGCCGACAGCATCCGGATGTGGTCGAACGGCGAGGTCAAGAAGCCCGAGACCATCAACTACCGCACGCTCAAGCCGGAGAAGGACGGGCTCTTCTGCGAGAAGATCTTCGGTCCGACCAAGGACTGGGAGTGCTACTGCGGCAAGTACAAGCGTGTGCGCTTCAAGGGCATCATCTGCGAGCGCTGTGGCGTGGAGGTGACCCGCTCGAAGGTCCGTCGCGAACGGATGGGTCACATCGAGCTCGCCGCCCCGGTGGTGCACATCTGGTACCTGCGTGGCACGAGGTCGTGGCTGGCCTACCTGCTCATGGGCACGGAGGTGCGCGAGGAGCTGAAGGCCAAGCAGCTCGAGAAGGTCATCTACTTCGCCGCCAACCTGGTGATCTCGGTCGACGAGGAGCGTCGTCACGCCGACCTCCCCAACCTCGAGGCGGAGATGGTGGCCGAACGGGAGGCCATCGAGAAGGACCGCGAGAGGGAGCTGGCCGAACGCTGGGAGGAGCTCGAGCGTGAGCTGGAGGCGCTCGAGGCGGAGGGCGCCAAGGAATCCGAGCTCAACGCCCGTCGCCGCGCCGCCGAGAAGGACGCCGCCGCCATCCGGGAGCGCTACGACATCGAGCTGGATCTCGTCACCCGGGTGTTCGAGGAGTTCAAGGACCTCTTCCCGCGCAAGATCATCGAGGACGAGATGCTCTGGCGCGAGCTCGTCGAGCGCTACGGCAGCTACTTCGAGGGGGGCATGGGAGCCGATGCCATCGCCCGTCTCATCGATCGCATCGACCTCGACGAGGAGGAGCAGAAGCTCCGGGCGGCCATCGATCCGACCGACGGTCGCCGACCGCTGTCCGCGCAGCGCAAGCAGAAGGCGATCAAGCGTCTCAAGATCGTCTCCGCGTTCAACCGGCGGGATGAGCACGGGCGGCGGGTGAACGACCCGCGGGCGATGATCCTCGACGTGGTCCCCGTGATCCCTCCGGAGCTGCGTCCGATGGTGCAGCTCGACGGTGGGCGGTTCGCCACCTCGGATCTCAACGACCTGTACCGGCGGGTGATCAACCGGAACAACCGCCTGAAGCGGCTGCTCGATCTCGGTGCACCCGAGATCATCGTGAACAACGAGAAGCGGATGCTCCAGGAGGCGGTCGACGCGCTGTTCGACAACGGCCGGCGTGGTCGCCCGGTGACCGGACCCGGCAACCGGCCCCTCAAGTCGCTGTCGGACATGCTCAAGGGCAAGCAGGGTCGGTTCCGCCAGAACCTGCTCGGCAAGCGGGTCGACTACTCGGGTCGTTCGGTGATCGTCGTCGGCCCGACCCTCAAGCTCCACCAGTGCGGCCTGCCCAAGCTGATGGCGCTCGAGCTGTTCAAGCCGTTCGTCATGAAGAAGCTCGTCGACAACGAGCTCGCGCAGAACATCAAGTCCGCCAAGCGGATGGTCGAGCGCCGCCGACCCCAGGTGTGGGACGTGCTCGAGGAGGTCATCAAGGAGCATCCGGTGCTGCTCAACCGGGCGCCGACGCTGCACCGCCTCGGCATCCAGGCGTTCGAGCCCATCCTGGTCGAGGGCAAGGCCATCCAGATCCACCCGCTCGTCTGCCATGCGTTCAACGCCGACTTCGACGGCGACCAGATGGCGGTGCACCTGCCCCTGTCGGCCGAGGCTCAGGCCGAGAGCCGGGTGCTGATGCTGTCGGCCAACAACATGCTCTCGCCCGCTGACGGACGCCCGCTCGTCACCCCCACCCAGGACATGATCATCGGTGCCTACTACCTGACCGAGGTCGTGCCCGGTGCCAAGGGTGAGGGCCGCGTGTTCCGGCATCTGCACGAGATCGAGCGCGCCTACGAAGAGGGTGAGCTGGACCTGCACGCCGAGATCGAGTTCCGCGACCCCCGCCTGGCGGTGGGATCGAACGGTGATCGCGCCTGGAAGAGGACCACGGCTGGTCGGGTCTTCTTCAACACCGCCCTGCCCGAGGGCTTCCCCTACGAGAACGAGGTCGTCGACAAGCGGGCGATGGGGCGGCTCGTGGACCACCTCGCCCACGGATACGGCAAGGCGGAGGTGGCCGAGAGCCTCGACCGCATCAAGGAGCTCTGCTTCCGCTACGCCTCCCGGTCAGGGCTCACGATCTCCATCGAGGATGTGAGGACCCCGCCCGAGAAGAAGGCGATCCTCGACCAGCACGAGAAGGAAGCGGAGAAGGTCGAGGCCCAGTTCCGGCGAGGCATCATCACCGATGGTGAGCGCCGCCAGAAGGAGGTGGAGATCTGGACCACCGCCACCGGCGAGGTCCAGACCGCGATGGAGCGGGTGCTCAAGGAGCGGAAGTTCAACCCCATCGACATGATGGTCGGCTCAGGGGCCCGCGGGAACATGATGCAGGTTCGCCAGATCGCCGGCATGCGGGGCCTCGTCGCCAATCCCCGCGGTGACATGATCCCCCGGCCGATCAAGTCGAACTTCCGCGAGGGGCTGTCGATGCTGGAGTACTTCATCGCCACCCCGGGTGCCCGCAAGGGCCTGGTCGACACCGCCCTGCGGACCGCCGACTCCGGCTACCTCACGCGCCGGCTCGTCGATGTCGCCCAGGAGCTCATCATCAACGAGTCCGATCCCTTCGCCGACGGTCAGACGGTCCGTGGGATCTGGATCGAGGACGTGTCCCCCGACGCCCGGGGGAAGCGGACCTATCTCGAGCACCGTCTGTTCGGACGCGTGCTCGCCGACGAGGTGCGCACCTCGGGTGAGGTCGAGAGGTTCGAACGCAACGACGCCGGCGACATCGGCCTCACGACGTTGCGGTGGGACGCGGATGCCCGGGCCTGGAACGAGGCCTGGCTCGCGGCCGAGGTGTCAGGTGACCGTGCGTCGGTGACCCTGCCGCGCGGTTCGGTGGTCCGCGACCGGGAGATGGAGCTGCTCCGGGACGATCCCGACATCACGCGGGTGCGCGTGCTGTCACCGCTCACCGATGACTCGTCGGTGGGCATCAGCGCTGCCAGCTACGGGCTCTCCCTCGCCACCGGCAAGATGATCGAGGTCGGCGAGGCCGTCGGGGTGATCGCCGCCCAGTCGATCGGTGAACCGGGCACCCAGCTCACCATGCGGACCTTCCACACCGGTGGCATCGCCGGCAGCGACATCGCCGGTGGTCTGCCTCGCGTGGTCGAGCTGTTCGAGGCCCGCAGCCCCAAGGGCAAGGCGACCCTCGCCCGCACCTCGGGCGTCGTGCGCATCGGTGAGGACGAGGGCAAGGGCCGGGTGGTCACGATCGTGGCCGATGACGGCTCCGAGGAGGTCCACACCGTGCCCGCACTGGCCCGCCTCGAGGTGACCGACGGCCAGGAGATCGCCGCCGGGGACGCCATCATCGAGGGTCCCCGGGACCCGAAGGAGCTCCTCGAGATCAAGGGCGTCCGCGAGACCCAGCAGTACCTGGTCAACGAGGTCCAGAAGGTCTACCGCGACCAGGGTGTCCCGATCCACGACAAGCACATCGAGCTCATCGTGCGTCAGATGACCCGGCGGATCGCGGTCCAGGAGCCCGGAGACTCGGACTTCCTGCCCGGTGAGCGGGTGGACGCGAAGCTCTACACCGACACCAACCGGGCGCTCGTGCAGGAGGGCCGCAAGCCCGCCGAGGGCCGTCCCGAGATCATGGGGATCACCAAGGCCTCGCTGGCCACCGACTCCTGGCTGTCGGCCGCCTCGTTCCAGGAGACCACCCGGGTCCTCACCGAGGCCGCCATCGAGTCCCGCAGCGACGGGCTCATCGGGCTCAAGGAGAACATCATCATCGGCAAGCTCATCCCGGCCGGCACGGGCATGTCCACCTACCGACAGATCCGCCCCTACGCCCCCGACTACCAGCCCATGGAGTACTACTCCATGGCCGACGAGGAGGCCGACCTGGCCGAGTGGTTGGCCGGACGGGGCAGCAGCTCCTCGGGTGTCGAGGCCGGGACGGGCGACCTGGCGTCCACGGGTGGGGAGCTGCCCGACGCCCGGGTGATCGACCTGCCACAGGAGGACGAGCAGGCAGGCTGACCGGCTGCGACTCCCACCGTACGGCCGTCCGGGGCGGCGTTTGCCGAAGCGCCCCCCACCCCCGTAGCATGGTCGACCGGCCCTGGTCCGGCGCGCGGCGCTCCAGACCGGGTGAGGTCGCCACACCACGTCCGCAAGAGAGGTTCAGTCGTGCCCACGATCCAGCAGCTGGTGCGCAAGGGGCGCCAGTCGAAGCCCTCGAAGGGCAAGACACCCGCGCTGAAGGGCGCCCCGCAGCGGCGGGGCGTGTGCACCCGCGTCTACACCACCACGCCCAAGAAGCCGAACTCCGCGCTCCGCAAGGTGGCCCGTGTCCGGCTCTCCAGCGGCGTCGAGGTGACCGCCTACATCCCCGGTGTGGGTCACAACCTCCAGGAGCACTCGATCGTGCTGGTGCGGGGGGGCCGCGTGAAGGACCTGCCGGGGGTCCGCTACAAGATCATCCGCGGCACGCTCGACACCTCCGGTGTCCGTGATCGCAAGCAGGCCCGGAGCCGCTACGGCGCCAAGAAGGAGAGCTGACGTGCCCCGCAAGGGTCCCGCCCCGCGTCGCGAGCTGATGCCCGACCCCATCTACCGGTCGGTGCTGGTCACCCAGGTGGTCAACAAGGTGCTGCAGCGGGGGAAGCGCTCGACGGCCGAGCGCATCGTCTACGACGCGCTCGACATCATCGAGACCAAGACCGGCGGGGAGCCGCTCACGACGCTCAAGCGCGCCATCGAGAACGTCAAGCCCCAGCTCGAGGTCAAGAGCCGGCGTGTGGGTGGCGCGACCTACCAGGTGCCGGTGGAGGTGCGGCCCCGCCGGGCAACCACGCTCGCCATCCGATGGGTGGTGGGCTACGCCCGCCAGCGCCGGGAGCGCACCATGGCGGAGCGCCTGGCCAACGAGCTCCTCGACGCCAGCAACGGGGTGGGCGCCTCGGTCAAGCGGCGTGAGGACATGCACAAGATGGCCGAGTCGAACAAGGCCTTCGCCCACTACCGCTGGTGACGGCCCGGTCGGCGGTCACCGGGAGCCGGTGACCGTGCGCCCGGCACCGGACCGGCACGACCGCAGCATCCCCCACGACGTACAGGACTGAACGATGGCATCCCGTCCCGCCCCGCTCGAACGAACCCGCAACATCGGCATCATGGCCCACATCGACGCGGGCAAGACCACGACCACCGAGCGCATCCTCTACTACACAGGCAAGAGCTACAAGATCGGCGAGGTCCATGAGGGCGCCGCCACCATGGACTGGATGGTCCAGGAGCAGGAGCGGGGCATCACCATCACCTCCGCGGCGACGACGTGCTTCTGGCAGAACCACCGGATCAACATCATCGACACCCCCGGCCACGTGGACTTCACGGTCGAGGTGGAGCGGTCGCTGCGGGTGCTCGACGGGGCGGTGGCGGTCTTCGACGGGGTGGCCGGTGTCGAGCCCCAGACCGAGACCGTCTGGCGGCAGGCCAACAAGTACAACGTCCCCCGGATCTGCTTCGTGAACAAGATGGACCGCCTCGGGGCGGACTTCTTCAAGGCGGTCGAGTCCATCCGCGACCGCCTCGAGTGCACCACCGCGGTGGTCCAGCTCCCGATCGGGGCCGAGGGCCACTACAAGGGTGTCATCGATCTGATCACGATGGATGCGCTCGTGTGGCTCGACGAGGAGCTCGGTGCCAAGTGGGAGGTGCAGGAGATCCCCGCCGATCTGGCCGAGCAGGCCCAGACGTACCGGGCGGAGCTGCTCGAGACGGTCGCGACCTTCGACGAGCCTCTGCTCGAGAAGTTCGTCTCCGACGAGGAGATCGGGGTGGACGAGCTCCGGGAGGCCATCCGCAAGGCGACCATCGCCGGTGAGATCGTCCCTGTGCTCAACGGCTCGGCGTTCAAGAACAAGGGTGTCCAGCCGCTCCTCGATGCCATCGTCTGGTACCTGCCGTCACCGGTCGATCTCCCCCCCGTGCAGGGCACGAACCTCAAGGGTGACGAGACGATCGAGCGCAAGGCGTCCGACGACGAGCCCTTCTCGGCACTGGCGTTCAAGATCATGACCGACCCCCACGTCGGACGGCTCACCTACTTCCGCGTCTACAGCGGCACCCTCGAAAAGGGTGCGCAGGTGCTGAACCCGCGAACCGGGAGCAAGGAGCGCATCGGCCGTCTGCTGGAGATGCACGCCAACGACCGCCAGGACCTCGAAGCCATCTACACGGGTGACATCGTCGCCGGCATCGGTCTCAAGGGCACCAAGACCGGCGACACCATCTGCGATCCGAGCGCACCGATCGTGCTCGAGGAGCTCGTGTTCCCCGAGCCGGTGATCCACGTGGCGGTCGAGCCCAAGACCAAAGCCGACCAGGACAAGATGGCCAAGGCCCTCCAGGCGCTCGCCGAGGAGGACCCCACGTTCCAGGTGCGCACCGACGAAGAGACCGGTCAGACGGTGATCTCGGGCATGGGTGAGCTGCACCTCGAGGTCCTGGTCGACCGCATGCTGCGCGAGTTCCGTGTCGACGCCACCGTCGGCAAGCCCCAGGTGGCCTACCGCGAGACGATCACCGAGCCGGTCGAGAACTGCACCTACACCCACAAGAAGCAGACCGGAGGTTCGGGCCAGTACGCCGAGGTGACCATCTCACTCGAGAGCACCGGCCCCGGTGGCGGCTACGAGTTCGTGGACAAGATCACCGGCGGCCGGATCCCCAAGGAGTACATCCCCTCGGTCGACGCCGGCATCCAGGAGGCCATGACCTCCGGTGTGCTCGCCGGGTACCCCACGGTCGACGTCCGGGCGACGCTCGTCGACGGCAAGTACCACGAGGTCGACTCGTCCGAGCTGGCCTTCAAGATCGCCGGCGCCATGGCGTTCAAGGAAGCCGCCCGCAAGGCCAAGCCGGTCCTGCTCGAACCGATCATGAAGGTCGTCGTCGTCACCCCGGAGGAGTACATGGGTGACGTGATGGGCGACCTCTCCGCCCGCCGTGGCAAGGTCCTCGGGATGGAGCAGCAGGGGACCAGCCAGGTCGTCACCGCTCAGGTGCCGCTGTCGGAGATGTTCGGCTACGCTACCGACCTGCGTTCGCGCACGCAGGGGCGGGCGACCTACACGATGCAGTTCGACTCGTACCAGCAGATGCCGCCGAACGTGCAGGAAGAGATCGTCACCCGCGTCCGTGGTGATTAGGTCCGTTCGTCGGCGTCACCCGATTCCCGTCCACATCACCCGGAGAGGTTCAGGAGCGTTCACCCATGGCACGTGAGAAGTTCGAGCGGACGAAGCCGCATGCGAATGTGGGCACGATGGGTCATATCGATCATGGGAAGACGACGTTGACGGCGGCGATCACGAAGGTGTTGTCGGAGGTGGGGTCG
>Ga0308417_1002876_pt1 | contig 11201 bp, 7 predicted proteins | sample HotsprSampleOS65_FD_203528 | JGI IMG/M metagenome (GOLD analysis project Ga0308417, IMG submission 203528) | Hot spring phototrophic mat microbial communities from Octopus Spring, Yellowstone National Park, Wyoming, United States - 20090730_OS65 ... | reverse complement strand
ATAAACCGCATATAAAGCCCTTACAGGCCAACTCTCCCAGAGGGAGGATTACGCCTTCTTTTGCGCATCCCGTATCTTTGCCGTAAAACGAGAGGGCTATGTCGGCGATATTGCTTAAAGACCGGGCGTTGCTGCGGACGCAGGCGTACATCGGAGGAAAGTGGGAGGACGCGCGGGAAGGGCGGACGTTTGGTGTATTCAACCCCGCCACGGGTGAGGAGTTGGTTCGCGTGGCCGACTGTGGGCCAGAGGAGACGGAGCGGGCTATTGCAGCGGCTGCGGCGGCCTTTCCGGGCTGGCGGGCGAAGACGGCGGCCCAGCGCGCTAATCTTTTGTGGCGCTGGTACGAGCTGATGTTGGAGCACGCGGAGGACTTGGCCCTTATCTTGACGTTGGAGCAAGGTAAGCCTCTGGGAGAGGCCCGCGGAGAGGTGCGCTACGGCGCCTCTTTTGTGGAGTGGTTTGCCGAGGAAGCGCGCCGTGTGTATGGAGATATCATTCCGCCTCACGGGCCGCGTATGCGCCTGTTTGTCTTCAAGGAGCCGGTCGGCGTGGTGGCGGCCATTACGCCGTGGAACTTTCCCAATGCCATGATCACCCGCAAGGTGGCTCCGGCTTTAGCGGCGGGCTGCACGGTAGTGGTGAAGCCCTCTGAGGAGACGCCTCTGTCGGCATTAGCCCTGGCCGTGTTGGCCGAGCGAGCGGGTTTTCCGCCGGGAGTGTTCAACGTGGTAGTAGGTGCGGATGCCGACGCTATCGGACAGGTGTTAACGAGCAGCCCGGTAGTGCGCAAGTTGTCTTTTACCGGCAGTACGGCGGTGGGCAAATTGCTCATGCGCCGCTGTGCCGACACGGTGAAGAAGGTTTCGCTGGAGTTGGGCGGCAATGCGCCCTTCATCGTTTTCGACGACGCCGACGTGGAAGCGGCTGTGGAAGGAGCGATAACGTCTAAGTTTCGCAACACAGGGCAGACGTGTATTTGCGCCAACCGCATTTTTGTGCAGCGCGCCGTGTACGAGCCGTTTGTGGAGCGGTTCACCGAAGCCGTACGGCGTCAAAAGGTAGGGCCGGGCACCGAAGCGGGAGTAACCATCGGCCCTTTGATCAATCGGCGTGCTGTAGAAAAAGTGGAGCGCTTGCTGGGCGATGCCGTCGCCAAAGGCGCCTGCATACGCACTGGAGGCGAGGTGCTGCAGGGCACCTTCTTCACGCCTACCGTAGTGACAGACGTGCGCGGCGACATGGCTCTTCTGGAGGAGGAGATTTTCGGCCCTGTCGCGCCTATCGCCTCTTTCGATACCGAAGAGGAAGTTATTGCTCTGGCCAACGCCACACCTTACGGACTGGCTGCGTACTTCTACGGGCGCGATGTAGGGCGTATTTTCCGCGTTGCCGAAGCCCTCGAGTACGGCATGGTAGGCGTGAATACCGGCGTCTTGGGCACGGCCGTGGCGCCCTTCGGCGGTATGAAGCAAAGCGGCATCGGACGCGAAGGCTCTAAGTACGGGATGGACGAGTTTTTAGAAGTGAAGTACGTCTGTTTAGCAGACCTGTAGGTCAGCGCTTGTACAAGCGATAAAGGCGACGAACCCCGTGCTGCTCGAAAAGGGCGGTGTAAACGCCGCCGGGCAGCTCGCCCACGGAGAGCGTGATGAGTTCCCGGTCGGCCCATTGCGTCAGCACCGTACGCCCTAAGCCGTCTATGAGCGACACGCGCCAACTTCCCGTGGCAGGCGTGCGGATGTGGAGGCGGTCGCTAAAGGGATTGGGAAAAGCTTGTACCACCTCTTCCAGCCCGCACACGGCTGCGACGGGTGAGTATTGAACGGAACCGTCGAAGTCCTCTACGCGCAGGCGATAATACAAGGAGGGGCCTGTAGGCGTGGCCTCGTCGGTAAAGCTGTAGTACTGCTGCTGTCGGCTATTACCCTGGGCGGGCAGATAGCCTACCTCCTCCCATCGGTATGGGAGCTCGGCGCTGCGCAAGACGGTGAAGCGAGCCGTGTTAGTTTCGGTGTACGTCTTCCACTGGACGCGTACCGTCCCCTGGGCCAGACGTAGGGCGGTGAAAGCATCCAGTTCGACGGGCATCGGTGGGCTGAAGGGAGAGGAGCTGCTCCAGGCAGGGCCGGGCGGATTTCCGCCCACCATGAGCACACCGTTGGAAGGGCCTCCCGAGGCTCCCGACACATCGGTCAAAGTGGTGCCGGTGCCCTCGTTAAAGTGGTATAGGCCCATAGTGTTGGCATCGGTGGAAAAAGGTGCAGAGGGCGGCGTAAAGTTGCCGGTGTATCGAATGATGTTGGAAATGCGCAACTCGTCCAGCCAGCCGCTGTAGTAAAGCGAGTTGGGGTAGTCGTGTTTTTCCGCGCCCAAGACGAGGAAGGGGTCGCTGTTAGGGTACGAGGTGGTGCGATTGTCGCGATAGCTGATGTTGCCGGTGTTGGGTGAGCTGTTGTTGGACGCATCGAGTTGGCCGTCTACGAATAGCCGCACGGCGCCGTTGGTGGCGTTGCGCGTGACGGCGATGTGGTGCCAATTGCCGTCGTCCACAATGGTGTTGCCACAGACGCCGGTGGTGCCGTTGTTGCCCACTTCCACGCCGACCATGATGCGGCGATTGCCCAGGGCAATGCCGTAGTCGCCGTAATCACCTTCGCCGAAGATATCGCGGTCGATGATTATGTTGCCGAAATACCATTGATTTCCGGCGCAAGTAGTGGCCGTGTTCTCATTGGGCAAGGCACGCATCCAGAACTCGATGGTAAAGTCGTGGCTTACGTCTACAGGGCGGTGCGGGTTATCGATGGAAATTTTGACGCGGTCAATGTCCGTTGGCCCATTTCCATAAAAGCGCAAGGAGTACTCTTGGGCCCGAAGGAGGGAAGGAAGCCCTGCCGAGAGCATCGGCCATAAGCAGAGGTAGAACAGACTTTTCATGATGACGGAATATGATTTAGCCGGTAATGAATACTGCTGCGTTTTCGGCCGCGTAAACAGCTGCTCCGATGATGCCGGCGTTGTTGAGCAGCTGTGCGGGCACGACGTTGGCTTTAGGATTCAGGTACTCGGCGTATTGATCGAAATATTTGCTCTCTCCCCCTCCCAGGATGAACAGGTCGGGTGAGAAGAGGCGTTCTAAGTGATGGAGGTATTTGTTGAAGCGCTTTGCCCAGTCTGCTCGGCTGATTTTGGAGCGCTCGCGCGCTACAGAGGAGCAAAAGGCCTCGGCCGGCTTCCCTCTTTCCCAGAGCAAGTGGCCCAGCTCTGTGTTGGGTACGAGCATACCGCGGTAGAAGAGGGCCGAGCCCAGTCCTGTGCCGATGGTGATGAGGATGACCACGCCCGGCTCTCCACGGCCGGCGCCGTAGCGCATCTCCGCCATTCCGGCGGCGTCGGCGTCGTTGGTGGCCCACACGGGCGCTCCACACGCCCGACTAAAGGTCTCCTCTACACTGACTCCTATCCAGCCGGCGTCAATGTTGGCCGCAGAGTAAGCCACACCCCTCTTTACGATGGCCGGAAAACCGCATCCTACGGGGCCCTTATAACTAAAAAAAGCCACTATTTCGGCAAAGGCCGCCGCCATGGCCTCCGGCGTGGCCGGTTGAGGAGTTGGCACGCGATAGCGCTCTCCCTGCAAACGGCCGTTCTGCACATCCACCAGGGCTCCTTTTACTCCGGAGGCGCCCACATCTATGCCCAGCACCAGGTGCATAAAAAGCTGAAGTTTTTTAACGCTGCCAAAATACTCTGAACGATAAGTTTTTTTCACACAAAAAACGGGACCTCTGTCTCCATCCTCTCCTCATTTAGCTGCCCAGTTTATTTCTACAGCTACATGTTGAAACTGCTCCACGTCGAATAGGCCTTTATCGGTCATTTTCAGCGACGGGATGACCGGTAGGGCTAAAAAGGATAGGGTCATGAAAGGCGCGCTCAGCGAGCAATGCAGTGCCTGTCGCGTCCAGGCATCCAGGGCAGCGTAGTTGTGGGCCAAGGTGTATCCGTTTTCGGGGCTCATCAGGCCGGCAATGGGCAAGGGGAGTACTCGCGTATGCTCGCTACCGTCGGTGGCGCAGATGCCGCCTTGTGCTTCGATGATGGCGTTCACGGCGGTGCACAAAGAGACGTCGTCGGCGCCAACCGCCACAATGTTGTGAGCGTCGTGCGCCACGCTGGAGGCGATGGCGCCGCATTGTAGCCCAAAGCCGCGCACAAAACCGACAGCCGGCAGTGCCTCGGTGTAGCGGTTAACCACTGCTATTTTGAGCAGGTCTTGGGCCGGATAGGCCATCAAACATCCATCCTGGATCTGAGCCCGCCCTTCCTCGCTGCCGGTGACGATCTGCCCGTCCCATACCCGAATAACGCGCACTACCCCTAACGAGGAACGAGCCGGCAGGTGAAATTCACTGGGCGTTCGAGGCCGACTGTAGAACCGATTCTGAATCGGAGCGGGTCGGTAGGGCAACAGACTTTGGCCGTTGGCCGCTACGCGCTCTCCGTCGATATACGTCTCCAGCACGCGGAAGTCTACCAGGTCGGCCACGCGAATGAAGTCGGCCGCGTCGCCTGCACGTAGAAGTCCTACCGGCAAACGGTAGTGCTCTACCGGGTTGCGGCTGGCGGCGCACAACACATCGAATAGGTCACAGCCTTTCCCCACCGCGCGGGCCACTAGGCGATCAATATGGCCTCGCACCAAATCGTCCGGGTGCTTGTCATCGCTGCAAAACATAACCTGCCGTGGAAATTCTAACATCAGCGGCCACAAGGCCTCGAAATTGCGGGCGGCGCTGCCCTCTCGGATGAGAATATGTGCCCCCAACAGCGCCTTCTCCCGCCCCTCCTCAAAGAGCACGCATTCGTGGTCGGTAGAAATACCTGCGGCAAAATAGCGCCTCGCCTTTTCGCCGCGCAGCCCTGGGGCGTGCCCATCTACCGGCTTACACAGGCGATGGGCTGCTGCCAACTTCGCCATTACCTCTCCGTCGGCAGACAACACTCCCGGGAAGTTCATCATTTCCGACAAATACCCGATGTCAGGCCTATGCAACAGCCGTTCTACTGCGGTAGCATCCAACACCGCGCCGGCCGTCTCAAACGAAGTGGCCGGCACGCAAGAGGGCGCTCCAAAACAACACTTCAGCGGCGAACGCCGGGCCTCTTCCAACATGTACGATACGCCCTCCTCTCCCAGAACATTCGCGATCTCGTGCGGGTCCGACACCGTAGCGACGGTTCCATGCACCGTCGCCAACCGGCCGAACTCCGCCGGAGGAAGCATGCTGCTCTCTATATGTACATGTGCATCGACAAAACCCGGCAACAGGTAGCCCGCCTCAACCGCCTCTTCTGCTACCTCTTCTATCCGAGAAATAATCCCCCGCTCTACAACTACTCTCGCCGGATAAATACGGCGTTGGTGAATATCCACCAGCCGGCCTGTAAACGCTGTCATTTGCTGTTCGATATTTTCGTGAAAAAAAACGCAATGAACGGTCTAATGTACAAGAAGATTGCCTCGTCAGACCTCGTGAAAGGCATAAAAATAGGAATAGAGAAAAACTCCAACACTCCTATTTCTATCTGAAGATTTCGGCGCGAGAAACAATAGAGGTGGAGAAATATGCTACCTGTGCTTACTCATTTGCAACTATTGCTAATCCAATCGCACAATTTTGAACAGCCTTTCTTGCCCTTTTTTGTTGCGTATGCGCAGAAGATAAATTCCCTCTGCCCAATCTCCCATGTTGAGTATATTCTCTGCTCCCTCTCCTTTGACTTCGCCTCTTTGCATCAGCTGTCCCGTTAGGGCATAGATCTCGTAATCGCCCGCTTCCCTTACTAAGACCTTTAAATAATCTCGTGCAGGGTTGGGATATACGATAGCGTCTGTCGTTGCTATTCCCTTCACCTCTTGTCCAGTGGTGGGAGACGTCCCTACCCATATTAGGATTTTGCTTTGCCAAGGAGCAAGCGTTATACTCTCACTTACCAACACAGAATCATCGGTGAGGTACACTTGGTTGGCAGGTAAAGCGGAAGTTTGGTAGTTATCTGAAGCGTTGTAGTATATAGGGTAGTACCAAGTTAATGGGGGCACAGAAGTTGGGTCTATCTCGTCCCAGCTATAGTACTTTATCCACAGAGAGTCGCCCGGTCTAAGGGTGATTTCCGGTCGGGCTCTGCGTTGATATAGCCTTGGCTCATGCCGCCAGGCAATGCTGTCCCAGGTATATGGTTCTCTTACAGGCAAGGAGAAATAGTCTATTGCCCAAATGTTGTCTCCTGTGGTAGGATGCCAAGTCCAGAAGGGAACTCCCATGGCAAAGTCAGTCTTCTTGTTGGCGGTATACACCATTTGGAAACGATAAACACCGAACGGCGACAGAGTGTCTGCCAGTAGAGGCTCGGTATCTTTAAGGCGTATGCCCGACCACTGAGTGGCGTTTGGAGGGCAATATGCCAGTACTGCTCTTTCGCCTGTAGGAGTATTTGGGACTACTATTTGGAGTTGTGCCTCTCCGAATCGCGCAAAGGGCAGATCGAAGAGGCTGCCGCTTAAAGTGGGATTGGAGGTTAGGTTAGCAACTACCACCGCACTGTCCCACCAATGCGATTTGTACTTTGCCCACCAGCCCCAGCGAGAGTCCGGTCCCTTCTCGTAGCCCGTAGTCTGCAGAAGGTCGTGGTAACCGTATATATCTATCTTTCTCCCTGGACGAGATCGCCAATAAAGAGCAGTTCCGTTAGGATTGAAGTAGCGATTGTTGTTGAGCTCCTGTAAACTGTCCGTGTATACAACTCCGGGGTTATTAGTAAAACTATCTCCGTCATACATATAAATCAGTCCCCAGCCCGGTTTGCTGGTGAATAATGTATTATTTATTGCACTACAATTGTTGGCAGTATGGCCCGGACCCATAACCAGGTCTATGCCTACAGTAGTGGAATTGTATATTAGATTACTGTCCATCATAATGTTAAGCACGTTCCAGTCTCCCCCATAGTTGGCTATTCCCACATCTGCTCCGATGACCGTATTGCCGGAAAACCTGATACCTTCTTGATGGACGTCGGAGTACAATCCAAGCCCTGCTCCGCCGTCGTGTCGCAGGCTGAATCTGTAGTTAGCTTGATGTCTTTTATCCCTATTGTTTCCTTTGTCCAGGATATTATTTCGTATTATAGCGTTTTTGTTTAAAAAGCCTATTTTTATTCCGCCACAATCCGAGAAATCCATACAGAAGTTTGTAATGTAGTTTTTTTCTATTACATAGGGTAATTTTCCTGGATAGTTCTTATACCAAATCGTGTCTCTCCAATAGTAGAGATTTCCAAAGATACCGGCCTGGCTAACGCTATCTATGCGATTTTTCCTAACAAAAACGCTATCTATTCCGTAACCTACTTCGATTCCGGTGTCTTCTAAAGTAAAGGTTATTGTATCCAACAATGTTTGCCAGTTCCATCTCGGCCCAAGGCCCGTGTATCGAATATCATTATTTTCTACCCATATCCTTCGGCTCAGTGTCTTCGGATGCCCTGGAGGTACATTGTTTACCGTACGACCGTATATTCTAATTCCTGTAACCTCAAGATTTCTAAATACGTTATTCGTTACATACAAGTCTGTACCCAGAAAATTCCAGACACCTAATGCGTTTTCATAAAAGTAACAGTTATCAATGGTCACATTCTTAGCACCGGCCAACCGAATAGCCTCAATAGGGAAATAGGCAAAGGACAAATCTTTGACCACTATATTTTGAACCGGATTGTCCGGCAGAGTGTCATAACTAACAGAGAAGGACAGTCCACGAGGAATGCCCGAAGGTCTCTTCTGCACAGGTATCACCTCGTAATCAGAGGGATTAAAATCGGAACTTACGGGATAGAGGTACAATGTGTCGGTTTGGTCATCGTAATACCATTCTCCCGGCGTGTCCAGATACGCCAGTTTGTTCTCTACAATAAATCGGTTTCCTCGGTATAAACCGTATTCGCTCGCAGAGGGTATAGTTAACCAATCATTTTTTTTGGATAGAACAGGTTTCGTACAAATCCAGCTGTATCCACTTACAGAGCTCCACAAGTTAGCTCCCTCAAAAAACGAACCGCTCATATCGGATATCGCCGAACTATAAATGGTATCCGGGTCGCCCAAATTTTGGGCTTTTACGCTGTCTATGAGCCACATGCTCTGGACTACGTTCCAAGGTCCCGAAATATCGGGTTCACGTGCCAACACCATCGGCTTTCCCTTGTAGAACAGCCGGAATGCCGTCAAGGTATCCCAAGGAGCCAACGGCTTATATATCTTAACGATTGGTGAGTCTTTTATCACCGTCCCTTTTAGGCTTCCTAAGTTCCAGGTGCCCGTAAACACGGGCTTATTGCTTCCCTTCCCATACGTGGTGAGTACAATCGGCGCTCCCTCCTGCCTAAAGAGCGGTGTGCCGAAGTATAAACCCCATATGGGTTGGCCGTTGTTGCCAATAAAAGGAACTCTAAAGGTGTCGCCTCTCATAAAAGCTATAGTATCTCCTCTGCTGAGAGTCTGGCCCTGGTGATGTGGCCACCAGAACAATTGCTGCAGCCTATTTAGACTCTTTAGAGGTGCGGATGGGCTTAGACCGCTGTTGTTGTCATTACCGGTCGTTGAGGATACATACCAGGTCTTCTGGCCGTATGCAGGAGGTATTAAGAGGCTCAAAAAGCTCAAAACTATAATAAGGAAACAACAGATTTTAATCGCTTGTTTTTTCATAGGCTCCTTACTTTTTTTATAGACCTTATGGTGTTCGTCTTTCACATCTGCTCCATTTGAAAATCGGGCCGGCGGGCTTACCGTTGAGGAGGACGACAAGAAGGACTCACCGGTTCATGGCGAAGTTAATTCCTTCGGCCAATCCAGACAACTAGAAGCCGCTGTGGGATTGGAGATGACTTCGGAGTACAACACTGCCGAGCGGCGAGGTATTGGAAAATTTTAACCGACAACACCGGTATTGTAGTGGAAGGCAAACCGTCTGAAGTGCAGATGAAGTAGATATTCCTTTTTCAAGAAAGAAAAGTGCTATGCCCACCACCAGGCGGCTTATACGTCGCCGCAACGTATGGTTGAGTCGCTCCACAGGGCCGGTGAGACCACTTTCCTTCCCCACCTGGAAGTGCGTGCTCGTCGGTAAACACCGATATGCTCGCCAAAAACGCCTCAGATACTCGTAAGGTAATTTGCGCCAAAGCCTCTTACACGACTCCGTTGAACCGTCTGCGATAAAAAGGAGAGAGTCCTACTTCGATGGCATGGTACTACCCATGCCCGTATTTGACGGATTTTCATACCCATAGAGGTGAATATTTCATCTACCGCCAAGCGGTTGTCGGCGTGCCCTTGGAGAAGAGTAGACCGGAAATTAGGGAGTTGTTGTGCTTTTTTTAGCCAGTGGAGTACCGTTCGAGGCGAAACTTTCGGCACTCGTCCCGTAAGGCGCAGGCTCCGCTGCTTTTGGTAGAGGCCTTCCACCGGCGCCCTATCTCCTGTGCGACTGGCTTGTTTGCTCTGCATTATGCGGTAACCGTCACAGTCTTTGCGTATGTGTGTCTGCGTGCCTAAACGGTTTTTACTGTTTTTCACAATGTTGATGGCTCTTGCAACAATGGCAATGACGAGGCGCTACCATTATGTTTACACTACCTTTTTAATTTTTTAACTTGTGAACAACATTCTTTTGAAGCAAAGCGGTTCGTTTAGCTTTTCAACCGATAAGAAGTACTCCAAAAGTATAATTTAGAGATAGCTCAAGCCCTAAACAAAAAGTATGACAAAGGGGAAAATATGGCAACCCAGCAAACATAAAATTCGTTTTCGCAATGAAGATATGGATTTCTATTTTGCTTGGATTTTGGCCCACCAGAGCGAAAACGGTGCGTCGTTTGGTGAGTGTTTTTACGCCGCCGCTCAGGTTAAAGACGGCGACCACGAGAGTTGGTACACGGCATGGGTAGAAATGGCCCGTCGTGTCGAATCTCAGGCAACACAAGTACAAGAAAAAGGACATCGTGTAAGCGCGCGCGAGGCGTATTTGCGTGCCTTCACCTACTATCAGATGGGCTCCATTTTCGTTCGCCCACGAGACTAACGACTGCAGGATACTTGGCAAAAGGTGCAATGGTGCTTCCGACAAGCAGCGGCTCTGTTTAGCCCGCCTATAGAACCGGTTCAAGTTCCCTTCGAAGGTAAATTCCTCCCGGGTTACTTTTTGCGCGGCGAACAGGAGAATGAAAGGATGCCGACGCTGATCATGGTAGGCGGAGGTGAAACTTGTGCAGAGGAACTTTATTTTTGGATAGGCCCGGCGGGAGTACGCCGCGGGTATCGGGTTTTGATGGTGGATTTGCCCGGTCAAGGAGGGACGCCTTTCGATGGTCTATTCTTTCGGACCGACTCTGAAGTGCCGATTAAGGCCGTAGTAGATTATGCCCTTTCCCGGCCGGAGGTGGACGCGGAACGACTGGCTGTATTCGGCATAAGTGGCGGTGGATACATGGTGTCGCGTGCTGTGGCATTTGGGAAACGCATCAAAGCGTGTATTGCCAGCGCGCCCATTGTCGATGTTTACCGTCTCGCTACGGCCGAAGTGCCGTCGGTACTTTTGAGAACTTCCTGCTTTTGTAAAGATATACTTATCCGACTGGCCGGTATCAAAAGTCCACTGCCCGTTATTGCGTTAGAGAAATTCTATTGGCAAGCCGGGGTAAGCCATCTTTCCGAGGCGCTGGAAATGGCGCGGCAAGCAAGAGTAGAAAAGGCAGGTGAGATTACTTGTCCCGTGTTGTGCACGGTGGGCGAAGGCGAATCGGAAGAGCAGATGACTCAGGCTCGCAAGTTTTACGATGCACTCAAATATCCTAAAGAACTTCGCATTTTCACCGCACCCGATGGTGCGGATGCCCATTGTCAAATCAATAACCTGAGCCTTATGCAACAAGTTGTATTTGATTGGCTGGATAATCTCTTCGAACAGAACGACTTGACCTTGCGCGGTAGCCGGTGCTACTCCGCTGCGCCTCACGTCGCGGGTGGGCCGTGGAGTGTTTTCGGTTTTTGCAGGAAAGGCAAAGCGACGGATAGCGCAGTGTGTTCGTACGCGGCTCTGCATCGGTTGCCGTGATCGCGGCAAGGGCGGACT
>Ga0308417_1002872_pt1 | contig 11206 bp, 8 predicted proteins | sample HotsprSampleOS65_FD_203528 | JGI IMG/M metagenome (GOLD analysis project Ga0308417, IMG submission 203528) | Hot spring phototrophic mat microbial communities from Octopus Spring, Yellowstone National Park, Wyoming, United States - 20090730_OS65 ... | reverse complement strand
AAACAGTCAGCTAAAAGCGAACGCGAGCGCAACTACGATCGACGCTCTCGCGGGCTTCAACCAGGCAGGCAAATCATAGTCGCCTGCGAAGGCAGAACGGAGGTCATCTACTTTACAGAGCTGAGGCGGTCGCTCCGACTCTCCAAAGAAATGGTTAAGATAGAACAGGACCACCCTGATCCGCTCAGTGTGCTCAATCATGCGCTTCGTCTGCGCGCCCAGGCTCAGGAAACAAGCGATTTGCCTGATTCGCTAGAGGCATGGTGTGTGTTCGACACCGAGGTGGCGGGCGCAAACAACGCATTCGTAGAAGCTGTAAATAGAGCTGCAGACGAGAACGTCGCGTTGGCTGTGTCAAACCCGGCGTTTGAGTTCTGGTTGCTGCTCCACTTTTCCGAAACTTCCAGCCCCTTTCCGGATGGCCCCAGCTGCAAAAGAGCGTTGAGACAACATGTCCCTGAATACCACGAAACAATGAACCTTTTCGGCGTTATCGAAAACCGGATAGACAAAGCTGTCGAATACGCCAGACGACTGCGACAAAACCACGCCATCCCTCACAATCAGCCTTATCCCAATCCATCCACAACAGTTGACAGACTGGTTGACGCCATTAAAGCATTGGCTGCTACAGTTCGACCCTACTGCATTTGACCGGTTTCAGATTGCTGCGTCGATATGATATGGCGTTCCGGCCCGCCGGCAGCGTCGTTGAACCAGCGTGCCGTCGCGACGCTGCCATCACGCCGCGCCTGCCGGCCCGATCGACCAGATCGTCCAGCGCCCAGCGCATTGACGCGCTATGCGCGCCCCGGCTTCACAGTCGCCCTTCCAGCCCGGCGCGCCCGTTCGAGTGCGCGCCTGACCGGGAAAGGCGCATCAGCAACAACGTGGCTACCGCGCTGACCAGCACGATCACCAGCGATGGCAACGCTGCTGCCTGCCAGGCCGACTCTGAGGCCAGCATATATGTCCAAACTGAGAGCGTCTCCATCCCGAATGGCCTCAGAAACATGGTGGCGGGAAGTTCCTTGAAAGTGTCCACAAATACCAGCAGCGAAGCGGCAAAGACGCCTGTGCGGATCAGCGGCAGGTGCACACGCCACAGCACCCGCAGCGCACCTGCGCCCAGGCTGCGGGCGGCCATCTCCATGCTGGGCGTCACTTTCTCCAGACTGGCCTCGACGTTGCCAAAGCCGATGGCCAGAAACCGCACCAGATAGGCGTACATCAACCCGATGAGCGACGCGCTGAGCAGCATCGCGCCGCCGGTCAGGTTCAGCGCGACCTCGTTCAACGGCGCAAGCAGAAGCAACACGCCCAGCGCCACCACCGCTCCCGGCATCGCATAGCCCAGCGTCGCCATGCGCGCCAGCAAACGCGCTCTGGCCTTAGCGGCCGACGGCGGCCCGTAGGCGCGCGTGGCATAGGCCATGACCAGCGCCACAGCGCTCACCAGGCAAGCCGAACCTGCCGCAAGGCCGACCGTGTTGAGAAGGTATGGCCCAAACACCGCGTCGAGCGTGCCGGGGGCTGACGCGACAACTTCAGGGATCGCCCAGCTCACCAGTTGGATGACCGGCAGACCGAAGGCCAGCGTCAGCAACGCCAGAGGCAGGGCGCTCGCTGCAACCGCCCGCCAGCCCCGCAGACGCACCCGCTCAATCGGCCGCGATTGGCCGCCGAGCTGATAATAGCGCGCGTGCCGCCGCAGACGACGCTCGACCAGGACGACACTCATGGCGATAAGCATCAGCGCCGAAGATAGCTGCACGGCCGCGTCGCGATCCATTTGCCCGATCCACAGCCGCACCACACCCTCGCTCAACGTGACCGTGTTGAAATAACGCACAACGGCGAAGTCAGTCAACGTCTCCATCAGCGCCAGCGCTGTTCCTGCCGCCAGTGACGGACGCGCCAGGGGCAATGCCACCTTGAAGAACACGCCCCACCGGCCATACCCATGCACGCGCGCGGCGTCGCGCTGGGCGGCCGACTGTTCGCGGAATCCAGTCCGCGCCAGCAGATAGACGTACGGATACAGGCTCAAACTGAGCGCCAGCACTGCTCCCGGCAGCGAGCGAAACTCCGGCGCCTCGAACGATGGGCCAAACCAGGCGCGCAGTTGTGTCTGAATGGGGCCGGCGTAGTCGAACAGCGCCATCAGCACATAGCCCAGAATGTAACCGGGAATCGCCATGGGCAGGACTAACAGCCACTCGATTGCGCGCGCGCCGGGAAAATCGTAATTTGTCACCAACCACGCCAGCGACGAACCCATCACCAGCGTGGCAGTGCCGACGCCGAGCATCAGCAGCGCCGTATTCAGCAGCATCTCCGGCAGCAGCGTGTTCCACAGATGCAGCCATGCTGCCGCCTCCAGCCGCAGCCACGCCAGCGCCAGGCCGAGCAGGGGCAGCAGAATCAGGATAGCCGGCAGCGTCGCTGCCAGCAGGTTAGCATCCAATGTCAGCCGCCTGGATCGTTGCCCGGCAGCCGGCGCTGCATAGCGCGGCGCAGAGGAGGGACGGCGCGTTTCCAAAGTGATTTTCCTGTTGCGATCAGGCGGGCGTATCGGGTCAGTCTGTTGGCGCAGTCAGGCGCATGGCCTGACCGCGCCAATCACGGGTTGTTAGCAGCCGGGCTGTATGCCGTTCACTTGTAGCCGGCGCGTTCGAGCAGCTTGATGGCTTGCGCCTGCAACGGCCCGTATTGCCGCAGCGCCGCCAGGTCGGCTTTAAACGGGCCGAACCCTTTGATAATCTCGCCGGGCTGAGCTGACGGATTGACCGGGAATTCGCTGTTGCCCCCGGCCAGGCCGGACGCGCCAGCATCCTGCCCGCGCGTCGCCAACCATTCCAGCAACTTGACAGCATTCTCACGATTGAGCGCGTTGGCCGTCACACCTGCGCCGGAAATGTTGACGTGCGCGCCGCGATCATTCTGGTTGGCCCAAAACAGCTTGACAGGAAAGTTGGGGTCCTTCAACAGCGCGTTGCCGAGGTAGTAGTGATTGACAATCGCCACGTCACATTTGCCCGCCGCGATCGTCTCCAGGATGCGCGTGTCGCTGTCAATGAAAGTCGGACGATTGGCCACCCAGCCGCGCACCACTCGCTCAGTCCTCTGCTCGCCTGCGTTGGCGATCATGCCGGCGACCACGGAAATAGTGTAAATGTGCGTTGCGGGCCGCAGGCACAGCCGCCCGCGCCATTTCCGATCAGCCAGAGCTTCGTAGGTCGAAAGTTCGCTCGGCTTGACTTTGCTGGGATTGTAAACAATCGTGCGCAGGCGCTGCGTCAGCGCGAACCACCGATTCTGCGGGTCGCGCAATTCCGCCGGCACGGCCTTGTTCAAGACATCCGATTCAATGGGCTGCAACAAGCCCTCTTCGGCGGCGATCTGGAGCGTCCCTGCATCTATCACGAAGAACACGTCGGCAGGGGTTTGCTTGCCCTCGGCTCGCAGGCGTTCCAGCAGCGCCTGCGAGGAGGCGTTGGATAGGCGCACCTGGATGCCGGTTTCGCGCGAGAACTCAGCGAACACGCGCTCCAGTGCGCCGTAATGGCGCGCCGAATACACATTGACCACTTTCGATTGCGCAACAGTGGGCATCGGCTGCGATAGACCCAATGATGCCGCCACCAATGCGCACACGATGGGGGAAATCAGAAATCTGCGTCTGTTCATTAAACTTACTCCACACTCACTATAGAAGAATCTGTTGCCGGCGGACATGTCCTATGCCATGCGTCTGGCATATACCAGCGCGACGGCGGCATGTCAACAGAGGCTGTAAAGTCGGGGGATAGACTGCCAGAATGCCGCGAGTTCACATCGCTAAAAAGATGGTCGCATGCTTCTGGCGCTCGCAGAACAGAACGCGAAGCAGTTCAAGGTGTGTTGCCGGCCTTTACCTTTACTGCGGCCTGCCGGCGTGAACGGGCCGGCGACAAAACGCCGGCAGGATGCGCGCCAAACGCCCCCGAACGGCGCCGTTCACCGGCAATAGACCTGCGCGAACGGAATGCCCATGTCGGTCTGCCACTGGCCGGCAGCCCACATCATGCCGCGCTCCAGCATTTGCATCGTCTGCGGCATGGCCACGATGTCGGCATGGTGGCCCAGCGACGTGTAAAACACGCGGCCTCGCCCATAGGTCTTCGTCCACGTGACCGGCATGATGACGTCGCCGTAGTCCTCGAAGCGCGTGATCGCCATGACGCGCATGGCCGGATCGACGTGCATGTAATACTTCTCCGAGCGCACCTCAAAGTCGCTCAACCCTTCGGTGATGGGGTTCTGGTCGATGATCTCCACGGTGTACAGCCGGCCATCGTTGCCGGGATGCGCCACCCACTGCCCGCCGCACATGAACTGCCATTCGGTCTCCTGGCGAAAGGCGTCGCCCATGCCGCCATGGCAGCCGGCGATGCCCACGCCGCTTCGCACCGCTTCCAGCACGGGGTTGAGCTGCTCGCGCTTGATCGAACCCATCGTCCAGATCGGAACGATGAGGTTCAGTTGCTTGAGCTTGTCGCCGTCGAGGAATGCGTCGAGAGTGTCGGACATCTCGACTTCAAAGCCGTTGCGCTTCAATGCGGCTTCGCACAACTGAGACACCTGCACCGGCTCGTGGCCGTCCCATCCGCCGTAGACAATCAGGGCTTTCTTCATCATGTGACTCCTGCCTGGGATTCGGAAATGATCGAGGCTGCACTGGATTTTAGCCGGTCGTGCGCAATGGGCAAGCGGCAAGCCGGCGGGGCGCGGCAAGCCTGGCGGCTTGCACTACATTTCCATCGGATCGGGCAAGCCGGCGGGACGCGGCAAGCCTGGCGGCTTGCCCTACATTTCCATCGGATCGGGCAAGCCGGCGGAACGCGGCAAGCCTGGCGGCTTGCACTACATTTCCATCGGATCGGGCAAGCCGGCGGAACGCGGCAAGCCTGGCGGCTTGCCCTACATTTCCATCGGATCGGGCAAGCCGGCGGCTTGCACTACATTTTCTTAGGCTCGGCGCTTTCTGCGGCAGGATCGGGCCTGTTGTTCAGCTCGCGCTCGCGCGCTTCGCGTTCCATCTCCATGACGATGCGGGCCACCTCTTCAAACGCGGCGCGCTGCTTGCGATACAGATCGCTCTCGCTCATCACCAGCTTGCGCGCCACATCGCGCACGCGCTGGCCCTGAATGATCTTCATTTCCAGGATGTTATATAGCAGCCACTCGGCAGCCGTCATGCTGCGCGCGCCATCGGGCTTCAGGCGCTCGATCGCGTCGGTCAGCACAGCCCGCAGAGCGCGGGTGGCGTTGCCGTTGTTGGCCTGCATGGCGTCGGCGACAATCTTCAGATTCATCAGCGGCGAGTTGGTCAGCTTGGGTCCGCCCCAGTAATGGCTGAGCGCGTCGCGCACCAGATGCGTCAGATCGTCGTAGCCTTCCGGGATCAGTTCAAAATCTTGCACTGTCGGGGCGGCCGGGTTGCGCGTTTCAGCCATGCGACGCTGCATATTTTCAGCCTCAGGAACAATGCGCTCTAATGCCTCGAAAGCGCGTTGTTGCTTGATCGCGTCTTCCAGGGCGCGGGCAGCCTGATTCACCAGCAGGGCGACCCCCTGGCGCTCTTCATCTGTCAGGTCGGGCGCGCGGGCAACCAGGCCGATAACACCCAGGACTGCCGGCCCATTGCCAGGAGCGCCATCATCTGCGACAGCATCGGCCTCGGCAGCCCGCCCTTCGACGCCGCTGTCACGTTCGCGGGCCCGCAGCGGAATCAACCAGTAGCCATTCCATTGGATGAAGTCATGTTCCAGTTCAAATGTGCGCAGGGTCTCGCGCGCGCTCTCACCAACATAGGCAGGCAGAGACTCATGCCCCACCGACGACTTGCCGTTGGTAAGATGCAATGCGGAGCGAACGGCGTCAGGGGCGTTCAACTGGCTCAGGTCCACATTGCCAATCGAGACCAGAATCGGCTCATTGGCGCCGGCGGTGACGATCTGCATGATGAAGGCCGTGCGGGCGCGCAGCAGATCGCACAGCGCGGCCAGGATGTTTTCCAAAAACTGAGTCAGGTCAGAGACGGTCATCAGCCGCTCGCTGAACTGCTGCAAGCGCCTGACTTCGCCGGCGTCGTCGCCGGCAATCAGCCGGTCGAGCGCGGGCTGAAGCGTGACGATAAACAGTTGCGTCAGCAAAATGATGGTGGCTGCGGCAACCAGGCCGACGATCTCGCCGGGCAATCCGAACCACTTCTCAATCCGGGTGCTCAAGGCCAGCGCCGTGATGACCATGGCGGCCAGCAGCGGCCCGCGAATCAGGTACTTGATGAGCCGGCGCTTGATGACGCGATCGGGCGCGCTGGCGCCAAAATAGGCGACCGTGTAGCCCATGAAGGTGATGGCCGCGCCGACGCCCATGTTGACCAGCAGGATGGCCGACCAGGGAATGAGCAAAGGAAGCCCGGACGGCCAGCCGACGGGGAGCAGATACGGGAATGTGCCCAGCGCCGGCGCCGGGAAGGCCAGCGCAAAGTAAGTCATGCGGCGCTTGCTGGTGGCCGTCAGCGAACGTCGGCGCGCTTCGATCACGTTGTAAGTCGCCCAGCCCAGACTCCCAAAGTAATACAGGGTGAAGGGGAAGAACAACGGCCCCGGCGTCAGGTGTTGCAGATCAGAGTCTTCGATGCCCGGCGTCGCCACCAGGTCGCTGAACGCAACCAGCGCAAAAACAACCAGACCGGCCGCATGGCCCGCGCGCGCCGCCATCCGTCGCACCGGCGAAATGTCGCCTGTGGCGCTCAGCAGCGTGTCGGACAGGCCGAGCGCCGCAGCCGGGATAAAGGCAATGCCAATCCACTGCAGGCGCAACCAGAGGTGCGCCGGCGGCGTCGATATCTGGGCCAGCAGGTCGCCCAGATACGTGCCGATCAAACAGGCCAGCACAATCGCAAACGAGCGGGCGATGCGGCTGCGCCTGTTATACAAGGCGATATAGACAATCAGCGCAAACGCCGTGATCAGAATGCCGGTGGTGACGATGCGATTCAGCAACGTCACGCCGCCCAGGATATTGTTCAACAGGTCAGCCATTGCCCAATCCAATCACCGGATTCTATACGCGAAGAACAACGCAATGTCGCTGGCGCTGTAGTAGTTGTCGGCATAGCCGGCCAGCCGGAAACCGCGCGTCTGGCAAAAACGCGTGGCCGGATAGTTCTTCGTCTGCACATCCATGGTCACACTGTGCAGCCCGTCGGATTTCGCCTGGGCTGCGGCCGTTTTAAGCAACTGCGACGCGATGCCGCGCCGGCGCAACGCCGGCGCCACCGCCAGGCACGGAATCCAGCCCGTGTTCTGCCAGGGCACCAGCGCAAGGCCGATATAGCCCATAAGATCAGAGGCGCTGTCGCCCAGCGCCACCCACACGTAATCGCAGCGATGCAAAATGCGGCGCAGGGCGCCGGTGTCGTGGGGATAGGGCACTTGCAGTTGACGGGGCAGGCGAGCCAGCCGGAAGGTGACGGTATACTCGCCCAGAGTCATGCGCTCCCGGCTGCCGGTCTGGCGGACGCCGGGCGGCCCGCTCATCTGCCAGACGTGGTCGGTCAGGTAGCTGTGCTCCAGCGCCAGGATATTCTCGACATCGGCAAGGTCAGCGGCGCGAATGTGCATACGTTCACTGTCCGATGACAATCGGAATCTGGCAAATCGCAGCGATGTTGGAATCAGCCTGAACGGTCACCAGGCGAAATGCATACACGCCGGGCGGGATGGCGCTAAAGTTGAAGTTGGAGAGCAGTTCGCCGTTCTGCACCGTGCTGTCGCCGCGACCCATGAACGACCACTGAACAGCGCCCGGCATGAGAATCTCCAGCTTGTAGAAGCCGCCGGCCTCCACGACCGCCGTGCCCCGCACGGTGTAAACGCCGGCGATTGTCTGATTCGCCGCCGGGCTGAAGATCTGGGCGTCGGCATTGTTGCAGTCGATGGGAATCGCAGACGCGGCAACAACTTCTTCAGGTGTGGGGGTTGGCGGTTCGGCGGCGGTTGGCTCAGGGATAGCAGTCGGCGCCGGCGCCGCAGCCTCTGGCCCGGCGACGGTTGGCGTTGCGGCCATATCCACAGTCGGTGTCGCGCCATCCACATAGATGACGATGACGGTAGGGGCAGCCGCCTGCGTCAGATCGGCGGCGCTGATTTCGGCTGTGGGCATCGACGTGGCCGGCGCGCCGGCGTTGGGCGTGGTGGTGGAATCGCCCAACAGCGAATTGGCGGTTCTGGCCGGCGCGAGCGCCGAAATGGCAAACACAACGCCCGCAGCCACAAGACACAACAACGCTTTCACCCAGGCGCCGACCGCGCGCGCCATCACCGCGCTGCGTTCGAGACGAAAGACCGCGCGTTGCAGCTCCCGCAACGACATCAGCCCGGTGACCACAAAATACGCGCAGGCAATCGCGCACACGGCATACAGCAGGGTGGCGTAGTTCTTGATGAGCTGGGGAATGATCTCCATGTCAGCTATTAGCCGCCCGCTGTCATTTTTCTGAGCGCGCCGCGAATGATGGCGAGCAGCTTTGGCGCAATTACCTTGCCGGCTTGCAGCACTTCTTCGTGCGAAGGCGGCTCGCCCTCGTCCGCGCTCAGCCGCGCGACGTTGGTGATGCCGCTGAAGCCGAGCACGCGCATTCCCGCATGGCGCGCCACAACCACCTCGTTGACTGTGGACATGCCCACCGCATCCGCGCCAATCGCGCGCAAAAAGCGCACCTCAGCCGGCGTCTCGAACGTCGGGCCGGACAGGCCCGCATACACGCCCTCTTTCAGATCAATCCCTTCCTGGCGGGCCACCTCAGCCGCGCACTGGCGCAGCTCCGGATCGTAAGCGTTAATCATGTTCGGGAAGCGCGCGCCCAGCGAATCAGCATTCGGGCCGATGAGCGGATTGGCGCCGGCCATGCCAAGCAGGTTGATATGGTCGGTGATGAGCATGACGTCGCCGGCGTTGAAGGCGCGATTGATGCCGCCGGCGGCATTCGTCACAATCATGGTGTGCGCGCCCATGGCCCGGGCCACGCGCACCGGCAGCGTCACCTGCCACAGCGGATACCCTTCGTAGAAGTGAACCCGGCCCTGCATGATCGCCACCGGCAGGCCGAACAAGTCGCCGATGACAAAACGCCCACCATGCCCCGGCGCCGTAGAGCGGGCAAAGCCGGGGATATCGTGAAAGGGGATGCGAACGGCCTCCGACACCTCATCAGCCAGCGCGCCCAGCCCGCTGCCGAGCACCACGAGCACGCGCCAGGGCCGGTCTGACACAGCGCGCACAGCGCCAACAGCGCGCCCGATGATATCCAGAAGTTCAGACTGGTTCATGGACATACTCAGTCAGGAATGACTTGCAGCCGGCGATGGATTCACCTGTGGGCGAAACATCGCGCTCCGCCGGCCCGAGCGAATGTGACGCTAATGACTCAACACTGCGATTGCGCGATCCAGCCGCTCCAGAGCAGTCTCGCGGCCCAGAATGGCGATCGTCCCAAACAACGGCGGCGTGACGCTCTTGCCGGTGACGGCGTTGCGCACGATGGTGAACAACTGGGTGGGTTTGAGCTTCAGCTCATCACACAGAGCGCGCATGGCCGCCTCCATCGGCTTGTCATCGAACACCGGCAGGGATTCGAGCGCGCGGCGCGCCTCTCGCAGCGCGCGCAGCGACAAATGCTGCTCCATCTTCGGGCCGATCAGCGCGTCTTTGGGCGGCGTCGGAATATCCTGAAACAGGAAATCGATCAGCGGTGTGGCATCGGTCAGCGTCTTCAAGCGCTCCTGGATGAGCGGAATGGCGCGCCTGAATTTGTCCCGCTTCTCCGGCGTGTCCAGGACAATCCCGTCGCGCTCGACAAAGGGTTGCAGGCGGCGCGCCAGTTCATCGGGCGGCAGCCGGCGAATATGCACCCCGTTCAGCCAGTCCAGTTTGTCATCGCTGAACACAGCCGGCGAACTGCCCACATGGTCGAGCGAAAACTTCTCGATCAATTCATCGACCGTAAAAACGTTTTGCTCGTCTCCGCCGCCCGGCGCCCAGCCCAGCAGCGCCAGGAAGTTGAGGATCGCTTCGCGGATATATCCCTTGTCGCGCAGCTCAAAGACGCTGGTGGCGCCGTGGCGCTTGCTGAGCTTCTTGCCGTCCTCGCCGCGCACATTTGGCACATGGGCAAACAGAGGCGGTTCCCACCCGAAGTACTGGTAAAGCAGCAGGTGTTTGGGCGTGCTGGGCAGCCATTCGTCGGCGCGAATGGCGTGCGTGACCCCCTGCAGATGGTCGTCTACAACCACCGCCAGGTGATAGGTGGGGTACCCGTCCGCCTTCAGCAGCACCTGCTCGTCAATCAGCGCGTTCTCGAAGGCCACGTCGCCCTTGATGAGGTCGTGAAAGCGGGTCACGCCTTCGCGCGGGACGCGCATCCGGATCACGTGCGGCTGGGCGGGGTCGATGTCGGTTCGCAGGCGCATGTGCTCGCGGAAAAGAAACGTCTCGCGCCGCGCTTCGGCTTTCTTGCGCATGTGGTCGAGTTCTTCCGGCGTTTCGTTGGCGCGATAGGCATAGCCATGCTCGATCAGCCATTCGGCCCACTGCCGGTACAGGGGCAAACGCTGAGACTGCACGAACGGGCCGGGGATGCCGCGATAGCTGCCGTCTTCCAGCGCGCCGGGGTAGTCCTCGTTGGTTTTCATCTGCCGGAGCATGGCGTGGTCCGGCCCGCCATCCAGCTCGATGCCGAGCCAATCGAACGTTTCGAGAATGCGCCGGGCGGAACCCGGCACATAGCGGCGCTGATCGGTGTCTTCGAGGCGGATAAAGAATTGCCCGCCGGCATGTTTTGCTGCCAGCCATGAAAACAGCGCCGTGCGAACGCCGCCGATATGCAATTCGCCGGTGGGCGACGGAGCAAAGCGGGTGCGCACCATGTCACTCGCTCAGCCACGCATCGCCGGCGCGCTCGTAACTCAGCAGATCCTGCGGCTGGAAGTACAGGCTGATCTCGCGCTCGGCCGTCTCAGGCTTGTCTGAACCGTGGACGATGTTGCGCGAGATGTTCAGTCCAAAGTCGGCGCGGATTGTGCCGGGTTGAGCATTCAGCGGATTGGTCGCGCCCATCGTCGCCCGCGCCGCCGCGATGGCGTCGGGGCCTTCCAGA
>Ga0308417_1002871_pt1 | contig 11206 bp, 12 predicted proteins | sample HotsprSampleOS65_FD_203528 | JGI IMG/M metagenome (GOLD analysis project Ga0308417, IMG submission 203528) | Hot spring phototrophic mat microbial communities from Octopus Spring, Yellowstone National Park, Wyoming, United States - 20090730_OS65 ... | reverse complement strand
CGGCACAGGGGCATCGTCGTCGGCGCGGAGGGGAAGCGGCTGACCCATGGCGAAGCTCCATGGCTCGCCCCCTTGCATCAGAACCCGCCCGCGTCGGGGAATCCCCCTCGTGAGTCTCACTCAGAAGGACTTGGTATGAAGGCTGGACCTGGCCGGGGAAGGGGCAGCGTTCCCGCACGGTACGGGCACGCGGCGCGCCTCACCCCGACCTAGACGACCTCCCGGCGAGAATCACTCAGCCGGCCGCGTGCGCGCACCCTGACCGGCAAGGCCGGTCGGGTCGGACCCCGGCCAACCGGGCGAAGGCGCGTCGGATAGGGATTAGCAGCCCCCGACCAGCGGGGCGCGCAGAGGGGAGCGTCGGCAAAGCCGAGCAAGCCAACGACGGCGAGCTCGGCGCGCGCCCTGCCCGCTCAGAGGGCGGCCTGGTCCCGGAACGCCTCGCCTTCCTCCTGAAGGGGCGCGAAACCGAGACCGCGCGGTGGCTGCCGGCGCGACGGACGGCGCTTCGCGGGAATGGCGGTCAGGCCGTTTTGTGGCGACGGGCGGCGGCGAGGCAGGGTAAGCCGAAGCTCAAGAGCGCGACCGCCGCAGGTTCGGGAACGGCCACGGTCGCAGGGGTGACGGCAATGTTGTCGATGTTGACGGACGTCACCCCCTCGCTCGGCGTGATCGTGATCACGAGCCTGTCCATCACCGCGGTGGTGCCGGAGGCGAGGGCCGTCAAGTTGATGAAGACAGCATCATCGCGAGGTTCGGCCGGTGCGGCGCCTGCGAGGCTGTAGACCTGTGCCAAGCCGAGGAAGCCCGTGAAGCTGTAGGTCGACGGGCCGTTGTTGCTGGAAACGTCGAGCCCGGTGAACGCGAACGTGCCGCCCGTGACCTCGATCGTCGCGATCGAGGGGGTGGGGGGGCCGATGGGGCCGACGAAGATGGACGGGACCGGGTTGCCATAGAGGTTCCCGACAACCCAGGTGCCCTGCGTCGCGGTCACCGTGAAGCCGACTTCGGTGCAGGGCACGCCTGGGAAGGCGCCGGTCACCCCATCGAACGTGATCGCCGCATTGGCGGTTGCCGACACATGATTGCTGCCACCGCGGCCGCGACCCGGATGCTCCGAAGCCTGTGTCGCACACTTATCGTTTCCTCTCCGTTCCTCTGCAGGTCTACTGCCTCCCTTGGCAGGGTGGATCTCGGGCAAGCCGCAGCCAGCAGGTCCCGGCCACCCTGCGACGCCATTCTTAGCAACAAACGCGCCAATCAGGAATATCGTTTCGCTTCAGTTACTTCAAACCGTAGCTCCGAGGCCGCGACCCCAACCTGTAAAGATTCTCGACACGCGATTGTTTCAGCCGATTGCGCAGCGTCGGGGCCTCAGCCGGCCGCCCTGCCTGGGAGGCCAGGTTCCGGGAACGTCGAGCCTCCAGACCAGCCTGCCCATACCAGACCAGCCCTTCATGGTTCCATCCCATCGGGAGCTGCTCTAGCCTCGCCCGCGACGTCGGAGCGGGCGGTGCGGTCCTTCCTGCGGAACCTGTGCGATCTCGTCGGGCGCGGCCAGCCGGAGGTGGTCGCCGAACGATTCGCCGCCGGCTCGTCCTGCCAGAGCCGGGCGAGCGATAAGGCCGTAACCGTCGTGTTCCGCACCGCCGCCGAGGCGCGCACGAGTCGCTTCTGCCGTGTCGGGTTCTTCCGGGTGTATTTCGACGACAACTGCGCCGCGCGCGACCATGCCGGCTGAGATGCAGACCGGGCCGGAGACGCGCAGGCGAATCCCAACCTCGGTTCTCCTCGATACGCTGGTCGCCGAGGCAGGTGCGACCGAGGTGACGATCGCGTGGCTGATCGAGCGTCTCGGCGAACGCGGCTTCGGGATGATGCTGATGATCCTCGGCCTGCTCGCGCTGCTGCCCGGTCTTTCCGCGGTTGCCGCGGTCGCCCTGATGCTGCCTGCGGCGCAGATGATGCTCGCCCGGCCTAGGCCTGTGCTGCCGGCGCGGATCGGCGGCAGAGCGGTGGGCGTGCAGCGTCTCGGCGGCATCGTCCGCCGGGTGCGGCCGGTGCTGCGCCTGATCGAGCGCGGCATACGGCCCCGCTGGCCGACACCGTTCGAGGCTACCAAGCGCGTGGTCGGCGCTGCCGTGATGGGTCTCTCGGTGGCGCTGCTCGCGCCGGTGCCACTGAGCAACCTGCCGGTCGCCCTCTGCGTGATGCTCCTCGCCGTTGCCTATCTCGAGGAGGACGGGCTCCTGCTCGCCGCAGCGCTCGTCCTCTCCCTGCTCCTGCTCGCGGCTGGCGCGTTTCTCGCCTGGATCACGGTCGCTGCCGCGGGAGGCGGGCTCGGCCTCTGGTGAACGAGGCCTCGCTTCAGGCTCAGAGGAGCCCGCGGGCACGAATCTCGGCGACCACGCGCCCCGCCTCGTCGAGCCTCTCGCGCGACTCGCCCTTGAGCGTGTCGCCGAGCGGCTTGGCGAGCCCTGCAGCAAACAGGCTCGCATGGAAGCGCACATGCCGCGGGCCGGCGAGCCCGGGCGGCGACCAGAAGAACACGGGAGCGTCAGTCGCACACGCCTCCGACAGCATCGAGACGCTGTCTCCCGTGACGACGATCGCCTCGGCAAGGCCAAGAAAGGCGAGATAGGGGTTGCCACCAGGGCAGCCGAAACGGTGGCTGCCGAAACGGTGCAGGAGATGCGGCACCGCCGCGAGCCCTTCCGCCAGAGCTTCCTCCGCAGCCGCGCCCGTGCGCCGGCTCGTGGTCGCGAGCACGGAGCCGCCGGCTGCGAGCGCGAGCGCGGCGACCCGCGTGGCGAGGTCGCGCGCGAGCACAGGCGCAAGCCCCTCGGCACGGACCGGCCCGCCCACAAGCAGCGCAACCCGCGGCCTGGGCAGATGCGCAACGCGCGGGGCCCAGGCCGCGGCCGCCTCGGCGAGCGACTCTGCCGTGACGCGATTCGGCACGCCGATCACCTCAAGCACGTTCGATGCCGGCCGCGGCCGGTCATGCTGGGGCAGGACGAGCAGGTCGAACCGCCCCGACGCAACGCCAGGCCGCATCACATGCACAAGCCGCACGCCCGCCCGCCGCTTCAGCCACAGTGCCACCGGAGCGGCCCGGCGGCCCGCGGCGATCACAAGACGCGGCCAGGGCGGGGCAAGCGACGCCCTCGCCTCCGGCGCGAGCCCAACGAGCGAGCCCATGGGCAGCAGGTTCGGCAATCGGGAAAGCGGCGTCCAGAGAAGGTGCTTGACGGAGAAAGGCAGCCCGAGGCGATCAGCGATGCCGAGCGCCTGCGCCGCCGTGCCGGCACGCGGGTCTGCCAGCACCCAGACGGGAGCGGCCCCGGCGGCCTGTTCGTCGGTTGTCGCGCTGCTCACGCTTGTCTACGAAGAACCGGCAATCGAGGGAGCCCCCACCGCATGTCGGACCGCCACGCCACCCTCTGGGACCGCGACGCTGCGCTGATTGCCGCGCGTATCCTCCTCGACATCAAGGCGGTGAACTTCCGCCCCGAAGAGCCCTACACCTTCACCTCGGGATGGAAATCCCCTGTCTACATCGACTGCCGCAGGATCATCTACTTCCCCCGCGCGCGCGCCAAGATCTGCGACCTCGCGGTTGAGAAGATCGGCCGCCATGTCGGCTACGAGACCTTCGACGTGGTGGCTGGCGGCGAGACCGCCGGCATACCCTTCGCTGCCTGGATCGCCGACAGGATGCTGACACCGATGGTCTATGTGCGGAAGAAGCCGAAGGGATTTGGGCGCAACGCGCTGATCGAGGGCGACGTGCCGGAAGGCCAGAGGACGCTGCTGGTCGAGGACCTGACCACTGACGGGCAGAGCAAGATACGCTTCGCCCAGGCGCTGCGCGACGCAGGCGCGATCGTCAACCACACCTTCGTGGTGTTCTTCTATGGCGTGTTTCCCGGCTCCTTCGAGACACTCAAGCGCATGGACATCGGCCTGCATCACCTCTGCACCTGGTGGGACGTGCTCGAGGTCTGCCGCACCAACCCCTATTTCGGAGACGCCGCTCTTGCCGAGGTGCGGCGCTTTCTCGACGACCCGGTGACATGGTCAAAGTCACGCGGGGGCATCGGGTCCCCTTCCGAGGCGGGCGCGACGGAGGAGGCGTGAGGCGCCCCCTCGCCGCTGGGCTGGTCGCTGTGGCGCTTGCCGCAGGCAGCGCCGAGGCCCAGCACCGCGACACCCTGACCATCGGCATCACCCAGTTCCCCTCGACCTTCCATCCCTCGATCGAGAACATGGCGGCGAAGAGCTACATCCTTGGCCTCGCCCGCCGCCCCGTCACCACCTACGACGCCGACTGGGCGCTCACCTGCATGCTCTGCGTGCGTCTGCCGACGATCGAGAACGGCGACGCCGTGCCAGAGACTGCGCCGAACGGCAACCTCGGCATCCGCGTCACCTACAGGCTGCGCGAGGACGCGATCTGGGGAGACGGCACGCCGGTGACGGCGGACGACATCGTCTTCGCCTGGGAGGCAGGGCGCGAGCCGCTCACCGGCATTGGGCCCGCCGAGCTCTATCGCTCGCTGCACCGCATCACCGTGATCGACCAGCGCACATTCACCCTGCATTTCGACAAGCTCACCTTCGCCTACAACGCGATCAACGATCTCAACCCCCTGCCCGCGCGGCTCGAACGGCCAAGCTGGCGCGAGGATGCGCGCGCCTACCGCACCCGCACGCTCTACGACCGCGAGACTGCGAACCCAGGCCTCTGGAACGGCCCTTACCGAATCACCGCAATCCAGACCGGGGCTTCCGTGACGCTCGAGCGCAACCCCGCCTGGAAGGGCCCCGCGCCTGCCTTCCGCCGCATCGTCGTGCGCACCATCGAGAACACGACCGCGCTCGAGGCCGCGCTGCTTGCCGGGCAGATCGACATGATCGCAGGCGAGCTCGGGCTTGCGCTCGACCAGGCGCTCGCGCTCGAGAAGCGTGCCGCAGCGCGGTTCCGCTTCCACTTCCAGCCTGGACTCGTCTATGAGCACATCGACCTCAACCTCGACATGCCCGCGCTCGCCGACCTCCGCGTCCGGCGCGCCCTGCTTGCCGCGATCGACCGCCAGCAGATCGTAGATCGTCTCTTCGAGGGCCGGCAGAAGGTGGCGCGGAGCTTCGTCAACCCGCTCGACTGGATGGCGGACGAGACACTCCCCGCGCAGGGCTTCGACCTCGCGCTCGCGCGTCGGCTGCTCGACGAGGCAGGCTGGACGCCGGGGCCTGACGGCATACGCCGCAACGCCGCTGGCGAGCGCCTCTCCTTCGAGCTGATGACAACGGCCGGAAACCGCTCGCGCGAGCTCGTGCAGCAGGTGCTGCAGGGGATGTGGCGCCAGGCAGGGGTGGAGATCCGGATTCGCAACGAGCCGCCGCGCGTCTTCTTCGGCGAGACCGTCTCGCGCCGGCGCTTCCAGGGCATGGCGCTGTTCGCCTGGATCTCCTCGCCCGAGAACATTCCACGCACGATCCTGCACTCGAGCGAGATCCCAACCGAGGCGCGCAACTGGTCGGGCCAGAACTACACTGGTTTCCGCAACGCTGAGATGGACGCGCTGCTCGAGGCGATCCCGCTCGAGCTCGACCGCGAGAAGCGACGGCCGATGTGGCGGCGCGTGCAGGAGATCTACATGTCGGAGGTGCCGGTGCTGCCGCTGTTCTTTCGCTCTGATGCGCATATCTGGCCGCGCTGGCTCGACGGCGTGCGCCCCACCGGCCATCTCGCGCCGTCGACGCTCTGGGTCGAACAATGGCGCGTGACGCACTAGGCTCCGCGTGCTGAGGCTGCTCGGTGGGCGGCTCGCTGAGGCCGCCTTCACGCTCTCCCTCCTCTCCTTCGCCACCTTCCTGCTGATCGGGCTGATGCCCGGCGACCCAATCGATCTCGCGATCGCGAGCGACCCGCGGCTCAGCGCCGAGGACGCCGCGCGGCTGCGCGCGCTCCACGGCCTCGATAGGCCGCTCCTTTCGCGCTACCTCGCCTGGGCCGCTGGCGTGCTCGAAGGGCGGTTCGGCTTCTCGCGCCTCTACGCGAAGCCGGTGGCCGAGGTGCTTTCGGATGCGCTCGTCGCCTCGCTCGCGCTGCTTCTGCCGGCGACCATCCTCTCCGCCGTGATCGGCATCGCGCTCGGTGTGCTCGCCGCGCGCAAGCCGCGATCGGGGCTCGACTACGCGGTGAACCTCGTCGCCTTCGCCGGCGTCTCTCTCCCGTCCTTCTGGCTCGGGATCCTGCTGATCATCCTGTTCGCGGTCACGCTCGGCTGGCTTCCCGCCGGCGGCCCGCCGGACGAGCCGACGCTTGCCTCCTGGCTTCGCCACCTCGCCCTGCCGATGGTCACGCTCACCGTTCTCGGGCTTGCCGCCTATGCGCGGCAGACGCGGGCGGCGATGCTCGAAGCGCTTGCTGAGCCCTGGATCCGCACCGCCTATGCGAAGGGCGCGCCAGAACGCGCGGTCGTGCTCCGACACGCTTTTCCGAACGCTGCCGTACCGATCGTCACCGTCGCCGCTCTCGACTTCGCCACCCTTGTCTCCGGGGCGCTCGTCACCGAGGCTGTGTTCGCCTGGCCGGGGATGGGCAAGACCATCTACGACGCGATCCTCGGCAACGACTACAACCTCGCGCTGCTTGCGCTCCTGCTCTCCGCTGCCGTGACGCTCGCTGCGAGCCTGATCGCCGATCTCGCGCAGCTTGCGATCGACCCGCGGGTAAGGACGTGAGCGGCCGGGCCTGGCAACGCTTCCTCGGCCATCGCGCGGCCGTCGCCTCCGCCGTGCTGCTCGCGCTGATCGGTCTTGCCGCGATCGGCGCGCCGCTCGCCGACCGTGCGCTCGGACACGACCCCTTCGCGCCTGACCTGCTCAACCGCTACGCTCCCCCCTCGCCTGCCCATCCGCTCGGCACGGACGAGCTCGGGCGCGACCTCCTCCTGCGCCTGCTCTGGGGCGCGCGCGTGTCGCTCGCGGTGGGGCTCGCGGCCGCTCTCGTCTCCGCGCTCATCGGCACCTGTGTCGGCCTCGCCGCTGCCTGGTTCGGCGGCATTGTCGATTCGCTTCTGATGCGGCTCGCCGATGGGCTGATCGCGCTTCCCTCCCTGCCGCTGCTGATCGTTCTCGCCGCGGTCGATCCCGCCCGGCTCGGCCTGCCGCGAGGGGCGCTGTGGTTCGACCTCGCGCGCATCATCGTCATCATCGCGCTGTTCGGCTGGGTGAAGGTGGCGCGGCTTGCGCGGGCCTCGGCGCTCTCGATCCTACGCCGCGACTACGCGCGCGCCGCAGTCGCGCTCGGCGCCTCCGGTGGGCGGGTGCTGTGGCGGCACGTCGCGCCGAACCTCGCCGCGCATGTCACCGTTGCCTCGACGCAGACCGTCGGCGCGGTGATCCTGCTCGAGAGCGTGCTCTCCTTCCTGGGCTTGGGGATCCAGCCGCCCACGCCGTCCTGGGGCAACATGCTCGCCGGCGCGCAGGAGCTCGTCTTCGCAGCACCCATGGCGGCGGTCTGGCCTGGCCTTCTGATCTTCGCAACCGTGGTCGCGACCAATTTCATTGGCGACGGGCTTGCCGACGCGCTCGACCCGCGCGCCGAGCTGCGGAGGGCCTGACACGCGGCAGGCGTGCTATCCCGCAGGCGTCTCGCAGAACGGCCGGGCAGGCTTCGCCGGACCATGCTGCGGGGATCGGCGCATGCTACCGCCTCTGTGCGACTGCTGAGTCGGAACGTCGCGTCTGCCGCTGCACGCTGCGCGACAGCTGGAAAGGTGGGTAATCGACGACGATGCAGGCTGACGTCGACCACCGGGATGCCTGTTGCGCAGCCGAGCCTCCGTCGCGGCCGGGGCGCGAGCCCGCGCCAGTCGAGCGAACCGGCCGATCCTCGCGCTGGTCAGAACCGCAGCGTCAGCGCCGGGACGAAGCTGAACAGCAGCAGGACCGTGAGCCCGACCGCATAGAAGGGCAGAAGCTCGGCCGCCGTCCGCAGCATGGACACCCGGGCGATCGTCGTCGAGATGAAAAGGGTGGTGCCGACAGGCGGCGTATAGAGGCCGATCGCGAGGTTCAGCACCATGACGACGCCGAGCTGAATGAGATCGAGCCCGATCGCCTGAGCGAGCGGAACGAAGATCGGCCCGAGCAGCAGGATCGCGGCGGGCAGGTCGATGAACATGCCCGCCACCAGCATGATGCCGTTCATCGCAAGCAGGATAAGCCACGGCTCCCGCAAGCTGCCGGAGGCCCAGGCAGCGAAGGCCTGCGGCGCCTGCACGAAGGTCATGATCCAGCCCACGGCGGCAGAGGCCATAATGACGAGCATCACCACACCGGTCGCCCGGCCGGCATTGACAAGAGCCGAGAGGAAGCGACGCAGCGTCATGTCCCGATAGACGACCGTGGCCACGAGTAGGGCATAGAGCACCGCCATGACGGAGACCTCGGTCGGTGTCGCGACACCGAAACGCAGGCCGGCTAGGATCAGAACCGGCATCGCAAGGGCCGGGGACGCCTCGAGCGCGAGCCGCGCCAGAGCGCCGCGCTCGCGCCTCTGCCGTGTTGCGGGAAAGCCGCGGCGCCGAGCCGAGAGGTGGCAGACGAGCAGAAACCCTGCGGCGAGCATCAGCCCAGGCAGGACGCCGGCGAGGAACAGCGCGCCGACCGAGACATTGCTCACGAGCGCATAAAGGATCATCGGGATGGAGGGCGGGATGAGGATCGCGATGGTCGCGGCAGCGGCGTTGTTTGCCGCGGTGAAGGCGGCCGGATAGCCCTCGCGCTTCTGCCACGGGATCAGCACCGAGCCGAGCGCAGAGGCATCCGACACGGCCGAGCCGGAAACGCCGCCGAACACCACGGAACCGACCACCGTGGCGCTCGCAAGCCCGCCCCGGTAGTGGCCGACCGTTGCGGAAGCAAAGCGGATCAGCCCCTCGCCGAGACGCCCAGACATCATCAGCTCGCCCGCGAGGATGAAGAACGGCAGCGCAAGGAGCGGGAAGGACTGCGTCTGCGCGAACATCTGCTGCGCGATGAGCAGGAGAGGCAACCCGCCATCTGCCCAGAGCGCTGCGCCGGAGGCGATCACCAGCGTGTGCGCAACCGGCACCGAGAGGGCGAGCAGCGCGAAGAAGACGAGCGTGAGCACGAGGCTCATGCGGGCTGAGCCTCCGCGGCAGGGCGCGTCACGTCGCGCGGTCCCAGGGCGCGGCTTCGGGAGCAGCGCCCAGGCCAAGCAGCAGCACACGCAGCGCGATCGTTGCCGCCGAGAGGGCAGTCAGCGCCGCAAGCATCGCCATAGCCCAGTAGCCGTAGCTGCCCGGGATGCGCAGGATCGTGCTCTGCTGCAGCCTCGCAATCTCCGCAACCTCGAGGGCAAGCAGCGCAAGCCAGGCATAGGCAGCGACGACAAGAGCGTTGACGAGCACGACGAGCACTTGGCGGCAGAGCGGGGGAAGCGCGCGCGGCAGGAGGTCGACGGCGATATGCGCGCCTGCCTGGGCGGCGAGCACGACGCCTGCTGCGATGAACCAGGGGAAAGCCTGTTCTGGGATCTCCTGCGCCCAGGCGAAGCCGCCGAGGCCGAGGGCGTAGCGCGCGATCACATTTGCTGCGAGCACGCCGAGCAGCAGAAGCCCGCTCGCGACGACGATCGCGCCGCAGACGAGGGCGACGGCGCGATCGACCGCCGCCGCCCCACCCAGCACGAGGCGCCTCACCGCGCCCCTCCCGGCGCGGCGCTCAGGCCGTCGCCGCGCGCCTGACCTCGCGCACGAACTCGCCGAACGGGCGGCGTTCCCAGGCATCGAGCACTCCCGAGGTGGCTGCGCGGAAGGCAGCCTGATTCGTCTCGTTCACCGCGACGTTGGGATTAGCCTTGAACTCGGCGAGCAGTTTGGTGTCGCTCTCCACCATGATCCGGCGGTTCATCGCCTCCGCCTCCTTCATCGCATCGACGAGGAGGCGCCAGTCGACGTCGCTCAAGCGCGCGCGCGATCCGGCTGACGAGAACAGGCGAGCACTCCCACTTGTGGGCGGAGAGGGAGATGAAGCGGTTCACCTCGTACAGCTTGGAGGAGTGGATGTTGGCGAGCGGATTCTCCTGCCCGTCCACCACGCCCTGCTGCAGCGCGACGTAGAGCTCCGAGAAGTTGATCTGCTGCGTCGCCGCACCGAGTGCCTGAAAGGTGTCGATCGTCGCTGGGTCGGCTGGGGTGCGGATCTTGAGCCCCCTCAGGTCTTCCGGGTTCACGATCGGGCGCCGGCTGTTGGTGATGTGGCGGATGCCGTTGTCCCAGTAGCTGATGAGCAGCAGCCCAAGCGGCTCGAAGCGGCGGGCGAGGCTCTGGCCGACCGCGCCGTCGACGAGGCGATAGGCCTGGGCGTTGGTGGCAAACAGGAACGGAAGGCCGAGCGCTGCCATCTCCGGCACCAGGGAGGAGGCAGGCCCCTGGCTGTTGACCGACATGTCGAGCGTGCCGGTTCGCAAGCCCGTCAGCATGGCGAGGTCGTCGCCGAGCTGTGCCGCGCCAGCGACGCGCACCTCGATTCGGCCGCCGGAGCGCGTCCTGACGAGCTCGGCGAAGTGGTCGGCAGCGACCCAGCGCGGGTTGCCGCGCGCGGCGTTGTGGCCGAGCGTCAGCCGAACTCGCCCCTGCCCGCGCGCGATCGAGGGTGCGGCAAGAAGCCCGGCAGAGCCGAGGAGAGCGCCCCTGCGGCTGATCCTGAAGCTGTTCATCATCGTGGTCGTTCCTTCCCTGTCTTCGTAGTCTGCGGGCCTCCCCCGCCCGCTTGCATCAGCCGCCCGGTCCGGGCCGGCATAGGTGAGACCGTCTCCGCGTCAGAGCCACCCCCGGATACGGGCTGCGACGGCGTAGGCGGAGATTCCATAACGCTCATGCAACGTGGGCAGCGCGCCCGCGTCGAGGAACCGGTCCGGCAGAGCGATCTGGCGGAAGCGCGGAGCGAGGCCCGCGCGCAACAGAAGCGCAGCGACGGCCTCGCCTAGGCCGCCGATCTCGCTGTGGTTCTCAGCGACGACGACGAGCCTGGCCGGCTTGCCCGCCTCGGCGAGGATCGTTCCGGAATCGAGCGGCTTAATCGTCGGGCTGTGCAGCACCGCGGCCGACACCCCGTCCGCTTCAAGCAGCGAGGCCGCTTCGAGCGCGCGCATCGTCATGATCCCTGA
>Ga0308417_1002870_pt1 | contig 11209 bp, 8 predicted proteins | sample HotsprSampleOS65_FD_203528 | JGI IMG/M metagenome (GOLD analysis project Ga0308417, IMG submission 203528) | Hot spring phototrophic mat microbial communities from Octopus Spring, Yellowstone National Park, Wyoming, United States - 20090730_OS65 ... | reverse complement strand
GCCCCCCACACCACGGTGGTGGGCACCGGGCTGGCCGGGATGCGCCTGACCAGCCGGCGCGCCTGGAACGCCACGAACGGCAGCAGCCGCATCCGCACGGCCAGCGACGCCAGGCGTTGCCGTTCGTCCCACACGCGCTCGTTCACACGTCGAAACAGAAAATCCCGATCCTCCTGGGGCAGCCCGTCCAGATCGGCGTAGTACGGGCGGAGCGAGTCGTATGCCGCTGACGTGGAACGGCGCAGCGACTCGAAGTAGCGCCGGTCGTAGATCGGCATCAGCAGCCACTGGACGAGGCCGCCCGGCGCAGCCGCCGGCCACTCGACGATACACACAGTGCCATCCACCAGCACCAACCGCGAGGCGCGCGCCGGGTGAGTGAGGGCGATGGTCTCGGCCACCATCGCCCCCAGCGAGTTGCCGATCAGCCCGGCGTGGCCGATCTTCAGCGCATCCATGAACGACAGCACCGCCCGCGCATACAACGGCACGCTGTACGCGCGGCGCGCCTTGTCGCTGCGGCCGAAGCCCGGCAGATCGAGCGAGATCACGCGGTGCGTGCGGGCCAGCGGCTCGAAGACGTGCCGCCACGTATCGGCCTCATCCTGCAGGCCATGGATGAGGATGAGGGCGGGTTTGTCCCTCTGGCCGGCCTCGAAGTAATGAATGCGCGCGCCGGGTTCGCGAATCTCGGCTGTTTGCGCATACGGCGCGAGCTGGGGCGCCGGCTGCATCGGTCCGGGAAATGGACAGCTCATGTCGTTAAGGCGCTGACTTTATAATCCGAGCGTTCATTTGGGTTGTGATGACGAACATTGTAACGAACGCCTCCCCGCCGGCTGAGGTGAATGCGCTGGACCGCATTCGCAACTTCTGCATCATCGCGCACGTAGACCACGGCAAAAGCACGCTGGCCGATCGCTTGCTGGAATTCACCGGCACCATCAGCAAGCGCGAGATGCAGGAGCAGGTGCTCGACTCGATGGACATCGAGCGCGAGAAGGGCGTGACGATCAAGGCCTCGGCGGTGCGCATGACCTACCGCGCCGACGATGGACAGACCTACGAGATCAACCTGATAGATACGCCCGGCCATGTGGACTTCACCTACGAGGTCAGCCGCGCCCTGAATGCCTGCGAAGGCGCGCTGCTCGTGGTGGATGCATCGCAAGGGGTGGAGGCGCAGACGCTGGCCAACCTGTACCTGGCCCTGGAAGCCAACCTGCACATCATCCCGGTCATCAACAAGATAGACCTGCCCCACGCCCGGCCGGACGAAGTGGCCCAGGAAGTGGGCAACTTGCTGGGCGACGACCCGGATCGCATCCTGCGTATCTCGGCCAAGGAGGGCATCGGCATCAAGGAAGTGCTGGAGCGCGTGGTGCGCGAGGTGCCCCCCCCACAGGGCGACCCCGGCGCCCCGCTTCAGGCGTTGATCTTCGATTCGCACTACGATGCATACAAGGGGGTGATTGCCTATGTGCGCATCGTGAACGGCCAGGTGAACATGAAGACCCGGCTGCGCATGGCGGCCACCGGCGCGGCATGCGAGGCCGTCGAAATCGGCACCTTTTCGCCGCGCATGACGGTGATCGGTGAGTTGAGCGCGGGCGAAGTGGGCTACATCGCCACCGGCCTCAAGAGCGTGCGCGAGTGCCGCGTAGGCGACACAATGATAGATGCCACCCGTCCGGTCGAGCCGCTCCAGGGTTACAAGCCGGCCAAGCCCATGGTGTTCGCCGGCATCTTCCCGACCTACACCGACGACTATCCGCTGTTGCGCGATGCGTTGGAGAAGTTGCAACTGAACGACGCCTCGCTCACCTTTGAGCCGGAGAACAGCACTGCCCTGGGGTTCGGCTTCCGCGTCGGCTTCCTCGGCCTGTTTCACATGGAGATCATCCAGGAGCGGCTGGAGCGCGAGTATGACCTGGACGTGGTGGTGACTGCGCCCAGCGTGGAATATGAAGCAGTATTGACCAACGGACAGGTGATTAAGGTGGATCGCCCGGCGGACATGCCCGATCCTTCCAGGCTGGCCGAGATGCGTGAACCATGGATGCGGATCGAAATCTTCACCCCCAAGGAGTACATCGGCCCGATCATGGAACTGGTGACCCGCCGGCGCGGGGTGAGCGAAACGATGGAATACCTGGACGCCAACCGGGTGATGCTGAAATATCGTATGCCGCTGGCCGAGATGATCGTGGACTTCTACGACAAGCTCAAAAGCGTCACCCGTGGCTATGCCTCGCTCGATTACCAGTTCGATGGCTATCGAACCGGCGACCTGGTCAAGCTGGACATCCTCATCAACGGGGATCCGCTCGACAGCATGGCGATGATCGTGCATCGCGACCAGGCCCAGCAAAGGGGCAGCGCGCTGACGAAGAAGATCAAGGAAGTCATTCCGCGCCAGATGTTCGAGGTGCCCATCCAGGCCGCCATCGGCGCCAAGATCATCGCGCGCGAGACCAAGCCGGCTTTGCGCAAGGACGTGCTGGCCAAGTGCTACGGCGGCGACATCACGCGCAAGCGCAAGTTGCTGGAAAAGCAGAAGGAAGGCAAGAAGCGCATGAAGATGGTCGGCAGCGTCGAGATTCCCCAGGAAGCGTTTATGGCCATGTTGAAGCTGGAGGACTAGCGCTCTTCCCCAGCGCCTGATTGATCGGCGTCGGCCTACTGCGCCGCTCCTCCTGGGCGTCACTCACATGAACCTGGCTAACCTCCGCGCCAAGCTCGACCGCCTGAATGAGCAGATCGTCGGTCGCTTTAAGGATCGCTCATGGTTCGCCTTGAACCCGGCGGTTTATACGCCGGACGCCATCCGCATCGTCGGGCGGCCAGGTGTTTCGCTGATGGAGTGGTCGCTGGAAGGTCTGGAACGCTACCACGCCTCACTTGGCCGCTTCGACGTGCCCGATCAGCACCCTCTGATGCCGGAGGTCGTGTCGCCCTCGCCGGTGCAGCGCCGGTTGGATCTGCCGCGCCTGCCGATCATCGCCCCACCGCCGCGCGACCAGCTCATTCGCTTCTATATCTCCGTGTTGCCGCAGCTGTGCCGCCCAGGCGACGATCCGCACTACTACGGCGAAACAGCCTATGCCGACGCCGACCTGCTGGCGCGCATGAATGAGCGCATTTACCTGGGCGCTTTCGTCGCCCATTCCAAGCTCGAGCGAGATCCGGATATATTGCAGTTGACCGGCCAGCCCGATGCCCTGCGCGCCGTCCTGCGCGATCCACAGCGCGAGGCCGGCGTCGTGGCTCAGGCGCGCGACGCAGCGCAGCGCTACAACCTCGACGCCGACCTGATGGCGGAGGTCTTCCGCTGGATGATCGAACAAACCCTCGATCTGGAAGTCCGCTTCTTACAGCAGATTGGTGAGCTGCAGGCTCACCCCCCTCGCCCATGATTCAGGTCATCCCCGGCGTCTATCAGCTCAGCAATCGCTTCGTCAACCTTTATCTCATCGCCGAGCCAGACGGCCTGGCGCTGGTTGACGCTGGCATCGCCGGGAGCGGCGCTGCACTCGTGCTGAGGACGATTGCCCAACTGGGCCGGCAGCCCGCGGAGCTGGCCCGCATCCTGATCACGCACGCCGACCCAGATCACTACGGCAGCGCGGCGGAGCTGCGTCGCCTGACCGGCGCGCGCGTCTGCGCCAGCGCGCAAGGCGCAGCCGCCATGGCGCGGGGCGAGATGTCGCGCCCGGTGCGCGGCGGCGCTGTGGTGCGCGGCTTGTTCGGCCTGTTTGGTCGCCTGATGATGCCGATGACGCCGACGCCCGTGGATGAAATCCTCGTCGCCGGCCAGACGCTGCCAATCCTCGGCGGCCTGTCCGTGGTGGCTTCTCCGGGGCACACGCCGGATCACCTTTCGTTCTACGCGCCGGCGCACAGGCTGTTGTTCGCCGGCGATTCGCTCAACGCGATGGGCGGCAAACTGCGCTTCGTGGACGGGCCGGTGACCTGGGACTACCAGCGCGGCCGGCAAAGCGTGCGCGAGCAGGCGGCGCTGGGCGCGGAGGTCGTCGCCGTCGGGCACGGGCCGGTGATCCGTGGCTCGACGCACCTGGCAGCGCTGAGCGCACAGATGTAGAAATCGCCCGTATTGTCGGTATCCCTCACGAGCCTGCGCCAGCCTCAGGCGGACCGGCCTGGCCATCGCCCGTCGCTCTTTGGGCGCGTCCTCGATCCCGCCGGATCGTCGCTCTGTGGACGGCGTAAACCGTCGCACCCCCCAGCAGATAGGTCACCAGCAGCGCGATCCACGTCGCCGGCGGGATGCCCTGATCGGCGGAGCGGGGCGCTGCTGCGGCATCCGGCGTGGCTGCAGCTTCGGGTGGAGGGGTGACGACCGCTGTTGGCGCCGCCCGCGCTTCGGTGGGGGCTGCCGGTTGTGTTGCCGCTTCCGCAGCAGCTATGGGGGTAGCCTCGCCCGCCGGCGTGCTGGCCGCCTGCGGCGTGCCCGTAATGCCAACCGGGGATGCCTCCGGCGCGGGGGGTGTTCCGGTTATGGCGGCCGGCGTGACCGGCGCAGGCGTTGGCGTTGCTTCAGGAGTGCCTGCTCCCGAAGGCGTGGCCGCTGCCTCCGGTGTGCCTGGGGGGCCGGGCAGCATAGTCGGCGTCGGCGCGAGTTTGTCTGCGCCCGTCTGTTTTACCAATTGCTCCAGTTGCTCAAGTTGCGCCCTGGCTGCCTCGCCTTCGGCCCCTGACGCTTCGGCCAGGCGGCTGAGCCATTCCCTCAGGTCGGCCGCCACCTTCTGGGCCAGCGCGTTGCCCGGATCGCGCTCGAAGGCCGCTCTCAGCGCTGCCAGGATCTTGTCGGCAATTTCCGGGTTTATCTCGAAGATGGGCGGGTAGAGGCTGAGCAGCGCCTGCGCCAGCTCGGCATGCAACTGCGCCGAGCCGGGGTCGCTCTCCTGCGCGCGCCGGTAGGCTTCTTCGACCAGGGGCACGAACTCCGCGCCTTGTTCCGGGCCATACTTGCCTGATATAGCGCCCAGATAGGCTTGCGCCAGTTCGCGCCACGCCGCGGCGCTTCCGGGCCTGGCCTCGGCTTGTCGTCTGGCATCCAGGATGCGCTGCCAGACGCCGGGTGCCATCACCGTCACGTAGAAATTGTCTTCCTGTTGCGGCTCGATGTCTTTGAAGCGCCAGCGGACTTCCCGACCTGCAAACCCGCCGCCTGGGGTGGACTGGCCGAGCAGCACGTTCTGCTGGTTGGCCTGGTAGGGCAACCTCAGGATGAACTCGGCAGAGCCGATCGGCCCATCCCAGCCGGCGCCGGTCTCCAGGATGTATTTGAACCGCCCGTAAGGCGGGTAGCCGGTGGATTGCAGGATGTACTCGACAGTAATCTGAACATCCTGGCCGGGCGGGAAGGCGGCGTTGAACACGGCCCACTTGACCGGGGGGAACGTAGGCTCGTAGGGATTGGTCATGGTGATGACGCGGACGGGCGCAGGTCGGTTGTTCACCGCGATGGCCACTTCCTCGATCTCCGGGTGTCCTCCCATGCCATCGCCCCGGCCGCTGAGGTCGGTGAGTGGGAAGCGCACCGCCAGGCGCTCGACGGCCTCGCCCATGTTGCGCATGGTGAACATTGCCTTCACGCTGGCAGTTGGCAGACTCACCTGTCGCTGGCCTTTGACGCGCAGCACTTCAATCACTACGCGCTCGGCCACCATTTGCACTCGCGTCCCGCCTTCCGGCTGGATGGCGCTCCCTGGGGCTTGCTCGGGCGGTGCGATATCTGCGCGGGCTGACGGCAGAGGCAGTGGTATGGCCAACAGCGCCAGCGCTGCTGCGATGCATAGCGATCGGTAGGTGCGTTGCATTTGGGCGGCTCCTTGGTCAAGGCCAAGCTTATTTCACAAACCCGAAAAAGTGAAACCAGGGCCTGCGCGTGAGTTCCAGGCCGGCTCCCGCGCCTCACTGTCATGCTGAGCGCCAGCAAAGCATCCAGGCGGCCACGGTGACCAGGGCTGCGCCGGCCTTGGTGACTCTGCGGCGCTCTGGTCGGCCGCGAGTTTAGATTCTTCTCCTTCCCCCGCGTGCGGGGGAAAGGAAGGGGGCGCCCCCGCGTGCGGGGGAAAGGAAGGGGGCGCCCCCGCGTGCGGGGGAATAAGAAGGGGGCGCCCCCGCGTGCGGGGGAATAAGGAGGGGGCGCTATCGCTCCAGCACGGGCGCGGCCGGCGCGCAGCATATGTGCATGAACGCACCCGACCTCATCGCCGCGTGCGCAGGATGACGCCGCTGGCGTGGCGGACTTCTCCCACTTCCCGCGTCGAAGCGTCGGTGAGGTTCTGGGCCACGGCCTGGCGGAATTGCTCCGGCACGTGAATCTGTCGCAGGCCGAACTCCTGCCGGGCGATCTGGATGAGCAGGTCGGCGGCCGAAGCGCCGGGATTGATCTCGTAGATGCGGTTCTTGAACATCGCGGAGATGGCTTTAGCCGTCGCTTCGTCAATCTCGAAGCTGCAAATTTCCTTCAGGAAGTAGTGGATGATGTTCCATCCGCTCAACGGTCCGAGCAGGATTTCCGACTCGGTCACCCCGAACTGGTCGAGCGGGTGCGCCTCGTATGTGCTGCTGTTGTTGAGCATGCCTTTCTGGTGCACGCCGGCGGCGTGGGTGCGGTTGGTCAGGCTAACCGGCTCCTTTGAAGGCACCAGCTTGCGCAGCTTGTCGGCCATCATCACGTTGATCGGATACGAGCCGCGCAGGTGATAGCCTTCCAGCCGGTCGTATTCGCGGTCTATGAACAGGTTGAACAGCAGGGCGGTCATGCTGGTGATGCCGCTGCGCTCGCCGATGCCCAGCAGGGTGGTCTGGATGTATTGCATGCCGGACTTCACCGCCTCCAGCGCGTTGATCAGGGCGAAGCCGCGGTCGTCGTGAAAGTGGCCCTCCAGGGCAACCCGTGGGTAGCGCTGGCGCAGCGCTTCCACCCGCTGCGCGATCGCCGCCGGCGTCGCCACGCCCACGGTGTCCGGCGTGCCCAGCCGATCCACGCACCCGGCTACCTGGTCGTAGACGCGAAACAGGTCTGCCTCGCGGGTGCGGAAGGCGTCCTCGCCGCTGAAGCGCAACACCAGGTGCGGATGGTTGCGCCGGATGTCCTCAATCAGCGTCCGGGCGCGTTGGGCGATCTCGTCTAGCCCGTGTCCGTGGTTGAAGTTGCGCGATGCATCGGAGGTGCCGATGTACATGTTCAAGCCGTCGGCGCCGGCCTGGATGGCTGCTTCCACGTCGGCAGGATGACAACGCACATGCGCCAGCAGGAAGGTGTAGCCTTTCTGCGTAATCAGCTCGTCGCGCACCGCTCGGATGGCCTGCCAGTCTTCGGCCTCCTGCGCGCTGACGTTCGGCGCGAACAGCTCGATGAACTTCACGCCATACAGGATCAGGCTGCGCGTGATGTCTTGCTTGTCGGCGGTGGTGAAGAAGTACTTGTAGTGGTCGTGCAACAGCGAAGACTGCTGCCCTTCGCGCAGGGTGGTGTCTATGATCTCCAGCAATCGTGGCCGGTAGTGAAGGAAGGAGAACGCTGCGGACATGGCTTGAAGTGAAACTGCAACCGGGTTGATCGGCCCTGTGCGCTGCCGGTTTGATGCGCGGTCGGCAGCTCACCGGTCTGCGCCAACCAGTGATCGTAGTGCGATGGTCAATACTCTAACCGCCTTCTCGAACTCGTCAATAGCGATGTGCTCGTGGGGGGTGTGATCGAGCGACGAATCGCCCGGCCCGTAGGCGACGATCGGGCAATTCCACGCCGGCCCGACTACGTTGAAGTCGGCCGTGCCGGTTTTCCATTTGAACGTCGGCCGCATCTTTTCGGCGCGAATGGCGTTTACCAGCGCGCGGGCCAGGGGCGTATCCCTGGAGGCGCGCCAGGCCGGCTCCGCGCCGCTGAAGCTCAGGGTGAAGCGCTCCGCGTCCGACCGGCCGGCGCGCCACTGCTCGATCTCCTGTTGCAACGCCGCCGGCCCATATTCAACCGGCAACCGGACGCCGATCAACAGATCGCACCATTCGCGCAGCCCATCGTCGCCCGACTGAATCTTGCGCAGCGAAGGCAGGAGCTGATCGAAGGCTCTGGGCCTGTCGGCGTTCCAGGCGTCGGCCAGCGCGCGCACGTGGTTCCACAGCGCGACGGCCAGCTCGCTCACGCTGGGCTCGGGGATGGCAGTGTGTTGCGAGGCGCGCTCGACGTGCGCCTGGATCAGCAGGCGGCCTTTGTATCCCAGCGTGATGCCATCGCTGCCGCTCGGCTCGCCGATGATGCACATCTCCGGCCGATAGTGCGCAGCGACGAAGCGGGCGCCCCTGGAGGTGGCCGCCTCTTCTTCCACCGCGCCGACGACGATGATTTGCCAGCCGGGTGCAAGCTGCGCAGCGATGGCCTCGGCAGCCAGGATGAAGGCGCACAGCGGCCCTTTGGCGTCCACGCTGCCGCGCCCGTATAGCTTGCCGCCCTCGTAGCGCACCGGGATGTGACCACCCACCGTGTCCATGTGGCCCAGCAGCACGATCTGGCGCGGCCCGTCGCCCAGGACGCCGGTCGCGTTGCCGGCTTCGTCAATGAAGGCGCGCCGGAAGCCGCGCCGGCTCATCTCGGCGCACAGGAACTCGGCGACGGCGCGTTCCTGCCCGCTGAGCGAGGGGATGCGCACGCAGCGCTCCAGCAGTTCGATCATGGTCAGTGGTCTGTGCGGCCTGCCGCCGGCTACGCCGCGCCGATCTCAACCAGCCAGGCTTCCAGGTCGCCGAAGGGACGCTCGCGCTCGACTTCGTTGAGCAGCTCGTGATAAAAGCCGGCGTATTCGCGCAGCGTCCCGATGCCCCTGGGCAGGCGGGCGAAGAAGTTGCGCGCCCCGCGGTTGTCTACGTAGGTGTCCTCGCCGGCCAGCATCAGCAGCACCGGGATCCGCAGCGTGTCGGCCCTGGCCTGCGCCTCGGCGCCGGCATCCACGATGAAGCGCGCCGTGCGCAAGGTCACCCGGTTGTGCTTCAGTGCGTCCTGCTCCTTCCAGGCTTCCCATGCGGCGTTGTGGGTGGCGGGTTGGTTGAGCCTGTTCGGCATCGTGGCGTTTGGCGCCAGGTTGCTGACAAGGCGGCCAACGGCGATGAGCAGCCCTGAGGCGTGGACGCGCAGCGCCGGCGCCGACAGCGCCAGCGCCCGCAGCGTCTCCTGATGCCGGACTGCATACAGCGCGGCGATGGCGCCCCCCATGCTGTGCCCCAGCAGGATCGGCTTGTGGCCGGTGGCGCTCGTCGCCAGGGCAATCACGATCTTCAGGTCGTCAACGAAGTGGTTGCCGTGCCGGAGCTGGCCGCGCCCCCCGGCCGAGCGGCCGTGCCCGTAGTGGTCGGGCGCCCAGACCTGGTAGCCGCGCCTGGTGAAGCGTTCGGCCACGTGGTGATAGCGCCCGCTGTGCTCGAAGATGCCGTGGGCGAGCACGGCTGCGCCGCGGGTTTCGCCCGCCGGCCGCCAGTGGCGGATGAACATCCGCTCGCCGGTGGACGAGGGCTGCTCCATCTCGTCGCAGGGGGGAGCGCAGTCGGTCAGAGGATAGGGAATCATGCCGCGAGCACTCTGGCCGTCTTTTCGACGACGAAGCCGATTTGTTCGTAGGTGATGACCGCCGGCGGCAGAAAGCGCAGGACGTTCAGGCCAGCCGGCAGCGCCAGCACGCCCTCGGCCTGCAGGGCGCGCAGGTATGGCGCCACTTTGCTCTTCAGCTCGATGCCGATCAGCAGGCCCAGGCCGCGCACCTGGCGGATGACCGGGGCGTTGATCTCTTCCAGCCGCTCTTTGAAATACTCGCCCTTCTCGGCGGCCTGGCGCGGCAGGTCCAGCCGCTGCATCTCCCGGATCGAGGCGATGCCGGCGGCGCAGGCCAGCGGGTTGCCGCCAAAAGTGCTGCCGTGCACGCCGGGGGTCAGGTTCTTGACCGTATCGCGGATGCCCACCGCGCCCATCGGCACGCCGCCGGCGATGGCTTTGCCCATCGGCATCAGGTCGGGCGTGACGCCGCTGTGCTCGATGGCGAACCAGCGGCCGGTGCGCGCGAAGCCGGTCTGCACTTCGTCCACGATCAGCAGGGCGCCGTGCCGGTCGGCGATCTGGCGGGCGGCGCGCAGGTACTCCGACGAGCCGGGGTGGACGCCGCCTTCGCCCTGCACAGCCTCGATCAGCACGGCGGCGGTGTGCTCGTCCACGGCGCTGGCCAGCGCCTCGGCGTTGTTGTAGGGCACGTGGCTGAAGCCGGGCACCAGGGGCTGGAAGGGGTCGCGGTACTTCGGCTCGTAGGTCGCGCTCAGCGCGCCCAGGGTGCGCCCATGGAAGGCGCGCACGGTGGCCACGATGTTCGGCCGGCCGGTGCTCAGGCGGGCGAACTTGATGGCCGCTTCCACCGCTTCGGCGCCGCTGTTGCACAGGTACACGCGCTCCAGCCCGTCGGGCAGGATCGAGATGAGCAACTCCTCGAAGTGAGCGCGCGTGTCGTTGTAGAAGATTTCCGGACACGAGATCAGCGTCAAGGCCTGTTCGGCGATGGCGCGGGCGACGGCCGGGTTGGCGTGGCCGAGCGTGCTCACGCCCTGGCCGCCCACGCAGTCCACGTAGGCGCGGCCCTGGTCGTCCCACACGGTGGCATCTTTGCCGCGCACGATGGTCAGGTCACGCTTGGGGTAGACGCCGGAGGTGAAGCGCTGCTCGAGCTCCTGGATGGTCTGGTTCATGGCAGGCGATTGTACGACGCGGCGATGATATCCCATTCCCCCGGGCGCATCGCTCATGGGTGCGTTCATCAATAGGGGCAAAGCTATCCCCAGCGACTTTTGCATTGATGCAGGGACATCCTCCCGCAGGCTGCACAGCCTGGGGAGGATGAGGATAAAGGGGCGCATCTGTCATGCTGAGCGTCCCCCTTTCTTTCCCCCGCAAGCGGGGGAATAAGAAGGGGGCGGGGCGGGGGTGGCTGTGCAGGCTAAAGCCGCGCTGGCCTTACTGCCCCCGCAACACCCGATGATGGCGCGGCCATCATTTGGCCTGGGGGAAACAGCGGCTTCCCAGGAAGCTGTCCGACTCAGGTTTCAACTCATACCGGCGTAGTTGCTGTTTCCCAGGAACGCCTTTGTCGGGCGCGAGTTTAGACCCTTCGCTTTGCTCAGGGTGACAGGGGGCAGGGGTGGCCTG
>Ga0308417_1002868_pt1 | contig 11212 bp, 7 predicted proteins | sample HotsprSampleOS65_FD_203528 | JGI IMG/M metagenome (GOLD analysis project Ga0308417, IMG submission 203528) | Hot spring phototrophic mat microbial communities from Octopus Spring, Yellowstone National Park, Wyoming, United States - 20090730_OS65 ... | reverse complement strand
CCCATACCCATAGCACCCATTCCACCCATAGTTGCACCACCTGACATTAACTCTTCAGGTGATATAGCAGATTTAACTTCAATTTGTGATTTAATTCTATTAGATTCTATATCTTCCCAAGGAAGATCTAAATATTTCTTTATTAACCAATCTCTATCCACACCCATTTCAGATAATGCATTTATAATTCTCAATGTTATATCATATCTATCAGCTTCTCTTTCTAATTGTAATTGTCTTGGTGGATTAAAAGATATAATGATATGATCTCTTAATTTTAGTTTCCCAAAATAAGCTAATATTTTTGATATTAATGATCTTAAATTATTACCTAATATAGACTGGTATGATATAATTGTTTGAGTGAAAATACTATTTTCAAATGTTAATGCTGATCTATTTGATAAATTTTCTTCTAAATTCAAATAAGAGGGAGGTACTTCTAAACCAGCAACTATAGAATCTCTCATAAATTTAAGTTCATCAACAACTTCTCTATAATTAACATTAGAAGATAAAGTATCAAAATCAATAGTTTTTTTGCCTCTAATTGTTGGTATATAAATATCTTCAAAAGCAGTTATCATAGAAGGAACTGAGCCTACTGTTCCGAAACTATCAACTGTAAATTTTTTCTGTCTTAATTTGCTCTTTAACTCTTCTATTTTATTTCGAACATTTTTAGCTAAACCTTCTTCTATATATATCAATCTCTTATCAACCGAGTCGGAAATTCTCCTAACTGTTGTAGCTGTTTCTAATGCTATTAATAATTTTGCTTTAAACGTACTTTTATAAAAAATACCTTCACCATATGGGTAAAATCTATGAGAAGGTAATAAAAAGTGTTCCATCCTCTCTGTGGGAACGTATCTAATTTTATAAACTTGATTATTAGAATCTGATTTACTATCTGATAATAATCTATTAAACAAAACTTCTACTTCTTCTTTATCTATATAAATATCATCACTTTTAAGAAAATTTGACATCCTATCTACTAATTCCCTATATAAAGAATCAATACCAGAAAATGTAGTTTCAAATCTTCTACTAGGATTCAAAGCATAAGTTGAAAGAGCAGATCTATTTGATGTCATAGATGATAATGATGCTAACATAGCACTCGGTTCACCACCTATATCAGGTAGAACCAAATAACCTAAACACACTTTAAATCTACGAGATTGAATTTTTATAACTTGCCAAGGTTGATGTACTATAATCCTAACATCTTTAACATTTAGACTTTCCCTATCTTGAAACTCTAATTCTTGTTTATATGTCGAATTTGAATCAATATTGTTATCTATTATCTCTTTATTCTTACTATCATCTGCTTCTTCACCAATTTCTTCTTTTAATATCTCATTTGATATATTTTCTATTAACAAATCATCTTCTAAACGATTTGACTCTTCTTTAACTGTATCCTCTATAATTTCCGATAAAAAATTCCTATTTTTAATATCAGAATCTGTTGTAGATAATTCAACTAATAAATTAATAGTATCATCTTTACCTGTAGCATCTGAATTTTTCTTAACTTCAACTTCAATATAATTACTTTTATCATTATATATATTCATCTCATTTTCAACTTCAATATAATTACTTTTATCATTATATATATTCATCTCATTTTCAACTAAACTATATCCGTATTTACCTAAATTATTTACTTCAGACATTAAACTTTGGGTTATAGGTACATCTTTAGATCTATAATCAACTATTTCCACAAAGCAATCACCACATTTTAATGTTTCACTTACTATAGTTGAAATATACTTTTCTATTACTCTTTTACAAATAGATTTTATAATTTCAATTAATGTTTTATCTTGATCAGATGTTTGAGTTTCACTAGTCACTAATATTGATTTTTTTGTTAATTCATCTGCTGACAATATAGCATCCGTTAATACTTTTAATGCCCTCGAACAATATGTTATATTATCTATAATTTCATTAGCATTTACATATCTGTTTATTCTAGATGTTATCTCAACATCAGATACTATACTAGATGTTAAATTATCATAATCCCCACCACTTAAACTAGATGAAATTATTTCTTTAACTAAATCAATTAAATTTTGAGGCTCTTTATCAAAAACTTTATTAGTTACTTTTTTTAATGCTTCATCTATTTCATCTACTTTAGTTTTAGATGATTTACCATATAAAACTTTTCTTAATAATGATAATATTGTTTTAGCAGATTGACTTTTATTAGCTAAATTAGTTAATTTATCATCCACATTATCTGTATCTATGTTATCATCTTCATATTGAGAAGGCAAAGGTGGTATATTCCTAATATCGTTTAATGGATCTGTTAACATTTTTAGTTTGTACTCCTATTTTTTATTAGAACAGTAAATACCATTCAAAAGTCAATATTTGTGTACTATCTTTTACTTTAGTAGGAAAATGTAGTTTAGCATATAATTGCGGAAGCTTATCACTTGAGGGATTATTAACAGAAAAAAACAATCCAGCTTCATTTATATTTTGAGAATAATCACCAACTAAACCATAATAAGCAGGACCATTATATTCATCACTTCCTACAGTAACAGTTACCTTTACCACTAAATATGAATCTGCTTTATAATTACCAATTAATATGTTTTCCATCAAGTCATAATCGGGATCTTCTATACCTTTACTATCACCAGGTACAACATCGGGATCTGTTAAAAATTCAACATTAGTAAAATTGTGAAAATCATAAAATGTTGAACTATCTATAAGTATTCTTGTACAATCATCTGGTACTGAATATGTGCCTTGTACAACAGGTAATTGATTATCCAATCTATAATCAACTAATTTGACGGGTATAACATTATAACCACCTTCAACATATTCACAACCACCTGAACCTAAAGCAAAATATTTAATATACATCTTCTCATAATCCGGACGTATTGTACTATCTATTGATTGATCAAAAAGTCTCTGAGCAACCCAGCTTCTCCCATGATAAACAACTAAGTTGGTACTAACAGTTTTATCCAAAATTTCATTTGTTTTTTTATCTAAAGTTGTTATTACAACTTTATTTTGACGTGGTATATTTTTATTTTTCACTTTATTAACAGAATCTTTAATATTGTATTTCATATCATCTGAAACTGCTACTATCTTTATCTCTTTATTATTCTGTTCTAACATTTTGTTGTTTCTCCTTTTATTAATTATTTAACTAATTTTATTTATTTTTTTGTCCATTGCCATTTTCATAATAACAAGAAGTTTATATTAAAAGCCATCTACATAATAATATTCTCTAAGCGATGTTGTAGTATCAACACTTGTTATTTTCATATAATCCCTTAATTTCATATAATCAACCAACGTTTTTTCATAATTAGATACTAAATAGACTAATCTATCTGTAACTTCATATAATGCATCTATTTCTCTACAATATAATTTATCAATTAAACCATCTATATAATTGGTTCTTATTACAGAATCTACAAATAGACTCTTATCTAATTTACTAGGATAATCCAATGTGGCCAATGAATCATTTACTCTATCATAAATAATACTTATCTTCATTGGATCTTTAACTCTAACTCTAATAGGCTTAAAGAATTCAAAAACCTTCTCTATTATTTTATATTTTTTAAAAGTACTCTGTGTTATACTTAATATTTGTAAATTACTGAAATTAGAATTCAAAGTATCTATTTTACTAAAAAAGCTAAACATTAAACTCTCATATAAATCCTGCAAATAAATATTAGCATTACTCTCGTAACTTTCTATTCTATTTAATTCTGTTTTCAATAAAGTTGTTAAATTTGGATTTAAAACTTTCAAAAAATTGAAATAGCCACTACTATTTTTTGTGAAAAACAATTCATCTCTATTAATATAACTATCCGGTAAACTTGAAATTTTAATATTATCAATTTTAATTATATCATATGTATTACATTTAAATCTCAAAACATGTAAATAATTTCTATTAACATATACTCTATATGTACCTTCTCTATCTATTTTCAAATGAAATAAACATAAAGGTTCAATTGTTCTTCTTGGACCTTTATTATTAACTAGAACTAATTTATCCACTGCTTTTGTACCATCACTAAGCAATCTAAGAAATAGATAATAGTGTGTTTTATCTATTACACCACTACAATCAGAATAATAACCAAATACATCTATATCCACATTATTCAAATATGTTAATCTCTCTACTGTAAAACTTAATTCAACCAAATCATGTACATAATTATTATCCATAGCTAAATTTATGTTATCTTCTTTTTTAATACTATATGCAACAACTGAATTATCAATTTTTGAAATAACAACATTATCATTTGGAATAACATCTACACATTCATATGTTTTATTATCAACTCTATCATAATAGTTATTATTAAACAGTATATATTTATCTTCAGTATTAACATATGTTTTTTTAGAATCATTACTATCTCTATTCACTGCAAAAACAGGACCTTTTGAATAAGTAGTCTTTGTATTATCAAGTATATTTCTAACATTCCAACTATCCCTAAAATTATCTATATATTCATATTGACCTGTTGGTTTAGATATTTTGCAACTAATATTTTTAATAGAACCTCTAAAATAAACAGTACTGTCATTACTATTTGTAGTATCTTTATAATCATAAAGCAAAACAAGTCTAATGTTTGTTATACATCCTATTAAAGATTCTTTCTTAAAAAATTTCTCTACTTCTGAAAAATCAATTGATCTTATAACATTATCTAAATAATATAAAGTACCATATGTATCATCATATATAGTAGAAAATTGTGTATCTTCATCTACTTTAAAAATAATATGTTTAGAAGGATTTGTATATGTTATAGTATTATCATCTAGTCGTTTATAATATCCAAAACTTATAGCTAAAGAAAAATGACCTTTAGCCGAATATGCATAATCAACTGTAAAGTTAAATTTTAAAGCATTAGAATATTTTTGTTCGGATAATGTTTTATTATCAAATTCAATTGGTTCATCTAATTTTAATTTCCACTCACAAACATTAAATGTAAAATCATAAGTAATTCCTGAAGACCACCATAATTTAGGTGTTGATACAGTATAAGAACCATCACTTTCTAGAGCAGCATCAAAAGCACCAGCACAATCTGTTAATATTAATAGATTATTATCCACCTCAACTGGTGTATAATATGTATTAGCAAAACGTTTAATTTTACTCTTTTGTTTTTCCCTTTTAAACATATCAGATACTTCTTGTATTGAAGAGAATATAGTCAAATCATCACTATCAAATAGATAATTATATTTGGAATCTCTATATTTGATAGATAGCAATTCATCTATATTATTAATTTTCAAATTTTGTGTATCATTATATTCCCTTATTAAATTAGTATAATCAAATTGATTAAAAGTTAAATTATTTCTTTTGTAATATTTAAAATTACCCGCTTCGCTTCCTATTAAACTATTATTTGAACTATCAACATACAAAAATGGAGAATAATAACCATTATACATCAAAAAACTAGTTGAATTATTTGAATATACTTCATCTAATGGTTTTCTGTTAGTTAAATCAAAAACTTTAGCATGTATTACTTTTCTTGTTTTAACAGTTAAATTTTCAAAAGGCTCATCATAAGTATTTACATCTAACCATATACTATTGCCATAATACATAAGATATCTAACTATTTTTTCTTGATTATCACTATCATATTCTTTAATAGCATATACATCACCTACATTTAGGTTAAATGAATTTTTTATTATTTCAGATATTAACTCCTCATAAGTAACAGAATCTTTATATTGTACACCTTCACAAATTAAATCTTTTACATACATTAACAAATAAAAAGCTTCTAAATAAGAAACTGTAATATCATCAAACAACAATGAAATGTTTCTCTCCAAACTATTTAATTTATTGCTATCTATATTGTTTCTTCTCAAATATGGTTCATATATTAAATCATACGGTAATTCAACAGTAGTATCATCTAAACATTTAACTAAATATTTATCATTGTATATTGAAATTATATCATACGGTTTTAGTTCATCAAAACTATCTACACTAACAACATAATTTAACAAATTTTTACAAAAATAAGTATATTGTTTCTGAGCCTTTTTCAATATTATAGATAAATCTCTTAATATGGATAGTTCATCCATAATAGAAGCAAAACTAACATAAGGTGTTATAGACGGCAAAGTAATTAAATTTTTTTCATATAAATTTTCTATTCTGATATCATACTTATCATAATACCAATGTGGATCATCTTTTATAAACGACAAATATGGTAATGTAAGCTTTTCAACATTATACTCAAAATTGAAATCACTAGATTTCCAAAGCTGTTTACCTTCAAAAACAAAACCATTTACATCCTTTTTTAACCACCATTCATACAACACTATATTTTTAGAAGATAAATTGTAATAACTAATTATATCTCTAAATTGTATAGCAGAACCTTTTGATTGATAATAATTTATTAAATTATGCAAAAAAACAACTTTACTATTACTAATAGATGAAAAAATCTCTTTTGTATGAGGATAACCAAAACTCAAAATTAATTCATTCAAATTACTATCACTTAAGGTATATGGATCTACACTTCTTCTCGCCTGTGTAATCATATATCTTAAAGATGTATATATATCAACTAAAAAATTTCGAATTTTAATATGATCTTCAGAACTTTGAAAAGCTGGTGTATCTATTATATGTGTAAAAAATTCATCAACTAATCTATGTTCTGTAACTAATTGATCAAATTCCTTTTTATCAGTAGATAAAACATATTCAGTTAAAAATTTTAATTTTGAATATTTAGCTAAATTAATATTATCCTGACCAATGAAATCCTCTTTTCTAGATTGATAAAGCAATTCCAAATAAGTAAAAAACTTCTGTAAATCATTGTTAACATTAGAATACAAATAAGTTCTACTAACTATTGAAGTATCATCCAAATAATCTAGATATTCATTTATCATTTTTATAAATTAACCTCCATTCTCTTCTATTTTTTTACATAACCAATTCATGTAAATTTACTATATTGGGTCTCAGTTGATTTATAACTTCACTAGAAATATTACTCTCATTAACCAAAGTAGATGAAAAATAACTAAAATAAACAACATCACCCTCTTTAAGTTCCATATTCAGAAACTCTATATTAGCCATAGGCAAAGTATCATTCACTTCAACTACATATAAATTACTCGGTATAAAAACACCATTAACTTTAACTACAGTGCTCATATCAGTTAATAATGGCTTATTAATTGGTACATCAACATTATTAGTAGTCTGATTACAAGTTAAAACAACACAATATAAATAGTTTCTAACAACTGAATTATCTATTAATACAGATAAATCTTTTAATAAATTATGAAATTCATTTTTAACATATAATTCAAATGCTTTAACAAAAATTCTCTTATCAGTTATATCTAACTGTAACACTTTATTTATGTTATCTAAATAATTTTTATTAACTAAACAATCTAAATAAATATAACACAATTTACTAAAATCACTAGTTAAATCATTATAATTAACAGATGTTAAATCATCACATGTCATATTCATTCTATAAACTAGAAGTTTATCCAACATATCTCTTTCTTCATTTGTAATATTCAACAAATTTGTTGCTAATGTATTATCTTCACTAGTTGTGGTATAATATTTATTAATAGGCATTTTAAGATATAATCTCGTTACAACAGAAGAGGGTAAATCAAGTGAATTTTGGGATATAAACAAATAATTGTAATAGGTATGATTATATGCATTATTAAACATTAAATGAAACATTGAATCTGTTTCAACTTCTTTTAACAAAATAGGCATATATAAATATTCAACTTTTACACTATCAACACTTGACCAATATAAATAAAGTGCATGGTCAAATTGAGGTAAATAATACTGTTTATCAAACATAAAATTAAGTGCTCCTATTTCGTTTCTTGTTTTTTCTTATTTTTAGTTAATTCAATTTCATTAAATAAATCCACCGAAATTTTTGAAATTTTATTAACTTTATATTTAACAAATGAATTATTCATAAACGGCAAATCATATTCAAATTCAATAGTATCTTTATTAAAAAACGAACAGATTAAAATTCTATCTAATATAACATTTGGTGGTCTATCTATACAACTTTTAAAACTTATTTTTTTCACTTTATAATTTTTACTATTAAGATAATCCAACATTTTTCTAACAGCTAAAACTCTTTCTTTAATCTTATTTTTATTGCATAAATATTTAATAAAACCAATCCTCAAACCATATGCAAACTCTTTATATTCAGAAAAGAGATTCAATAATCTATTATAATTAAACATTATTAAATCTGTTCCTGACACTACACTTTCAACATTTTCCTTTGCACTTTCTTTGAAATCTTTAATAAATTTATTATCAGCATCTTTTACAGAATTTGCAAAATTATCTATTTCAGTTTTAGCCTCATCCGAATTAAACATATAGACATATTTATTTCTATTTTTCCAAAAGTCATTTATAAATGAATCAAATTTACTTTCATTATCTATACTACCTGGAAGATATTTAGATCCAATAGAAGTAATTTCTAATTTAACAACATCTAATATATATTTTGATATATTATTAGTTAAAAAATTACCAATACTAACTATTTCATTTTCACACTCTTTTTCTATTTTTTCTAACATAATTAATTCAGTTGGATTGTGAGACTTATCATTTGTAGAATCTACTGAATCAAAAAAAGCTTTTGATTCATTATTGCTTTTCTCATCCTTATTATTTGTTGTATTAAAAAAATTTGAAAATACTGTCATTGTTTCTAAACCTCACTTTTAGAAGAAAATTGGATTTAAAGAACAAATTATAAAATCAAGATTTTTTGACTATTCATTCACCTTTTTGACTATTAACTGTGTCAGCAGCAACACTGGTAAAATCACTCAACTTCACTTTTACTAACTTTTTAATAAACCAACAATTATCATTAACATTCAAAATAGCGTCCCAGTCTTTTACAAAATAGGAAAAAATAGCTACAGGACTTTTGAAATTTCTCTTAATGAACAAAACAATCTTTTTATTATTAGCTTCACAACGTGCCTTTCCAATAATAGAAGCTAAATGATTATCATCAAATTCAAGTTGAAGATCTTTTAGAAATTTACACTCTATATAGAACGTTTCGTTAAACCACGCCAAATTTGGATCTGTGGCGTAGATATCACCTTCAAAAATACTATTTCTGTGTCCACATTTAGCCAAAGATCCACTACTATGCGTGCGCCAAAAAGCATCAGTAGTGTTGAATATATTATCAAGTATTCTCGATGCTTCTCTTTCCCATCGAGATCCTTTTTGCTTCGGATTTTTCATAAAACAACACCTCTATTTAATCTTTATTTTTTATAATAGCATCAAATCTTTCAAAACTTTTCCAATATTTAGTTACATCTAAACAGGCTAAACCATTTCTATTTAAAGAACCTACTACAACTCTACAACCCCTAGGTTTCATAACAGAAAAATCTATCGATATATTCGACTCTCCCCTTTCTTTGTAATATTTATTTTTCAAATCAGCAAAAAAATATTTGATATCTTCATAACAATTAGTTATACTTTCCCTTTTTTTCATATACCCCAAAACATGATAACCTGTTGAAGTATTAACAATTCTAATATTCTCTTTAAGATTATCAATCCAACCTAATTCATATAATTGTCTAAAAACATTTAACGTCTCTGAAACAGTCTCTTTTATCTTATTTTCAGGTGTTTTAATTCCAGCATCTATATCAATACACCACTCATTTGTAATATAATTCATCTCTTTAAATATTGAAATAATACGAGAGTGTATAAAAACATCAAAATTATTTTCAGTTAAATAGATATCTCTACCTTTAAATTTTCTAAGTATTACATATTTATTAATATCAGTAGCTATACACAAAACAGCTCTTGATTTACCAATCTCATTTAATATAACAGATTTATTTTTATGATGATACTTCACTACTTCATTTTCTCTTAAACCATCTGGATAATATTTATTTTTTACTAAAATTTCATTCTTATCAGATAATTTAATCATTTTTAATATTAAAAAACTCCAGATTTATATTAAATATTTAAATTATATACAATAAATTTTGTCCATTTAATAAAAGAAGATAAAAAAACTATTTAGAAACAACTATTAGAGACATCTTCCTGGATTTACAATTAGGACATTCTCCTACACATTCTTTTTTGTTTATCTCTTCTCTTCTCTCTTTTTTAGTATTATACAAAGTCAAAAACCTATTATAACCACATTTACAATATATTTTAACTTTCACCATTTCAATATTACCACTATTAACAGATTCTGTTTTTTTACATTTTTCTATGTTTAGCATTTTTATGTGCCCTTTTTTATATTACGTTTTTATAATTAAAAAATACTAACTCATGATTATATATCCAATATTATAACTGTTGTTTAATATGAAATAGTTAAAAATGTTAAGAATAATATTTTGTTGGACAAATAAACATATTTTATTATAAAAGTAAAACAAAATATTAGAAATCTCTACTATTTTTAAATAAGATATAGATTTTGTGGACAAATTAAAGTAGTTTATTTCAAAATATTAAGAGTTTCATATTAAAAAAATTAAATTTATAAAAGGAGATCAATTTTATGAAAAACAAGAAAAGTAATGTAAAAAAAGAAACGCAAAATCTTCTTCGTTTTCTGTATGAAGACGAAGCTCCAACAGGAGTAGCAAATGCTGTATATGTATCTAAAGATATATTTGACTATATAACTTCTGTGACAGGTATACCTCTAAGTATAGGTACTATAGTAGTAGGACTATCTGATGATCAAATAAAGGAACTTAAGAATAATGTTCCTAGTCTTGATCCAATTCAATTATCAGAAGATGTTAAGAAAGTCAGACCAGATTTTCCAAATAGTGTATACACAACGTATACATCAGATGAATTAAAAAAACAAATGCTTAGTACTATTAACAATATACAAGTTATAAATTATACACCGTCTGCTGCAGCTACTGCTCCTAATAAACTTTTGAATTATTTCAATGCATTAAAAGGTTTTGCTAAAGCACACCAAGGTTCATTAATCGGTGC
>Ga0308417_1002867_pt1 | contig 11212 bp, 13 predicted proteins | sample HotsprSampleOS65_FD_203528 | JGI IMG/M metagenome (GOLD analysis project Ga0308417, IMG submission 203528) | Hot spring phototrophic mat microbial communities from Octopus Spring, Yellowstone National Park, Wyoming, United States - 20090730_OS65 ... | reverse complement strand
CGTCGGCCGCCAGCGCCTCGGCCACACCGGCGACGCTGTCGTCGTCCTTGGTGGCGCCGAAGCCGTGGACCAGGACCACCGCGCTCGACCCGCCCCGTGGCGGCGACCAGCGTCGCACCGGGAGCCGCACGCCGTCGCTGGTCCGGATCCATCCCTCCACGGGGGCCGCAGGCTACCCCTCGCTGGCTCCGACCCGTTCACCGGTGCCGACGACGCCACCGGACCGGGCTGCAATAGCGTGCCCGGTGTGGGGACCCGAGCTCGCCGGACCTGGTGGCGTCGGGCGGAGGTGGTGCTCGTGGCGTCCTACCTCGCCGGCGCGGTCCCGTTCTCCAACATCGCCGCCCGTTGGCGGGCCGGGGTGGACCTGCGCCGGGTCGGAACGGGCACCGTGTCGGGCTCGGGCCTGGCGGCCGTGGCGGGTCCGGGACCGCTGGTGGTCGCCGGCATCGCCGATGTGGCCAAGGGGGCGGTCGGGCCCCTCCTCGCCGGCCCCGACCGGCCTCTGCTCGGCGCCGTCGCCGGGGGTGCCGCCGTGTGCGGCCACAACTGGTCGGTGTTCCTCGGCGGCGCCGGTGGCCGGGGCATCGCCACGGCGATGGGGGCGCTCGCCGTGCGTCACCGGCCGGGCACGGCGGTGCTGCTCGCCGGGCTGGCCGCAGGCCGGGCGGTGCGTCAGACCGGGCTCGTGTCGTTCCTGGCCGCGCTGGCGGTGACCCCGGTGCTGGCCCGCACCCACGGACGGGACGGGGCGGTCGCCGGGGTCGCGGTGGTGGCGCCGATGCTCGCCAAGCGGGTGCTCGGGAACCGACGCCCGGATCCCGACGGCGTGTCGGTCAGGCTGGCCCGGCTGGTGCTCGACCGGGACGGCTGGCGTGCTCCCGACGAGGCGGGGCGGTGACCGTCGCCGTGGTCGTCGACAGCGCGGCGGCGCTGCCCACCGAGCTCGTCGTCCGCCACCACATCGAGGTCGTTCCCATGACGATCGTCGTGGACGGTGTTCCCCGGCCCGACACCGATGTCGACCTCGAGGCGCTGGTGCGCGACCACGACCTGCGCGAGCTGAGCACCTCCGGGCCGAGTCCGGGGGAGTTCGCGCGGGTGGTGGAGTCGGCGCTGGCGGGGGCCGACGAGGTGGTGGTGCTGACCGTGTCCGCCCGGATGAGCACGACCTACGAGTCGGCGGTCATCGGTGCCCGGGCCGTCGACCCGAGCCGTGTCCGGGTGGTCGACACCGCCACCGCCGCCGGTGGGGAGGGGCTCGTGGCGTTGGCGGCTGCCCGGTCCGCCGCAGCGGGTGCGACCGCCGACGAGGTGGAGGCGGCGGCGCGCACGGTGATGGAGCGCGTCCGGCTGGTGGCCACCCTCGACCGCCTCGATCACCTCGTGCGCAGCGGCCGGGTGCCCGGGTTGGCCGGTGCTGCCGCGGGCATGCTGCACGTCAACCCGCTGTTCGAGTTCCGCCACGGGGCCGCCCGTCCCCTGCGCCCGGCGATGGGCCCGACCGCCGCCGAGCACCGGATCGTCGGGCAGTGCCTCAGCGGGCGACCCCGGGTGCCAGCCTCCCGCCTGCACGCGTCGGTGCTCCACGCGCTGGCACCCGGGCGGGCGGGATCCCTCCTCGGGGCGCTACGTGAGGCGGTCGACGACCTCGAGGTGTTCGTGGCGCCGTTCGGTCCCGTGATGACCGTGCACGTCGGGCCCGGGTTGGTCGGCCTGGCCTGGTGGTGGGAGGAGCGGTCGTGAGTCCCGCCCCGGCGCCCGCGGCGGGCACCGGCGGCGGCCACCCCGGGGGCCCGGGTCAGGGGTTGGGGTCCACCCCGAGCCGGCCGAGGTCGAGCCGGGGCTCGGCCTGCGCCCGGAGGCGGATGGCCGGTGGGAACCGCTCGAAGGGGACCTCACCGCGCTCCATCCGTCCGAGCTCGTCCGGATCGAGGCCGAGGTCGTCGGCGAAGCTCCGGCGGTCGACGCCCGCCCGTCCCCTCACCGCCAGTGCCACCGCCGCGTCCACCGGGTAGCGGGCGCCATCGGCGGCGAGCCGTTCAGCCAGCCGCTCGCACAGGCGGGTCAGGTCGGTGGACCAGGCACCGGTCGGGGTCACCACCCCCATCATGCGCCGAGCCACCCCTCGGTGCCAGTCATGGACCCGCCGCCGATCCCGACCCGCTGCCGCACCCGCCGGCGGGCCCGACACACGATCTGGCGCACGTTGGCGGGGGAGAGCCCGGTCTCCGCGGCCACGATGGTCGCTGGCGAGGGGCTCCCCAGGGCCTGCTGGAGCAGGTAGGCCTCCACCACCGCCCGGTCCCGGGCGCTGCTGACCTCGTGCAGCACCGCCCGGAACCGGGCGACACCCGGGTGGCGACGGGCGAGGAGGTCGAGGTCGAGGTCGTGCCCGCCCGCTGCGGACAGCCGCCTCTCGGCCCGGTCGTGTCGCTCGGGGTCGAGCTCGACGGTGGGGTGGCCGATCTCCCGTGCCAGGGCGTGGCGGATGGCGGCTGCTGCCCAGACCCACGGTGGGGCACCACCTGGCCGCCACGCCGCCGCCCGGTCGAACAGCACCAGCGCCGCCGTCTGCACGAGGTGGTCGACCTCGCGCTCGTTGCGGAGCAGGTCCGTCCGACCCCAGGCCACCAGGTGACGGCGGACGACCCCGGCGAGCGTGCCGCCGTACTCGTCGACCAGGGTGAACACGGCGGCGCCGTCGCCGGCGGCCATGCGGACCATCAGCTCGCTGAGCCGGTCGGGGTCGGGCGTGGGGCTCATCGGCTGGCGTCGGGGTCGGGCGGCAGATCGGGCAGGAGGCGCACGGTGGTGGCGGCCCGGCTGAGGTCGGCGGACAGCTGCCGGGGCCGGGCCACGACCACGACCTCGGTCCCGGCGGCGCGCACCTGTGTGGCGAGGGGGACGAACGCGTGGTCGCCGCTGCCGATGACGAGGCGCTCGAAGCGCGCCGAGACCCACTCCGGTGGTGCTTCCCGCAGGAGGGCCCGGTCTGCGCCCTCCGGCCCGTAGCCGGCGACGTAGCGCCACCGTGGGATCTCGAAGATGGTGCGACGTCGCAGGGTGACATCCGCGGCTGCGACAACCTGGTCCCAGGCCCGGACCGGGGCCACCGCCTCGTAGGCACGGACCGTGGGCTGGAACCAACGTTCGGCCCGGCGGGGGCCGCCGATGAGGTTCTCGAGGTCGACGAGGTGCAGGGCGCGCGGGCCGGACGCGCCGGTGGGCGGTCGCCCGGGGCTGCGGTGGCGGTGCCGCCCGAGGGCGGTGGAGGTGGTCGGACCGCTCGGACCGGCGACCACCTCGACCGCCCGGTGGAGCAGCTCCGCAGCCGGTGGCCGGCCCCGCCCGGCGCTGCCGGCGTCGCGGGCGAGGACCAGCAACATGACGCCGACGTCCTGGACGGCTGCGTCGAGCGCCTCGGGAGGAACGCCGCGCCGCTCGAGCTCACCGGCGACGAGGTCGCCGTGGTGGAGGACGAACGCCGTGACGAACGCCGGATCGTCGGCGGCGAGGCCGTCGAGGACCCGGTCCAGGGAGGGCGGGGTCGGGGGACGCTGGCTCGGTGTCAGGGGGAAGCTCACGATCCGAGTGTGACCACCACCCGTGACAAGTTTCACCGTTGGGATTCACCGGCCACCTTGACGGGCTGATAATCACCGTTATTCTTGGTGGCGTGAGTCAGGCCGAAGCGCTGGACACGCGCACCCTGACCGGGGGGGATGCGACCGGCGAGCGCCTGATTGCCGCCGCGGCCGAGGTCTTCGCCGAGCGGGGCTACGACGGTGCGGGTGTGGCCGAGATCGCCAGGCGGGCCGGCCTCACCACCGGGGCCATCTACAGCCGGTTCTCGGGCAAGGCGGAGCTGCTGGCCGAGGCCATCGGCCGCTGCACCGCGGACGAGTTCGACCAGCTCTTCGCCCAGCACGGCTTCAGCGGGCGGGCGACCGACCTGCTCACCACGGTGGGCACCCGCCTGGTGACCCGCCCGCCCGAGCCCGGTCGGGCCCTGCTGCTCGAGGCCTTCGTCGCAGCGCGGCGTGACCCGGAGGTGGCGGCGCTGCTCCGCGAGCACCTGACCGACCGGGCGGAGCGGCTCGCCGCCGTGGTGGACGCCTCCAAGCAGGCCGGGCTGGTCGACCGTGAGGTCGACACCGCCGCGGTGGTCCACTTCGCCCACGCCGTCGGCCTCGGGTTCCTGCTCTTCGAAGCCGTCGGCGCCGACCACCCGCCGCTGGAGTCCTGGCGCGACCTCATCGGTCGCGTCGTGGCCTCGCTGGAGCCCGGCGGCGACGCCGCCCGGACCACCTGAACCACCCCCGAACCGACCGACCCGCACCGACCACCACCGAGCGACAAGGAGCACCGACCGATGGCCGACGACCGACAGATCCTGGGCCGCAGCGACGTCAACGACCTCGAGGGGATCCTGGCGATCTCCAACAACGACGTGGACGCACTCGTCCACCAGGTGAGGGACAACGCGGACGCCATCTTCACCTGGGACTACGAGAAGGGCGCCCGGCCGGCGCTCAACAAGCTCTACGAGAAGGCCAAGACCGCCCAGTGGAACGGCGAGACCGACCTCGACTGGTCCATCGAGGTCGACCCCGAGCAGATCGTGTCGGTGCTGCAGGGCTCCAACACCGCCGGGCCGTTCGAGTACCTGGTCAACCATCCGGAGTCGCCGTTCCGCACCTTCGGTGAGCGGGAGTGGATCCAGCTCGGCGTCGAGTCCATGAACTGGCGGCTCTCGCAGTTCATGCACGGTGAGCAGGGGGCGCTGCTGTGCACGGCCAAGATCGTCGAGACGGTGCCCTGGATCGACGCCAAGTACTACGCCGCCACCCAGGTGATGGACGAGGCCCGCCACGTGGAGGTGTTCGCCAAGTACCTCCAGGACAAGCTCACGGGCTTCTACCCGATCAACGCCCACCTGCGGCTGCTGCTCGACGACATCATCACCGACAGTCGCTGGGACATGACCTACCTGGGCATGCAGATCATGGTCGAGGGCCTCGCCCTCGCCGCCTTCGGCTTCATGTACCAGCTGACGACCGAGCCGCTGCTCAAGCAGCTGCTGCGCTACGTGATGAGCGACGAGGCCCGTCACGTCGCCTTCGGCGTCATCTCGCTGAAGGAGTACTACGCCGAGCTGACCGACGCCGAGCTGCGCGAGCGCCAGGAGTTCGCCTTCGAGGCGGCGGTGCGCATGCGCGACCGGTTCCTCCAGCAGGAGGTCTGGGAGCGGATGGGCATCGACACCCGCAAGATGGTGCGGCTCCTGCTGGACGTGCCCCCGGAGCAGATGATCTTCCAGCAGATGCTGTTCTCGAAGATCGTGCCCAACTGCAAGAAGCTGGGGCTGCTCGACGCCAGCGACGCCTGGCTGCGCCGTCGGTTCGAGGAGATCGGCGTGATCCAGTTCGAGGACTGGGCCGACACCGGCGAGGAGTACCTCGAGTTCGACGCCGTGTCCCAGGACCGCGCCGCCGCCGGGGCCTGAGCGGTCGCAGGTCCGTCGCCGTCAACGGGGCGCCCTCCGGGGCGCCCCGGACGCGTTCCGTGCCAGGCTGTGGTCATGGGCTACACGTGCTTCGACGTCGAGGTCACCGACAAGGTGGCGCACCTGCGGCTGAACCGGCCGGACGAGCTGAACACCATGATCCCGGCGTTCTGGATGGAGCTGCCGCGCATCGTGCGCGAGCTCGACGACGACGGCGGGGTGCGGGCGATCGTCATCTCCTCCACCGGCCGGCACTTCAGCGCCGGGATGGACCTGTCGGTGTTCACCGGTGAGACCGCTGCACTGGGCGGAGGTGAGGGCCGCACCACCGAGATGGGACGGGTGCGCGCCCGGCTCCGCCAGACCGCCCGCCTGCTGCAGGACTCGTTCAACGCGCTGGAGCAGGTGCGCATGCCGGTGCTCGCCGCCGTGCACGGCGGGGTGGTCGGCGGCGCGCTCGACTTGGTCACCGCCTGCGACTGCCGCTACGCGACCGAGGACGCGTTCTTCGTGATCCAGGAGATCAACATCGGCATGACCGCCGACGTGGGCACCCTGCAGCGCCTGCCCAAGCTGATCCCCGAGGGCGTGGCCCGCGAGTACGCCTACACCGGCCGGCGGATGCCCGCGGCCCGGGCCAGGGAGGTGGGCCTGGTGAACGAGGTCTACCCCACCCAGGCCGAGATGCTCGACGACGTGATGGGCATCGCCCGTGAGATCGCCGCCAAGAGCCCGCTCGCGATCTGGGGATCCAAGGAGATGCTCAACTACGCCCGGGACCACTCGGTGGCCGACGCGCTCAACTACATCGCCACCTGGCAGACCGGCATGTTCCAGCCGACCGACATGCTGGAGAGCTTCGCGGCGAAGGGTGAGAAGCGGGATCCGGTCTTCGACGACCTGCTGCCGAACCCCTCGGAGCTCTGAGGCGCGCTGCCGGGACCCTTGCGGGGGCGCCGGATCCCGGGTAGCATCGAACATGTGTTCGATGCTGCTGCGGCCGGTGGAGGAGGGCGGTGCGTGGCCGACGCCGACACGGCGGCGCGGCTGGCCGCGCTGACCGAGCGGGCCCGGGTGCTGGCCGCGTCGATCGCCCGTGCCCAGGCCGAGCTGGCGACGGTCGCCGGTGAGATCGACCGGCTCGACGCGCTCGACGGCATGCCCACGGCCGCGTGGTTGGCCTGGCAGTGCCGGCTGGTGCCCGCGGAGGCTCGTCGGTCGGTGACGCTCGGGCGGCGCCTGGCCGGGCTGCCGCAGCTGCGGGAGGCGTTCGCACAGGGCCGCTGCTCGGAGGGGACCGCCCACACACTCGCCCGGGTGGCGACCCCGGAGAACGAGTCGGCGCTGCTGGCGACCGCCGAGCACGCGACCGGCGCCCAGCTGCAGACCCTGGTCCGCGACCTCCGTCGGGTCACCCCGGCACCGCCGGGAGCCTCGGAGGCCGGCGAGCAGGCAGGCTGGACCGTCGACGAGCACGGTCGGTTCCGGCTGCATGCCGTGCTCTCCGCCGCGAGCGGCGGGATCGTCGAGACCGCCCTGCGTGCCGCGCACGAATCCCTGCGCGCCGAGGCTGACGAGCCCGGCCGGGTCAGCGGCGCTGACGCGCTGCTGCGGGTCGCCGAGGGGTACCTCGCCGGTCACGCCGACGCCGACGGCGTGCTGCCCGAGCGCTTCCTCACCATCGTGCACGTCGACGCCACCGATGGTGTGGCCCGGGTCGCGGGGGTCGGCCCACTCGATCCCGCCGCAGCCGGAGAGGTCCGCTGTGACAGCTGGGTGGCGTCCGTGGTCACCCGGGCCGGCCAGCCGGTCACCGCCACCGCGCCCACCCGCTGCGCCACCGCCGCCCAGCGTCGTGCGCTCGTGGTGCGCGACCGGCACTGCCGGTTCCCGGGCTGCGGCGCCACCCGGGGGCTGCGCGCCCACCACGTCGTCCACGCCGCCGCCGGCGGACCCACGCGGCTCGACAACCTCGTGCTGCTGTGCGCCCGCCACCACCGGCTCGTGCACCAGCCGGGCTGGGCCCTGCACCGTGACCCCGACGACGGTCGGGTCACCGTGACCACCCCGCACGGCACCGAGCTCGACCGCCCGCCACCGGCTCCGGAGGCGGTCCGCCCCCCACCGGCGACCTCGCCGCCACCTCCGCCGGAGCACCAGCCGCTCACCGGCTACGCCCGCGACGTGGTCATCAGCGGGTGGCTCGCGCCCGCTCAGCCGTCGAGCTCGAGCGGTGGCAGGAAGTCCCAGCGCAGGTCGCCCACCCGCACCAGCGTCGAGGAGATCCACCCGCCCATCGCCTGGAAGTGGTCGTCGAGCATCGAACCGTCGGCCAGCACCGACTCGTCGAACTCGTAGCTGCCCTCGTAGGAGACCTCGATGGCGTACTCCGGATCCTTGAGGTCCGACGGGTACTGGGTCTCCACCGTCGGGCCGGTGCGGCGCATCGGCTCGCTGCCGATCGCCGGGCTCTCCTCGGGCAGCGCCGCGAGGAGCGCCGCGGGATCGGGGCTGGTGGCGAGTCGCTGGACGCGCAGCACGAGCTCGATGTCGATGCGGGGCGGCTCCTCGAAGTGCTCGCCGATGTACCAGGACCGGTAGGCGGTCTGTGACCAGGTCCCCCAGTCGAGGGTGATGTCGGCCTGGACCCGGGGTGGCCGTCCCTCGCCGGGCAGCCCGTAGCTCGTCTCCCAGGTCATGTCGCCGAGCAGGACGTCGACCTGGAAGCGCTCCTCGAACGCCTGACGCTCCAGGAGCGCACTCTCCAGCGCGTCGCGCAGCGCCCCGATGGCGTCGGTGAAGACGTGATCGAGCATCGGTGCCGAGGCTAGCGCCAGGCGCTCGGGGCCCTGTCGGGGCTCATGAAGGCGCATGCCACCGACATGCCCAGCTCCCGGTGACGGAGGGTGGTGATGCGCCGGCCCGGCTGCACGGCGTCCTTCACCCGACCGAGGTGCGCGCCGAGCAGCTCGACGGTTGCGTCCAGGTCGGCCACGGTGTGAGCGAGGCCGAAGAACGATGCCGGGGCTCCGCCAGCCGTGTCGTCGGGCTGTTCGGGTCCGATGAGCTCGACGATCACGTCCCCCGCGACGAAGAACGTCTGGAGCAGCGGCGCGCCGTAGGTATCGGTTCGGCGGGTCCGCCTCGGGTGCAGGCCGAGCTGACCGAACGCATCGGTGGTGCGCTGCTGGTCCGGGGTGATGATCACCACGTGGTCGATGGCGACCACGCCGTTGGGGTGTGTCGCCGGCCGGCACGGGGGCGCCGTCGAGACAGTGGTGACGAGCCCGTCGACGGTCGGCCCGTCAGGGGCGGCGATGCCCCGCAGCGACCAGGATCGCACCCGCCTGCCACCCTCGCTGCCGACGAGGCGGACCCGCACGGTGCCGATGGCGCACACGCCGTCGCCGTTCACGCTGAACCCCGCCGCCCGCCAGGCCTCCGGCGGGTCGCCGACCACGAGCTCGTCGATCGTGACCACGGCCTGCAGGCTACGACAGCGCGGCGCCGTCTCGATCGGAACGGTCATCCACGGCCAGACTGGAGGACCGTGCCCCCGAGCGGTCCAGCCTCCGGTGACCGACCGGCCGATGCCGACCTCGAGGCCCGTGCGCGGGCCTGGATGGCGGCGGACCCCGACCCGTCCACCCGCACCGAGCTGGCCGAGCTGCTGGCCCGGGGGGCCACCGATGAGCTCGCCGACCGGTTCGCGAGCCGTCTGCGCTTCGGCACGTCGGGGTTGCGGGCCCCCATGGGTGCGGGACCCGCCCGCATGAACCGGCTGGTGGTCCGTCAGCTCGCCACCGGTCTGGGCCGCTGGCTGGGGCACGGGGCGACGGTGGTGGTGGGGCGCGACGCGCGACACCGCTCGGAGGCCTTCGCCGAGGACACCGCCGGGGTGCTCGCCGCCCTCGGCTGCCACCCGCAGGTGCTGCCCGGGCCGCTACCCACACCGGTGCTGGCGTTCGCCGTGCGTCACCTCGGGGCGGATGCCGGGGTGATGGTGACCGCCAGCCACAACCCGGCCGGTGACAACGGCTACAAGGTCTACCTGGCCGACGGCGCGCAGCCGGTCCCGCCGACGGACGCCGAGCTGGTGGCGGCCATGGACGACGCCGCCGGTGCCGAGGTCCCCCCGGTCGCCCCCGACGACGCCCGCATCGTCCGCCTCGACGACAGCGTGGTCGAGGCCTACCTGCAGCACGCGCTCGGGGTGCTCGGCCCCGACGGTCCCCGCGACCTGGAGATCGCCTACACCCCCCTGCACGGCGTGGGCGGGGCGCTCACCCTGCGTCTGCTGGCGGCCGCAGGCTTCCCGGCCCCGACGGTGGTGGCCTCCCAGATGCAGCCCGACCCGGAGTTCCCGACCGTCGCCTACCCCAACCCCGAGGAGCCGGGTGCGCTCGACCTCGTGCTGGCGGCTGCCGCCACCGCCGGCTCTGACCTGGTGCTCGCGCACGACCCCGACGCCGACCGGCTCGGCGTCGCCGCCCGACGTGGGGACGAATGGGTGGCCCTCGACGGCAACCAGATCGCCGCCCTGCTGGCCGACCACCTCCTCGGTCGCACCAGCGGGCCCGACCGGCTCGTGGTCCGCACCCTGGTCTCGTCCAGTCTCGTGGACCGCATCGCCGAGGCCCACGGCGTGCACCACGCCGAGACCCTCACCGGGTTCAAGTGGGTGGTGCGGGTGGGGATGGCTCATCCCGAGTGGCGCTGGATCCTCGGGTTCGAGGAGGCCCTCGGCTACGCAGTGGACGGCTACGTGCGCGACAAGGACGGGCTCACCGCCGCGCTGGTGATGGCCGAGCTCGCCGCCGGGCTGCGGGCCGAGGGCCGTACCGTCTGGGACCGCCTCGACGATCTGGCCACGCTGTACGGCCACCACCGCACCGGTGCCGTCAGCGTCCGCTTCACCGGCCCGGGCGCCGCCCGACAGGCGCCGACCCGCCTGGAGGCGTTGCGGGCGTCGCCGCCAGCCACCCTCGGCGGGCTGGCCGTGACCGGCGTCGATGACCTGGCGGCGGGGGGGCCGCTGCCTCCGGCGGACGTGGTCGTGTGGCACCTCGAAGGCGGTGCCCGGGTGGCGGTGCGTCCGAGCGGCACCGAACCCAAGCTCAAGGGCTACGTCGAGGTTGTCGCCGCCGACGAGCGGACCGCCACGGCCTCACTCGACGCGGTCGTCGCCGACCTGCGGGCGCTGCTCGCCGGAGCTACGGGTACCGGGCGGTGACCGTGGTGGTGATGCCCCCGCGCACGTTCCACACGGTCTCCACGGTCATGCGCCGCGGCGAGATCGCAGCGACGAGGTCGTCGAGGATGCGGTTGGTCACGTCCTCGTGGAACGCGCCCTCGTCGCGGTAGCTCCACAGGTAGAGCTTGAGGGACTTGAGCTCGACCAGGGAGGCGTCGGGGACGTAGGTGACCACCACCGTGGCGAAGTCGGGCTGGCCCGTCACGGGGCACAGGCAGGTCAGCTCCGGTGTCTCGCAGCGGACCTCGTAGTCCCGACCGGGGTGCGGGTTCGGGACCGCGACCAGCTCCTTCGACGGTCGGGTGGGCACGTCCCGCAGACTAGCCACCAGCCGAGACGTCGCCGTCGAGCTGCCACAGCAGGAATCCCAGCACGTCGGCCAGCTCGTCGGCCTGACGGGACACCGGCTTGCCCTGGCCGTGACCGGCCCGGTGCTCCTCCCGCAGCAG
>Ga0308417_1002863_pt1 | contig 11219 bp, 5 predicted proteins | sample HotsprSampleOS65_FD_203528 | JGI IMG/M metagenome (GOLD analysis project Ga0308417, IMG submission 203528) | Hot spring phototrophic mat microbial communities from Octopus Spring, Yellowstone National Park, Wyoming, United States - 20090730_OS65 ... | reverse complement strand
TCCCTCCCACGCGTAGCGGCTGGTCAGTTTGACCGCAGTGCGCATGCCCGACGGCTCCCGAAACCAACTCCGCCTCCGTTCCCAAGGAGTATCGACCAGAACGCCGCCTTGGTCCAATACCCTGCCGCAGTCTCATCGCTGGACGGTGCTCTTGCCCCCGGCGTAGAAAATGCGTCCCATATACCCCCGCGCCACAATTTCTGCGCGACCACAGGGCGCGTCACGCCAGAAAATGGATGCTTGGCGCCCCCGCCTGGCCGCACGCGGCGCCGCGACCTGTGCGCCAGGCTGTTGGGAATCGCCGCGTCGCAGAGCGACTACGGTAACCGCGGCAATAGCAGTGACAGGTCGAAATCGACGAACAAGCCGCGCAGAGTGTCGGCAGCGTCCGGGATGGTGTCCGGCGGTTCATTGCCGGTCACGTCCAACCAGGCCTTCAAAGCGTCTTTCGAGTTCAGCCCGTTGTCCCGGAAGAAATCCACCACCGCTTGCGCCTCGTCGTCGTTCAGACGCACGCTCAACTGCCCCGTGGTATCCGCCAGGCTCGCCTGGTCGCCGAAGATCTGCACTTCGTCCGGCGTCAGCTCGGTGAAGCGGGACTCCACGAGCTTTGTATAAGCGGTCCGCAGGTCCCCGCCGAACTGGTTGCCCAGTCGCTCCGTACGCAGGAACGCATTGATCGTGGAATCCGAGAGGCCCAGATTACGCAAGCGCGCCCGTCTCTCCTGCACAGACAGGCTCGAGTTGGTCGCGATGCGGTTGATCTGGTCGAGCGTCGCTGCCGCCCGATTCTCGTAGTTCTCCGCGGGGCAGCCGCCGGGGAGCGTGACGACCAGCAGACACAGCGAAAAGGACACCAGGTATCGCACGGCGAGGGACCTCCAGCAGGGAGCGGATCGACGCCTACGCACGCGATAACAGACGCGGGTATGATACGGACGGCCGGCGGCCGTCACAACCTGGGGGTCGGCGGACGCCGGACGGCCCGCCCGGGATACTGCGTCAATCGACGTGCGGGTTCGGGAGAGCAGCATGCGCGTCGCAATCGTAGGGTTCCCGTTTTCCGGCAAAACGTGCCTCTTTCAGGCGATATCGGGTGCGACGCGGGAGCACCTGAAGCCCAACGAGGAGAACGTGCGGGTGGTGCACATTCCGGACCCGCGCCTTGAGTTTCTTGAGAAGCTGTACAAACCAAAACGCCGGACGGAGGCAACGCTCGAATTCGTGGACCTGCCAGGGAGCGCAGAGGGGGATGTGCAGAAAGCAGGGCTGGAACGGCACATTCCGACACTTCGGCAGGCAGACGCACTGCTGCTGATCGTGCGCGCGTTCCGGTCGGAAGCGGTTCCGCCGCACAAGGGACGCATCGACCCCGAAGCTGACCTTACTGAACTGCGGCAAGAGATGCTCCTGGCCGACTTCACGATCTGCGCCGGCCGCATCGAGAAGCTCGAAAAGGCGGTCGCCAAGGCCACTAAGGACAAGGACCAGCAGAAGCATGAGCTGGAACTGCTCAAGCGCTGTCAGAGCGCTTTGGAGCAGGAGAAACCGCTGCGGTCCGTCGTGCAGCCGGGGGAGGAAGAGAAGCTGCTGCGCAGCTTCGGATTCCTCACGCAGAAGCCAACACTTACGATCGTCAACATAGGCGAGGAGAACATCGGCCGCGACCCGCCACTCCGCGATCCGCACGCGGTTGCGACGTTGGGCGTCTGCGCGCCGCTGGAGGCCGACCTGCTGCAAATGCCGCCGGAGGAGCGACCCGCGTTCATGCGGGAATACGGCATTCAGGCCTTGGCCCGCGACCGTATTATTCATTTGTGCACGGATGCGCTGGGTCTCGTGTTCATGCTGACAGTCGGCCCGGAGGAGGTGCGGGCATGGCCGCTGCCGAGGGGCACGACCGCCATCGAGGCCGCAGCCAAGATTCACACCGATCTCGCCCGCGGCTTCATCAAGGCCGAGACGGTCGCCTTCGCGGACTTGTACGCCGCCGGATCGATACGCGACGCGAAGGCAGCCGGTAAGGTTCGTCTGGAACCCAAGAGCTACGTCGTCCAGGATGGCGACGTAATCACGGTCAAGTTCAGTGTGTGAACCCCACCAGCGTACCTTCGGCGGCAGGCAGCGCGCGGACTTGACCGCAGTCAGGTCCACCGAGGCGCGGCACGGGGGCTAACGGGACGCGGGACTGACCTTCAAAGACACGGGTGAGAGGAGACCTGCATTGAGTCGCTTTTCGATCGCCAGTGTGCTGGTGCTCACGTGTGCGGCGGCGTGGGCGGACCAACCCATGACACAAGCCGATCTCTTCCGGCGGCTCATCGACCTGGAGCGCCTCTGCACACCGCCGCCCGCGGGCGAGCGCACCGGCATGTTTTCCAGTTACGATCGGCGATCGCGTCTGGACGACAGCGGTCAGCCCGTGGACTGGGACGCGAACAACGACTGGGGGCAGTTTCTGCGGCAGGAAGAAGATGGCTGGGACGTGATGGCCGAGATGAACGGTCCCGGGGCGATCACGCGTATCTGGTCAGCCAACCCGCACGGCGATATCCGGATTGTTCTGGACGGTGAGCTGGTCATCGACATGCCGTTCGCGGAGCTGCTGTCGGGGCGGCTGGAGCCGTTCAGCGAGCCGCTGGTATACCGCGGACTGAACTCCTACGTCCCGATCGGGTATGCCCAAAGCTGCCGGGTACTGTGCCGCGGCTCGCGGTCGTATTACCAGATCAACTATGTCCAGTTTCCGCCAGGAACGGCGGTCGAGCGCTTCCGCCTGGAGCTGGACGAGGCAGCGCAGGCCGCCCTGGCCGAGGTGAAGCGTACATTCGAGAGCGGGTACACCGACCGGCAACTGTTTGCGGGGCGGGCGCCGGCGTTTTTTGCCGAGCAGGGCGAGGTCGGTCCAGGCCGGACTCTGACGCACGAGCTGACCGGGACGGGCACGCTCCGCGCGCTGTACGTCGCCTTGACGGACCGCACCAACCCGCGCGACCTGTACGCGCTGCACAAACTGGTCCTGCGCATCTTCGTCGACGGCGACAAGCAGCCCGCCGTCGAGGCGCCGTTGTGCGATTTCTTCGGCTCCGGATTTGACCTGGTGCCGTTCAACAGCCTTGTCATCGGCACCGACAAGTATCTGGAAATGCCGTTGCCGGACCGGATGCTCGGACAGGACCGGTTCATGTATTGCTACTTTCCGCAGCCGTACCGCAGCGGCCTCCGCGTTGAGATCGCGAGTTTCAGCGAGGCGAAGAGGCCGATCGGCCTGATGCTGCTGCTCCAGGCGGACACGCAGCCGCCGGCCGCGGACGCCCTCCGCTTTCACGCCCGCTACCGGCGTGAGGACCCCTGCGAGGTCTTCGACTATCCGATTCTGGAGGCGCGGGGGCGCGGTCGGATCGTCGGCTGCGTGCTCAACGTGGACTGTCCGCGCGCCACCTGGTGGGGTGAGGGTGATGAGAAAATCTGGATCGACGCGGAAAAGTTCCCCTCGTATTTCGGCACCGGCACCGAGGACTACATCGGCGACGCGTGGGGACTGCACCCCCACCTCCGCCCGCTGCAAGGCGTAACGCGGGTGGCGCCCTACGGCAAAAACTCCGCCTACCGCTGGCACATCGCCGACTGCATCAACTTCCAGCGGTCGGTGCGCTTCACGCTCGAAAACTGGCAGTTCGGCCGTGAGAAAGACACGTATTACGGAACCGTCGTCTACTGGTACGCCAACCCCGGTTCCTCGCACTTCTTCCGCCCGCTGACCGCCGCAGACGTGACGCCACGCGGGCTGCGCGTGCCGGACGGGGTCGAGATCGAGGATCGCATCCTCGACCCGAATTGGGGCAGCCTGGTGCGTGAAGTCCATACGGGCGGCTACGAATTGTCAGGCGGGCTGGCCGCGCTGATCGCCACGGATCAGCCGGTGCGGATTGAGATCCCGTCGCCCCGCGCCCGGGTCGTCCGCCTCAAGCTGCGAGCCGTGCCACGCCGACCGTTCGAAACCGTGTCCGTCCACGATGCTCAGGGGCGACTTGTCGGCACCGTACAGTACGACCGCAACGTGACGGACGCGACCTACACGGTCGGCATCGTTCGGCTGGAGGAGGGCAAGAACGTTGTCACCGTGCAATGCAGTCGGCCGGCCCCGCTGGACTGTTGGATCCTGGAGTCGCCACGCATGACACCCGGCGCCATCGAGGCCGAAGAAGTTACGGTGCTCGATGCCGGCCGAACCAGAACAGAAACGGAATACGGAACCCTGGATTGGTCAGGCGGCGGGCAACTCGCTGTCACGTTCGCCGGCCCCGGCGACCGTCTGGTTTTCGCGTTGCCGGAGCAAGCGGAAAGCACGCTGGGCACCCTGCGCCTGCACGTAACGGCCGGCCCCGACGGAGGTCGGTTCCAGGCCCGGCTGGACAACGAGCCCCTGGGCGAACCCTTCGACACGCAGGCCGACACAGCGGGGCTGCGGGCCATCCGGCTGGGAACTGTCACACTGGCAAAGGGGACACACCGGCTTGTCCTCGAAGCGCTCGGCCCCAGCGAATCGGGCCGCCGACTGGGACTCGACGCCATCCAGCTCGTCAAATCCGTCAGCCCGCACGCCCGGGAGTGCGAGGACCTGCGCGTCGTGTCGGAGCGCGACTGCCCACACGAAATCCAGGAGATCGACGGCACCAGCGGCGGCGCGCACGTATTCTGCATGCCGTCCACACGCGGAGCTTGGATCGAATTCGACGTCCCCATCGAGCAAGCCGGGACCTACCGGCTGTCAGCGGTGTACCTGCGGTCGTTCGACTACGGGATCGTGCAGGCCTACGTGGACGGCCAGGCGGTCGGTCAGCCGGTGGACACGTACTCGCCCGCCATCACACCCGGCCTGATCGTACCGCTGGGCGAACGGAAGTTGACCGGCCCGGGCTTCCGCTTCCGCGTCGAGGTCACGGACAAGGCCCAACGCTCACCGGGCTACTTCTTCGGCGTGGACGCGCTGATCGTGGAACCCGTTCCGTAGTCCCCCAGGCACTGCGCTCCGGCACGCCAGCGAAGCCACAGGAGGACGTGACGTGACGATCTCGACACCGAATGGCCAGCGCAACACGCGACCACAACCCACCGCCGCCGCAGCGCACGCCGTGCGGGTCGCTGGCCTGCTGCTCGCCTCCGGCATGTTGGCCGGCTGTGGCGGGGTGGCGTACGTGGCGCAGCTCGCGGCCGGCCAGTTCCAGATCAGCGGACGCGTGGAACCGATCGAGGATGTGCTGGCATCCGGGCGGCTATCGCAGGAGGACGCGGATAAGCTGCGACTAATCGTCCGGGCGCGCGAATATGCGGCACACGTGATCGGCCTGAACGCGGGCAACGCTTACACGACGTTCTACGACACGAACGGCGACCCACTGGCGTGGAATCTCTCGGCCGCCCGACAGGACGCGCTGGTGGCCAGGACCTGGCGCTTCCCGCTGGTCGGCGAGTTCCCGTATCTGACCTTCTTCGACGAGGAATACCTGCACGAAGTGGAGCGGGCGCTTCAGCAGGCCGGGTACGACACGTTGACATACGAGCTCGACGCCTACAGCACCCTGGGCATTTTCGAAGATCCGGTGCGCTCGCCCATGTTGCGCCGCAGCCCGCTTTCGCTGGTCGAAACCATCATCCACGAGCTGCTGCACAACACGATCTGGCGACCCAACGCGGCGACGTTCAACGAGTCGCTGGCCACGTTCGTGGGGCGACAGGGAACGATCGAGTTCCTGCGGGACACGTTTGGCGAAGAGTCCGGCTGGCCCCAGTTCGCCAGCCGCTATTACGCCGACGTCGACCGCGTGAATGCGTTCCTGGCGCAGCTCTACGAGGACCTGGAAGCATACTACGCCCAGCCTCTGAGCCGCGCTCAGAAGATCGCCGGTCGGGAATCGGTGTACCAGGCCGCCCGGGACCGCTTCACGACGGAGGTGCTACCCATACTGAACTACGGCGCGTCCTTCGCGGGCTACACCTCGCTGCCGACGAACAACGCCTGGGTGCTGGCAAACCAACGATACAACCTCGATCTCGACGTTTTCGCGCAGGTCCACGAAGCCACGGGCGGCAACTGGGCGGCCACGCTCGCGGTCTTCCGCGCCGCGGCCAACACGCCGCAGGACCCGTTCGAATACTTGCGTACGTGGCTCACCGAGCAGACGACGCAGCCCTGAAGCGCTCCACGCTGCCGCGCAACATCAACAGAACCCGCACGCCGGTGCGGGGCGCAGAGCCCCCGCGCTACACGCCGCAGCACGGTCAGGCCCACAACGCCCAGTCTGCAACGTTGCCGACCGTCTTCTGAGCCGAGCGTCCACGTCCTAGGGTCGCACCGCCGGGATCAGGGACGGCAGTCGAACCGGGATCGGTGTGAAGCTCACACGGCCCGCGGCGCGGTCCACCCCGACACTGAAGTTGCGCGTCTCCCAGTTCGGCGAATCGGGCGGGTCCAGCCAGTGCGCGTCGTTCTGCATCCCCTCCGGGTAGGTGTCATGACCGCCCACGTCGAGAAACAACCCCAGCGAGGTCGTGTCCGCGAAGTACGTCGCCACGCCGCCGCGCGCCGCGAACCGCTCGTCGTACAGCGCAATCCCCAGCCGGTCGCCCTGCCGTGCTTCGCGCCGTTGGGCCACGTCCGTGCGGTACACGTCGTCGCCGCCGGTGTCGATCAGCATCGCGATGCTACGATTGATCGAAAACCCCAGCCCGCTGCTGGCCACGTCGTACACATCGTTACCCGCGGCGTCCAGCAGAATCGCGATCGTGAAATCGTGCGCCCATGCCAGCGCGATATGCGGGTCGACCTCCGACAGATGCCGGTCGTCGCCGGCCTCGTCGATCAGTACGCCGATGCAGAAATGCGCCCCCGTCGCCTGCGAGTACGCCACCCCGTGATACTCGTCGCTGCCGCCCCGGTCATGCAGGATGCCGATCCCGAACCAGTAGCCGGTCCCCATGGACCAGTTGCCGGCAGAATAGACGTCGTTTCCGTCGCCGTCGAGCAGCGCGCCGAGTCCGCCGGCCCAGGCGTGGCCATCGCTGCCATCCGCCCGCCGACCGAGTCCGCAGCCCTGCACATTGGACACTCCGACGTCGTGCTGCGGCGAATGATAGGACGGCCGTCCGGTCACCGAGTGTTCCCGGACCGCGAGATAACGATCGTCGCCACTGCGATCGGCGAGCACACCCACGCCCGCGGGCGCGCCGAGCCCCTGGCCGTCGGCATAGATTTGGTACCGGTCGTGGCCGGCGACGTCAAACAGCAGGCCGATGCCGAAGTAACCGCAGCCCTGCCCTGCGTAGCGAAGGGAGTAAACGTCGTCGCCGCCCAGATCGGCCAGCAGGCCGAGCCCGAACTGTCCGACGCCTTGCCCGTAACGACGTGCCTCGTAGCGGTCATTGCCCGCCGCGTCCAACAGGACGCCCACCCCGCACAAGCCCGCCCCCTGCGCCGGGCCGTCCGCGGTGTACCGGTCGTCGCCGCTCAGGTCGAGCAGCAGGCTGATCGGCCGCGCGACCGACGAAGCCGCGACCGGCCCGCTGTACGTGTCGTCGCCGCCCAGGTCAACGATGAGCAGCGCTCCGTCGCCGGGAAGCGCATCGGCACCAGCGCCGCGTATGCGAATCCAGCCCCAAGGTGTCTCCCAGTCGAACGCGAAGGGCGGCGCGTCGCCGGCGCTCACCGCCTGGAGACGAATACGCGCCGCATCCAGCGCCTCGACGCACTTCTGCGCGGCGTACCACAGGCTGGCTTCGTCCCACGCGCGCGCCACGTCGTCGATCTGCGGGCAATAATCGAACGCGTCGACCGTCTCCTCGCCCAGGTCATAACGGGTTGACACCACCAGCCGATCGGCCGGATCCACTTTGCGAAACGCCAGCTCGGCCCACCGGTGCGCGTCGGCGATGTTCAGGACGAGTTGCCCCAGGACCGGGTTGACTTCCGGGGGCACCACAGCCATCTTCTCAGCCAGTTCCGCGCGCAGTCGTGGGTATGGCAGGTCGCGGCCGAATGAGTACGCCCGCGTGGCCCGACCGGCTGCCAGCGTGAGCTGTACGATTGCTTCGTCCAGCGGCGTCGGCGCCGCGGTGAGGTTTGCGCTGTACCCCCGGAATCCCCCGAATTTCGGATCGATCCCCAGGCGCTGGACAGCCTGGAACAGGTTGCCGTCGAAGCGCTCCTCCCGCGTGTCCAGGCGCTGCGGGTCGAGCCGCTCCCACGCGGTATCGGCAAGCATGCGTGCAAAGGCGACCGAGTCCAGCGGCTCGGCAAACAACGCATCGAACGCACGCAACTTGTAGGGCACGTCCGGAAACCGCGGCCACCACGCCTTCGGCCGCCAACCCAGGTCGCCGCGCTTCATACCCACCAGCGCCAGCGTTTCGTCGAGCGCATCCGGCCCGGCGTCTGGCCGGCCGTCAGCGGCGAGTACAGTCGTGGAGAGGACCAGCGCAACGATTGCGCCCGCAAGAAAGTCTTTCATGGCGACACTCCGGATCCAGGCCACGTGCACCGGCCAACGCACCGGCCAGCGGTCGCGTGCGTTCTGTATCCGCAACGGGCAAGCCACGTCAATCCAGTCAGCCGCGCCGCACGCGTATTGGCACGCGGCGTTCGGGTGGGGTCGGCACACGCGCCGCGTGCGGGCACCTGCGCGGCGCAGATGCGTTCAGCCCCCGCGGTGGTAAATGCAGCCATCCTTGTTATGGGACCTGTGGTTCGGCGATGGAACGTCCGAATACGTATTGCATGAGGTGGCGCGCTCGAACGGCATTTGAGTGCACGCCACGCGGCGGCCACGCCCGATAAGCGCGTCCACGAGCGCGGAGCAGCCGTGTTCGCCGAATTCTGCTTGACATGCGGCTACATGTGCCGATATGGTATGGTGCTGGTATGGGACAGAGGCAGGGGACAGCGTAAATGTCCCCAAGGCAAGCGCTTGGGATGCGACAGGACGGGACACGCACTCCCATCCGTATTGCATGTCGATGAGTCGCTATAACTCGCAGGTGGCCCGTGCGCCAGCGCGGGCGAAGGTGTGCCGTCAGAGCGGCTGGTTTCGTGGGCTCTTTTAACCGGAGGCGAAGAAGAGAGACAGACAAGAGGCACGATGCGTATGTGAGGAGTTGGAGCGTCTGGCGTGAACGGGACGCGCCGACGCGCAAACTGGAGTGATCTTCCATCTCGTCCCATTCTGAAAGGAAGGAAGAAAACATGCAAAAATGGAAAGTGGCTGTAGGACTGACCGCCGCGGTGCTGTGTAGCGTCGCCTGGGCGCAGGTCCAGGCGAAGAAGTCGGTGCCGCCCAAACCCGCGGAGTCGCAGGTTGAGGCGCTGCCCGAGAAACAGACCGATGAGTCGACAGCGCTGAAGGAGCCCCAATTCAGTACGGCTGTGAAGAACGAGGCTGTCACGTCGCTGCAAGCCAGCGACCTGCGGATCGCGGCGATCCCGCTGACGGAAAACGGGATCGGGAACGTCTATGAACCCGAACCCTCGGCTCCGGACGCCCCGCGGGCGGGCGACGACAACACGTGCGCGACCGCCATCTCGATGGCGTGCAACTCCACGCGCAACATCGTCTTCACCGGCTCGCTGATCAATGACACCTCGAGCACCGACCCGAACTGGGCGAACTTTTGCAACTGTGACAACCAGTACTGCTACTTCACCTTCAACTCGGTGTGGTTGAAGTTCACGCCCGCCTCGGGTCAGACCGACGCCGTCATCGACGTCTGCAACAGCACGGCGCCGCTGCCGGCCACCTGCATAGGCGTCTACACCGGCAATCCGTCCAACTGCCGCACGCTGACCCAGGTCGCCTGCAACCTGCGGGCCGGCTGCCCGCTGGGTGTGTGCTGCGGAACATCGTCCTATACGGGTTGCAACAATTACTACGATCCCCCGACGGGCGGGGATTGCAGCGGCGGCGCCTCCAAGGTCGTCGTCAGCAACCTGGTCGCCGGAACGACCTACTACATCCGCGTCAGCATTCTGGGCTGGACGGCGGGCGGACAGCCGCTCTGCACCGGCACGTATACCGTTAACCTCCAGTGCCTGACGAGCTGCGTGATGTCCTGCGACCCGAACTCCGCCAACCACCATGCGGAGAACGAGATTGCTCCGGGCAACCCGAACAGCTGGATCAACAACGGATGCAGCATGCCGAATCCGCCGGGGCCGGCCTTCGCTGCCCTGCGCTGCAACGAGTACGTCTGCGGCAGCTCGTGGAGCGACGGCGTGGTCGCGGACGAAGACTGGTACCGGATCGTGCTGCCCAGCACGGCCAACCTCGACTGGTACGTCAAGGCTCAGTACAAAGCCTCGTTCAAGATCATCCGCCCGGGCACCGGGCCGGATCCGTGCGTCGGGTACACCGTCCTGGCGCAGAACGATCCCAACGCCTTCGTGCCCTGCAACAGCGACCCGAACGCCGTCAGCGCCCACGTGAAGGTGACCAGTGCCCCGCCGGGCGAGTACTGGCTGTATGTCGCACCGGCTACCGGTGCGGGCTTCCAGCCGGTGGCGGCGGGCAAGATCTACGAAGCACGGATCACGTCCACGCCATGCAACCAGCCAACGGGCGCCTGCTGCAAGTACGACACCAGCGGCAACTTGATCGAGTGCCGCGAGCGGACGTACGCGGACTGCGTGGCCCAGGGACACCCGACTACCGCCTGGTACTGGGGTGACGGCACGGCGTGCAGCACCCTGCCCGGTGGCTGTTGGACCAAGTTCCCGGGCTGCAACGACGATGTTGAAACGCTGTGCTATAACGGCTACACCGACAACTACAACGCCGGTTGCGGTGCCAGCCAGACGGAGCCGCCGGTGACTGAAATCCAGTGCGGGCAGGTATACTGCGGCCGCAGTGGCACGTACATTACGAACAACGAGAACCGGCGGGACAATGACTGGTACAAGATCAACCTGCCGTGGACGGCGCCGACCAACCCGAACGTCCCCGAGGCCAAGAAGGTCACCGTGACGGTCCGCGCGGACTTCCCGGTGCAGGTCATGTTCTGGGACATTCTGGATCCCGCGAACCCGTGCGTCACCTTCGACACGCCGGTCTTCGCCTACGGCGAACCGGGCGAGCTGCTTGACGAGGTCAGCTTCTGCAAGACCAAGATCGCCGCCCCGGCCCACCTCTATGGCGACCTGTTTGTGGTCGTGCGGCCGCAGTACTTCGGCG
>Ga0308417_1002862_pt1 | contig 11220 bp, 12 predicted proteins | sample HotsprSampleOS65_FD_203528 | JGI IMG/M metagenome (GOLD analysis project Ga0308417, IMG submission 203528) | Hot spring phototrophic mat microbial communities from Octopus Spring, Yellowstone National Park, Wyoming, United States - 20090730_OS65 ... | reverse complement strand
GGGCTGATTTTTTTCTAAAAATTCACTATTAATTGTTATATTAGAATAATTTATAGATTTAATATTTCAGAAGTCCGTTTATTAACCTCAAACCATAGCGGGTCGATTCACGTTTAGGTGATGTTGCAAATTTCAGAAGTCCGTTTATTAACCTCAAACCATAGCATGACAGCAGTTTTTCAATCGTCCAGGGTTATTTCAGAAGTCCGTTTATTAACCTCAAACCATAGCTTCAATATGCTTTTGTAGACAATACCTATAATTTCAGAAGTCCGTTTATTAACCTCAAACCATAGCTCAATGCAAGATTTGGGAACCCACTCCTTTATTTCAGAAGTCCGTTTATTAACCTCAAACCATAGCCCAAGGCGCTTCAAAGTCAATTTTGGTTTGCATTTCAGAAGTCCGTTTATTAACCTCAAATCATAGCAACAATCTTCTAAACTTAATTGATATTTCATTTCTAACACCTTTAGGTATACCTAGAAAATTTCTAATATACTTTAGCATTTTTCTTCTTTTGTAATAGGAATAATAAGATCTAATTTCTTCCCAGTTGATTTTATCAAAATGTTCAATAACTAGATTTATAGATTTTTCAATAATTGTCCAAATGTTTCTTTTCCAATCAAACTTTCCAGGATCCAGTTTTTCCGGACAATATTCAGCAACTGCCCAACTATCTTTTTCCCAATTATACTTTTCTGGATCTAATTTGTCTGGACAATATTCGGCTACAAATCTACTATATTTTTTCCAGTTGTATTTCTCCGAATCCAGTTTATCAGGACAATATTGTGCTACAGCCCAACCATCAACTTCCCAATTATACTTTTCTGGATCTAACTTGTCTGGACAATATTGTGCTATAAATCTACTATATTTTTTCCAGTTGTACTTTTCAGGATCTAATTTATCAGGACAATATTCAGCAATTGCCCAACTTTTTTCTTTCCAATTATATTTTTTAGGATCTAATAAATTAGGACAAAGTTGTGCAATATAGTAACTATCTTTTTCCCAATTAAACTTTTCAGGATCTAATTTATCAGGACAATATTTAGCTACTGCCCAACTAAATTCTTTCCAATTATATTTCTCTGAATTAAATTTATCTGGACAATACATAACTATATAATGGCTATATTGTTTCCAATTAAACTTTTCAGGATCTATTTTATCAGGACAATATTCAGCTACTGCCCAGCTATTTTTTTCCCAATCAAAACAATTGTTTTCTATTTCCCAACTAATTAAATCAATGTTGGTGTTTTCATAAATCCAAGTATAAGGGTATTCATCTTTTGATATAAATGCTTTATGTGCATCAGCAATTCTATTTTTAAAATATTTGAGCCAGCTTTCACATGGCTTTCGTTTTAACTCATCTAATTTGACTAAATTAGTAATAACTCGTTCCATTGTGTTGTTTAACTCCTTTTGTTTTGATTTGTATATATTGTAAAATGCAATTTGTCTTTATATTTAGTTTTGTATTTTATCTTTGTCATAAAGATTTTGTGTATAACTTTAGATATATAGTTTGATTATTTGTTTAGTAGAAAAAGAGAGGACAAGTAAACAATTTTTTGTTGTCTACTTATCTTATATAATGCCCCTCTGGGAGGCATAAAAGCATACCTTTTACGGATACGCTTACGGAGGCCCAAAAGTGTTGTTGCACTTTTAGGTTAACCTTTACTATGGTAAGAGGAAAAAAACACGGACGATTTTTTAGTAAAAATTACTTAAAAAGTAATAAATAGGGCTGATTTTTTTCTAAAAAATTCCCTATTAATTGTTATATTAGAATAATTTATAGATTTAATATTTCATAGGTCCGTTCATTAACCTCAAACCATAGCCAATGTAGATGGCTGAACAGTTTTAAACAGATTTCATAGGTCCGTTCATTAACCTCAAACCATAGCTATATAATCAATAAATACCTAACTCCTATAAATTTCATAGGTCCGTTCATTAACCTCAAACCATAGCCTATTGAAACAGCTTGGATCTTCAAAGATCATTTCATAGGTCCGTTCATTAACCTCAAACCATAGCCCAGATCCGTCATTATGCAGGTGTTGAAAAATTTCATAGGTCCGTTCATTAACCTCAAACCATAGCTCTAGCTAAAAATCTACTGTATTTTTCCCAGTTGTATTTTTCAGGATCTATTTTATCAGGACAATATTTAGCTACTGCCCAGCTATATCTTTCCCAATTATACTTTTCTGGATCTAATTTATCTGGACAATATTGTGCTATTGCCCAACTATCTTCTTTCCAATTGTATTTTTCAGGATCTAATTTGTCTGGACAATATTTAGCTACTGTCCAACTTTGTTCTTTCCAATTATACTTCTCCGGAACTAATAAGTCCGGACAATATATAGCTATATAACGACTATATTCTCTCCAATCAAACTTTTCAGGATCGAATTTATCAGGACAATATAGGGCTACAGCCCAGCTATTTTTCTCCCAATCAAAACAATCGTTTTCAATCTCCCATTTAATTAAGTCAATATTGGTGTTTTCATAAAGCCAAGTATAAGGATAATCGTATTCTGATATAAATGCTTTATGAACATCAGCTATTCCATTTTTATCAAAATATTTAAGCCACTTTTCACATGGCTTTTGTTTTAACTCATCTAATTTGACTAAATTAGTAACAACTCGTTCCATAACTTATTTCCTTTTACAATATAGAAATTCAATAATTAATTAACTCAGTAACAATTTCCTAAATTCAGCTGATATTTCATTCTTAACACCTTTTGGTATTTTTAGAAGAATTCTAATATACTTCAACATCTTTCTTCTTTCATGATAAGAATAATGAGACCTAATTTCTTCCCAGTTAATTTTATCAGAATTTTCAATAACCTGATCTAAGGAATTTCTGATAACTGTCCAAATATTTTCTTTCCAATTAAACTTTTCAGGATCTATTTTATCAGGACAATATACAGCTACATAGCAACTTTGTTTTTCCCAATCATACCTTTCTGGATCTAACTTATCTGGACAATATCTGGCTACATAACAACTAAATTCTTTCCAGTTAAACTTTCCAGGATCCAGTTTTTCCGGACAATATTCAGCAACTGCCCAACTATCTTTTTCCCAATTATATTTATCTGGATCTATTTTATCTGGACAATGATGTGCTACATAATAACTATATTTCCAATTATATTTCTCCACATTTAATTTACTAGAACAATATTTAGCTACTGCCCAGCTATTTTGTTTCCAATCAAAACAATTGTTTTCTATTTCCCAAGTAATCAAATCAATGTTAGTATTTTTATAGATCCAATCATATGGATAATAATCTTCTTCCACAAATGCTTTATGGGCATCTGCAATTCCGTTTTTATCAAAATATTTGAGCCACCTCTCACATGGCCTTTGTTTTAACTTATTTAATTTGACTAAATTTGTAACAATTCGTTTCATAACTTGTTTCCTTTTATAATATAGAAGGATTAATTTTGATTAACAACTTAATAACAATCTTCTAAACTTAATTGACATTTCATTTCTAACACCTTTTGGTATACCTAGAAGTTTTCTAATATACTTTAACATTTTTCTTCTTTCATAATAAGAATAATGAGACCTAATTTCTTCCCAGTTAATTTTATCAGAATTTTCAATAACCAAATCTAAGGAATTACTGATAACCGTCCAAATATTTCTTTTCCAATTGAATTTTTTAGGATCTATTTTATCTGGACAATATTTAGTTATTGTCCAGCTGTCTTTTTCCCAATTATATTTATCTGGATCTATTTTATCTGGACAATATTTAGCTATACAATAACTATATTTTTCCCAATTAAACTTTTCAGGATCAAACTTATCAAGACAATATAAAACTACTGCCCAACTATTTTTTTCCCAATCAAAACAATTGTTTTTAATTTCCCATCTTACTAAATCAATATTGGTATTTTCATAAAGCCAATCATAAGGATATGCATTTTCTTTTATAAATGCAGCATGTGCGTCAGCTATTCCATTTTTATCAAAATATTTGTGCCATTCACCACATGGCTTTCGTTTTAACTCATCTAATTTGACTAAATTTGTAACAATTCGTTCCATTGTATTGTTTAACTCCTTTTGTTTTAATTTGTGTATAATTGTAAAATGTAATTTTTATATAAGATTTGTATTTTATCTTTGTCATAAAGATTTTGTGTATAACTTTTAGAATATAAAGTTTGATTATTTGTTTAGTAAAAAAAAGAGAGAGTAAAGTAAACAATTTTATTTTGTTGTCTTCTTGTTTTATGTAATGATGCCCCTCTGGGAGGCATAAAAGCATACCTTTTACGGATACGCTTACGGAGGCCCAAAAGTGTTGTTTGCACTTTTAGGTTAACCTTTACTATGGTAAGAGGAAAAACACGAACAATTTTTTTTAGTAAAAATTACTTAAAAATAACAAATTAGGGCTGATTTTTTTCTAAAAAATTCACTATTAATTGTTATATTAGAATAATTTATAGATTTAATATTTCAGAAGTCCGTTTATTAACCTCAAACCATAGCGCGGAGAAACATGAGGTAAAAGTGTTTAGGATTTCAGAAGTCCGTTTATTAACCTCAAACCATAGCAATATCTGTTAAGTTAACAACTTGACAGTTATTTCAGAAGTCCGTTTATTAACCTCAAACCATAGCATAAAAAAAACTGTTTTTTTAATTTTGGCGATTTCAGAAGTCCGTTTATTAACCTCAAACCATAGCAATCTAAATGCAGAAATTCTTTGTCTTCCATTTCAGAAGTCCGTTTATTAACCTCAAACCATAGCATGTCCAGTTTAGTTAGTTTTTTGCGTTCAAATTTCAGAAGTCCGTTTATTAACCTCAAACCATAGCCAGCGCTAAACTGTGTCTTCATGCTGAAGTATTTCAGAAGTCCGTTTATTAACCTCAAACCATAGTCACCGAACCTGTAGAAAGACAGATGGCTTCATTTCAGAAGTCCGTTTATTAACCTCAAACCATAGCCCAGGGCGCTTCGAAATCAATTTTTGTTCTATTTCAGAGTATCGTTCATTAACCTCAAACCATAGACTCTATTTAAATTTATATCATCCATTATGCATTTCAGAGTATCGTTCATTGACCTCAAACCATAGCTGACCTCAAAACATTGCATAAACAAATTTTGAAAATACTAATCTGTAAAACCCAATCTAAGCCACTTTATAAAAACTCTTTTATTCTATCTTATGATATCATAAACTCTATTAATGTCGCTTACTTTAATTATTTTTTTGTCCACATTAGACATATCATATACATCTTGATTATACCAGAAGCATCTACGAATATTTGGTAAACTGCAAACAGAAACTAATTGTTCTAATATATCATCTAAATACCAATTTGCATCTTTTAAATATTCAACTTTTGAATCATAAATTTTTCCTGAACCATATCTGATTTCCCATTTAAATTTATTTGACACATTTTGGTTTAACCATTCTTCTGTTACTTTATGCAAATCTTCGGATCTATTGGTAACTATAATTATAGGTTTATTATAGAGTTTATAAATTTTTTCTAATGTTTTTATAGTGGCTTTGATTGGTTTAGCAGATAGAGTATCTTCTAGTAATATCTCTTTTACTAATTTTCTTATAGTTTGTTCATCTATATTCGGGTGATGAACCATAACACCTTTCATATATTTTGAGACATTAACATTTGTTCTTTTCTTAATACCTTTAATCAACATAGTTTTAAAATCTAAAATTACACCATCAAAATCTGTAGCAAACTTCATAAAATTAATTCCTTTACAATTTTAATTTAGATAACATCATCAGCTTCTAAAGCTTTTAATATTAAAGCACAACCCGGTTGTTTTAGTAAACGCAAATCAGAAGTGTTATAACTATTAATGATACTATTAAGTCTATTAACATTTGTTCTGCTAATTATATTTGAATACATCCATAAATAAGGTGAATGTATAGAAAACTTTAATCTATACCCAAAACCATTATATGCTTCTAAAAAATACAAACAATCTAATATTGTCCACTCTTTATTTATTACTAAATACTTCTTTTTTATTAGTATAGCATCATTAACACTATCAAACCAACTAAATGGTGGTGTTCCATTTATGGGTCTACCTTTTGGTGTATTTACAGTCCTTTCTGTTAATGGATCGCCATTATGTAGATGCACAGTAAAATTAAAATTCGTTTCTTTAAAATGTAATATACCAACTAACCACCAAGGTAAAATATCTACTCTTTCATATGATTTTCTATATTCATACATTTCTCTAATAACAGATTGTATAGTATCTTTTATTTTATTTGAATCCTCTTCAATAATTAGAGCAGAATTGTATAGTTTTTCATATTCTTGTTTTAAGATTTTCCTATTAGTACTAACTACAGGTTTGAAAATTCTAATCATTTTTATTTCTCCACTAAAAATATTGTTTTAGTTTTTAATTAGCAGAAAAGAAATTTTTGAGTGATTTCGATTCTGTTTTAGGTATTATTACTTTCTTTAACTTTTTTAATTCTTTATCTATATCGAAATGAAAGAATAGATGAGAAATATAAATACATAGACACAATTTAATTTCTGTTACAAAATATAAAAATGGCTTATTTATATTATGAACTAATGAATGTTTTATGAGATATAATATATCATCTATGTTTTCTGAAATATCATTTTTTGATTGATTCGATAATTTAAGCAAAATCTTCTTTTGCATTTTTTTGTCAAATTTATTTATTATAGATACTTTTTTATAAATATCTAATAAGAAGAAAATCTTATCATTCATCTTTTTAAATTCTGATACCGCTTCTTTTTTTAAACTTCTAAATAATTTAATATTCTCAATAATATTATCTATTTGCAATTTATTTTCTAAATATTTTGTTTCAATATATTCTATTGTAAAATAATTTATGCTATCCATATATTTTATTATTGCACCTATTGATGCTTCTAAAGTTGAAATTGTTGCAGTCATTTCAACAAGATAGTTTTTCAAAATTTGAGGAAATACGCTATCCCAGAATAATATCAATATTTCTTTTATACTAGATTCATCTAAAGAATCACCAGTTTTTAGATTAAAAATGAAATCTGGATTTCTAACATAATTTTCTAAAACTGATTTTGTAGTTTCTTTTAATAAAGACAAGACTTGTTCATCTTCATCTTTTTCATCTAATTTTTCTTTTTCTTCTGTTTCTTCTGTTTTAGATACATCATTTGTATTATTATCCTCTTTAGTAGATGTACTATTCTCTTTAGTATTTGATATGTTATTCTCTTCAGATGAATCAATAGAAAGTAGTCTTAGTGCAAGTATAAGTAATTTTTGCAAATCAAAATCACTTATAGATTCTAGTTCAAAAGTATTTTCTTCATTGTTATCATCATCTTCGAAGAATAACATATCTCTTCCTTTCTTTTTTTATAAAAGTTTCTTCAATTTATTTATCATACCTATTATTATTTTTTCAGATGAATCAGGTAAACTTAAATTACCATATTCTTTTCTTTTTTCCTCTAATATACTTTCAATATGATCCGAATAAACACAAAACAATCTCATAACTTCCCAAAATTCATTACCTAATTGTTCTTCACTTAATTGTTTGTCCGTTTGTCGTTCTGTTATATCCAAATCATTTTCATTATCATCTTGTAATGATTTAACTTTTGATATTAACCTTTGTTTTTCTCTTTTTAACTTTGAAATTACATCATCTTTGCTTTTTATTTCTTTAATATAATTGTTAACTAATTTAATTATAACAACTATTAGATAAGCAAATAATATACTTTGTACAACTAAAATTGTAATTTGAATCAAATCTATTATATTCATATTGTTTCACCTTTTTATTAGATGTTTGTAATTACATGTTATATTTAAATTTGAAAATGTTTTATAATATCAACTTAATATTTATTCTTTCAAATCTATGCCCCAACAGAGCATAGCTTGTCTTAATCTGGGTTTACAATTAAGATCATCTTTATCACAAGATTTAATTAAGGGCAAAAACTTCTTTTTAAACTGAATCCATCTTCTAATCCTAACTCTATCCACTGTTGGTATTCTTCTACCAATATAGAATCTAAAATACCACTGTGCAAAACCTCTTGGATCATGTTTTGTCAATTCACTTAAATCTTCTTTATCTTTTGTTTCTGAATCTTCTTCTTTCCAATTTAAGACATAATCAGAGGCATAAATATTAAACTTATTATATCTCTTCATAGGTCTTAATATAGCTATTTTATCTAAATCTAACGCTTTTAGATACCACTCTCTAGGAAACTCTACATAACAATCTCTGAATAACCAACCTTCATAAATACCAGCACAGAGCATTTCTTCTGGTGTTAAATCAGGTTCAAAATCTGGATATTCCGGCCAAAAACCTAAAGGTCTTTTTAATTTATATTCATATTGTTGATCTTTATAATCTACAGATATAACTAATCCTGGTCTATATTTATTAAGCCTTCTAGCTATTGTTAAGACTAAACTTCTTAATTTACTTTTAGTTTTAATTTCAACTTCTTTTGTATCTTCATTACTATCTACTTCTAAATCGGCTGATCTTTTATCTTCAACTACTTCACCATTTACTTTTGTAGTACTTTTTTCTAACCATTGTCTTGTTATGGTTCTAATCGGTTTACCACTTGGTGATTCATATGCTGCTAAACCTGCAGATGTATTTTCAGATGAAATTTGTTTTTCTAAATTTGCAATTAATACTTCACTTATTGTATTAATCTTTTCTTTATTATTAAATTCAAACATAAGTCCTTATCCTTTTTTGAGTTTTCTTAATGTAAGAGCAAGTCTAGCTCTTTTAGCTGTTTTAGGATTTTTACTTTTGGCTTTATTCTTTAGCCATTCCACATTAATAGTACCATCATCTTTGATAGCCCCCTCTTTTGCAGCTAATGCCCTTAAACTACCCGGTTTTTCAATAGCTTTGGATATCCAATCTTTTTTAGACTTCTTTTTCTTCTTTTTAACAGCGGATTCCATTATAAATTTTTTATATAAATCAAGAATTAAAAAATCATGTAACTTCATCATAATTTTTTCCTCCATTTTTATCGATTAAACAAAATATATTGTTTAATCGATTCTAATGTTTTATCACCTAAAACATATGTTTTTGCATAATCTTTATCTTTTATAGCTTTTACAAAATTCCACCATAATAAACTATCTAAAACAGGATAAGCAGGTTTTCTGGGTATGTTATATTCACCTACACAATCTTTGCCATCTATCAAATAAAAGTTATATACATTATCAATTAACAAAGGTGAAACTGTGCAGCAACCTTTAAATTCCATATCATAGATATACTCATAAAATCTATAACCATATGACAACAATTTAACACTTAACTCTTCTTCTGTATTACACTCATCTGATTCTTTTATTGTAAAGACTGGTGCAAAATAAACATCTTTACTTTTAACATGCGGTAATAAGAAAGAATCTCTTTCAGAATTTAGAACCAATAATCTTATACTTTTACCTTCTGTATTTAAATTATCCTCCTCGGTTTTTGTTTTAGACTTTAAGAAAAAGTTAATTTTATGCTTTTTAAAATCATTATCATTCGGTTTATTTACTCTTTTTTGTAAAGTGTTTATAAAACTACGAACATATTTATCAATAGGAAAAATATTGAATTCCATTAACATTAATTCTCTTTTTATATCTTTCATTAGTTTTCCTTTTTATTAATTTTTCTTTTCTTTGTTTATATTATTTTCCTCAAACATTCTTTTATATTCAGCAAAACTTAATATTACGGAAGGTTTATGATTTTCATTATTATAACTGTTATATTCTTTACCTTCATAAAATTCTTTTTCACAAATTAATTCAGAATCATTATTACTTTCAGAATAATACCACGCTTGTATCCTCAAATATTTTGATTCAAAATCTATGGTTTCTTTGTTATACAAATTATTTATAATAGATTCTTCAACTTTTTCATAACTAGGAAATGTTTTAACATTTATGAAGTAAGGTATTGTAGCATCTGTTTGATCAAAAAACAGTAATACACAAAAGTGCTTACTCATTTTTAATACCTCATGCTACATATATTTTTTTGGATACATCATCGACGATTTCTAAAAATAAATCTTTATTATCCAAACTTGAAATACCATCAACTTTAAATTTTAGTATTATTCTTTTAGGTTTATTTATAATTAATTCAGTTGGAATAAGATAACTCAATAAATCTTCTCTATCAAAATTAATTTTTTCTTTATATAACTCTTTCATGTCATTGTATATAATATCCAATACTTTAGAAAAATTTTCCTTTATATTTTCTATTATTTCATCTATTACTTGTTCATAATTTTCTATTGATTCTTTATATTTAACATTAATTGGATATTGGTAAATAAATGCATTTGTTATTTTAAATTTATCTTCTTTTTTTCGAAACATTTTATCATCTTTAGTAATATCTCTATTATACCTTTCTATTATATCCCACATTTTTTTTAGAATAGCAATTTCATATTTTGTTGTATTTTTTACCCATTCTTTGTTTCTTATTTTTTCAAGTTTCTTTTTTAATAGTTTAATAACAGTTGGTATAGGCAGAAATATTGCATCATAATCAGGTGATACTTTTTTTGTAAAATTTGAAAATTTAGCTATAGCATAATAATTACATACTGGTTCATTATCATCTTGTTTAGGTGTAAATATATATTCATTTAATACATTTACCTTTTTAATTATAGCAGATGTTTCTTCCATAGCTTCTCTAACAGCTGCTTCTTCTGTTGTTTCACCATCATCTACAGTACCCCCCGGTATTATTATAATTTTATCCGGTTCATCTGCATAAGGATTTGTACTAACTAATATTGATTTATTATCATCACCTAATATAATTACAGTCACTCTTTTTCTAATATCTTTATCATCAAGATTTTCAATTGAATCTAATATTAATGTTTGATTTTTATCTAATAAATCTAAGAGTTCCGTATTTTCAGATTCCGTTTTATATTTTGCTTCTAATTCTTTAGATAAATCTTCTATTACTTTTTTATCATTTGCCATAACATCAGCAACTGTTTGTAGTTTTCTCTTTAACTGTTGTGTTTTTCTTTCAAATTCTTCTTTTG
>Ga0308417_1002861_pt1 | contig 11222 bp, 9 predicted proteins | sample HotsprSampleOS65_FD_203528 | JGI IMG/M metagenome (GOLD analysis project Ga0308417, IMG submission 203528) | Hot spring phototrophic mat microbial communities from Octopus Spring, Yellowstone National Park, Wyoming, United States - 20090730_OS65 ... | reverse complement strand
GGAGAACGGGCGGCGGATCTCTCCGCCGCCCACTCCCTGCAAGCCGCGGCAACCGCTGTCAGGCGACGCGGCGTCGTGCGGCGAAGCCGAGGCCGACCAGCCCCATGCCGAGCAGCGCGAGCGAAGCGGGCTCGGGAACGGGGATGGCGGTGAGCGACCGGAACGCGTAGTCGGACCGGTCAGTCCCGTTCACCGGCGCGTCCGGTGCTGTCAAGGCAAGATAGGTGATCGGGCCGTTGAAGGGATTGGTCAGAGTCCACAGCGCCTGACCGTTTGGCCCGCGGGTCACCGTGCCAGAACCATTCCAGCTGAAGTCCGTGGCATCAAGCACCTGGAGTGCATACTGAACCGGAGTGCCGTTCTGATCGCCGATGATCAGGGCGATTTCTTGGGGATCGCCGGCAGAAGTAGCCGTCGTATAAAGGTACACGAGTTCGAGAGTCTGCAGTATCACCGGCTGGCCGAACTGGAACAGCATCGTTTCGGCATACTGGATCTCAAGATTGCGTGCCTCGAGTTCCGGGCTGCCGGCGTATTTCATGAAGTTGATGCCAAGGCCGGCAGTGCCGGCCCAGTTGGACTGGCTGAGCAGAGGCGGGTTCTGCCATACGCTGTCGCCGCCAGTGACGACAGCGCTGTTGCCAAGGGCGGTGATGGTCACCCCGTTGACGATGCAGCTTGCCGCCCCGACGCAGCCAGCTGCGGTCCACCCAGCCTGGTTGATGACGATCGGCGCAGCCTGGGCACCGCCGGCGAGCGCGACGCCGAAGAACAGGGCGGTCCCCAACAAATGCTTTTTCATGGAGCTCTCCTGTGTTGTGTTGTCACACTACTCCGCGGATTGAGGGTCTGCGGCCCGAAGACGCCTGCATGGAGCGCTCGTGCCACACCCTGACGAAGTCACCCGCTCGGCGTCAAACCTCGCAAAAAACACGCCGAGTTTTCGGGCCTTTGTGTTTCAAGGGCTTGGGCCTGGCCCCGGAACGCCCGGTGAGCGCAGTGTAAAGAATTCCGACAGCGCGGGAGCCGAATCCGCGCCTTTTTTCAGGGTTGGTGTAAAAATCTCCGACTCTCGCCGCACGGGCCGGGCGCGCCTGCGCGACAAACGCGCTCACAGCATGGATTTCAGCCGAACGAGCAGGGCGTGCGCCTCGCGCGGGGAAAGAGCGTCTGGGTCGAGGCCGGCGAGTTCGGCAAGCACGGGGTGGCGCGCCGCGTCAGCGGGTGAGCGCCTGGCGGCGAAGAGCGGCAGTTCCTCCGCCAGCGGTGCGAGGCCCCGCGCACGCTCCTCGAGCGCTGCGAGCACCTCCGCCGCACGCGCCGTCACCTCGCGCGGCAGCCCGGCAAGCCGCGCCACCGCGATCCCCCAGGAGCGGTCTGCCGCTCCGGGGCGGATCGCATGCGAAAACACGACCTCGCCGCGCCACTCCCGCGCTCCGAACTGGGCGAGGCGAAGCTCGGGAAGCCGACCCGCAAGCGCCGTGAGCTCGTGGAAATGCGTCGCGAACAGAGCCCTGCAGCGCAAACGGTCGTGCAGCGCCTCAAGCACCGCCCAGGCGATGGCAAGCCCATCCCAGGTCGCCGTCCCCCGGCCGATCTCGTCAAGGATGACGAGTGAGGCCGGGGTCGCCTGATTGAGGATCGCCGCCGTCTCGACCATCTCCACCATGAAGGTCGAGCGGCCGCGCGCGAGGTCGTCGGAGGCGCCGACACGGCTGAACAGACGATCGACGATGCCAAGCCGCGCCGACCGTGCCGGCACGAACAGCCCGGCTTGGGCGAGTATGGCGATCAGCGCGTTCTGGCGCAGGAAGGTGGATTTGCCCGCCATGTTCGGGCCGGTGACCAGCCAGACCCTCTGTCCGGGCGAGAGATCGACCCCGTTGGCGACGAAAGCCCCGCCTGACTCGCGCAGTGCGGGCTCGACCACCGGGTGCCTGCCCTCTTCGATGGCAAAGGCGCGGTCCTCGCTGATCTCGGGCCGCACCCAGCCGGCGGTCTCCGCGAGCAGCGCCGTGGCGGCAGCGACGTCGAGCTCGGCGAGCGCCGCTGCCGCCTCCGCGATCGCCGACGCCTCCTGCCGCACCGCCTCGGCGAGAGCCGCAAGCAGCGCCGCTTCGCGCGCTTCCGCCTCCGCGGCCGCGGAGACGATCCGGGCATCGAGTTCGGCGAGTTCCGCGGTGACGAACCGCATCGTGCCCGCCATGGTCTGGCGGTGGGCGAGGCCTGGCAGAGGCGGGGGGTTCGCCTCTCTGAGCCTCAGCCCAGCCGCCTCAGGCACCTCCGCGAAATAGCCGAGCTGGGCCGTGTGGCGTAGCTTGAGCCCTGGGATGCCGGTTGCTTCCCGGTAGGCGGCCTCGAGTCCGGCGACGACGCGGCGGCTGTCGTCGCGCAGGGCGCGCGCGGCATCGAGAGCGGCGTCGTAGCCTGGGGCGATCGCGCCTGTTTCCGAAGACTTCACGGGCGGGCTCGGCACGAGAGCGCGGGCGAGCCGCTCGGCGAGAGCGGGGGCCGGGTCGAGCGACGACTCGGCGCGGGCGAGCAGGGCAGGGCGCGGCAGGGCGGAAGCGGCAAGCGCAGCCTGGGCGGAGCGCGCTGCGGCGAGCCCATCGCGGATCGCGGCGAGGTCGCGCGCGCCGCCTCGGCCGAGGCTGAGGCGCCCGAGAGCGCGCGCCATGTCGGGCGCACGCCGCAGCGCCGCGCGCACCGCCTCACGGGCGGAGGGGTCAGCGAGGAAGAACCCTGCCGCGTCGTGGCGGGCAGCGATCACCGAGGCGAGGGTGGACGGCGCGCTGATCCGGGCAGCGAGCAGCCGCGCTCCGGCAGCCGTCACCGTCCGGTCGATCGCCGCAAGCAGGCTTCGCTCGCCTGACCCGAGCTCGAGGCTGCGGCGCGTCGCTGCGTCGATGGCCATCGTCGTGCCGGCGGTCTCGCGCGCGAGCGGAGCAAGCAGGGGAAGCCGTCCCGCTTGCGTGCCGCGCACATACTCGACGAGCGCACCGGCGGCGGCGAGCTCTGCCGGGGTGAAGGCGCCGAACCCCTCGAGGGTCGCGACGCGGTAGGCCTCGGCGAGGAGTCGCTCTGCCGTCGCTGGTCGGAAACGCGCTGCCGGCAGGGCGACGAGGCGTGGCTTCCACGGAGCGAGAGCGGGGTCGGCCGCCTGCTCCTCGGCGACCAGAAGCTCGGCAGGGTCGAGCGCTGCGAGAGCGCCCGCGAGGTCGCGCGGCGCGAGGCTGCGGCAGGCGAAGGCGCCGGTGGTGATGTCGAGCCAGGCGAGGCCGGCATTCTGGTCCGCCCCGGCAGGGGAGACGGCGGCGATCCAGGAGGGGCGACCTGGCTCGAGCAGCGCCTCCTCGGTGACCGTGCCCGGGGTGACGAGGCGGACGACGGCGCGCGGCAGCGGCCCGCGATGGCCCCGCGCCTTCGCCTGCTCGGGAGTCTCCGTCTGCTCGACGATGGCGACCCGGAAGCCGCGCCGGATCAGCCGGGCGAGATAGGGCTCGGCGTTGTGGGCGGGCACGCCGCACATCGGCACCGGCTTTCCCGCATGCTCGCCGCGCGTGGTCAGCGCGATCTCGAGAGCCGGGGCGGCGCGTTCGGCATCCTCGAAGAAGAGCTCGTAGAAATCGCCCATGCGGAAGAAGAGGAGCGCATCGGGGTGCGCCTCCTTCGCGGCGAACCATTGCGCGAGCATCGGGCTCGGGGCTGACATGGCGGTGCACGGTGGCGGCGCGGCGCGGCTGCGGCAAGGCCGTGCTATCGTCGCGCCGAACGAGGGGGAGGAACCGCGATGCAGCTCACAGGCCTCGACCACATGACGATCAACTGCGCGCCGGGGGACCTTGGGCGGGTGAGGGACTTCTACATCGCCGCGCTCGGGCTCGCGGAGGGCAGGCGGCCAGATTTCCCGTTCCCCGGCCACTGGCTCTATCTCGGCAGCCAGGCGGTGGTGCATCTCGCCGGCCGCGCGAGCCTCGCCGAGGGGACGATGGGGCCGCCGCGCGGCAGTGCGGGGTTCGACCACGTCTCCTTCAGGGCAAGCGGCCTGGAGGCGGCGCGGCAGCGCCTGGCCTCGGCCGGGATCCCGTTCGAGGAGGCGCCGGTGCCGGGCTTCCCGCTGCACCAGATCTTCCTCACCGATCCGCTCGGGCAGAAGATCGAGCTCACCTTCGCCGTCGGCGGCTGAGGCTCAACGCCGCGCCGAGACCCACGCGGCGGCGAGCAGCACGAGCCCGAGGAAAAGCTTCAGCGCCGAAGCGGGCGCGAGGGCGGCGAGCGCCGCGCCGGCGGCGGCGCCGGCGACGCTGCCCGCCCCCATCGGCAGCGCGATGCCCGTCGCCTGGCCGCGCGTCGGCAGGCGCCCGAGCCTCGCGTAGCGGGCGAGCGCTGCGGCGACGATGACGATCGAGATGGCGAGGCTCGCGCTGCCGGCGGCCTTCACCTCGAGCCCATGCACGAAGACGAGGGTGGGGATCAGGAGCTCGCCCCCCGCCACGCCGAGCAGGGTGGCGACGAGCCCGATCACGGCTCCCAGCGCGACGCCGGACGTCACCCGCGCGGCGCCTGGCGCGGGCAGGATGTCGAGCCGCACATCCGCTCCCGCCAGGCCCTCGGCGATCAGCAGAAGGCCGAGGCCTGCGAGCAGCACGAGGATCGCCTGGTGCAGCCGGTGGTCGGAGAGCCGCGCGACCAGCCCCGCCCCGGCGAGCGCGGCCGCGAGCCCGCCCGCCGTCAGCGCCGTGATGTCGGCGAGGTGGGGCCGGAGCGGCGCGAGGCTCAGCGCGCCGGCGCGGAACAGCAGCGAGGCCGCGAGTGTGGCCATGGAGATGACGCTGTTGAGCGGCACCACCGCGCCTGGCGCGAGTCCGAAGCGGCGGAGCAGGACCGGGATTCGGAACTCGCCTCCGCCAAGCCCGACCAGCCCCCCGAGCAGGCCGACCGGAACGCCCCAGAGCGCTGCCTCGAGGGCAGGACCCTGCCTCACCTGGCCCCGCTTCACGTGGCGGGCCGAGTCACGGCGACGGACTTCACGAGGGCGACGACCGGCCCTCCCGGGGCGAGCCCGAGCCGCGCCACGGCGTCCGTCGTCACCAGCGCCGGCAGGGTCGCCGAGCCGACGAGCACAGAGACGCTCGCGATTCCCCTCGCCTGCGGCGCGATCGCGGCAACCGTTCCGTGGAGCGCGTTGTGCACCGACAGGCCATCCGGGACGCGGTCGGCGAGGATCACGTCCCTCGCGGGGATGCGCACGCGAAGCCGCGCTCCCAGCGGGGCATCGACGCTTGCGCAAAGGAGCGGGCCTGCGACCGTGTCGAGGCGCGTCAGGCAGCGCTCGGGGAGGTGCTCCGCCACAGTCGCGGCCAGTACCGCTCCCGGCTCGGTGGCGGCGGCGATCACCGCGATGTCTGTTCGCGCCGAGACGGAGCCGACATCGCCCTCGGCGACGATCCGCCCCGCCTCGAGCACGAGCACCCGGTCGGCGAGACGCGCCACCTCGTCGAAATCATGCGTCACGAGCAGGATCGGGCAGGCAAGGCGGCCGCGCAGGGCCTCGAGCCCGGCGTAGAGCGGGAGGCGCACGGCGCGGTCGAGCGCCGAAAAGGGCTCGTCGAGCAGAAGCACCGCCGGCTCGCGCGCAAGCGCGCGGGCGAGCCCGACGCGCTGTCGCTGCCCGCCTGAGAGTTCGGCTGGGCGGCGGTCGGCGAGGTCCCCGAGATGGACCGAGGCGAGCAGGGCGTCCGCCCGCGCCGCGCGCTCGGCCTTCGGCAGATGCCCGAGCGCTGCGGCGACGTTGTCGCGCGCGGTGAGGTGGGGAAACAACGCGTGGTCCTGGAAGACGAGTCCCGCGCGGCGCCGGTGCGGGGCGACGAAGAGCCCTGCCTCGCTGTCGAACCAGATCTCCGCACCAGCAGCGATCCTGCCCGCCTCTGGCCGGAACAGCCCGGCGATCGACCGCAGCACGGTGGTCTTGCCCGCACCAGACGGCCCGAACAGCCCGACCACCTCGCCCGGGGCGAGGGTGAAAGAGAGGTCGAGCGGCATCGGCCGCTCTTGCCTGAGCGCAAGGGCGAGCGCCGGCGGCGCCGGGTCGCCGTCACGGATGGCGGCGGCCGATGCGGCGCGACAGCGTGTTGGTGATGCCAAGAGCAACGACCGAGACCGAGAGCAGCACGAGCGCCATCACATTCGCCGCTTCGTCGTCGAAGCTCTGCACCCGGTCATAGATCGCGATGGCGATGGTCCGGGTCTCTCCCGGGATCGAGCCGCCAACCATCAGCACCACCCCGAACTCGCCGAGCGTGTGGGCGAAGGTGAGCACGAGCCCGGTCACGATACCGGGCCAGGCGAGCGGCAGCTCGATGCGCCGGAACACCTGCCACGGCGAGAGGCCGGAGACGGACGCCGCCTCGCGCACCGAAGGCTCGATCGCCTCGAAGCCGCGCTGCACAGGCTGCACGGCGAAGGGGATGTTGACCAGGATCGAGGCGAAGAGGAGCCCAGCGAAGGAGAACACGAGCGGCCGGCCGAGGAGGCTCTCGAAGCCGGCGCCGACGGGGCTCGCCCGTCCGAACGCCTGGAGCAAGTAGAAGCCGACGACCGTGGGCGGCAGGAGCAGCGGCAGCGCCACCAGAGCCTCGGCGAAGCCCTTGCCGCGGAAGCTGCGATAGGCGAGCAGCCGGCCGAGCCAGAGCGCGAGCGGCGCGAGCCCGGCGACCGTCGCGAGGCCGAGCTCGATCGAGAGCCGGAAGGCTTCCCAGTCCATCGCCCCGAACTGCCGCGCCGAGGCCTACTCGCCCGGCAGGACGAAGCCGTAGCGCACCATGATCTCGCGCGCCTGCTTCTCCTGCATGAAGGCGTAGAACCGCTCGGCGACCGGCCCGGCGTTGCGCAGCCGCACCATGCGCTGGCGCAGCGGCTCGTGCCACTCGGCGGGGATCAGCGCGAAGCGGCCCATGGGCTGCATCTGCGGCGCCAGCGCGAGCGCGTGGGCGATGATGCCGCCCTGGCTGTTGCCGGTGGTGGCGAACTGCGCCGCCTGGCTGACGTTCTCGCCGAGCACGAGCACCTGCTGCAGCCCCTCCCACAGCCCCGCGTGCTTCAGCGCCTGCATCGCCGCCCGGCCATAGGGGGCATGGTCCGGGTTGGCGATGGCGAAGCGGCTGACCCGCCCTGCCGCAAGCGCAGAGCGGAGGTCGGCCAGCGTGCCATCGGCGGCGAGCGGCGAGTGCGGCGGCACGAACAGGACGATGCGCCCGATGGCGTAGAGATCGCCCCGGTCGCGCGTCAGCCCCCGGTCGGCGAGTCGGAAGACGAAGCTCTCGTCGGACGCGAGGAACAGCTGGAAGGGAGAGCCCTGCTCGATCTGGCGGGCGAAGTTGCCGGTGGAGCCGAAGGCGAGGCGGACTGTGCCGTGCCCGGCTTCCTGGAAGGCCCGGGCGATCTCCTCGACGGCGAACTTGAGGTCGGCGGCGGCGGCGATCACCGGTACGTCCTGCGCCCAGGCGCCTGGCGCAGCGGCAAGCGCCGCGAGTATGGCGGCAAGGCCAAGCGCGCGGCGATGCATGGATCGGCTCCTCCGATATAGTCTCGTGCACATATCGTGTCCCTGCCGGCACGTCAACCAAGCCGCGCCCGGGAGTGTTTTCCCGGCGCCGCTTTTCCTCGCCAGGCATGCCTGCCAAGCTTGTTCGAGAAGCTGGGCGAAGTGGAGGAAACGGGCATGGATGGCACGGACGGGCGGAGCGCGCGGATCACCGCCGAGGAGGCGCTGCAGCTCCACGCCGCGGGGCGGCCCGGCAAGCTCGAGATACGCCCAACCAAGCCGCTGACGACCGCGCGCGATCTCTCCCTCGCCTACTCGCCGGGCGTTGCCGAGCCCTGCCGGCACATCGCCGCCAACCCCTCCCTCGCCTACGACTACACGGCGAAGGGCAACATGGTCGCGGTCGTCTCCAACGGCACCGCCGTGCTTGGACTTGGCAATCTCGGCGCGCTTGCCGCGAAGCCCGTGATGGAGGGCAAGGCCGTGCTCTTCAAGCGCTTCGCCGACGTCGACGCGATCGACCTCTGCATCGACACGGAGGACACGGAGGCCTTCGTCAGCGCCGTGCGCCATCTCGGCCCTTCCTTCGGCGGGATCAATCTCGAGGACATTCGTGCTCCGGAATGTTTCATCATCGAGCAGCGCCTGCGCGAGCTGATGAACATCCCCGTGTTCCACGACGACCAGCACGGCACCGCGATCGTCGCTGCCGCCGGGCTGATCAACGCTGCCCACCTCACGGGGCGGGACCTGCGCGACATGACGCTCGTGGTGAACGGCGCGGGCTCTGCCGGGATCGCCTGCGTCGAGCTTCTGAAGGCGATGGGTATGCGGAGCGACAAGGTGATCCTCTGCGACACCAAGGGGGTGATCTGGAAGGGCAGGACCGAGGGGATGAATCAGTGGAAGTCCGCCCACGCTGCCGAGACGAAGGCGCGCACGCTTGCGGAGGCGCTCGAGGGGGCAGATGCGTTCTTCGGCCTCTCCCAGGCAGGGGCGATGACGCAGGCGATGGTCCGCTCGATGGCGGAGCGGCCAATCATCTTCGCCATGGCCAATCCCGACCCGGAGATCACGCCTGAGGAGGTGAAGGCGGCGCGGCCGGACGCGATCATCGCCACCGGCCGCAGCGACTATCCGAACCAGGTTAACAACGTGCTCGGCTTCCCCTACATCTTCCGCGGCGCTCTCGACGTGCGCGCCTCCACAATCAACGATGCGATGAAAGTGGCAGCCGCCGAGGCTCTCGCTGCGCTCGCGCGCGAGGACGTGCCGGACGAGCTCGACGCCGCCTCCGCCGCGGGCGGTAGGCGGCTCCGCTACGGGCCCGACTACATCCTGCCTCTGCCCTTCGACCCGCGGCTGATCAGCCGCGTCTCTCCCGCTGTTGCCAAGGCGGCGATGGACAGCGGCGTGGCACGGAAGCCGATCAAGGACCTCCGCCGCTACGCGCGCGACCTTGCTGCGCGGCTCGACCCGACCTCGGCGGCGCTCGACGCGATCATGGAGGCGGTGCGCGCGAACCCCCGCCGCGTGGTGTTTGCCGAAGGTGAGGAGGAGAAGACGATCCGCGCCGCGGTCGCGTTCCGCAACGCGGGCTATGGCACGCCTGTGCTGATCGGCCGGGAGGACCGTGTGCACGCGACTATGGCGACGCTTGGCATCGAGGACCCTGGCGGGATCGAGATCCACAACGCGCGGCTCTCCGGTGCCAATGCCCGCTACGCAGAGTTCCTCTACGGGCGGCTGCAGAGGAAGGGAGCGCTCGCGCGCGACTGCCAGCGGCTCGTCAATCAGGACCGCAACGTCTTCGCCGCTTGCATGGTGGCGCTCGGCGACGCGGATGCGATGGTGACGGGGCTGTCGCGCTCCTACAGCGTAAGCCTCGAGGGCGTGATGACGGCAATCGATCCGGCACCGGACCGTCTTGTTTTCGGAATTTCCATCCTGCTCACCGGGCAGGGCACGGTGCTTGTTGCCGACACGGCGCTGCACGAGCGGCCATCCGCTGCCGAGCTTGCCGCGATCGCCAAGGCAACCGCCGCGGCGGCAAGGCGGATGGGGCTCGTGCCTCGCGTGGCGTTCCTGTCCTTCTCCACCTTCGGCGACCCGAAGGGCTCGATCCCTGGCTCGATCCGCGAGGCGGTAGCGCTGCTCGACGCCAGGCGGCCGGACTTCGAGTACGACGGCGAGATGGCGGCAGACGTGGCGCTCGACCCGACCTTGCGCGCGCTCTACCCGTTCTGCCGGCTGACCGGGCCTGCGAACGTGCTCGTTATGCCTGGGCTGCATGCGGCGCACATCCTGACGCGCGCGCTCCCCCGGCTTGGGCAGGTGACGGTGATCGGCCCGATCCTGCAGGGGCTCGCGCGGCCGGTGCAGATTGTGCCGCTCGATGCGTCGACGAACCAGGTTGTTCTGATGGCTGCCTTTGCCGCCTACCAGGGGCTCGCGCGGTAGCGACAGTCGAAGCCCGCGAGACAGTGAGAGGCCGTGCGTTGCGCGCCGCGGCTCACCGCAACCCAGAAGCCTAATGGTGCGACACGGAACAAAGAGGCATGGCGACGCAGCGCTATTCTGTCACACCCCATACGATTGAGACGATCCTCACTTGTGAAGTCCGGCGGGATCGCGATCCCGGAGATTCAGCGTCCTTTCGTATGGAGCGCGATCAAGCTCCGCAACCTCCTCGACTCCCTCTACCAGGGCTATCCTGTCAGCTAGGCTCAGGACTCACTGAGTGAGCAATGTGACGGTAGCGGCGAGGGTGACGGCTGCGAAGAAGGTGTGAGCGCATCGGTCGTAGCGCATGGCGATGCGCCGCCAGTCCTTGAGGCGGCCGAACATGTTCTCGATGCGGTGGCGTTGTCGGTAGAGCGTTGGGTCGTGCGGGATGGGCTGCTTGCGCGAGCGCGTCGAGGGGATGCAGGCGGCGATGCCACGCGCTGCGAGTTCGGCCCTGAAGCGGGCGCTGTCGTACCCCCGGTCTGCGATCAGTTCGTTGGCGGGCGGGAGCCTCGGGAGCATCAGCGCAGCGCCGCGATGGTCACTCGCCTGGCCCTCGGTGAGCAGCAGGACCACGGGGCGCCCCTGACCGTCGCAGACGGCGTGGAGCTTCGCGTTCAGCCCGCCCTTGGTGCGGCCGATGCAACGGGGAAAAGCCCCTTTTTGAGCAGGCTGGCGGCGGTGCGATGCGCCTTCAGATGCGTGGCATCGAGCATCAGCCGTGACGGCGGGCCGGCCTCGGCCGCCAGGGCGGCGAAGATGCGGTCGAACACTCCAGCGGACGAAGCGATTGTAGAGCGTCTTGTGCGGCCCGTAGGCAGGCGGTGCGTCTCGCCACTGCAAGCCGTGGCGGATCACGTAGATGATCCCGCTCAGCACGCGCCGGTCATCCACCCGTGGGATGCCTCGCGAGCGCGGGAAATGCGGCGACAGACGCTGCATCTGGGCAGTCGTGAGCAGAAACGGCGGCTTGGGCATCACGGCACCTCCGCCAAACCCAGAATCACACCACACCGCGTCGCTGCAAGAGATTAATGGGTCCTGAGCCTAGTGCGCGAGGCCGCGCGCGAATGCCGCGACTGGGCCGATACGCTGGTGTTCTGCGGCTTCGCCTTCGACCCGCAGGTGGGCGAGACGACGATGAACCTCGGCCGGCTCACGGTGCTGAAGACGC
>Ga0308417_1002859_pt1 | contig 11227 bp, 10 predicted proteins | sample HotsprSampleOS65_FD_203528 | JGI IMG/M metagenome (GOLD analysis project Ga0308417, IMG submission 203528) | Hot spring phototrophic mat microbial communities from Octopus Spring, Yellowstone National Park, Wyoming, United States - 20090730_OS65 ... | reverse complement strand
TGCTCGAGAAGAGCGGGCTCATCGTCGAGGTCGGCCGCTGGGCGCTGGGGGAGGCCTGTCGGCAGGCCGCCGCCTGGACCAGGGAGTTCCCCGATCGTCACCGGCTGTTCGTCTCCTGCAACCTGGGTGCCCGCGAGCTCGCCGACCCGGAGCTGACCGGCATGGTTCTCGCCGCCATCGAGGCCCATGACGTCGAGCCCTGGCAGCTCTGCCTCGACATCACCGAGGAGGCGCTGCGCTACAACCAGGATGCGGCCTGGTCGTCGCTGCGGGGACTGAAGGACCACGGTGTGAAGCTGGGCCTCGACGACTTCGGCACCGGGGTGTCGTCGCTTCGGTACCTGCGCGAGCTGCGTCTCGACGTCGTGCGGCTCGACCGCCTCTTCGTCACCGGTCTCGAGCACGCCGTCGAGGACCGGATCATCGTGCGCCACGTCGCCGCCCTGGCTCACGACCTGCAGTGCCTGGCGGTGGCCGAGGGGATCGAGACCCCCGAGCAGGCGGAGATCCTCGACGACCTCGGCGTGGATCTCGGCCAGGGCTTCCACTTCGGCCGGCCGGAGCCGCCTGAAGGCATCGCCGCCCGGCTCGGTCGGCCTGCCGACAGCCAGAGCCGCTGGGACCCGTCCAACGTGTTGAACGTGCCGCCCGAGCGGGGCTGAGGGCGCCCGGTGCTCGCCGGCCTCGTCGCCCTCGTGGTGCTGACCACGGCCGGGATCGTGGGGGTCCTCGCCGCCCGGGCCCGGGCCGCCCGGGCCCGGGCGCTGCCGGTCGTCGCCCGGCGGGCGGGCCTGCGCTTCAGCGAGACCGACCCGTTCAACTGCGTCGCCGCCCCGTTCCCGCTGCTGCGCGCCGGCGACGGCCGCCGTGTCGACAACGTCATGTGGCGACCGGGCGCACCCGGCCACCCGAGGGTGTTCGACTACTCCTACTACGACGAGTACCGCGACCGCAGCGGGCGGGTGCGCGAGCGGTGGCGGCACTTCACCTGCGCCCTCGCGCAACACGACGGGGCCTGGCCCGAGCTGCAGGTCATGCGTGAACGGCTCGTCGACCGGGCCGTCCAGAAGCTCGGCCCGGTCGACATCGACCTCGAGTCGGAGGAGTTCAACCGCACCTTCGTGGTGCGCTGCGAGGACCGCAAGTTCGCCACGGACCTGCTCTCGCCGGAGATGATGGAGCTGCTGCTCGACACCCGGGGGAAGCTGGAGCTCGAGACCCGGGGCCGGTTCGTGCTGCTGACGACCTCCCGCCTCGAGGCGGCGGCCATGCCCGGCCTGCTGGCGGTGGCGGAGCGCTTCCTCGCGCTCGTGCCACCGGTGGTGCGCGAGCTCTACCCCACCTACCCCGCCGGGCACGGGACCGAGGACATGCCGGCACCGCCGGAGCGGCACCGCCGCGCCGGACCCGGCGCAGGCCTGTTCGGTGGACTCGGAGGGCTCGGCGTCGCCGGGCCGGGCCGGACACCGCAGCGCCCACCCTTCGAGTTCGCACCTCCGCCCGATCTGCGTGGCCGCACCCCTGATCCCTGGGACCCCACTCCCGGCGTCGAGCACGACCTCGACGGCCGCCCCCTGCCTCCCGCCCCGGAGGACCCGTGGGGCCGGGGACGGCCCGCTTCCCGCTGAGCCCCACCGCCCGGCGGGGCTGTGGCGGCGGCGCGCCGTTAGCCTCGCCGCCGTGGGAGCGCCACGGTTGTCCACCGACGTGGTCGTGGTCGGCGGCGGCCCGGCCGGGTCAGCGTCGGCCATCCGGCTGGCCGACGCCGGTCTCGACGTCGTCGTCGTCGACCGGGCCCGGTTCCCGCGCGACAAGACGTGCGGGGACGGGCTCACCACCGCAGCGCTGCGCCTGCTCGAGGAGCTGGGCGTCGATCCCGCCACGGTGCCGTCGTGGCGCCCGGTCCGCCGGGCCGTGCTGCGGGGCCCGACCGGGCGCGTCGTCGTGCTGCCCCTCCCCGACGACGGCGGCCAGCACGCCGCCGTCGCCCGCCGATCCGAGCTCGACGCCGCCCTCGTCGCGCGAGCCCGCGCCGCCGGCGCGACCGTGTTGGAGGGCCACGAGGCCACCGGCACCCGGCTGGCTGCCGACCGGGCGGTGGTCCACGTGGACGGCCTCGGCGAGCTCCACGCCCGCTACGTGATCGCCGCCGACGGCATGTGGTCGCCGACCCGGCGCTCGCTGGGTCTGGCCGCACCCGGGTACCGCGGCGACTGGCACGCCTTCCGCCAGTACGTGCGCGACGTCAGCGGGCCCGCCGCCGGGGACCTCGTGGTCAGCTTCGAGCCCGACTTCCTGCCGGGCTACTTCTGGTCCTTCCCACTCGGCGACGGTGCCGTCAACGTGGGCTTCGGCATCCGCCGGGGCGGCAGCCACCCCGTCGGCGGCATGGGTCAGCTGTGGTCCGAGCTGCTGGCCCGCCCCCACGTGCGATCGCTGCTCGGCCCCGGCGCCCGGCCCGAGGGCCCCCAGCGGGCCTGGCCCATCCCTGCCCGGATCGGGGACCTGCCGCTCAGCACGGGCCGCGTCCTGTTCGTCGGGGACGCCGCGGCCGCCACCGACCCCATGACGGGGGAGGGCATCGGGCAGGCGATGGCCACCGGGGTGTGGGCGGCCGGGTCGGTGCTGGCTGCGGGCCCGGTGGCGGCCGGGCGGGCGGCGGCCCGCTACGAGCGCACGGTGCGCCGCACCCTCGTGCCCGACCACCAGCTGGCCTCGCTGCTGACCCGGGCGCTGCGTCACCGTCGGGGGGTGCGGTTGGCCCTGGCCACGGTGGCGCTGACCCCCTGGACCCGGCGCAACTTCGCCCGGTGGCTGTTCGAGGACTACCCCCGGGCCGTGCTGCTGACCCCCGGACGCTGGTCGCCCGGGATGCTCACCGGGCCCGGCGCGTACCGGGACCGAAGCCTTGGCGCAGCCGACCTGCGGTGTTCAACGTCGTGAAACCCGCCAGCAACCTGGCCCGACTACAACGAGGTCGGGTGTTGCGCCGCATTCGTCCTTCCCCCACCGGTGCGTCGTGCGACACCCCCCACACCCACGGGGGTGGCCGGTCGAGCCGCATCCTCGCCGGCCGCCCCAGTGGGGCGCTCCTAGGATCGGGCTCATGGCCGACCCGACCCCCGATGCTCCCGGACTCAGCGACGACGAGCAGCTCCGCCGGCGTCTGGCGATCCGGGACCTGTTCCCGACCACCCCGTTCATGGGATGGCTCGGCATCGTGTTCGAGCGCTACGAGCCCGACGACGTCGTGCTGCGCCTGCCGTTCAGGACCGAGCTCACCAACGACGGGGTCGTCTACCACGGTGGGGTGGTCGCGTCGGTGCTCGACAGCGCCGGGGCGGCGGCCGCATGGTCCAACCACGACTTCACGAGAGGCACCCGCGCCTCGACGGTGGCCATGAGCGTGCAGTACGTCGGTACCTGCCGCCGCAGCGACCTGCGCTGCCACGCCCGAACGGTGCGGCGGGGCCGCGAGCTGATCTTCACCGAGATCACCGGCACCGACGCCGATGGCGGCGTCGTGGCCCACGCCCTGCAGACGTACCGCATCGTCTGACCGGACGGCTAGCGCCTGCCTGGTCCCGGCGAGCTTTCTTGACCAGGTGGTCAAGATCTGATCCGATGCGCCCCATGCGCACCCGACTCACCGAGGTCCTCGAGGTCGAACACCCCGTGATGCTCGCCGGCATGGGCGGTGTCTCCTACCACCGGCTCGTGGCCGCCGTGTCCGATGCCGGGGGCTTCGGCTGCCTCGGTGCCTCCACGATGGGGCTCGAGCGGATGGTGGCCGAGATCGAAGCGGTCAAGGACCTCACCGACCGACCGTTCGGGGTCGACCTGCTCACCGCCTCCCCCGGCGACCTGGTGGGTCAGGTGCAGGCCCTCATCGACCACGGGGCACGGGTCTTCGTGGCCGGCCTCGGGGTGCCCGCCGATGCCATCGAGCTGTGCCACCGCCACAACGTCCTCGTGGTCAACATGTGCGGCAAGGTGCGCCACGCGGTGGCCGCGGTGGAGGCCGGCTGCGACATCGTCGTGGCCCAGGGCACCGAGGCCGGCGGTCACACCGGCCAGGTGGCGACCATGGCCCTCGTGCCCCAGGTGGTCGACGCCGTCGGCGACCGGGTGCCGGTGGTGGCCGCCGGCGGGCTGTTCGACGGTCGTGGTCTGGCCGCTGCGCTGGCGCTCGGGGCCGACGGCGTCTGGGTGGGCACCCGCTTCATCGCCACGCCCGAGGCCCGCACCAACCCGGGCTACAAGGAGGCGCTGGTCGCCGCCCGCGAGGACGCCACCACGGTGTCGCGGGGCTACACCGGCAAGACCTGCCGGGTGCTGGCCAACGACTACACCCGCTTCTGGGAGGAGCACCCCGAACAGCTGCAGCCGTTCCCCATGCAGTTCGTGCGCTCCTGGCAGGACGGCGCCAACCACCTCGGCGAAGGCGACGAGGTTGACCCGGCCGCGGTCGACCCCTCCAAGGAGTTCTGGCCCGCCGGCCAGGGGGTCGGCGGCATCGACGGCCTCGTGCCCGCCGGCGAGATCGTGCGGTCGATGGTGAGCGAGGCGGAGGCGATCCTGGCCCGCCTGGGTGCCTCCGTCTGAGCGGCCGGCTCAGTCGATCCAGCTCCGCAGCTTCTCGATCAGCGCCGTGGGGTTGGGGTCGATCGGGATGATGTTCAGCACCGTCACGCCCGCCTCGGCGTAGGCGGCAAGGCGCTCACGGACGTACCCCTCCGGTCCGACGAGGTTCGTCAGCTCGAGGAACTCGGCCGGCACCCTGGCCGCGGCCTCCTCCTTCCGGCCCTCCAGGTAGAGGTCCTGCACCTCGCGGGCTTCGGCCTCGTAGCCGTAGCGGCAGGCGAGCTGGTTGTAGAAGTTCCGGTCGCGCGCGCCCATGCCCCCGAGGTACAGCGCCGCCATGGCGCGACCCATGTCCAGCACCGGCTGCGGGTCGTCGGTGATCGCCACCATCCCCCCCGCCGCGATCTCGAGGGGGCCGAGCTCGGGGTCCCGCTGCGCGAATCCGGCGTCGAGGTCGGCACCCCAGACCTCCCGGGCCTTCTCGGGGATGAAGAAGATGGGAAGCCAGCCGTCGGCCTTCTCGGCGGTCATGCGGACGTTGCGCGGTCCCAGCGACGCCACGTAGATGGGGATGCGCTCACGCACCGGCCGGGCGATGATCTTGAGCGGCTTGCCCAGCCCCGTGCCCCGCTCGGGGGGCAGCGGCAGCGTGTAGTACCGGCCCTGGTAGCTGACCCGCTCCTTGCGGGCCCACACGAGCCGGCAGATGTCGATGATCTCGCGGGTGCGACCGAGCGGCGCGTCGTAGGGCACGCCGTGCCAGCCCTCGATCACCTGGGGCCCCGAGGCCCCGAGGCCCAGGATGCAGCGGCCGTCGGACATGGCGTCGATGCCGGCCGCGGTCATCGCCAGCAACGTGGGGGTGCGGGTGTAGATGGGCAGGATCCCGGCCGCCAGCTGCACCCGCTCGGTGGCGTGCGCCAGGTAGCCCATGAAGCTCGGGGCGTCGAACCCGTAGGCCTCCGCCACCCAGGCGATGTCCAGGCCGGCCTTCTCGTAGTCGGCCACCCGCTGAGCCGATGCCTTGAACCCGCCCGAGTAGTCGAGCTGCATCCCGAGCTTCATGCCGCCACCCCCGCACCGGCACGCGCCGCCCGCCGCCGTTCGTAGGCGCGCCGCTCCCACTCCCGGCGGTCGGCGAGCTGGGTGGCGTCGAGGGAGGAGACCACCACGCCGTTGTCGAAGCGCACGTGGTAGCGGAACCAGGTCACCCCGGCGACGTAGAGCACCCGGCCGGGGGTGCCGGCGGGGACGTGCGGCAGGTCGACGGCGGCGACCACCTTCTGGTGTCGCTTGAAGACCGGCTCCTTGGTGACGGTGGGCATCGGGTCTCTCCGGTGTGGTCGTTGACGGTGTGGTCGTTGACGGGGCGGGCGGAGCGGCTGGCAGGTGAACGTGGTTGGTCGGCTAGCGGTTGGCGGACATCCGGCGGGCCTCGGCCCAGGTCATGCCGGCCTCGACGTCGATGTCGTGCGGCAGGCCGAGGACCCGCTCGGCGATGATGTTGCGCTGCACGTCGCCCGTGCCGCCACCGATGGTCAGCGCCTGGCTGAACAGGAAGCCGTAGTGCCAGAAGGCGCCGTCGGCGGCGCCGAGCAGCCGGCCGTCGGCCAGCAGCCCGTCCGTGCCGCACAGGTCCTTGGCCAGACCCATGAGGTGCTGGCCGTGCTCGTCGGCGAGCACCTTGCGCACGCTCGCCTCCGGGCCGGGCGCCCGGCCCCGGACGGCGGCGCTCACCGTGCGCAGACGGATGAGCCGCAGGATCTCCGACTCGGTGTGGACCTGCGCGGCGCGCTGGCGCAGGTGGGGGTCGCGCAGGCCACCGTGGGAGCGGACCAGGTCCAGCAGGTCCCCGGCGTCCGGGCCGAGGCCCCACAGCGCTCCCCCACCCGAGAGCGACACCCGCTCGTTGCCGAGGGTGACCTTGGCCAGCGACCAGCCCTCGTTCTCGTCACCGACGAGGTTCTCGGCGGGGATCCGCACGTCGGTGAGGAACACCTCGTTGAAGGTGTGGGCGCCGGTCATCTCCACGATGGGCCGCACCTCGATGCCGGGGGCGTCCATCGGGCAGATGAAGTACGAGATGCCCCTGTGCTTGGGCACGTCAGGGTTGGTGCGGGCGATGAGGATCCCGAAGTCGGCGACGTGGCCGAACGAGGTCCAGATCTTCTGGCCGTTGACGACGTAGACGTCGCCGTCGCGCTCGGCCCGGGTCGACAGGTTGGCGAGGTCACTGCCCGCCCCGGGCTCGCTGAACAGCTGGCACCAGATCTCCTCGGCGGCCAGCAGCGGGAACAGGTACCGCTGCTTCTGGGCCTCGGTGCCGGCGTGGATGATGGTTGGACCGGCCCAGCCGATGCCGATCTGGTTGGACGGGCGCTGCACACCCGCCCGCCGCAGCTCGTCGTCGATGATCAGCTGGTGCACCGGGTCGGCGTCGAGACCCCAGGGTCGTGGCCAGTGCGGCGCCACGTAGCCGGCCTCGGCCAGCTCCCGGGCCGACGGGCTCGGGTGCTCCTCGAGCCAGCGGCGCACGGCGACCCGACGGGGGTCGTCCTCTCCCGGCAGCTCGAAGTCCATCGGGGCGAGGCTAGCGTCCCCTCCCTGCGAGCGACCAAGACGCCGGAGCCGCCCCGGGCCCGTCCTACACTCCCGGCCGCAGCCCGTCCGACCAACCAGGGGGAACCGATGCCGGGGTGGAACTTCGCCGAGATCTGGGAGGTGTGCGCCCGCCGCGTGCCCGACACCGTGGCCCTGCGCCACGGCGAGCGTGAGATCACCTGGTCGGAGCTCGACCGGCGGGCGAACGGCATCGCCCGCACGCTGCTCGGAGCCGGGGCGGGCGAGCAGGACAAGGTCGCCCAGTACCTCACGAACTGCCCCGAGTACCTCGAGTCCATGTTCGGCGTGTTCAAGGCGGGGCTCGTGCCGGTCAACACGAACTACCGCTACGTCGACGACGAGCTGGTCTACCTGTGGGACAACGCCGACGCCGTGGCCGTGGTGTTCCACGGCACCTTCGCCGAGCGCATCGAACGGATCAGGGACCGTGTCCCCCGGGTGCGGACCTGGCTGTGGGTCGACGACGGCTCCGGGCCGTGCCCCCCCTGGGCGGTGCCCTACGAGGACGCAGCGGGCGCCGACGGGGAGCGGGTGGAGGCCCCCTGGGGCCGCGACGGCCACCAGCTCCTGCTCATGTACACGGGCGGGACCACCGGCATGCCCAAGGGCGTCATGTGGCGCCAGGACGACCTCATCCACGCCGTGCTGCCCACGGTCAACCCGCTGTACGGGCAGCCCGACGCCGACTACGAGGCCCTCGCCGCCTCGATCCAGGGACCGGGCCTGCAGCTGCTGCCCGCCTGTCCGCTCATGCACGGCACCGGCCAGTTCACCGCCTTCATCGGGCTGTCCAGCGCCGGATCGGTGACCACGCTCACCAGCCGGCACTTCGACGTCGTGGAGCTGCTCGACACCATCCAGGCCCGACGCATCCAGAGCCTGACCATCGTGGGCGACGCCTTCGCCAAGCCGATCCTGGCCGAGCTCGACGCCCACCCGGGCCGCTGGGACCTGTCGTCGCTGATCGTCATCACCTCCTCGGGGGTGATGTGGAGCGAGCCGGTCAAGCAGGCGCTGCTGGCCCACAACCCGACCATGATGCTCATCGACGCGTTCTCCTCGTCGGAGGCGATCGGGCTCGGCCAGTCGGTGTCCACCGCCGGCAACGAGGCCGCCACCGCCAGGTTCAGCCTGGGAGACAACGCCCGGGTGATCACCGACGACGGCCGGGACGTCGTCCCCGGCTCGGGTGAGATCGGCCGGGTGGCGGTCCGCGGTCACACGCCGATCGGCTACTACAAGGACCCCGAGAAGACCGCCGCGACCTTCGTCACCATCGACGGCGAGACCTACTCGATGCCCGGCGACTACGCCCGGGTCGAGGCCGACGGCACGCTCACGCTGCTCGGTCGGGGCTCGGTGTGCATCAACACCGGCGGTGAGAAGGTCTTCCCCGAGGAGGTGGAGGAGGTGCTCAAGCGCCACCCGGCCGTGCTTGACGCGGTGGTGGTGGGCCTGCCCGACGACACCTTCGGCGAGTCGGTGAACGCGGTCGTGCAACCCCGGCCCGACCAGACGGTGGAACCCGAGGCGCTCATCGGCTGGGTCAAGGACCACCTGGCCCACTACAAGGCCCCGAAGCGGGTGGTGGTCGTCGACACCATCGGGCGCGCCCCGAACGGCAAGGTCGACTACCGCCGCCTCAGAGGGGTGGCCGCCGCCGAGGTCGGCATCGAGCTCGACTGACCCGGCGCCGACGGCGCCGTTGCGGTCGTTTCGTCGCCGGCCGGGTGCCGTCGCTAGTCTCCCGGCGTCCAGCACGACGACACAGACACACGGGGAAGGTCATGGCAGACATCGGCTACGACGGCAAGGTCGCCATCATCACCGGCGCCGGAGGCGGCCTCGGCCGCGAGCACGCCCTCGAGTTCGCCCGCCGCGGGGCCAGGGTGGTCGTCAACGACCTCGGGGGCTCGGTCTCGGGCGAGGGTGGCGACCCCGGCCCGGCCCAGAAGGTGGCCGACGAGATCAACGCCCTCGGCGGCGAGGCGGTGGCCAACAACGCCAGCGTGGCCACCCCCGAAGGCGGCCAGGCGATCGTGCAGACCGCGCTCGACGCGTTCGGCACCGTCGACATCGTCGTCAACAACGCCGGGATCCTGCGCGACAAGACCTTCCACAACATGACCCCGGAGCTGCTCGAGCCGGTGGTGCAGGTGCACCTGCTGGGTGCGTTCTACGTGACCCAGCCGGCGTGGAAGATCATGCGGGAGAAGGGCTACGGCCGCGTCGTCAACACCTCGTCGAACTCGGGCATCCTCGGCAACTTCGGCCAGGCCAACTACGCGGCGGCCAAGATGGGCCTGGTCGGGCTCACCCGGGTGCTGGCCAACGAGGGCCGCAAGTACAACATCAGGGCCAACGCCATCGCCCCGGTGGCCAAGACCCGCATGACCGAGGAGCTGCTCGGGCCGGTGGGCGACATGCTCGACCCGGCCACCGTCACCCCGGTGGTGTGCTGGCTGGCGTCCGAGGAGTGCGACGTCACCGGTGAGATCTACTCGGTGGCCGGCGGGCTCGTGGCCCGGTTCTTCATCGGGCTCACCCCCGGGTACTTCAAGAAGAACCCCACCGTCGAGGACATCCGCGACCACTGGGACGAGATCCGCGATCCGACCGGCTTCATCATCCCCGAGGGCCCGAACGACGAGCTCAAGAAGATCTTCGGCATCCTGTCGGAGGGCACCGAAGGCAAGGTCGGCTGACCCGGAGGGGCGGTGCCGCCGGATCCGGTCAGTCCCGCAGGTGCCGCTCCACGGAGGCCACCTTGGCCGCCAGCGCCCCCTCGTGGCCCGGCCGCACGTCGAGCTTCATCGTGACGCTGACCCGCGGGGCGCGCGCCAGCACGGCGTCGACGCAGGCCTTCACGACCCCCATCACCTCGTCCCAGTCGCCCTCGACGTTGGTGAACATGGCGTTGGTCTCGTTCGGCAGACCCGAGTCGCGCACGATGCGCACGGCGTCGGCGACCACCTCGCCGACCGAGTCGCCGACGCCGAGTGGGGTGATGGAGAACGCAGCGAGCATGCCCCCAGTGTGCCCGGGCGGCGTGACCCCCACCCCGCTGGCGATCAGGGGTTGACGTAGATGAAGCCGTAGGCCTCGTCGCGATGGACCACCCCGGATGCGTCGAGCGCCTCGGCCCAGCTCCCGGTGCAGGACGGGTCGCTCTCCTCCATCCCGTGGTCGGCCACCAGGAAGAACGCCGTGCGGTCGAACACGCCGGCACGCTCGACGGCGGCGAGCATCTCGGCGATCCGCCCGTCGGTGTCGCGCAGCGCCGCCGCCGCGATCTCCGAGTGGGGGCCGCCCTCGTGCATCGCCGCGTCGGTGAGCGCGAAGTTCACCCACGTGAACCTCGGCAGCGGCCAGGACCGGCCCCGCCAGGACCCGCTCCAGATCCCGACGAACTGCTCGGTGGCGGTGTGGTCCACCAGCGAGGACCAGCGGTACTCCTTCACCGGACGCACGAACTGCTGGCTCGTGTGGGGCAGCTCCTCCACCGGTGGCGGCCGGTCGATCGGCTCACCCCGGCGCATGAGCTCGAACACCGAGTGGTCGGCGCCGGTGTCGCAGGGCTCGTTGACGGCCACCGCCACCGAGCCCGGGAACGCCCGCTTGACCGCCGAGTACAGCGTCTCGCAGCCCGGGTCCAGCGAGCGCATGGCGCTCACCCAGGTGGCCGGCGAGTTGGTGATCTCCTGGGACCGCTTCACCCGGTCCCACCAGGCGTTGTGCAGGATCCCGTGGTGGCCGGGGTGGGCGCCGGTGAGGATGGTGGTGTGGTTGGGCAGCGTCACCGTCGGCAGCGAGGCCATGGCCCCGTGCCCCATCGTGGTTCCCATGGCCATCAGCCTCCCGATGGCGGGCAGCTCGCCCCGGGCCACGAGGTCGTAGAGCACGTTGGCGTTGGTGCCGTCGATGAGGAACCCCACGACGTGCTCCGGCGGACGCGCCGAGGGGTCCAGCAGCTGCTCGAGCACCTCGCCGTCCTGTCGGGCCAGCAGGGCGTCGTCCCGAC